>Ga0315293_10004851_pt1 | contig 12698 bp, 15 predicted proteins | sample YL17G13_20_MG_FD_203071 | JGI IMG/M metagenome (GOLD analysis project Ga0315293, IMG submission 203071) | Sediment microbial communities from Yellowstone Lake, YNP, Wyoming, USA - YL17G13_20 | ecosystem: Environmental > Aquatic > Freshwater > Lake > Sediment | place: USA: Wyoming | collected... | reverse complement strand
GCTGATGGCCTTCTCCGCCGTAATCTTGCGAAGCATCAAAAGCGACGAGGTCAGGAACGTCGAGCCGCTGGTGGAGCGCTTGGCCTCCCAGCTCCACTACAGCTAGGAGCAGTTCATGGCCATGGTGCAGGAGGTCTTTTGGAGCTACCGCAAGGACCGGGGATGGGAGTTGGCGGTGAAGGCTTTTGCGGAAAAGTGAGGAAATAGAGACGACTCAAATGGATTGCTCCCAGCCCTGCCCGAAATCAATGAGAGGTCTTACCTCACCGACCTCAAAGGTCACCGCTGCGTACATCATCCTTGCCGCTGATTCGCCAACAAATTTTGCGGCTTGAGTTCTGATCATATCCAGCATCTCACCCGAAGTCGAAAAGTCCTTCACCTTCAGATAAACCCTGACTCCCTTCCATTCCATGACCGTCTTTCCCGGCTCCATGATCATGAAAACTGCATGGGGATTCTCTTGAAGATTGGCGAGGGTGCGGTTCTTGGCCATTGCCATCACCACAGTCTCTTCATCGATCATATGAGGCGAACCAAAGATGGCCGCATCGACCTTTCCGTCCTTGCTCGACGTGCTGAGGGTGCCAAGCCTGGGCTGCTTGTTGAAATACTCCATCAATTTCGCTGACATATCGAAATCTCCACTTCCAAATTTTGTCTTGCCGATTTTATCCTCCATCCCTGGATAGTATTATGTTATAGATACGTATGAAACCTTTTCCGAATTACTTTGCCGAAAAGCATGGGTCCCCTTACCCCCTTTAGTCTCGATCCTTCTGGCAAAGTCTTTAAGGAGGCTTCGCAATTTTATCGTCTTGACCATGTCCATCATCAAGTTCTTCAGCACCAACGGCCACCCGGAGCGCGTGGACTTTCGGCAGGCGCTTCTGGTGGGCCAGGCCCCTGACAAGGGGCTCTACATGCCCGAGCATATCCCCAAAATTCCCCTGGAAGAGGAGATCCTGAAATTTCCCGAGATGACCTATCCAGAGGTCGCTTACGAGGTGATCAAGCCTTACCTGGGAGACTTAGTACCAGACACTGCCCTGCGAGCCATGCTGCAGGATGCCTACAACTACGAGGTTCCCGTGGAGCTGGTATACGACGGAAAATACATCCTGCGCCTGGATCGCGGACCCACCTGCTCCTTCAAGGACTTCGCCGCCCGGCTGATGGGCAGGCTGATGCAGTACTTCCTGAAGCAGGAGGGCAAGAGCCTCCTCATCCTTACCGCCACCTCCGGCGACACTGGATCAGCCGTGGCCCACGCCTTCTTCGGCCTGGATAACATAAAAGTAGTAGTATTATTTCCAGAGAAGGAGGTCACAGAAAGGCAGCGCCGCCAGATGACAACCTTAGGCGGAAACGTTTACCCCCTGGCCACCGCTGGCAAGTTCGACGACTGCCAGGCCCTGGTCAAGCAGGCCTTTGTGGATCCTGATCTCAGAAGGCTCAACCTCTCCTCGGCCAACTCCATCAACATCGGTAGGCTGCTTCCGCAGGCAGTCTACTACTTCTTCGCCCACTCGCGCGCGGCGCCCAACGGGGAGGATGCGGTCTTCTCTGTGCCCAGCGGCAACTTTGGCGACCTCATGGGCGGCCTCATCGCTCTTAAGATGGGCCTTCCAGTGCATAGGTTCGTGGCAGCCACCAACGAGAACGACGAGTTCCCCAACTTCATGCGTACCGGCGTCTACCAGCCCATCAAGCCGAGCAAGAACTGCATATCCAACGCCATGAACGTCGGCCATCCCAGCAACCTGGCCCGCCTCTTCAGCCTCTATGGAGGGCGGATGGACGAGACAGGCCTGGTGAGCAAGCCGCCGGACCGGCAGGCCATGCATAAGGACCTTTTCGCCGTCTCCGTATCCGACGAAGAGACCCGCCGGACCATCAAAGAGACCTATGAAAAGCATCGCGTCCTGCTGGAGCCCCACGGCGCAGTGGGCTGGGCGGGCCTGATGAGGTATCTGAAGGAGTGCGGTGACTGGAGCCCCTGCATCTCACTGGAGACCGCGGACCCTGCCAAGTTCCCTGAGGAGATCATAAGGGCCACGGGCATAGATCCGCCCTTGCCCGCGGCCATGGCCAGGCTGGACGAGCGGGAGGAGCACCTCCAGAGGATAGAGGGCGACTACGCTTCCCTGAAGGAGTACCTGGGGCGCTTTCTTTAGCCCTTCATGAGGAGAGATCAAGATGCTGCTACGTGACGAGGGCATATTCTTTGACGACATCGGCAGCTATCCCCTGCCCAAAGGAGTTCGGCTGGAGAGCTTGTCTCGCGATCAGTACCTGCAGCTGGTGCGTGATGTCCTGGCCAGAAAAGTCGATGCAGGCGTGGAGGTTCCCACCTATCCGCAGTTTCGGGACATGATACGCATGTTCATGGACCCCATAGAAGATCCGAGACTTGTGGAGAGCCCGTACCTGATAAAGAAAGAGAACGCAAGTATCCTGGAGCTTCAGGCGGTGCCGCCAGGCCAAAAGGCGCGCGTCTGCGTCACCGGCCCGCTGGAGCTATACATCTCCGCCTTCGGAGCCACGAACTACACCGACATCCTTTATCGGTTGGCGGAGAGCGTGGCCCGCTTCCTCGAAAATGCCAGAGACGAGAAAAAGATGACTGTGGCCTCTCTGGACGAGCCGTCCTTAGGCATCAGCTCCAATATCGTATTCTCGAGGGACGAGATGCTACAGGCCCTGGAGATAGCGAGCCTGCCCTGCCGGGGCATGGACTGCGAAGTGCATCTGCATTCACCTCTCTATGCCGAGCTTTGCGCCCTTGTTCCCGGCATCAGCATCGTAGGCATTGAGTCAGCGGCCCACCCAGATTACCTGAAGCTGATCGACAGAAAGCTCCTGGAGGAGACTGATACCTACCTTCGGGCTGGCATCGCTCGCACAGATATTCTATCCATGGCCGCTCGATTGAATGAACAAAAGGGCATCAATCTCTGGGATGACATGGCGAGGCTGGAGAAGGAGATCCTAGACCTGGAATCTCCCCTGGTCATGAAAAAGAGACTGTCAGCGGCCTTTTCCCAGTTTGGAGAACGGCTAAGAGCCACAGGCCCCGACTGCGGCCTGGGGTCCTGGCCGAGCCAGGATTTGGCGAGCAGGACCCTGGCAAACTGCGCCATAGCGCTTAGAGCCTTTCGCGAGGAGAAGGGGCTCTGATCATCGCAAAGAGGGCTGGCCTCGGCCATATTTTGTAAATATACAAAATGATGTATTATAAAAACAGATTCAAATACTTCACATAATTCAGCCCGTATTTTGACACATCAGTGCTTATGTATAAATATTTCATGAATTCAGTTTCTGATCTCAGTATATCTAATTAAGGATTACTATGATTACCATTATCTATAAATATTTTAAGAGCATTGGTAAGTACCATGAGACTGAGGGTAGTGAGCTCAAAGAAAGAGATAACCGATCTCAACAGGAACGAGCAGATAGTTCATCTGGCTTTCAGAGCGTCCAACATGGATGTGATGAGCCTGGTCCAGTCCTGTCCACGGCTGCGAGCCGTGCAGATCCCACCGTCATACCACGAGACCATGTCCAAGGCTGCCCAGCAGTTCCTGGAGATCCAGGGAGTACAGCTCTTGAGGGGAGACGTCTGGGGCCACCGCAAGGATATCGATGAGTACTACACCATAGGCGATAAGATCGTCAACAGGATATCCGGCCTCATGGCCGAGGGCAGCAGCATCGATGATACGGTGAAAAGGCTGCAGAGGGAGACCAAGCTATCCGCGGACTTGATCAGATATATCCTGAAAGAGCAGGTGATGGCGTAGATCCAAAGGCGCCTGCCTCTCAGCCCTCTTATCCTCGTTGCCATCCGCCCTTGCATTATCTGCTCCTCTGCACCACCACTATTTTAAGGAATGAATGAAAACAGCACCGTCCATGGATCTCATGGCCAGGGTGCAGGGATTCATGACCTTGAAGAAGGAGCGGCTTAGCGAGGAGCTGGCTGAGAAGTACGGAGTCTCGGAAGACGAAGTGGCCGGGGTAGTAGACTCCTTTTTGAAGGATACCTATGGACCGGCCCTGAAGGCGGCAGGAGCCATCAGCGGCAAAGAGAATCCCGTGCTTCTCTTCATCGGCAGAAAAGAATGCACCATCTGCTAGAGAAGCCAGCCCGACCTGGAGCGCTTCCTTGAAAACCACCGGGACCTGGAGCTGGTAAAGCTGGACTATTCTCAGCCGGAGGGCCTGCTCTACCACATGATCCAGCCGCATGATAAAGGGATGCTGCCCTTGGTTGCCATGATCTTTAAAGGCCAAATACGCATGATCTTCACAGGAGAGTGCATCCACGCGACGGTTTATGAAAAATATTACAATGAGCTGCGATCAGAATGCAGCCAAAATATATATGCCCTCTGAGATTACAGAAGTCTTGCGAGGGAGAATGTGACCTTAATCGTGCTCAACTTCAAGACGTATCGCGAATCGACGGGCGAAGAGGCTCTGAGACTGGCAAAGATCTGCGAGGATATATCCAAGGATTATTCTGTCCAGATGGTGGTTGTACCCCAAGTTGCGGATATCCATGCCATCTCCATGGCCGTGAAGATACCAGTCTATGCCCAGCATGTGGACGGCGTCGGATATGGCGGCTTCACGGGCCATGTGACCGCAGCCTCCCTGAAAGCTGCTGGCGCCAGCGGATCCCTGATCAACCACTCTGAACGCCGCCTCAAGCTGGCTGAGATCGAGGCCTCCATCCTAGCCTGTCGGTCCTTGGGGCTGAAGACCATTGTATGCACCAATAATGTGGCCACGTCGCGAGCTGCTGCCGCCCTGCAGCCCGACTTCGTGGCCGTGGAACCTCCGGAGCTGATCGGCAGCGGGATTCCTGTGTCCAAGGCCGACCCAGAGGTGGTGCGCGGGTCGGTGGCTGCTGTGAAGGATATTGCCCCTGGCGTAGGCGTGCTCTGCGGGGCAGGCATCACCCATGGCGAGGATCTGAGAGCGGCTCTGGAGCTGGGCTCCGAGGGCGTCTTGCTTGCCTCGGGGATCATCAAGGCCAAGAACCAGCGCAAGGCTCTGGAAGATCTGGTTGCCGGAGCTTGAAAAATGATCGCGGTGCACGTGCGGGTCTCAGGAAGAGTGCAGGGTGTTTTCTATCGCGCCTTCACCAAGGACAGGGCAGAGGGCCTTGGGATCAAGGGCTGGGTGCGAAACCTTCCCGGCGGCGGCGTGGAGGCCGTGCTGGAAGGAGAGAGACAGAAGGTCGGAGAGCTGCTTAAATTCATGAAGTCCGGTCCATCCGGGTCCATGGTCCTGGGAATGGAGCTCTCGGAGCTGGAGTGCAGAGGCTACCAGGATTTCGAGATAAGGTATTAGTATTAATAAAATATTATTATAATTATCTTTAAGGATGTGATCTCTTGCTTACCGTCAACAGATACAAGTGCTGCTACTGCGGTGCCTGCGTCGGAGTCTGCCCGGCCGCGGCCCTGGAGCTGGTGGAGACCTGGCTGGAGGTCTCGGCTGATTGCAAGGAGTGCGGCATCTGCACCAAGATATGCCCGGTGGGCGCTCTGGAGGTCAGGGCATGAGCATGAAGTGCGACGTGGTCGTAGTTGGCGCGGGCCCGGGCGGATCGATGGCGTCCAAGACCGCCGCCGCCGCAGGCCTGAAGGTGGTCATGCTGGAGAAGCGCCAGGAGATCGGCGATCCGGTGAGATGCGCCGAAGGTGTGGGCAAGAGAGTCTTCTGTCAGATGGTGAAGCCAGAGCCGGATTGGATAGCGGCTGAGGTGAAGGGCGCCAGGATCTATGCGCCGGACGGCTCGAGCATCGTCATGTCTGAGGACAAGGGCGGAAGTGAGGTGGGCTACGTCCTGGAGAGGAAGGTCTTCGACCGCGGCCTGGCCATGGAAGCGGCGCGAGCGGGCGCTAAGGTCATGGTCAAGACCAGAGCGCTTGGGCTGCGAATGAAGGACGGCGTGCCTTGTGGAGTCTCTGCGCTGCGCATAGGCGAGCCCCTGCAGATCGAGGCGCCCCTCATCATCGGCGCAGATGGAGTGGAGTCCAAGGTGGGGCGCTGGGCGGGCATCGACACCACCCTTCCGCTGAAGGACATCGAGACCTGCGCTCAGTTCCTGGTCTCCGACCCAAAGATCGACGACCAGTACACCGAGTTCTTCTTAGGAAACACCATTGCTCCGGCGGGGTACGCCTGGTCCTTCCCCAAGGGTGAGAAGCTGGCCAATGTGGGCCTGGGAATCCTGGGCTCCCGGTCCAAGCCCGGAGAAGCTACACGCCTGCTCTGCGCCTTCATGAAATCCCACTTTCCAAACGGCAAGGTGGTGGAGATGGTGGTGGGCGGCGACCCCTGTTCTGGCCCCATCGAGTCCACCACGGCGGACGGCGTCATGCTGGTTGGCGATGCGGCGCGCCAGACCGATCCTCTCACAGGCGGGGGCATCCTCAATGCCATGCAGGCCGGGATAATCGCGGGAGAGGTGGCGGCGAAGGCCCTGGCCGCGGGCGACCTGAGCAAGGCCGGGCTGAAGGAGTACGAGGACCGCTGGCGGGCGGACATCGGCCGGCACCAGGTCCGCAGCTACGAGTTCAAGGAGTTCTTCGTGAAGCTTTCGGACAAGGATCTGAACCAGCTCATCGGCTCCCTCAGCAAGGAGGATATCTCCAAGATGGACCTGCGCGGCATGCTGCGGGTGCTATTCAAGCTGAACCCGAAGCTGCTCTGGGAGCTCCGGCATCTGGTGGTTTAGCACTCACTATTTTATTATAATATAAGGATAAAACGAAGTATAACGAAAATTCTATTCAAGACCTTATTCAAGCGATAATAATCATAACAATCATTTTCCCAAGGTGAAATCGTGCTCCGTGCCGACCGCGTTAACGGCGTGACGGCCGTTGATTCCGAGAAAAATCTGGTTGAGATCCTGACCATCACAAGTGGCCGCTCTGCATGGGCTTTGAGTTCGACGACTTCCTCTATCTGAACGACGGCGAGCAGGGAGGACGCCCCGGAATACGCTTCCCTGAGGATCGACGAGGTGGACGGCCTCGTGGTCACGGCCCGCGAGGTGGGCCGGATCAAGCCCTGGGGATGGAGGCCTCAAAGGTCAGTGGATTCGCGCAGGACATGAGAGCAGGCCGATGGAGCAGGAGCAACGCCCTCAAGCGCAAGGCAGAGCCGGACTGGCCCTGGCTTGCGAGCTGTGCGGGTTCAAGGAAGATTGAGGGCAGCGCCGGCTTCTCTTCTGACCTCCCTTTTGGCTTTCCTTAAGCGTCGCTCCTGGTTTTCTTTCCTTCGAGCACACAGGATCCGTCGGCCCTCTTGGGCAGCCTTTCCGGGTCAAAGCCGATTCTTATCCTCTCCTTATCCGCATCCATGGAGACCACGCCCATGTGGAAGATGTAGCGCAGGGTTCTGCGCCCGTCGGGGATCTGCAGATCATGCTCCCGGCGCAGCAGGATGGCGCTGGCAGTCTGCAGGGCGGGACTGCTCTGCAAGAAGATGAGGCCGGGCAGGTTGAGACGGTGGTGATCCGTGGAGGGATACCGATCTCCCATCCATCTTCCCAGCTCTTCGCGGCTGATCTCGACCACCCTCTCGCCGCTCTTCACGCGAATCTTGCCCTCGTCTGCATGCACCTCGTCGATATGAGAATGCAGCGCAGAAAGGATGTAGCTGTTCCCTCGTCCTTTGTTCCGAGGAGGCAATAGCGCCTCCAGCTTCTTCATGAACGGCTTGAGAAGAGGGCTGGCGCCGACAAACAAAGCGCCTGGAAGATTGCGGACCTCGGTCTTAGTCAGCTCTATGAGATCCTTCTCACCGATCTCGATGGATATCATATAGGAGCGATCTTTCTTTCAAAAGATATCTCTGTTGGGTTCTATTTCAAACATGGGACTTATGGCAAAACGCATATATTTTATTATTAAAAAATTTATCGCAAAATATTAAACTATTCTCTCATAATTAATTTTTTTAATTCAATTTTGGGGATATCGTCTTGAACAGCGACTACCTTGATCACTAATCCATCGCTCTATAATCTGTCCCTCTGGAAATTGTCTCAAATATAAATTCCTAATGAGCCAGCCTGTTGCCATATTATTCGTCTAAATGTGAATAATGATTGCATTTTAACTTATTATCTAAAGTATTAGTCTAATTTAGTAAATTTAAATGACATTGCCTTTCAAAACAAATTATTTATATCATTAAGTATTTGTGAGAAAAAAAATATGGTGACCATTATGAGAGAGTCCACCGTAAAGATCTTGGATGACAAAGATATGGAATTTGTCGAAACTTTGCGCTCTTTGGGCGTGCCGCGCAACGTTGCAACGCTGATAACCTTTCTGGCTAACGTGGATGAGGCCTCTTCCCGCGAGATCGAGATGGGCTCGGATCTCAGACAACCGGAAGTGAGCATCGCCATGCGCACCCTGCGCGATAATCAGTGGATCGAGGAGAAGGAGATCAAACGCGAAGGCAAGGGAAGGCCGATGAAGGTCTACTCGCTGCGGGCGAGCATCGATGATATCATAAAGCACTTCGAGGATGAGAAGCTGCACGAGTCCGCCCAGGCCATGGAAAGCATTCAGAGGCTCAAGCAGCTCATATCAACCTAAAGAGCGCGGGAGGGGAGCGGGGACTAATTCTTGCCGGAGGGAGACGGAAGTATCTCCACCTCGATTTTTGATGCTATTCCTCGCCCGAGGGATATCTTCGAGCCGCCTACCTCGATCACCAGCGGTCCGCCGAATGGCTGGCAGGCTATCTTGCGCACGCGCATGCCTTTTCTTATCCCCATGGATTCGAACTTCTTCTCCCAGCCGAAATCGCCCTTTACAGTTCTCACTTCCAGCGGCTGATTGCAGGGAGCTTTGGTTAGCTCTATCGACCCCATCTCCGGTAATTGCAGTCTCGTAGCCTGTATAAATCTAGCGCTGGGCCCTAGAGCCGGACGTTCACTCCCCGCTCTTTCAGATATCTCTTCACATCTTGGATATTCCATTCGCCGAAGTGGAAGATGCTCGCTGCCAGGGCCGCAGAGGCATCGGTCTTCTGGAAGACCTCTAGCATGTGATCGGGGCTGGCGCAGCCGCCCGAGGCTATCACGGGTATTCTGACCCTCTTCGCCGCCGCATCAGTAAGAGGTATGTCGAAGCCATCGTAGGTCCCATCGCGGTCCATGCTGGTGAGAAGGATCTCGCCCGCGCCCAAGGATTGCGCGCGCTTCGCCCAGGCGATGGCATCGATCCCGGTGAACTTCCGGCCTCCGTAAAAGGAGCACTCAAACCAGCAGGGGCCTTCGGGTGTCTGCACCACCTCCCGCCCTGGTTCCAGGGTGTAGCGGCGTTTGGCATCGATGGCTACCACTACTGCCTGGTTTCCGTACCGATCTGAGATTTCGCTTATCAGCTCCGGGCGCTTCAGGGCGGAGGTGTTAACTGTGATCTTATCGGCCCCGGCGTTGAAGACCTCTCTCGCTTCCTTTGCGCTTCTAATCCCGCCGCCCACAGCCAAAGGGACGAAGACCGACTCGGAGGTTTTCCGGATCACGCTCACCATGGTCTCCCGCCGCTCATGAGAGGCGGTGATGTCCAGGAAGACGATCTCGTCTGCACCATCCTCATAGTACTTGCCGGCCAGCTCCCAGGGGACGCCCGCATATCTGATCTGCTTGAACTCGATGCCCTTGACTACTCTTCCGCCTGGCACTCCCAGGTCGCAGTCCAGACAGGGAATGATCCTCCTGGCTAACATCGCGTGGACCTCACAAAGTTTTCCAGTATCTTTAGGCCTTTTGCGCCCGACTTCTCAGGGTGGAACTGAGTTGCAAACAGGTTGTCCTTGGCTATGGCCGCAATGACCGCCACCCCATGCTCCGTGGTGGCTGCTATCACCGATCTGTCTTGGGGCTGGCCGTAGTAAGAGTGGACAAAATAGAACATGTCTTTGTCGGAGATGCCCTCCAGGACCTGCACAGGACGCCTGATGGAGAGGCTGTTCCAGCCCATCTGAGGAATCATCACACCATCGGGCAGACGCACAACTCTTCCTTTGATCCAGCCTAGGCCTCTGGCTCCGGGGCTCTCTTCACTCTCTTCGAAGAGAACCTGCAGGCCGATGCAGATCCCCAGGATCGGCGTTCCTTCCTCCAAGGCCTGGGAGAGCGCAACGCCGAACCGGGAGAGCTGATCCATGCATCTCCCAAAAGCCCCCACGCCCGGAACCACTATGCCTTCTGCGCCTGCCAGCCCTTCCGGCTCGCTAATGATTCTGGGATCTGCCTCCACGTGATGTAGGGCGTTGTAGATGCTGAATAGGTTGCCCATTCCATAGTCGACTATTGCTATCATCTTCTTCCTTGTCCTTGCTCTTAAGCTCTCAGCGCTTTCCTTCTGCCACCAGAATTCTGATGGCGGCTATGTTCCGAGCCGCCTCCTTACCGGAAAAGCTTTTCCGTTCTGCAATTCATAACTTTTATGAATTATTATGAAAAGTCATTTATGGTGGAAATAGGAGGGCATTTTCCGTCGGAAATTTCCTTCCTTTTGGCTTGTTCATATAAATTATGAGCTTTTATGAAAAGGTATTTATGGCGGAAAGTAGGAAGCCAGTTGGTGCCAAAGACCTCGGAAACGATTCGCCCATGGAAGATGCTAATCTTTACCCAGCTATCCACCGGGCGGACTGGACGTAGGTCTGCGATAATATAATAAAAGGATGGAGATTAATGAATCTGAGAAGGCCAAATGCCAGTGCTGCCACTGGGACTTTCAACCGCTCGCGAAGCGTGGTCCCCATGTCGGGAATATGCTCGGACTGCTTAGACGGATGCCGGGGAGGATGTGAGACCTGGCTGGCTTCTTTCCGAGGCCGCGAAGTACTTTATCCTGGACCTTTCGGAGAGATCACCGCAGGAGCAGACAAGGATTATCCCATTGATTACTCTCATCTCAGCATTCAGGGATATGCTGTCGGGGCAGTGGGCCTGCCCGACGGCGTCGAGGTCGGCCCGGATACGGCTCTGTTCCCGGACGTCAACACCCAGACCGAGTACGGCTGGTCCAAGAAGGTCAAGATGCAGGTGCCCATCTTCACCGGGGCCCTGGGCTCGACGGAGATCGCCAGGAAGAACTGGGAGCACATCGCTATCGGCGCGGCCATAACCGGCATCACCCTGGTCTGCGGCGAGAACGTCTGCGGCATTGACCCGGAGCTGCAGCTGGACGGCAAGGGCAAGGTAGCCAAGTCCCCGGAGATGGACAGAAGGATCAACACCTACAAGAAGTTTTACAACGGCTTCGGTGAGATCCTGGTGCAGATGAATGTTGAGGACACTCGCCTAGGGGTGGCCGAGTACATCTCCTCCAAGCATAACCTAGACACCATCGAGCTGAAGTGGGGCCAAGGGGCAAAATGCATCGGCGGCGAGATCAAGGTAAAAACTCTGGAGCGCGCGCTGGAGCTCAAGAAGAGGGGCTACGTCGTCTCCCCTGATCCGACCCTGCCCGAGATCCAGGCGGCCTTCAAGGGTGGCGCCATCAAGGAGTTCGAGCGGCATTCGCGTCTGGGATTCGTCACCTACGACGGCTTCATGGCTGAGATCGACAGGCTCAGGAACCTGGGATTCAAGCGCATCACCCTCAAGACCGGTGCGTACAGCATGGTGGAGCTGGCCATGGCCCTGCGGTATGGTGCCGAGGCCAAGTTAGATCTCTTGACCATCGACGGCGCACCGGGAGGGACGGGCATGAGCCCCTGGTCGATGATGAACGAGTGGGGCATACCGACGTTCTACCTGCAGGCTCTGGCCATCGAGTTTGCCAATAGACTGACCAACAGAGGCATGCGTGTGCCGGATCTGGCCATGGCGGGCGGATTCTCCACCGAGGACGGCGTCTACAAGGTTCTGGCCATGGGTACCCCCTACTTCAAGGCGGTCTGCATGGGCCGGGCCCTCATGATTCCAGGAATGGTCGGAAAGAACATCCAGGACTGGATAACCAAGGGAGATCTGCCCAAGACCGTCTCCAAGTTCGGCACCAAGCCCGAGGAGATCTTTGTGGCCTACGAGGAGCTGAAGGCCAGGTACGGCAACGACTTCGAGAACATACCCTTAGGAGCCATTGCGATTTACACCTACGGCCAGAAGTTCAGGACCGGGCTGCAGCAGTTGATGGCAGGCTCCAGGAACTTCAGGCTCTCGACGATCTCGCGAGACGACCTTATGGCCCTCACCGAGGAGGCAGCCTACGTCTCCGGAATACCCTACGTGATGGAGGCCCGCCGCGAGGAAGCCGAGAGTATTTTGGACGCAATAGAACTTTAACTCGTAGGATCGCGAAGGACGAAGCGGGAAGTCCCCCGCCTTCAGGCCGATCTCGCTAACTTCGCAGAGTTTGCGGGAGTTGCGACGCAGTCGCAACGGGATGAAAGCGGAGTCCTTTGCCCTAATTACTTTCGCCCTGCACAGATCAACTATATATTTCATCATATCCTCTCTGCAATTAAGATGTGATTCCTCGTTGGCTGAAAGTGCTACCGGGATGATCGATCATTTCTCCTCAAGGGAGATCTTAGGAGTTCTCCGCGTGAGACTCGAATAGTAGGGAGGGAACACCCCGAACCTGTCCGATGAGATCTGAACCTCTGCATCGTGAATCTGATGTAAGTTTGGG
>Ga0315293_10004850_pt1 | contig 12699 bp, 7 predicted proteins | sample YL17G13_20_MG_FD_203071 | JGI IMG/M metagenome (GOLD analysis project Ga0315293, IMG submission 203071) | Sediment microbial communities from Yellowstone Lake, YNP, Wyoming, USA - YL17G13_20 | ecosystem: Environmental > Aquatic > Freshwater > Lake > Sediment | place: USA: Wyoming | collected... | reverse complement strand
CATAAAAAAAGCGTGGTCTATAAGTCTACCAAGTTCGTTGAGAATAATCTCGCCGGGATCTCCAATCTGGAAATAACTGTAGACACAAAGCTCGACGACGGCATAAAAGATCCTAAGGTCCTCGAGGAAATAGACAGGTTTGTAAATTTTATCCGAAAACAGAAAAAAGTAGATAAATCCATATCGATTGTGGATTTCTTAAAAGATATGAACAGGGCGATGAATGACAACGATCAATCTTATTACAGGCTGCCGGAAACGAAGAATGCCGTTGCCCAGTACCTATTAGTCTATACGATGTCACCAAGGCGCAATGACATCGAAAAAGATTTTGTCGACTATCGCTACAGGTTAGCCCGTATCCGCTGCCGTATCTCCGAGCATAGTTCGGCGAATATCAAGGCGCTGGTTAAAAAAATAAAAGATTTTGCCGTGAATAATATGAGCCGGGACCTGGAGGTAAAGATAACCTCTTATCCGGTTATTTATGCAAATATGGGCGATGCCCTCGCAACCGGCCAAATAAATGACTTGATTTTTGTTGTCATCACGCTCTTCCTATGCGCGGTTATATATTTTCGCTCGTTCTATATCGGAACCTTGGCCATGATACCTAACATCATACCTATAATGTTCACGTTAGGGTTCATGGGATGGATGGGAATTACGCTTAATGCGGGGACGGCAATGATTTCGGGAATCGCCCTGGGGCTTGCGATGGATGATACTACTCACTTCTTTAATCGTTTCAGCATAGAACGGGAAAATCGTCCTGATTATCTCGAGAATATGCGCCACACTTTCCATCTGGTGGGCGATGCAATGATCTATAGTTCTTACGCGATGATCGCGTCCTATCTGGTATTGTGCCTATCCGAGTTTCGTCTTACGGTACTTTTCGGCGCTCTTTGCGCTCTAACTACGCTAGTCGCCTTATGGTGCGACCTTCTTATCACGCCTTGGCTTATGATAACGTTCAAGCCTAAATTCAAAAAGGTTTATTTTTCTGATTAAACGCCGATTTTTTTAAATACCTTCGCCGCCGTCTTGCCGGGATAACAACTCTTAATATATTGGAGCTGGCCAAGATCCACATTTTTGAATATATCCGATTTTTTAATGAAAAAATATTCCAGATCTTTCGGCGTAAGTTTATACTTATCTTTAAAAACCGAGAAATCTGTTTTTCTGTCAAAGAATATCTTATATAGGCTCTTTCGCCTTCTGGTCTTATCCGCTACGAGATGCAAATCGAGCCTTTGAGCGATAGCCGGGGTGTTAAAAGTCCCATAGTATTTTAACTTTCCCAGCGCTTCAAAATTCAAAAATTTGTAGAGATACTGGTGTTTGGGAACAATGGCAATGCATAGATCGTCGAGCTTTTCTACGTAGGTTGCGTAATCCAATACCAGTTTGAATAGCTTAAAAACGAAAGAAAGCTTGTTAAAGTTGAACATTGAAAATAGTCCCTTGCCGAAGAGTTCCGTGGCAATGGAAAGCCCTGAGACCTCCGCTACTTTATGGCCTTGCCTTCTTAACCCATCTACCTCTTCTTTAAAAAGCTTGTCCATCAATATTCCCAGGGGAGAATCGCGGATTAAAGTAACCGTGGCGAGAACCCTCTTGTCTTTTTTGGCGACAAACGTAGTGGTTGAGGGTAGGGTGTTAAAGATCGAAAGCCGCAACTTGCTTTTATACCCTTTGGGGATGAGTTTCCGTTGGGCGTATTCTTTATATACTAAAGAAAACGATTCTTCCAGGTCTTTCCTCGTCCTGGCCACATGAAAGACCGTGCCTTTTGTATCGTATTTATTATCGGACATTTTGCTCCTTACTTAGATGTGTCATACATGAAAATCTAAAGAAAAGATAGTATTAGTTTTGTAACTATCTCTGGCTTTTCTTCCTGGATGAAATGGCCGCAGCTGGGAATAATCTCTAATCTGGAATTTTTGATATCCTTCTGCAAGCGCTTGGCAACCTTTAAGGAAAAAAAACGTTCATATTCGGCCCACAGGATAAGAGTTGAGACATTAATATCTTTTATCTTTTCTCCCAAATCTGGCAGTACCTCAAAAAAAGAATGCAGGAGCTCTACGGTTCGCTTCCTGGCGACGGGATCCTTAAACGGCTCGTAGTATTCATTGAATACCTTTGGAGAGAGAAGGCCTTTCTTGTAAAAACCCTTTTTAAGCCCCATCCCGATAGCCAAAGGGCCCAAGAGCCAAAGGCCGAATTCCCCTAATGGCTTAATAGCTAATAACCTCACTTCCGGCGCTATCAATCCTTTATCATAAGCCGTACCCGACATAAGGACTAATTTATTTATTCTATCTGGATATTTTAGTGCAAAAGCGCAGGCAATTGTCAGGCCTGTGTCTGTTGCCACAACATGCGCCTTATCAATCTTCGAGACCTCCATATAGTCTTTCACAAAATCCGCCATCCCCTGTGGGGAATAATCTCCTTGGGGCTTGTCTGAATATCCAAAGCCTTTAAGGTCAAGGGCTATGGCCTGAAATTTTTTTGCGATATCCGGTAAAATCAATCTCCACGTTTGCAGCGTTTCGGGGAAGCCATGCAAAAACAACACCGGTTCCCCCTGTCCTATTTTGGCAAATCTGATTTTCGCCCCTTTAACATCCACAAATGCGGTATCGAGGAAGTTTTCATAGCGATCTGTATTCATATATAATCTCCTTTCCTTGCAACGTGTTATCTAGCCATCATCTTTTAGAAGCTCTGCTTCAGTCTCGCGAACACCTGATCGTTCTTCTTGAACTGGCCGAAGGTGCCATCGTATTCGCCACCATAAAAATCAACTCCCGTCATGAATTTTAAATTATCATTTAAATCGTATGTGAGACTGGCCCTGTAAAAATAATCGATTCTGGAGAGATAATATCTTCCTATCGTCTCTATTACAAGCTTGTCTCTCATGAATTTTTTGTTTATTTTCCATAATACGCTGTCCGAATAATTTTGCTCGATCATAAAATCCTGATAATGGAATATAATCTCCGAGGCATATTGAATATTAAAATAAAGGTCTTGGCCGAACGTATAATCTCCCCCTAATACAGATAGGAAGCCATCCTTCAGGAAAATTTTAGAGCCATCAAGGGGGTCGATATTGACGTAGCTCCTGTCGGTGGTATAGGCGGCCTCTCCTCTCAAGCCTATCTTGCCGATGACCGTCTCAAAATCGCCTCCTATCGTATGCTGCATAGGATGTTTCTCAATAACCCGCGCTTCGTTCAAATGTATTCGATAAGACGGATTCTCATCGGCATGGTAGGAATAACTTAACGAATAATCCATTTTTTCCAGGGTATGCATCCATTTTACGGCGTACGCCGAATATTTAAGTTGCTGTGGCAGTGTGGATTCCTCGAGCGGTATTTTAAACGGCCCAAAGAAGGTGGGGACATATAAATCATTATAAACCTTTTTGACATACGGCTCCCAGGCCGACCCGTTCTCTCCAATCTTATTCTTCACAAATAAGGGCACCCATATAAATTCAACCGCGCAAGAAGAGTTATGATAATAATCCGACTTCAATGCAAGCACGGGAATCTTTCTTTCTGCCCGCAGATTCTTATTCACTAATTCCGTGAAATCTTCCGGAGTAAATACGTCTGTGGGATTCAGCTCATCAGACTTGCCCCACCTTATCAATTGTTGGCCTATGCGTGAATCCAGCTTGCCCATACGCACATCCGCATACCCTTCCCATAATTTAAACTCTGCTCTCTCGACGTGGGGCCCGCGGTCTTTGCCGTCCACTAAATAGTACCTGGCATCTAAAGAACCTTTTAACTTGATGTTTTCATTTATTTTTAAAATCTTTTCAGATCTTAAATCATTACGGAAATCGTAATACTGGTCTGGCTGATTTCTTATGTTAAAATAATTGCGGGTCTCCAAAAAGCCGTGTATCCCGGTTTCTTTAAAGAAATCTATCTTTTCTTTTTTATGCTCGGGTGGTTCTATGCTCTCACGTTTTTCGGGCGGCGCAGGGAGTGCATATCCGCCCTGGCCTGGATATTTGTCAATCTTTTCTGGCTGAGATAATTCAGCACAAAATGCAATTTGCCCAAAAAGTAGACCAAAAAGGACCAATAAAGCCAAACTGGTCATAATCTTGATCTTTCGCATTCTATTCTCCGTATTCCGGATTGGTAAGTTCGCGGACAGTAAAGATATCGTCTTGTAGGCCTACGTTATATTTGGTCCATTCCCGCGTAAGTATGGTAGTATGTTTTTCCTGCAGGTCTTCCATTATTACGCCCTGACCAGTCCATATGCCTTCGACCATTTCCACTTTTGTGGCAGTCGCCCTCTTAAAAAGTTTCAAATTTTTATCATAATACTCCGCCTTCTGGCGGAAATAAATGTCTTTTTGTATCCAGTGCACCGCTTTGCCATATACGGAATATCCTTCTTTCTTGGGTACCGCCTCGTACACATAACAATCGTGGTCCTGAAATCGCTCTTCTCTTAAAGGCCGATATTCAAAATCGTCCAATCGCGTTCGGCGCATATCCTCATAGTTAAAATCTGTTCCTACAAATCTTACGCTCTTATCCTGCGTTGATATGCGTCGCGTCTTTTCCATGGCAGGCATATATATAAACTGAACGTCGTCTCCGTCAGATCGCTGAAGCGTAAGAAGCGCGGTGCCGCGGATGTCCGCAGGAGCACTAAACCGTACCAAGGTGTCGTCCATATTATTTACTCTTCGCCTGAACCTTATGGTTTTTCTATATCTTTCCTCTCCCTGAGAGTTAATTAGCTTCATCGTCATAACAGCTTTTTCGTCTTTTCCCATATCGCGAGCGTCTTCCTTGGATGCCACCAGATAAGCATCGAACTGAGGAAGCGCATTCCCGCCGCTCAGAATACCGGTTAAGGCGATAACAGAAATGAAGATGATACTTTTTCGAAAAAAAAAGTTCATATTATTATGGAATCGTTATATAGACGCCAAAACTATAGCCCCTCATGTTTCTCCTTGAATTGCCTGACCTGATACATAAAGGCCTCTATTCGATTTCTCTGATGCACCCTTTTCAAAAAATCAAAATACAGGGTAAGGGTCGGGATATTGTTATGCTCTTTTCTGATAGAGATTAACATCGCCGCGGCGATGTTATGTATTATGCATTGAAAGCCGACAACGTTCACGATGCCGTCTGCCCCATTTTTTATCAGATGGATTATATGAGCAATATCTATGATCAGTAATGGGTCTCTTCGTTCGTCTAAATATTTAGAAGCGTCGTCCATCATTTGATAAAAATCCGGGTCGGGATGGCACTTGAGCTTCCCATAAAACGCCTTATCGATCTTTCCTTTGTCATAGAGCTCCATCCCGGATTTAGCCAGGTCAATCATAGCCTCAAAAATCCTGCTCTTCTTGAACATCATCCTCGGTTTCATTACCCTTTGGAATTCGAGATATGGGCTAAAGACCGGTATGTTCCATACTTCTCCGCCCATGGATTCAATCTCTTTTATGAAATTATTGTTAATGAAACTGTTTGAACGGGTATAATCATCTCCTATCAGGCCGATGACTGGCCGCGACCGCGCTAAAATCAGCCTGATTCGGTCTAATTTTTTTATCTCTTCGTCCAGGGCGGCAATAAACTTGCCCTTAACTAGGGCATTACAGACGTTTTTAATGCCCTCCTCATAGATACGGTCGCTGTCCCCTTTATTCTGTTCATACGGCCTTACCTGGGTTAGCTTCTTTCCCAATAGTTCCACTGCCAATAGACCGCGGTAGATATTCCTGCCGAATTTTGGACCAAACAGGTTGAATACTTCGTCTATATCCATAGATTCCCGCGGGGCAAACACCCGAACCTGAGGGTACCCCAATCGCTTAAGTATTAATCTTGCGCTGGTGGGAAATACGGAAACGCGGCATGCGAGATTACTGCCAACCATACATATCGAAGCCTTATCCGGGTCAAATTCCGGGTCCCGGGTCATCCTTACCAGGTCTCCCATGAACATGATGAACGGAAGGCACTCCTTGCCCGAACTGTATTTTTTACCTAACCTTGCCGTTTCTTCGTCATGAGGAGGCAAGAATTTGGTCCTGACGCCTATGGATTCGAAGGCAGCTGCAAATGCCCTAAACGAGTCGAAAAGTAAGGGTATATATACTATCCCGTCAAACTTTTTAAGCCGCTTATCGGGCAAGAAGGGCATAAAGCTTGAGGAGATTTTTTTAAAATCCAGGGATCCCGCCCGCCAAATATTATTTAAGAATGCCTCGCATCGCGTAATGATGCCTATGTCCCGGGTGTGCTCATCCACTTCCAGGACGAGATACGGCTTGCCGCAGAATATCTCTGATAAGAACTTAAGGGTGAAGGAATCCGGACCGCATCCGAAATTGGTAATCATTAACGGATACAGGCGCGGGTCCTGGACTATGATTTTTGCCGCCCGGATCAGATCCTGACCCGAAGACCAAACCATATCACAATAATTTAAGGGCAGTTCTTGTTTGGACAAAGGAAGGCAGTCAAAGGGAAATGGCGTGACTCCCATGCTTGATAACTTATCTATAAGTTGCAAATTCAGTCCGGGATCGTAGATATTATACAATTTACCCATGATGACGAATACCGACTCATTTTCTCCGAGCTTGATTAAAAAATCTTGGCCGATCTTTTCGCATTCCTTGCGAAACTCGGCTTGGCAGGACGAGGCCTTTCTCACCGCCTCATTGACCAGATGATCGGGTTTATTCAAAAGCCTGCCCATCTTTTTCAACTCATCTTGCCAATCATCTTCTCTCCTCTCCCGCACAAAGACAGGATTGAGTACTGCGACGTCGAACGATGAGTCGATAAGAAGAGGGTTGTTTTGAATAAAAGGGCAGGCATAATTGTGTTCTAAGTCCTTGACCCGTCTTTCAAACTCAATTACCGAAGGCATAAACAGTTTATCGACCTTCTTATCTAAAAGGTTTTGGACATGCCCATAAACCACCTTGTTGGCAAAGCAATTTTCAATAGCTGTCTTCTCTAATCCAAAAGTGACAATCTCCTTATCTGTGGGATCCGAAACCACAACCTGGTATCCCAGTTCCTGCAGAAATACGCACCAGACTGGAAAAAGTTCGTAAAAAAGAAGTGCTCTCGGAATACCTATCTTCTCATTGCTTCTGTTTAAGTCCGGCCGCCAGTAGCTCAATAAAAGGCGTTCCCTTTCCTTGAAGATATCCGGGGCTTTTCTATCTTTGCCTATATTATCAGTTCTGAACTTATAAGATTCGCCTTGCCTTACGCCAGCTATTTTTTTGTGCTGAACTGTTTTCGGCTCAAAACCTGAAAATCTGCTTTTGAAATCAGCCGCTCCCGAGAGCTCCTCGTGTGCGATCAAAGCCATTCCTATCGCCGCGGAAACCTCGTGATGAAGGGGAACGATAATGTCTTTATTGATTATTTCCTCAAACGCAGAAATAACGCTCCCGTTGAAGGCCACGCCGCCCAACATGACGATCTTATCGCCGATGGGTTTTGTTCCTACCACTTTCTCCAAATAATTATTCACCACGGAATAACTTAAACCCGCAATGAGGTCTTCTTTGGTAACGCCCCTTTGCTGGTAATGTATCAAATCTGACTCCATAAATACCGTGCAGCGGCTTCCCAGGTTCACCGGATGTGCGCTCGCGAAAGCGATATCGCTGAAATTTTGGACGTCTTCGTTCAACTTATCTGCCTGCTCCTGCAGAAAGGAACCTGTGCCAGCGGCGCAAACCCTATTCATCTCAAATTCGACGACTCTGCCGTCGACAATATGGATATACTTCGAATCCTGCCCGCCAATCTCAAATACAGTATCTACGTCCGGCAGGATAAAGATGGCGGCCTTTGCCTGAGCACTTATCTCATCCCTTACCACATCTGCGCCAAGATAATCGGCAACTAAATACCGGCCGCTTCCCGTAACGCCCGCTCCGCAAACATGAATCCCTTTGCAACGATCTCCCAGGATATTTTTCATCTCAGCCAAGGCCGCATTTACCGATTCGATCAAACTGCCTTTATTTAAAACATAGCCTTTCGCGACTAATCGCTTCTCCCTGTTGATTGCGGCGATGCAGCTGGAGGTCGAACCGACGTCGATGCCTATGAAGACACCCTTATCTTCTTTAAGGTCGGATTCCGGAAATAACTTCACCTTATGAGATTTCTTGACCAATCTAGGCAGGTTAGAATCTACACGGCCGACGGTATCTCTATCTCGCAGATAGCTATCCAAGGTGCTGATCAAATCATCTATCTCGAAGGTCTGGTCTTTAGAATATCCGAGAGCTAAAATGGCTGTGCCTATCGCGGCCATGATTTTAAAATGTTCGGGCACGGTCAGGTCTTTTTCCGAAATTTTCAAAATATCCCTGAAAGCCTTGACCACGCCTTGGTTGGCGGCAAGGCCGCCTTGAAAAATAATGGGGGGGACAAATTCTCTGCCCTTTGAGAACTGGGCGATATAATTTCTGGCTATGGCGTTACATATGCCTGCTGCAATGTCGGATTTGGACACTCCTTCCTGCTGTAGGTGAATCACGTCTGTCTTGGCGAAGACCGCGCATCTTCCGGCTACAAGCGCGGGGCTTCTCGACTCAAGGGCCACGTGGCCAAACTCTTCGATGGGAACACCCATCCGCTCTGCCTGTTGTTCGACAAAAGCGCCTGTGCCGGCCGCGCAGATATCGTTCATCCTCTGGTCTAATATAACAGATGTGTCCGTACTTTGATCTGCTTCTAGCTTTATGAATTTCGAGTCCTGCCCCCCTATTTCGATAATGGTTTTTGCAGAAGGATGAAAGCGGGCAACCGCTTTGACCTGAGCGATTATTTCATTGATCACCGGTATGCCAAGCACCTCGCCGATCAGGTCTCTTCCGGAACCGGTAACCGCAGCGCAACAAAATCCAGCGGCAGGCCCCTCTTTTTTTAATTCCCTTAGGCCGGAGATGAGGGTTTGAAGAGGTTGACCATAATGCTTCGTGTAGCTGGAAGATAGAAGGTTCGCGCCCTCGTCAATCAGGACGATCTTTAGCGTTACCGAGCCGACATCAATTCCCAGGCTAATCTTATCTTTGTCCATAATGACCATTTATGTTTAGCGGTATCGATAATTTTTATTTTTCCTTCCAGCAGATCGAACCATTTTATCTTCGGAACACACACGGGCTTCTTTTTGCCCAGGATGTAAAAAGCGGCTTCGAGGGCATTTAAAATCCCGGCAAAAATTACCGGAGGCGCAAAAGTAGGAATGGGGCGTTTGCGTTTCATCGCACCTAGGAAGGCGTGCGCGTCTATATACAAAGGGATGACGGGAAAAAGTTTCTGCCCGAAATTTATCATATAATCAAGGTCCGGCTTTTCGGGCATCGCGCCAAAAAACTCTGCATAAGAAGGGCCCTTTGGCGAAAAAATAGCGATGGTCGTCCCGAAGCCAAAGGCGGGCGAAAAGAATATGTAAATACCCTTCTTCTGGGCAGCGTCAAAAAGCGTTTTTCTTATATCGAGCTTGAAATATTCGACCTGGTCTAAAAGCACATCCGCGCCGTTTAAAAATTCTTCTATATTGGCACCATTTAGGCCGTCGGGATATTTTTTGATATTTGCGTCTCTATTTATGGATTTGACCAGACCCTCTAAAACATCTACCTTCTTCTTGCCTACGGTATCCAGGGTAGCCCCTTGTTGCCGATTGATGTCGGTATATGCGTAAACCTCTGGATCGGCAATTGCGAAATTGCCCACCCCCATTCTGGCCAAGGCATACAAGGCATTGCCCCCTGCGCCTCCTACGCCGGCTATGGCGACCTTGGCATTCCTTAGCTTCTCTTGCTCTTTTTCTGTAACTATCCCGATATTGCGGGAAAAACTTTCTCTGTAAATATCTTCAACCATTACTTGCTCCTCTTTTTTGTTTTTATTCCGATGAATCCTAATAACTTCTCTATCCTAATAGCTATAGACACGAAGAACATCCTTATCGCTATAGCAAAACCGCCCTTTTGTTTAAAATAATAAGAAGGTATCTTTGTCATGCCCTTCTTTTCCCCCCAGACCCATTCAAATCCCTTCTGCAGATCTTCGACATCCATTAAATCCGGCTTGAAGACAACGTGGCTCTGATCGTACAACGTCCAATCCTTGGAAAAAATCCTTTTGTCTTTTTCTAGCCTCTGCGCCATGGGTGTATTCGGATAAGGGGCCATGATGGCGAAGGAGGCGTGGGTGAGCCTGGATTCTTCGATAAAATCCAGCACCCTCCTGAACACGTCTTTGGTCTGGAATTTAAAGCCAAAACCGAAATACCCCCAAACATCTATGCCCAAAGACTGTATTGCCCTGATCGCCTTCACCTCTTCTTTCAAACATGTCCCCAGCATATTTATACAAAGTTTGCGGCATCTGTTTCTGGCCAGGGCCAGAACGATCTCCTTGTCAAGAACCTGGTAATCCGAAATGAGCATATAATCTATTTTGAGTTTCTTTAGCTGCGGCAGGAGCTCTAATATATAGTCCTTTTTTCCCGCGCCGAAAATATCGTCTGTGAAGAAGATGAATTTTTTCTCAATCTCTAAGACTTTTTTGATCTCGGCTATCACGTTTTTGATTGGCTTTACCCTAAACGTGCCGCCGAATACTTGCCTCGTTGGACAAAATTCGCAGTCAAGGCTGCAACCGCGGGAGGTCTGGATAGAATGGCAGAGATATTTTTTATGGTTAATGATTTCGAACTTGGGTAAAGGGATTTGCGATAAATCTGCTAAAGACCCTGCCTTATAAGCCTTTTTTAAATCGCCATTTTTCAGGTCGTCGACCAGCTGGGGCAGGACTTCTTCGCATTCGCCTATCACTATACTATCAGCATGCTGCGACGCTTCTTCTGGAACAAGCGTCGTATGCACGCCTCCAAGGATCACCTTTACATTTTTAGACCTATAGTAGTCGGCCAATTTATAAGCCCTCGCGCAGGCCAAAGACTTAAAAGAAATTGCCGCCGCGTCTACATCGTCTTCCAGGTTTAGGGGGTCCACCTTTTCATCTATAAGGCGGACCTCGAAGTCTTTCGGAAAATAAGAAGCGACGATGGGCAGGGCTAATGAAGGACAGGAAAATCTATTATCTTTAGAATCATACCAGACCTTGAGAAACTTGCTCCTTTGTTCTACTTCTGCTTCAATTAACGCTATCTTCAGTGTCTTCCTCCTATGACCTCTTTTTGTCTTCAGATCTTTCGGGGTTATATTTTCTATTGAACAAATAAATTATTTTTATAACACAATGCCCTCTTCCTTCAGGCACGCCAGAGTAGCCGCATGATAGTACTTGTCGAGTTTATAGTCTTTGCGAAAGGACGGAAGCAATGTGGGTTCTATATCCTCATAGCGCACAGTGCGTTCTATCTCTAACTGTACCTTTATATGCGGCTCCCCTCTATACGGAGCGCTCCCCATGGCAATAGCTCTGCCCACTGCAGGACGCCAGTGAAAAGAAGGGCTTGCACGCCGCCGCCATAAAGTACCTAAAGAGCAGCTACGATGGTAAAGCATTTTCATATAATTATACCATTCTCTTTTCGGCAAGGTCGTTTTTAAAGCCATGTATTGAAGGTTGTAAAAACCATAATCAAATACGGAGAGATTCCCCTTTGCCTTTGACTCGAAAAACAAAGGAGTTCCCGGAACAGGTGTAAGTGGGATAAAAAGTGGATACGTCATATTTAAACGATCAACAAAATTCCATACCCGCTCAAAGTCTTCTTTCTGGAAATTAGGCATAATAACAAAATGAGCCCAGTTTTCAATCCCTAGACTTTCGAGTATCCTATGAGCATGAATATTCACATCAACGCTTGTTTTCTTATTAAGGTATTGTAAATGTTCATCCGAACATGCTTCCACGCCCAGCACCAAGGCAGCCAGGCCGATTTCACGCCATTTCTCTAAGATATGCGTCTTCTGCACAACCGTATCAGCGCGGGCGTAGGCAAGAATTTTTTTCTTAACGCCGGTTTTTTTGAGAAGCCGATACACCTCGAGAGCATTTTCTTCATTATAGAAAGTATTGTCATCTGTTATATGAACGTACGTTTGCGGTTGGCTTATAATGTCATCGACAACTTCTTCCGGTTTTCTCACGCGATACACCCCTCCCGACGCTGCCCACAAAGAGCAAAATTTACAACGATGAGGGCATCCAGACGAAGTTATCGTATACACTGTGGGACGAAGTATTTCAAAACGAAAGTAATAATGCTTCTTATATCTAGTCACAAGACTGCGATCAAAGCGTGGCCACGATATTATAGTCCGGGACTTCGGCACTCGTTGGGGCGTGATGACATAGGCATCGCCCTGCTTTACCGCAAGGCCCGACACGTTGGTATAATCTCCCCCGCTTATGCGAGTTTCTACCACTTCCCGAAATGTTTCTTCGCCGGGACCTATGCAGACAAGGTCGACTGAATCATCAAAAAGATCTTCGGGCAGCAAGGTCGAATGCTGTCCTCCAACTATCGTCAATGCGTCCGGGTGAATCTTCTTAACGATTGAAAATAGCCTTTTGACATTGAATAGCTCGGCCCCTACATGAGTTGTGGCTCCAACGATATCCGGCCTTAATTCTCTTATTAATCGGGCAAGGC
>Ga0315293_10004849_pt1 | contig 12701 bp, 12 predicted proteins | sample YL17G13_20_MG_FD_203071 | JGI IMG/M metagenome (GOLD analysis project Ga0315293, IMG submission 203071) | Sediment microbial communities from Yellowstone Lake, YNP, Wyoming, USA - YL17G13_20 | ecosystem: Environmental > Aquatic > Freshwater > Lake > Sediment | place: USA: Wyoming | collected... | reverse complement strand
GCTCAGCTGGTAGAGCAGCTGACTCGCCATCAGGGATTCGAACCCCGGACCCGCTGATTAAGAGTCAGCTGCTCTACCAGCTGAGCTAATGGCGCATTCACAAACCTAATGAGGGTGGAAGGGATCGAACCTTCGACTCCCTGCTTAAAAGGCAGGTGCTCTACCACTGAGCTACACCCCCGATCGAAACCTGAACCTGGTCAGACCCGGACCTGGCGTGGCGGTGGCCGTTGCTCACCTGCCGGAACCACCCGCCGGACCATACCACGCCCTCCCGCCGAAGCGGGAAGGGGAGCGTCAAGATACCCGCCGCCAGAGGATTGTCAACGATTTTCCCTCTGAGACCGGCCATTTTGAGAGGGGAAATAGGCTGTGTTCCTGGTGCTGTCAGGCTCTCTGCCTGACAGCTATTTCGCCAGGCCGTCTCGGCAGGTTCGCAAGGCGGACCGGACTTACTCGAATACGCCCGCAATAAGCGTGAAAAAAACCGAGAAAGATCGGTTCGGTGACAATCTGATGACACTCTCAATCCGCGGAGAATTACCTTATTCTCAGCTTTTTCATAGGACCCCCGTACGAAGATGTAGAGGCGCCGCCAAGACGGCGCCTTAATAATTTGTGCTGCAATAGCTTGCAAGACCGGCACGGGCCGGACTACGGACAGTTCGGAAGTTGAAACCCGCCGCCGGTGAGATAACTCACCAAGGCACTCAGATCGGCCAGATCGACGATGCCCACGCCATTTACGTTCCCTTCATTGGGACAGGGCAGCACAAAGCCGCCGCCGATCAGGTAACTGACAAGGGCAGATAAATCAGCGAGATCTACGATGCCAATGTAGTTGACATTTCCCCGAACATCCAGGCAGCAACACGCATCTCCAACGCCGTCCTGATCGGAGTCGGTCTGTGCCGGGTTGCTCGCGCTGGGACAATTGTCCGTGGTGCAGGTGTTGGCAGGGTAGCCCGGATTGCCGAAACCGTCGCTATCGGTATCCGTACAAGCATCGCAAAGATCGCCGATGTTATCGTCGTCAAAGTCCTCCTGGCCGGCATTGGCGACCGCCGGACAATTGTCGCAGGCGTCACCCACTCCGTCCCCATCGCCGTCGGTCTGACCGCTGTTGGCCGAGGTCGGGCAATTGTCGCAGGCATCACCGAGTCCGTCGCTGTCGCTGTCCTGTTGATCCGGATTCGCAATAAGAGGGCAGTTGTCGGTGGCACACTGATTCAGCGGATAACCGGAATTTCCGAAACCGTCACCATCGCCGTCCACGCACGCATATTGTATCTGCGCCCGTATCATGACATCCTTGTCGGTCCAATTCTCATAGTTGGCGCCGTCGCCGGAGAAGTATGACTGTCCGGAAAACGGCCTCTTATACCATGTTGGCACCGCATAGTCATCCGGACCCCAAGCCACATCAATTAGAAATGTCTGCTGCGCCGCCACGGGCAGATCTGACGAGAGGGTGATATCATGAAATCGATTGGTCGTGAAACTTGGAAACGTCCCGCTGGTCGTAGAATGCAGCGTCTGTGGACTTCCCCCAACCATGTCGTCGTATATTCTGACTGAGTACCCTACCGGGGTACCGGCGAGGGCACAGGCCTGGGCGCAGCGCAGGTAGCCCGCAATCGGCGAGGTGAATCGTACCGCGCCGTAAGTTACCTGCGGAGAAGAATAGCCCCAGCCGTACATTCGGGAATGCTGATGATAAGTCAGGGTGACACCGGCCAGAATTCTCTGTTTGAAGGTCACGGACACAGGGGAGCCGGCCCCCGCGGTATAGGCGATAGCTGTGGCCGACACGCCGGTGGGTTGGCCAAAGGCATCAAGCGCGGACGGGTTGGTGGCGTCTGTAAAGCTCGTATTATTGACGCTTCCGGGATAGGGATCACCCGGATCGTTGACACTCACCTTGTAATCAATCTGGCGCAGACCATCGGCCTCCTCCAAATCGACAAGCCGAAAATCGTCGGCTTTGTTGCTCCAGACTACATCTTCGTTGCAATGCCAGATGAGCATTCCCTGCCCGTTCAGGCCGGCGTCGAATCCGGTGTTGGTTCGGTTCTCGAAAAGAAAGTAACGGCCACCCTGATAAGCATCCTCCCAGATCTTGTAAACAACAGGATTGGTTTCAACCGGAGGAAGACTGATTGTTTGCGTGCCAGATACAACGGTAGGCATAACCCAGCCCATGCTGGCTTTACACCAGGCATTCGGATGCACCGGCCGGTACTCCTCGGCCGTGTTACCCTGGGCCATGTAATAACTCATCAGGCACCAACTCCCGACGCCGTACGAACTGTTGTCGGTGTCGTACAAGTCCGGAAGCCCTATAGCATGCCCGAGTTCGTGACAGTACACGCCAATCGGCCTTATTGTATTAAGCGTGCCGTTCCCCTGCTCGGCCCCTTGAATAGTGTACGCATCGACCAGGATGCTGCCGCCTCCATACCGAGTATCATCTGTAAAGAAAGGGGTACCGGCAGTCGAACTGATATTCCAGGAGTGCGCCCAGATGTTGTCGGTGTCCCCTCGTGAGGCGCTGCCATCAGGGTGAATAACAACAAGGACATCAACATAGCCGTCATCATCTCCGGAATTGGGCATCCCGTCGGGTCCGTCGTTGTCATATTGAGCGAAGTCGATTGACGGATCCCCGGCGGTAAGAAGACTCCACACGAAACCCGGGGCGTTTTCCGGAAAGGTATAACTGCGCCCGTTGTTGCCGTTTACATAGTATGCTTGTGTTTCTGCAGCCTCGAACGGTCCATAGGCTGTGCCGGTGAGGTGAAGCTGATTGTACGAGACCTGATCGAAGTAATCGGTCAGGCTGCCGGTGTGATTGGTTCCAAAGAGAAGCTGCTGGAAATCATTCTGCGTGAAAATTTGGGCATTGTCTGAGTAATCACCCACCAGTACGGGAATGGCGAATGACAGCGTCTGGGGAGCAAGACTTCGTCCAAGGGCGACTGCCTCCTCGCGCGCGCTCTTGACTGCCTGCAGTCGCAGCTCGATGCCGGTAGGGGGGCAGCTATCCGAGAGGTGTTGCATGCGAAGAAGCTCGTCGGGGTCTATATATACGCCCGGAATCGGTGGATCAATCGCGATAGCCGGCAATGGGGCTAGCGCCAGAAAGGCAACTGCAAGAGCCAAGAAGGACAATCGGTGTGACATAAGACCTCCACTAGAGTGTACGTATCAACGAATACAAACAGTAATTTCCTCGGACAATCTGTAATATCCTTAGCTATAGGTGTGTACTACCCGCGCTGCCCTTGGTGACCTTGGGGCGTGCCTTCCCTTTGCAATGCGCAGAAAGTGTTACAAACGAAGATAACTTAGTCTGCCGTCTGCGTCAAGGGACTTGTTCCATTTCGGTAAGAATACCTCTCATGCCGTGCGGCCAGCCAAGCTGCGGCAGTGGCTTTGCATGAGCGCAGTAGTTTTCACCCGCGGTCGCGGGTGGTGGGGTTGTTACTTGGACAGATAAGTTCGCAAACCATGACCGCGCTTATAGCAGCGCGCGGTAGTTCAGCCAGAGTATTGTCGAAATGAGCGAATATGAGCGGCCGACTACAGTGTACTACTTCCGGCCCTCCGGCATGTCATCCTTGAATTTCTTGGTCTTCTCTGTAATTTCAATCGAGCTTACTGTCAGGTCAATTAGGTTTTTAAGGTCTTGAAGATCGAATTCATGCCATTTGCGCTCGTAGTGGGTTTCGTCATTCCTCAGCCAGGTAGCTCTCTCCGCAGCTATCTGTATGGGTTCAATCTCGATCTTGCTGACGGCAGTCCCTAGCCTCATCTTAGTCACTTCGTCTCTATCGAAACCCAAGTATATAAGATAATCTTTGACTAGGAACTCCAGAGCCCGCCCATATCCACAGCCGCAAATCTCAATCAGCCCATTCTCCTCGGCCTCTAGCGATTCATTATAAATCGTGGGAAATTTCGGTGACATGGTTCTGATCACATCAGAGAAGCCGCGAGGTTTGGAGTAGATTGGCCCGAAACGACGGAGACGAAAAGTAGTCCCTCCAAAGCGTCGGTTACACTCAAAATATGCAACGAATACACCCCTGCAACTGTGGCGCGGGCACTGGTAAATTGCAGCTACGATGTCAGTCATTTCATCGAACCGAAAGTTGTCGATTGTTCGCGTGAAATGACAGCCCAACAATGCGTACTCGTCTCCTTTTCGGCATATTGGGCATTCGTCCGGATGTTGGTCCACATTAGCATGAACCTCTCGACCCTTTGCATCAATGTATCGAATTTCCGGCTTCATATATCTTACATCCTCTCCACACACCCGGCAATCAAATCCCGCAGCTTCGGTTCGGTGCGCATGGCCGCGCCAATCACGTCATCGAGCGAGCACGGATGCATGTTGTCCGCCAGTCCCATGTCGGTGATGATCGAAAAGCCAAGCACATGATTTCGCTGGTGATGAGCGGTTAGCACCTCGGGGACTGTGGACATACCGACCGCGTCGGCGCCCAATGTCCGAAACGCCCGATACTCCGCAGCGGTTTCAAGACAGGGGCCGGTCAGGCCGAGATAGACACCTTCCTGGAGCCTAAGTCGCTGCTCGACCGCTATTGATTTGGCCAATTCCTGAAGCTTGAAGGTGTAGGTCTCATACATATCCGGGAAGCGGTCGCCCCAACTGTTGTCATTCGGGCCAATCAGCGGGTTGCCGGGGAAGAAATTGATATGGTCCTTAATCAGCATGATATCCCCCGGCTTGAAATTCGGGTTCAATCCGCCGGCGGCGTTGGAGACGATCAGAGTCTGCATCCCCAGCGCTTTCATCGCCCGCACCGGGAAGGCGATCTGCTTGAACGAGTAGCCTTCGTAGTAGTGGAACCGCCCCTGCATGCAGACAACTTTCTTACCGCGGAGATTTCCGAACAGGAGTCGCCCAGCGTGCGACTCTACAGTCGAGACCGGGAAATGCGGAATCTTGTCGTAGTTGACCGTGGCGACCATTTCGATTCCGTCGACCAGCGAGCCGAGTCCGGTGCCGAGAATAATGCCGATTGTCGGCTCGAATTGCACCTGGCTTTTGATATAGGTGACGGCGTCGTTCAATTTGGCGTGGAATTCAGCGACTGTTTCCATGGGTGACTCCCTATCTGCAATCTCTATTACGTTCGTACTCGGTCCGACCGGGGTCAGTCTGTCTGAAGAAGAACCATGACCGGCCTGGACATAGAGAGATGATAGCAGAGAACCGCGCGATGAGCAAGCTGCCAAAGGAAACAGAGATAGGCTCAAGGATCGCGACACCGGCAGCCGGACCTTGACTAATAATGTGCACTCCGGCATATTCGAACCATATGCATGATACTCACCAGGCGTTTTTCGACCAACTTGCGGAGGAATGGGATCTTTCATTTACCGCTGAGGACCTTGAACGGCTTACGCGCGTTGTGAATCGAATGCAGATTACCGCGGGATCCGACATTCTCGATCTCGGATGCGGCACCGGTATTCTGTTCGATATGCTCCGCAGAAAAGCTGGAAGCAAAGGGAGTGTAACGGGGGTTGATTTTTCGCTGCAAATGGCGGCACGGGCGCATCGGAATTTTCCGTTCGATAATGTGAATGTGGTCGATGCCGATGTGGTCAACCTGCCGTTTCTGGACAGATGTTTCGATATGGCGGTCGCGTTTTCGTCGTTTCCGCATTTTTCCGACCGGCAGAAGGCGCTCCTTGAGACACGCCGTGTCCTCAAGCCGGGAGCGGAGCTTCATATCATCCATTTGATGTCCTCGAAAGAGATCACGGCGATGCATCATCGGGTGGGGGGCGCGGTGGCGCATGATGTACTGCCGGATGCCGGAGAGATGGCGCGGCTGTTGGAAGCGGCTGGGTTTGTTCACGTGAAAGTAGAGGATAAGCCGGGGCTGTATCTGGCGTCGGCTATCAACGCAAAACAGCTATTGCAGTCTACGCTATGACGCCTCGTTTTCGATATGTCACCCACAGCGCACTTTACTTGGCACTGGCCGTGCTGTTACCGATTGCGTTTCATGCGTTCGGACTGGGGGGACGGCTGTTTCTTCCGATGCATATTCCGGCGCTATTAGCCGGGTTTCTGGTGGGACCATCGAGCGGCGTGATAGTCGGGCTGCTTGCACCGCTTGTGTCATACCTGTTGACCGGTATGCCGCCGACCTATGCCGTTCCGCTCATGTCGTTAGAGTTGCCGATGTATGGCCTGGTGGCGGGGATTGCCTATCGGAAACTGCATCTGAACATCTATATCGCGCTGGTAGTAGCGATGATTGTCGGTCGGGTGATGTTTGGTCTGGGGTTATTTGTACTGGGGATGTTTATCGAACTGCCGTACACCGCAGCGGTCTTCTTCTCGACCGGTGGCGCAATTGTGACCGGCCTTCCGGGGATTGCCGTGCAGATTGTGCTGATTCCGCTGATAGTGGCGGCGTTTAACCGGAACAGCAGTAAAGCATAGTCGTCATCGCGGGGAGTGCGAAGCACGACGTGGCGATCTATGGGCTACTCAAGAAGCAGACAGATTGCGACGTCCCGAAGCGGGGCTCGCAATGACTTGATTCGGGTCTCAGCACTCATTCACAACGGAAGGGAGCCAATGGGTCAGGAACATCCCCTCTTGTTCCCGCCTCTGCATTTCGCTACATTCGCCGCATGTCTGAAGGCTCAATCGGTCGGTCGGTGCTCATAACCGGCGCCAACGGTTTTATCGGGTCCCGTTTGTGTGCGCTCTTTCTAAAAGAAGGGTTCAGGGTGTACGCTGGTGTGCGCAAGAGCGCTGACTTGAGCATGCTTCAGGGGCTGGCGGTCCAGTATCGATACGGTGATGTGACGGACCCGGCCGGTCTTCCGGCGATGGTGACCGGTGTCGATTATGTCATTCACAACGCCGGAGTAGTGAAAGCGAAGTCACACGACCGGTTCTTTGCCGTCAATGCCGATGGGACGCGGAACTTGCTACAGGCAGTGGTCGCTCACAATCCGAATCTCAAGCGGTTCGTACTGGTGTCATCGATGGCGGCAGTGGGACCGTCGCGGGACGGCAAGCCGCTTACGGAAGAAACTGCGCCGAATCCGGTCACAGTATATGGTCAATCAAAATTGGCCGGCGAACAGGTGTGTGCTGAATACGCTAACAAGTTGCCGATCACGATTGTGCGGCCGCACGGCGTCTATGGACCCGGGGATAAAGAGTCGCTGGCGTTCTTCCGAATCTCCAATAACCGCCTGAAACCGCTGTTTGGCAAAACAAGAAGGATGATGCAAATGGTGCATGTCGATGATGTTTGCCGGGGAGTGCTGAAGGCGACAATCGCGGAAGTGAAGTCCGGAAGCGCATATGCAATAGCGGAGAACCGCGCATACACGCTGAGGGAAATGGTAACATTGCTGGAACAAGCATCGGGGAAGAAGGGATTTCCCCTGTATGTTCCGGGGCCGTTGCTCAAATTGATCGCTGCCGTATCGGAGATGGTTTTCCGGATGGTCGGCAAGACGCCGATGCTGACGCGCGACAAGGCGGATGAACTTCTGGGGAACTGGGAGGTATCAACCGAAAAGGCGCAGCGAGAGCTTGGATTTGAATCGCAGGTTTCGTTTGCTCAAGGCGCACGCGAGACATTTGCATGGTATAGGGAACACGGGTGGATGTAATGATTTCACGGGAATTGCTTATTTGGTGTTTGGGCTGCGGTAGCGCCTACCTTCTTGGTCTGTCGCTGCTGCTTGATTTGGCGGAGAAGAGGCTCCGTCTCACTGAAGGAATCCCAGCCGAGCTTGTCGAAGGGGCGGGCTGCCCGTTTTTCGGGATGAATTTCGTCATGGAAGCGCTCTTTTACGTGGCCATTCCGAGCACGGCGTATGCTTTCTTCTACCAATTGTTGCCGATCTCGGGCGTGAGGGCCGGGCTGGCCGGGGCACTGTTTGCATTTGTTCTGGGAGCGGCGCCGCTGGCGATGCGACTTTCGGTCCGGTTGAAACTCCCGATGCCTTATATATTGTTTCTGTTGGTGTCACATCTGCTGAAACTAGGAGGATCTCTGGCGATTATCGGGTATCTTTACTCTTTATAGTTCGTTGCACTTGATTATGACAATCGATGGATGACTACTAATGACTGATGCTAACAAAGCAAAATTCAAGAAAGCGCGAGCGCTGTTTCCACATACGGGCGAGATAACTTATTTCAATTCGGCCGCCTACGGTCCGTTTGCGAGCACCGTCGGCAAGGCGATTGAAGACAATGTAGTGCTCCGCAAAGAGGCGCGGCGGGATGATTCCCATTCTGCCTTTTGCACTGCCGATGAGCTACGACAGGATTTCGCCAAACTAACCGGCGCTTCCAAGAAGCAGATCGGGCTGGCGCTAAACACGACCTTTGGTCTGAACCTTGCCGCGTTCGGCCTGCCGCTCAAGCGGGGAGATGAAATCCTACTGTCAGACATAGAGTTTCCGGCGGCGGTCTATACATTTAAAGGGGCAGCGAAAACACGCGGACTCAAAGTTCGGTTTGTCAAATCGCATGGTCTCCGCTTCGATATCGACGAACTGCTGAAAGCGATCGGCCCGAAAACACGGCTGCTCTGTTTGTCCTACGTTCAATTCTTTAATGGCTTCAAGAATGACCTTGCGACTATCGGCGAGATATGCGCAAAGCACAAAATGTTCTTTGTAGTGGACGGCATTCAAGGGATGGGGGCGGAACCGGTCAATCTCCGGAAATTGCCGGTCGATGTTTTCGCTAGCGGCTGTCAAAAATGGATGCTCGGGCCGCACGGCACGGGGTTCTTCTATCTGGCCGATTCGGTTCGCGACCGACTGATTCCGCCATTTATGACATGGCTGGGGGTGGACTGGAAGATGAATTTCAGCGACCTGCTGCATTATCGGAGACCGTATTTCGACGCCGCCCGCCGGTTCGAGACCGGCTCCTATCCGGCTATGAATCTGAGCGGTTTGAAAGAGGCGGTGAAGATATTCCAGATGCTGGGAATCAAGAATATCCAGAGACACAATCACGCACTTATTGACCGGCTGGTCGGTTACTTAAGAACCAATCCGTTCTACTATATTACCGCTTCCCTTGAGGCAGAACACCGCTCGTCGATATTCACATTTGCATGCAAGGACCTCACGGCACTGCACCGTTTCCTTCTTGATCGCAAGATCATCTTAGTGCGACGCGAGGGATCGATTCGGGTAGCGGTCCATCTTTTCAACGACGACAGCGATATCGACCGCCTGATTCGGGCGCTTGACGAATTCGCGCGGGAGAATCGTTGAGTTTCAACCGGATTCTGATCACCGGCGCGAGCGGCAGTATCGGGCAGCAACTCATCTACGAACTAATCAGACAGGGACGACGACCGATTGCGATGGTGCGACAAGAGTCCAACATCGCTTATCTCGATTCGCTCGGTCTGGAAAAGCGGGTGGCGGATCTTCGGAATGAGGAACAGTTGGCTCAAGCGGTTCAGGGAATAGACGCCGTAATACATGCTGCCGCATGGGTGAATTTCCGGCAGGACAAGCTGACACAGTTCACCGGTATTAATACGTTTGGGGCAGTCAATCTCTACCGGGCTGCCACGCGTGCCGGCGTCAAGAAATTCATCCACGTGTCGAGCGTCGCGGCGGTAGGGGGTGTGCCGCGCAGCAGTGGAACTGGAACCGGCGAGAGGACTGCCGCGGACGAAACGTTTGCGTTCAACCTGAATCAGCTTCGCGTTCCATATATCATGACCAAGCATGCGGCCGAAGTCGAGCTTCGCAAACTTCACGAGGAAGACGGACCGGAACTGGTGATCGTGAATCCATCCATCGTGGTGGCGCCGTCTCGAAGCGGCGATGACCGAGGTAAAGCGAGGCAGCGCTTCCGATTCAGGGTCCTGCCAAGATTGAACAACTACATGAATCTGGTGGATATCCGAGACATCGCACCGGCAATTGTAACCTCGCTTGAAAAAGGAAGGGCGGGAGAAAGATATATCCTCGCGGGTGAGAATATTACGGCAGTTGAGTTAGTGCGGATGGCATCTTTAATGCTTAATCTCAAGCCGATCCTGATTCCGATCCCGCGGTTCGTGTTGAATCTTGCGGCCCATATTGCCGTGGCCTGGAATCGACTCACCGGCCGAAGCAAGCAATCGTTCTATCCCGATTTGGTGAAGATGCTGGACTACGATTGGGCGTGGGATTCGTCAAAGGCGCGCGCTGAACTTGGCTTCAACCCGCGCCCGCTCAAGCAGACGCTGACAGATATTTTAGCCAACGATTTCCGCGGCACATGGCTGCGGCCGTAGGGAATAGTCCGGCAATTAGCCGCGTCCCTGACGAACTCGTTCAACCTGCAGAAGCGCGATCTCCGTGCTCAAGTCCTCAACGCAGTCAGCAGAGAAAAGGTGTACCCGGCTAATTCACCTTCAGGGAAAACTTCGCTGCCTTGTACCAGCCACGAGCGACTTTCGGGGCCAGTCTGAGCACGGTGTGATCCGGATCATCGTACCCGCCGGGATAATACCGCTCCCACCCTTTTTGCCAGAGCGCTTTTTTCACCTTAGTGTCCTTGATTATCCGGATTCGGCCACCCAGCATCAGACCATGAAATGCATTTGGATTGCAGTAATACACCGAGACATAGGGGTGCTTCTTCACATGTTTCACTTTGTCGGATGATGTGTTGGTGGTGAAGTACACCACGAATTCCCCCTTCTGCCGAACGAAGAACTTCACAAGGGACGGGTATTGCCTGCGGTTTCTTAGATTGAGCATGGCTCGGGTGAAAGGAATACCGTGTCCACTCACGGTGGTAAGGTAGACGGAGCTCGCGGTTTCCATCAGTTTCCCGCTGACATCGATAAGTCGCTTTCTACTCACAACATCTCCTTAATTGAGTTAGTGCTGCCCTATCGAATACGCAAATCAGACAGAGTTGTCAATCATATTTTTGCAGACCTTGCACATGCGACCCCGGACCCGCAGAGTATAGATCAAGACATCTCACTTGTCCTTTCGGTAGATCATGTGATCTCCCGGATCTTCAGCGCAAAAGACTTCTGTTTTGTACCCCCAAGCCTTGATCTTCTCCGCCATAGCCGGGAACAGGTATTCGCGGCGGTCTGGATCGAGCAAGATAACCGTATGAGGCCGGAGTCTCTCGACAAAGGCCCGTAGATCGGAGCTGTCTGCCTTCTCCACGTCGGGAATCGGGAGAAAAGCCATGTCTATTTGGGGGGCATGCCTGGCGATGGAATCAAGAGCCGACCGGTAAGCATCTATATCGTCGGTACCGAAACCGACATAGACAATGTTCAATCCATCAACCGAAACAAGGTAGGTAAGAGTCGGCATGAAATCAGGGCCGGTTGTTTTGAAAGAGTGAACCTGTACGTCATCGATAGTCCGGTTTTCCCACGGGCCAAGGTAGAGAGCATTGCGACCGCCGCGCCAGCGATCGTCGACATTATGCACAAAAGCGACTTTGGCAAGAGAATCGCCAAGCGCATGCAGGTACGAAAACTCACCGGAATCGAAATGAAAGCAAGTATACAGACCGATCAGGCTCAGTTCCTTGATTTCCGGAAGAACTACGAATCCGTTGACCAGCGACGGTTCAGGCGGCCTTACCTGTTCGAATTCCTCATGGTCGAACAATAGCAGGTGATCGCTCGTTCGAACTGCCCAGCCTCTGAGATTGAGATACCAGACAAGGGCGGAGTTCGGTGCGGGTTTCATGTGAACATCGGTCAAACCGGTGGCTGGCTCGGAGTCCTTAGGCATTGCGGCTTCACTGTGCTTCTGCAGGATGGCAGCAGCCGCGCGGTGACCATGCTTAGCTGCCGATTGAAGCGGTGTACGCTCTTTCGCGTCGAGCGCCTTGGGATCAGCGCCAGCCTTGAGCAACAATTGCGTGATCTTCGGATATCCCTTTAGCGCAGCGTTGTGAAGTGGGGTTCGGCGATAATGAATGTCGGTAAGTTTAGAATCCGCGCCATGGACAAGTAAGCTCTCGGCCAGATCAGTACTGCCCGCCCTGCTCGCATACCAGAGCGGCGAACAGCCATCTTTGTCAACTACATTGAGATCAGCGCCCTTGTCGATTAATAGCTGTGCAATCTCGGTTCTGTTTCGAAGCGCGGCATCGTTGAGTGCGGTTCGCCCATCCTTCGGTATCGCCAGGTTCATGTCCGCTCCGGACTCGATCAACCAGCGCGCGGCCGGAGGATTGTTGAGCGCGACGGCCATGCGCAGGGGAGTAAGGCCGAACCGGCTCGGTTTGTTGAAGTCAAAGCTCGCCCCGCGCTGAATCAGTAGCTTCGCTATGACGGGTTCCTTCCGGGACTGGCATTCGGTCATGAAAGCAGCATCGACCAGACTACCTTGCGCCTTGTTGCTGCCGGCCATGTCCGCACCGCGATCAAGGAGGAGTTTGACTGCCTCCGGCTGTCCGCGAAGAACCGCTACCCAGATAGGCGTAAAGCCGCGCTCATTGACCGCTTCAAGGAGCGTTTTGTCTGCCGAGAGGAGGGAATCGAGCATCTTCAGATCGCCCGTGCGAGCGGCATCGTGAATGGGGGCGGCATGGGCTGAACCCAGAGGCATAAGCAGGAATGCCGCCAGCACAGTTGTCATAGATATGCGTCGCGTCATTCCTGCTTATGCCTCTGGGTTCA
>Ga0315293_10004847_pt1 | contig 12706 bp, 11 predicted proteins | sample YL17G13_20_MG_FD_203071 | JGI IMG/M metagenome (GOLD analysis project Ga0315293, IMG submission 203071) | Sediment microbial communities from Yellowstone Lake, YNP, Wyoming, USA - YL17G13_20 | ecosystem: Environmental > Aquatic > Freshwater > Lake > Sediment | place: USA: Wyoming | collected... | reverse complement strand
GTAGCACGGCCATCCTGGCCGTGGCACGGGCTGCCTGCACCTGTGTTGCCTGCACAGGTGTCGCAGGCACAGGTGGAAGTCCGTGCTACTTTGGTACGGAATTTGCTATTACGTATTCGTATTCGTAACGTATTCGTAGTATAGTATAATATAACTACGAATACGAATTCGAGTAAAAATTTTCTCTTGACCACGATTTCGCTACGATTACGAAAAAATGATTTTTCTTGACTTTCGATGCGCTTCTGATTATGAAAAAAACGATGGTTGAAAAGATGAAAATTAGGAAATCCCTTGTTTTTAGTCAGAAAGAGTGGCATTGGTTTGCCAAGTGCTGCGGACTGACAAGGAGAGAACTTGAAGTAGTGAGGTTAATGTGTCAGGGGTGGGACAATAGGCAGATAGCACAGGGCCTGAATATCAAGTATAATACAGTAAGAGCACATCTAAGCAACGTTTACAAGCGAATGGGAGTCAAGAACAAGGTGAGTGTTATGTTTGCGCTATTGGAAATACTGCGTAACATGCCTAAGTAGAGCATACCCAAGTTTTTTACGCTTTGTTGTTAAAAATTTAGCTCAACTGATTAGTCTAAATGACTATGAGGTTATGATGTAAGTACGTGTCTAAAAGGGGGTTAGGAGAGAGCAAAACTTTTTTTGTTTATTCCCCTTATTTTTTTGAAGGTAATAGTCAAAAAGACTAATGCAAATAACCATGAGACTCCGATATACTTTCACAGTAGGTTGTTGAGTCGTTTTTTGAAAGGACAGGATTATGGAAAGGTAATGGGTGGGTTTTCAGCGGAAATATCGTTTGAGTCCGAGGGGAATTACAGGTGGCAGAAGTGGTATGTTCTGGTTGTAGTAACAAAGAAACGGCTAAAAAGCTGAATCTCTCGCTAAATACCGTAAAACTTTATCTTCGCAATGTATACCGTAAGGTTGGGGTGAGTAGCAAAGTGCTTCTATTGCTGAGATTTTTGGAGGACGTGAGTGTTTGCGACTTGTTGTTGTTGAGGGGTCGGCTGAAAACCGAAATGGATTCTCTGTGTCGCACCGAAAAACCGACCCTTCGCGGAGAGGTCGGTCCTAATAGGGGCAGCCGACCTTTCCGTTTTTTGAATGAGTAAAAAGGACAATGTGCTGGTAAAGGGGGCCATACAGGGGTCAGCCTAAAGGCAGGAACGGATTCGCTCACCTTCGCTGACTCTTCCCCCTTTTTGAAGGAGCGGGAAATGGAACGGATTCCGAATGTAACAGAAAAAGACGTAAAGCAGCAAGCAAAAAAGGTCTTTCGAAGTAATGTTCGGCTTCTAACTTTTGCCTGTATCGAACACGCCAAAGGCCGAGTCAGTCAGGATTCGCTGATTAAGATAATTGATAGTTGCAGAAACAGTATGGCTCTTAGCAGCGATAAACTTATTAAAAACTTACTTAAAAAGCTAAATGGGGAGAAGGAATCTCGTGAAGCCGTTAGGTGATGAATTGAAGAAAATAGAAAAAAATCTTTCAGAGGAATCTACCTGTAAAATGCCGAAAGATTTAATTCCGGCTCAAATACAGTTATGGTTCGATGAAAACTTGCGAAAAATTATCACTCCAAAGAGTCAGTCAGACAGAACAAGTTTTAGAAGGATTAGCAACTGGCTGCGGCATTGCTGCAAAGAACAAGATAGCACGGCCATCCTGGCCGTGGCACGGGCTGCCTGCACCTGTGTTGCCTGCACAGGTGTCGCAGGCACAGGTGGAAGTCCGTGCTACTTTGGCACGGAATTTGCTATTCGAATTCGTATTCGTAAAATAGTATAATATAATTACGTATTCGAATTCGAGTAGAAATTCTTCCTGATCTCAAATACGTTACGATTTCGACACCTGCGGTGTTGTTACCGCAGGTGTAAGCTTAAAACTAAACGGAGATAATTCTTTCGATGAGCGAGCTATTAGAACATATTAACAGCCCTGATGATTTGAAGAAACTTTCGGTAGTACAATTGAAATCTTTGGCTGATGAAATGCGGCAATTTATTCTCGCCACTGTTAGTAAGACCGGCGGACATCTGGCCAGTAACCTCGGTGTTGTGGAATTGACAATAGCGCTGCACTACGCCTTCGATTTCAAAACCGATAAGCTACTCTGGGATGTCGGGCATCAATGTTATACGCATAAAATATTAACCGGCAGGAAGGAAGCGTTCAAACAACTTCGACAGGCAGACGGAATAAGCGGTTTTCCCACCCCTGATGAAAGCGTATACGACCAGTTCACCGTCGGACACGCGGGAACCTCCATCGCCACCGCTATCGGTTTGGCACTTGGTGAGCAGCTAAGACAGAAGACGGAAGACAGAAATCAGAAGACAGAAGTCAGAAGTCAGTTACCAATAACCAATTACCAATTACCAATAACCAGTAAGATAGTGGCGGTTGTTGGTGATGCCAGTATCGTCAACGGCACCTCTTTCGAAGCATTAAACAATCTTGGGTTGGTAAAGAGACAGCTGCTTATTGTGCTCAATGACAATTCGATGGCGATCGACCCTACACAAGGAGCTGTGGCAAAATATTTCTCCAAAGTCAGGCTCAGTCAGACCTACGAGGATTTGCGCAAGACCACAAGGAACATCCTCGAACATATGCCGGCGATTGGCAAAGGTGTAGAGGAAGTAATCGAGCGGATTAAAAAGAGTATTCGTATGGTACTGCCAGCCAGTCAGCTGTTTGAGAGTTTAAATATTCCGTATTTTGGTCCAGTGGATGGATATGACATCGACTCTCTTATACAGCTGTTCCATGCGCTCTCGTCATTAAATCATCCTGCGATTTTGCATGTTTACACCAAGAAAGGCCAGGGTTTTAGTCCCGCCGGCAAAGAGCCGAGCAGGTTTCATTCGACAGGCCCGTTTAAGGATAATGGTGAAAGTATAGAGCCGGCCTCAGCAAACGGCAGACGCAGCTTTACAAAGGTGTTTGGCGAGCACCTGTTGCAACTTGCTGAAAAAGATGACCGAATCGTGGCGGTAACTTCAGCGATGTGTGATGGTACAGGTCTCTCACAGTTTAGAGAAAAGTTCCCTGAGAGGTTTTTTGACTTCGGTATAGCGGAAAGCGCGGCGGTTGATATTGCGGCGGGACTGGCTAAAGAGGGTTTACGGCCTGTGGTCTGTATCTATTCAACATTTCTGCAGCGGAGCTTTGACCAGATATACCAGGAGGTAGCGTTGCAGAATCTGCCGGTTGTCTTCTGTATAGACAGAGCTGGTGTCGTCGGTGCGGATGGTCCGACACACCATGGGCTGATGGACATCGGATTTATGCGAATGATGCCTAATATGGTTTTGGCAGCACCAGCTGATGGCGTCGAGATGAGATTGGCTTTGGAATTTGCTCTGTGCGAGGATAAGCCAGTGTGTTTGAGGTATCCGAAGGACGTTATTCCTTCACAGGGGGTTGACAGAAAGGCCTGTTCCGAACCTTTCCAATTGGGCAAAAGTGTTGTTGTTAGAAGAGGGGACAATTCCTCCATCGCAATCGTAACTTACGGCAGTGTCCTCACAGAGGCACTTATCGCTGCAGGTCTCTTGGCGCAGGACGGGATTGAGGTTGATGTGATAAATGCCCGATTTGCTGCCCCTATTGACAAACAGATTCTACAGCTATTATTGCGCGAGGGTAAAGGGGTAATTACCTTAGAGGACCATTCGTGTGCTTGTGGGTTTGGTTCTGCATTCTTAGAAGCGGCGGCTGAATTGCCTGGTGGTATTACAAGGCCTATAGTAGTCCTTGGTATGCCGAACAGGCCTATAAAGCATGATTTGCGGGCTAAGCAACTGATGGATGCGGGGATAAATGCCGATAGAATATTCCAAACGGCCAAGGAAATGCTCAGAATTATGGTAACTGGTAATCGGTTAAATGGTAATAAACAATAACCAGTAGCCAAGAACCATTTTTGAATGACTCTAAAATGAGTAAAGCTGATTTGGTCAAGTTGGTGATTTTGGGGGATCCGAAAAAGGGACGTGTTGCGGAGGCAATCGAGGAATTCATCGGCTTTGTGCGGGGAAGAGCTAAGGTCATTGCGAATTGCCGTATAGAGGAGTGTAAGGTTGGCGTTTTGAAGGAGGCTGATTTTGCTATCGTATTCGGTGGTGATGGGAGCATTATTTCAGCTGCAAGAAGTTTGAGTCAGAGCGGAGTGCCAGTGGTAGGTGTAAATCTCGGCAAGCTTGGATTCTTGGCTGAGTTCAGCGTTGGTGAGATCAAAAGATTGTTTGATGACATAATCTCCGGGAAGGCAGCGATAGAGCGGCGTATGATGTTGAGTTGCAGTATTGTCAGCGGCGGTCAGGAGAAGTTCTGCTCTGCGGCTATCAATGATATTTTTATCACAGCGGGGCCGCCATTTAGGATGATTGAGTTGAAGATGTCGGTGGATGGCCAGGCCCTTGCCGACTGTGTAGGTGACGGGCTAATAATTTGTACTCCAACCGGCTCGAGCGCCTACAACCTTTCAGCAGGCGGGCCGATACTGTCTGCGAAGATGGAAGCAATGGTCGTTACGCCGCTTTGCCCACATTCACTGAGCTTTCGGCCAATCGTTATCAGTGGCGAAAGCAAAGTGGAGGTTTTTGGTATTCGTGTGAATGAGGGGACAACCGTTTCGATCGACGGACAGGTTTCATGCAAGCTCTCGAGCAATGACGTAGTAAGGATAGAGAGGAGTAAAGATGATTTTCTTATTGTGAATAATCCTCTCCGGACTCAATGGGATACGTTGGCAAATAAGCTAAGTTGGGCAGAGAAGCCGAAGTATGAGGTTATATAGACCGCGATTTAGGTGTGAACATAAGGGGGACCAAGTGAGTATCTGGTAATGTTATGAGTAATCGGTCATTTATTTTGGGATGGGGGTTGGTTTGTAAAAGGATGCGGGTGCGTAGTATCGTATTATTTTTGATGTTTTTGGCCATATTACCGGCGGATGGCTGGGGGATTGACAATAATCCTGTCGGGCGTGGGACTGCCCCTGCAGGCGATGCCATTGGCGTCGGGTCGGGAAGAGTTCCGGGAGGCACTTATCGTGATGGGTTAGTTCGCAGCCCCAGCCTGACAGATAGCAGAGGTAATTTGATAGTCACCGGTAATGTTCGCGGCGGCAAACACTTTCGAGGCATTGTACCATATCAATCGAGGTATAGTTTTGAAACAGACTTGCCTTCGTCGTCGTTGGATTCTTTCTTGAGGTATTCGGCTGGTTCAGAGGATATCAGGGGAGGTTCCGGTAATTACATGACGCAACCATATTATTCTGGTACGAGGACGGTGACAGCGGCAAGGCCGGACGACAGGGGCATTATTCGACCGGACAGCACACGGATTGAAGATCGGGCGGGCAGCAAGTCTGTTTTGCCTCCATTGCTCAGACAAGAGGCTCTGGTTCGTGAAGGTTTGGTGGCACCTTACACCGGTATCAAACTTAGGCCGCTGTCAATGACTCCTTCGGAGCTGGAACAGGTGATTTCGGATGAGACGCAAGCATTCTTAGAGGGTAATCTTCAGTATCCTTTACGGAATAAGTTGGCAGGCGAACAGCGTCGTCCTCCACTTGAGCTGTTGCCTGGTAGGCAGAAGGCGGCAAGCGATAAGATGGTTGAACTTGGGCAAAATCTCCTCGTCGAGGGTAAATTGCTGCAGTTGCCTGCGGCAGCCGAGTCAGATGGGAAGAAGCAAGAGGAAATCAAGACAAAGGTGCCGGAACAATTGATGGGCGAAGAGGCTTCTGATGCCTTGGGCGGACAAGAGGTAGCACCTGGAGTTCTGGATTTGCGGGCGGATGTTTATGAGCAAATGAAGCGGCAGATTAGTAGTGTACGAAGATTTCTTGAACAACCTGCTGGTGTGGAGCAGGCCAAGGAAGAAGTTAAAACTACCGATGAGGCAAAGAGACGTGACGAGGAGCTTTTTGCGGCGACCAAGGCACGAAGAGAGACACGCCGGACGCTAGCGGAGAAGGAAGGAAAGCGAGAGTTAACCAGTTCTAAAGAATTGCCTCTGCAACCCTCGCCGGAAGGTGAGGCAGCAGAGAGGGGTCATATTTTAGAAGAACAGTTCGGCCCTGAGCTTACTGCCGAAGGGCTTTCCGGAAAGGGGCCTGTGGATAAGGAAGTGGATACGGAGTTGAAGGGTGACGTGGCGGCCAAAGCGAGGGAGATTTTGGGCGAGCATAAAACTTTTGCGTCTTTTGCGGAGGATAAATTCAATAGACATATGCGAGCAGCAGAGGAGTACCTGAAGCGCGGCAGATTCTATCGTGCTGCAGATGCATACACTCTTGCGTCAATATATAAGCCGGACGACCCCCTCGCTTATGCCGGTAAGAGCCATGCTTTGTTTGCGGCCGGCGAGTATATGAGCAGCGCCTTGTTCCTTTCCAGAGCGCTTGAGATTTTCCCGGAATATGCGCAGTTTAAGATTGACCTTGTGGCTATGGTTGGTGACAAGGACAAGCTTGAGAGCCGGATAGCAAACGTTGAGCAGTGGCTCGACGAAAGCGGTGCCGCTGAACTGCAATTTCTGCTGGGCTACGTCTATTATCAAATGGGCAGACACCCAGAGGCCCAAGAAATGATCAATGCGGCTTTTGAAAAGATGCCTGAATCGCCGGCAGTAGTCGCACTCAAAAAGGCCATTGCTGATGCCGCAGAGTAATGCGGCCTTAATTCGTCACTCGTGTCCCGTGACACGTCGCTCGAATTGTGAGTCACGAGCGACAAGCGACGGTTCCCCTGCGGATGATGAGGACAAAAGCGTTTTCCGAAACGACATCGGGCTCCAAACGTGCGGAAACAACACCGCAGGTGTTGGACGTTGGTGAGGTGTTTTCTGCGGGTGGTGTTATTGCGAAGTCTTTCCCGAACGACACGGGGCTCCAGACATGCGGTAACGACACCGGAGTTGTCAACGGTTTTGAGTTGCGGCCCCAACAGGTCCAGATGGCTGATGCAGTTCGGCGGGCTCTTTTGGACGGCCGACATTTGGCAGTTGAGGCTGGCACAGGAGTCGGCAAGAACTTTGCATATCTTATTCCAGCGATTGGGCTGGTGAGAAATAAGAGGGGGAGGGTTCTTATCAGCACTTATACCATTACGCTTCAGGAGCAGCTAACCGACAAGGACATCCCCTTTTTGAGTAAATGTCTGGGTGGGATATTTACGGCAGCCATAGCGAAAGGCAGGGGCAATTACCTATGCAAGCGGCGGCTTGAGTTTGCGTTGCGCAGACAAAAGGGGCTGTTTGATGGATTTGGATCAGCGCTTACAGCATTAGAGGACTGGTGTGGCCAAGCAGAAGATGGTTCGCTGAGTGATATTCCATTGGTACCCAGAGGTGAAGTTTGGGATGCGGTCAAAAGCGAGCACGGCAGCTGTCGAGGTCGGAAATGTTCGCATTTTCGTGACTGCTTTTACTGGCGGGCAAGAAGACGACTGGAGAATGCTGATATCATAGTGGCAAATCATGCGCTTATGTTCAGCGATCTTGTTCTTAAGGAGCAGGGAGTGTCGTTGCTGCCGGATTATCGGTATGTGATTGTGGATGAGGCACATAATATTGAACATGTGGCAGAAGAGCATTTTGGGATAGATGTCAGCGACAGCAGGATTAAGCTTCTGCTTAATGGTCTTTACAATCCGCGGACACACAAAGGCCTTTTGGCTTACATAAATGCGGATAAGACGGTTAGTATTGTGGGCCGGACTATGCAAGAGGCAAGGGCTTTCTTCAAAAAGGTTCGGGATTGGTATGAGTCGAATAAGGGCGAAACCAGCGGCAGATGTTATGCCAACTTTATTGATGACACTGTCTCGGGATACCTGAAAAGTCTTCAGTCGGAATTGGTCAAACTTGTAAAGAAGGCCAAAGATTTTGATGAGAAGTTTGAGATTATGCGGTTTGTTGACCGATGTGGGGTGCTGGCGGAGGAGGTGGATTGTTTTCTGAGGCAAGGCAAGAGCGATTATGTCTATTGGGTTGAGGTGAGAAACAGTGGAAGTTTGGCGGTTAACCTCAGAAGCGCACCGCTGAATGTCGGGGAGGATGTGCGAAGGTGTCTGTTTGATAAATATGAGTCCGTGATACTGACCAGCGCGACACTAAGCAGCAGCGGTTCAGACGAAAAAAGTGGGTTTAGATTTTTTGCTGAGCGGGTTGGTCTGATGGATTTTGATGCGATTAAGCTTGGTTCGCCGTTTGATTACGAGAAACAGGTTACGGTCTATATTGAAAAGGATCTGCCAGAGCCGAACGAGCCGGGTTTTGTTAGTGCTGCGAGTGAGGCGGTGAAGAAATATGTACGGCAAACGAGCGGCAGAGCGTTTGTGCTTTTTACCAGCTACGCGATGCTTGAAGAGATGGCGGAGAATCTCCGTGACTGGCTGGCTAAAAATAACATTAAGATACTGCAGCAGGGAACGGGAGTAGACAGGACAGCATTGTTGAGGCAGTTCAAGAGTCGCGAAACAAGCGTTCTTTTTGGGACAGACAGTTTCTGGCAGGGAGTTGATGTTCCTGGAGAAGCACTTAGTAACGTTGTTATTGTTCGGCTGCCGTTTGCAGTTCCTGATAGTCCGCTGGTGGCGGGTCGACTTGAGCAGATAAAAGGACAGGGTGGTAATCCCTTTTATGAGTATCAGCTACCATCGGCCGTTCTCAAATTCAGACAGGGTTTTGGTCGATTAATTCGCAGCAAGAGAGATACTGGTATCGTTGTTGTTCTTGACAACAGGATAGTGAACAAGCCGTACGGTGCGAAGTTTCTGGAGGCGATACCCAAGTGTAAGATAAGGATTGTCTCTGCGGGGAGATAGAAGTTTATTTTATATCTGCCTGGTTTTCGGTGTTTAGAGACTTCTTTACCATCAGCCAAGATGGTTCTGTCCACGAATCCAAACGCTCTTCCGGATTCCGACCGGAACGTGCGGAGAAATACAGTTCTCCGTAGCCTGAAACGCCTCCGTAACATTCTTTTCCATACTCACTTTTTTCTGGCGGGCCAAGCAGGCGGTGCACCTGATTGACTGTCATATTTATCTTGAGCTGCTGCCAATTACGAGGGAGACACCATTTAACACCATTTGCTTCCGGTACCGTTATGCGCACGCCTTCTTTTACCTCTGTCGATGGATACTCGAAGTAAACTAACTGGAAGAAAGGAGACCTCTCACCGAGTTCGTCAGATAGTCTCTTTACGGCTCTTCCGTAGTCATCTACAAATTTATTGAACTGACCTTCGAACTTTATTGCTTTTTTTAACATTGCCTGTATGTCGTCAGCAGGTATCCGGCTGACGCTTATTTCTGGAAGACTATAGAGATCTGGGGTGTGCCCGACCTCGTATGAGTAAACAGTAGGAGCGTCGTTACCTAAACTATAGAAAAAGTAGATTTTACCAGTAACAGTTATGGGTTTAATGTTCTCCGGCCTAATTATTTCGCTCATCATCCCCCGTCTAAATAGAATTATTTTCTCCCCCTTGTAAATTATGGGCATGTTCTCCATCCCTTCCACAATTATGTCCCACCAACAAGGGTAGTTTGGATCGATGGAGTATTTGCTGCTACTATTATTATATAATACAAAATCATTGTCTTGGCAGCGTTTTGTTCGATACGTTTCATTGAGTTTCTCAACGGTTTTGATATGCTCGGTTTTTTCTTCTTCAAGTAGCTGTTCGAGTGTTTTAGCCTCGAAAGTAACAGTACCATTTGGATAGAAATAGGTACACTCATCAGAGCCGCCCTGAATCAGCTTTGGTTCGCCTAATATGTAGAGCACCTGTTTTTCTGTCATTCCTTCTTTTAGCCTTCCCCAGTTTTTTATCTGGAGTTGTCTTTGAGGTCGTAAACGGCTTTCCCGCCTTGCAGGTTTTGTTTCGACGTTGGCAGGTTCAATCTCTTCTGCTGGCTCATTACTATCTGTCTGTGCCTGTGTAAAACCGACGAATAACATCAGGCAAAATGCAGGGACCAGATGTGTTTTTAGATTTATTTTCCTCATATATCCTCCCTTAAAATCACCCTATTTTCTACATGGGTGTAGCAATGTTTGCCTCAAAAAGCAGGTGGAAATCTTAACTACGCCGTATCCTAACAAAGCTCAGTGGCATAGGCTTCCAGCTCGTGGAAACACGGCCAAGATGGCCGTGCCACTTTAACAGTGATTGTACATAGGGAAGTAATTTAGTCAAAAGAAAAGTTTTTTCGCGGGTAAATGGCAGGCTTTTGCCCGAACAACACGGGGCAACAGACATCCGGTAACGACACCGGAGTTGTCCGAAACGACTTCGGGCCCCAGACGTGCGGAAACAACACCCCAGGTGTCAATCAAAAACGCGGATGGCCGCGGCGCAAAACACGAGTTTTTGAAAAAACCCTTAGTTCTTTTATTACAAGGACTTAACCCAAAAGATGCGGCCTGTCACAGGCTTTTTTTCACATCAAAAGCGCAACCCCATCCAATAGTAGAAAGGAAAAGTTGGTATGGGATTTGACCTTAGTATTTTCCGAAAAAACATCGGGCAACAGACATCCGGTAACGACACCGCGGTTGTTGCGGACCAGCAGCTACAAGCGGATTATATTGAGTGGCTCGTCGAGGAACGATGGATGGATATTCAGCCACTCTTTAACAAGATGTGGGAATATTACACAAATCGGATGTACAATATAGGGGGCAGCAAAGTAGGCGAATCAGGAAGATGCTATCTGCAGGCGCAAGAATATGGTCTGCCGGGGAGAATAACAGGGTTTGTGCATTCGGCAAGTACGGGGGTCTTTGGGGCGAAAGCTATCAAAGACGTGCAACGAAAAGAAGTCGTAATTGAAAACGATATTGCTTGGCGAATTAACGCTGCGGTGGACTTTTTATTTGGAAAGCCAATAAGTTTTGTTTCCAAATCGCCGGATAGTCGGAAACACCTTGAGATTGAGTCCGTACTAAAGGCCGTGTTTTCGGCTAACGGCGGTATCGGTTTTTTTCAGGATATGGCAGTGCTCGGAAGTGTTTACGGTTTCGTTGATTGTCTTGTCAGACCTGGCGAAAAAATCACCCAACACATTTCTTCGGGTTCCCACACGCAGAAAAGTGCGTTTGGGGTTCCCTCCTCCCAAACTCTCTCATTTGAAGATGTACTGCAACTGGCGCAAACAATCGACCTGGAACTGATTGATGCACCAAGGGCACTGCCTGTTCTGGATGAAGACGACTACAGAAAAATTAGATATTACATTCAACATTTTTACCAAAAGAAAAACGCGGTGAAAAGGAAAAGCACATTCCTATCAAGGCTTCTGGCGCAGAGCAGCGGTGGCGATAGTCGTCAGACGACAGCGGTTACGGAGATTATTTCAGCGACAGCATGGCAGAGGTATGAGAACAAGTCACTTGTTGCAGAAGGTGAATTGCCGTGGGGGTTTCTGCCGGTAGTACATATCCAGAATACACTGCAGCCATTTTACTACGAGGGTATAAGTGACGTTGAGGCGATGATACCGCTGCAGGACGAGCTTAATACGAGGCTGAGCGACAGAGCAAGTAGGATCACATTCCAGTCGTTTAAGATGTATCTCGGCAAGGGGATAGAAGGTTTTGAGGACAGGCCTGTCTCACCGGGCAGAATGTGGTACACCGACAATCCGGATGCGGCAATTGAGGAGTTCGGTGGAGATGCGGCAGCCCCCAGCGAAGAGATGCACATTGCCGAAATCAGAGAGGCAATGGACAAGATGAGCGGTGTGACACCTTTGGTAGCCGGCGTTTTGAAGAGCAAGCTGGGCAACCTTACGAGTGCGGTTGCCCTTAAACTTACGCTTATGGGGATGTTGTCTAAGACGGAACGTAAGAGGTTTACATACGGCGAAGGCTTGAAGAGAATTTGCTGGATGGTTCTGGGTATTCTTGATAAGGCGAACATTTACAAGATCACAGAGGCGGACAGACAAGTGGATATTATTTTCCCAAGCCCACAGCCGGAGGATTTGATGGAGAAACTAAAGGAGGCCCAAATCAAGAAGGAATTGGGTGTTCCAACCGAGCAGGTGCTCAAAGAATTAGGCTACGAAACCACAAAAGAAAGTTGAAACTTTAATCTGGTCAGGAGGTTTCATGAGTCAAGTTGATGTTGATAATGAAAGCGTTTTGTCAGAGATGCCAGCGGAACAGACCGGCGGAGAGGGTTTTCCGCAGGACCCTGCGAGGAAGCTTGTTCCTGTTGGTGAGTCAATTCGCTATCGAAAGAGGGCACAGAGTGCCGAGAACAAGGTCGAGGCTTTGGCGGAGCAATTGGCACAGGCGGAGTCGCGAGTTTGTGAAATGGCTGAGCAGCTACAGGGCCTGCAAATTGAGCAGAAGCTGATGCGTAAGTTAGCTGCTGCGGGGGCGGTTGATTTGGAGACGGCGGTGCTGATTGCCAAAGCTGGGGTAGAAGGCAAGGAGAAGGCGGACCTGGATGGTGTTGTTGAGCAGTTGAGAAAAGAAAAGCAATATCTGTTTGCGGGACAAACGGGAGTGGGTATGACGGTAAAGAGGACCGCAGGAGCTAAAGACCGGGTGCAGAACAGCCAAACGGTTCTGGAGAAGGCGGCCAAAGAAGCGGCTGTGACGGGAAACAGGACAGATTTGCAAAAATATCTCAAGCTGCGGAGGAG
>Ga0315293_10004845_pt1 | contig 12708 bp, 17 predicted proteins | sample YL17G13_20_MG_FD_203071 | JGI IMG/M metagenome (GOLD analysis project Ga0315293, IMG submission 203071) | Sediment microbial communities from Yellowstone Lake, YNP, Wyoming, USA - YL17G13_20 | ecosystem: Environmental > Aquatic > Freshwater > Lake > Sediment | place: USA: Wyoming | collected... | reverse complement strand
CATCCCCCGAAGGGTCGGGTTGGCGATGATCTCGCCCTCGTCGTGGAGACGCTGGACGGTGCGCATCCCCTGGAGCCATCCGAGATCCCGGCCGATCACGTCCAGGACTGCGGCGGCATTGGCGACCGCTCCCGCGTCTCCGCGGTTGCTGGCCTCCTGGCGCTCCTCGTAGAACCTCGTGAAGAGGTACTGGAGCACGGCGTTCTGGGCGTCAATCCAGCGTAGGAGCTCGCTGGCCTGCGGCTCCTCGACCGTGGTCTCGGCTGGGCGCAGTTGGATGACGTTGCTGTCCATGAGGACTCCCTTGGTTGTCTGATGGGCTCATCAGCACCGGACCAACCGGTGGACGCCTCACGGCGTTTCGCCCTGCTTAGCGTGCGCGCCCGGCCCGGAGCTCGATGCTCTGGATCGTGGTGATCTGCCAGCGGCCGGTCACCTCGGACTCGCATCCGTACATGCCCTTGCCGTCCTCGAACGTCAACAGCCAGCCGGAACGTCCGACCAGCGTGTTGAGCTTCTTGAGGTCGGCGACCTCGCGACGGCCGTAGAGCACATCGGTGAGCAGCGTGTTGGCGTTGCCACTCACGCCCAACGTGACCTGGTCGCCCTCGAACTGGGCGGCGGTCTCGTTGCTGGTGTAATCCAGGGTGAAGAGGGTCTGGGAGGACCCGCCTTGGATATGCACCACGTAGACGCTGTTGCTCGTCTTGACGACCAGGTGCGCCTCGGGCCACATGCCCGAACCGGTCCACTGGTCCTTCGCCTCGAACCGACGCCTGTTGTCCTTGAAGGGACGCGGGGTGAAGGTGAGGTTGGCGAGCATGCCATTGGCGTACATGGCGGGCAGTTCGTTGGTGGTCATTGTGACTCCCTCACATAGAACGAGCCCCCAGCAGGATTGCTGGGGGCTTAGCAGCCCGCCCAGGAGTCGAACCTGGCACCTGCGCCGATGCGGGCTGGCCTTGGCTACTGAGCAGCCTTGGCGTGGGAGACGTACATCGCGTACGCCGTGACCTGGTCGGACACCGAGCAGCCGCACGTCCAGCCGCAGGTGCACCCAACTAGGAAGGTTTGGCCGTCCATCAGCATCTCGCTGAGGTGGCCGGACGTGCGGTTAATCGTTGCTGTGGACATCATGACTCCCTCATGACAAAAGCCCCCTGGGGAGGTCCCAGGGGGCTGCATCAGGTGACAGCTATCGCCCGATGCCTTAAGTATGCCACACCTTCACACTTAGTGTCAAGGGTTAGAGGCCGATCCCGCCAAGCATTTCCTTGATGGCATTGAGGTCCCGTTGGACCTTCACCAGATGCGCGCTGGCATCGTCGCGCTCTGCTGTTCGGGAGTCCACGAGCAGTTGCATCGCTGCCATCTGCTCCTGGGCCTCCTTCAACTCCACTGAGAAGGGCTGGCCCACGATCGCGCGGATGCGCTGGACCATCTCAGTGTCGGTGTAGGCGAGCACATCACGCTCGATGTGCTCCAGATCGGGCCTCTCATGCGCCCAGGTCAGGAACATCATCGCGACCTCATCCATCGGGATCTCGGTCGTCCAGTTGTCCTCCAGCCATTCCGACAGCGCCTTCACGAGGCGATCCTGCGGGCTGTACTCGCGGTGGAAGGACGGCTCGGTGTAGGTGACGTCCACATGCCGCGGACCCTCGCCTGCTGGCTTGGTCTCCCCAGACATGGTGTGCGAGCGGCCGTAGTGCACTGCCACACCCTTGGGGTTGGGGTTGGAGTAGCCGCATCCGAAGGCGCAGACGAACTCCACGGAGCCGTCGGAGTAGTGGTTCTCCACCACCGCCTGGGACTCGTACCGCTCGCCACCGATCGGCCCGTGCTTCTTGCGGGCCAGCCAGGGACGGGCGGAGAGCAGCTTGGGAGGAACCTTGGACATGATGACATCCGTGGCCTTAGCGAATGCACCGGCACGCAGGATGTCGTCTGCCACGGTGTCATCGCCATTGGTCATGACGTCGTCCAGCGTGCTCAGCTCCTCTGGCGCCTGGGTGCGTAGCCAGCGAGCGAACTGCGCCTCACTGTTCTGCGCGGAGCGGTTGGGTCTGCTCATCTTCGGCGGGACGGTGATGGTCGTCGTTCCGTCTGGTGCCTTGCCCAGCCAGTGACCCTTGGACGTTCGCCTTCCCTCCCATCCGCAGGACTCCATGGTCTTGATGAGTTGTCGTGCATCTGAGTCGAATCCACCGAGGTCAGTGACCACGATGACCACCTCCTTATACGACAAAGCCCCCTGGCGGACACCAGGGGGCAAAGAACGAGCGCCAGAGGCACATCCGACGGGTGCGAAGGACAGACCTCTGGCGCTCGCATACAGTTTACCACATTTTACTGTCTGGTGAAAGAACAAAGGCCGCGGAGAAGATCCACGGCCGTGTGCTCGTCTCAGCCCTTCGGGGACTCGAACCCCACCCGGCGACCGGGGTAGCTCTTGTCGGGCTGTGGGCGGTTGGATGATCAGCAGAGCCAACCTCGACTAACACGTTCACTATAGCGCACCTTCTACTGTGGTGCAAGCCCGCAGGGCAGACCTGTCCCTAATGAGTGCAGAGCAGGATGCCAGCGAACCGCGAGCTGACCTTGTCATGGCACACGGAGCAGAAGGTCTGACCAGCGTGGTCGAAGACCTCATCACCGGGGAAGTAGAGGCGAGTGCAGGAATCGCACTCTCCGATACTTACAGCCTCATTCACACTTTGAGTGTAGCCACTGTTTGGCCGGGGGCAAAGCCCCCGGCCTCTCTAGAGCATCAGCGCTCAAGGCCGCTCCGCGGCCCGTTTGTGCTCTGGTACCGAAGAACAGAGTCCTCCCTATATGCGGGGGGGCAAATCTGCATCCTTCACGAGCTCTGCGCCCATCCTCCGGGATTCCGCTGAGCTGTCACCCCGCTGTAACCACGCCGCTCGGGGATGATGTCGGCACCAGACTGCTAGGTCACGCAGGTCTCGCAGTGCCATTCGCAGTAGTCCACCTGTGACGCTCTGGTGAAGCCCTGGTAGCCCGAGGGGATGGTGGCGCCGCACTTATGGCAGGGGATATCCCTGCCCAGGGTCCGACCAACCCAGGTGTTGGTAGTTCCGCGCTTGTTCCGCCTGCGCTGATGGCTCACGTTGCCTCCTGTTGCCAGGAGTGGCTGCCATCGCGTAGATTCTGTCCTACGCGAGTGCTGAGATCACTCGCTGGTACGTCTGCCCCATCTGATTCGTTCAGGTGGGGCAGTTGCCATTTCTACACCCTGTCCCCCAAGCCGTGTCAACAGCACGGCCCGCCACCCGAGGCAGGGCAGCGGGCCGTGGACCCGGCTAGGACAGGCTGTTGAGCTCGTCCACCTGCGCGGTGATGGCGACAGCAGCAGCAGCATTGGCTGCGGCCTGACCAGCAAGGGCCTCCTGAGCCGCCTGAAGGGCAGCCGTCAGGTCGGCGACCTGAGCAGCGAATGCCGCATCGTCAGCCATGTCGTTGGACTCAGCGACTGCCAGGGCAGCAGCGGCCGCATCAGCGGCAGCCTGAGCATTGACGGCCACGGTGGTGACATCGCTAAGGATGATGCCGATCCGGTCGACAGCGGCCTCAAGGGCAGCGGTGACCTCTTCGAGAGTTGCCATGTGCAGTTCCAATCTGTCCAGTCGATCGGTGATGTGGTGCAGGGCGTGGGCAAGCAGGTCGATCTTGTGCTCCAGTGAATCGAGGTCGTCGTTGTGTCTCAACGGCGCTCCTTCCTACGCGCGGGAGATCCCGCATCTTCAGCGTACGGCCTCGGACGGGACACCACGGTGAACGCGGTGCTAACGTCGAGTCTCCGCTCTCCTGGCGGTGTTGGGGTACAGGCCGGGTGGGGTCGAAGGAATCCAACCTTTCGCCTCAAGGACTCCCAGGACCCGAGTCACAGCGGGTAGGAGTACCTGCCCCACCCGGTTTCCAAACCGCTGGACAACAGGGTTTAGGTGGGTGTAGGAATGTGTCATGCCCGAACGACCTAACTCCGAGTCCCGTCTGATCTCCGCACTGATCAACGTCCACGATGTGGAGGCGGCGCTGATCTACGGAGTGGTCCCGGAGATGTTCCAGACCTACCAGTCCGAGTACCGATGGCTGGCCTCGTTCCCCGTGCGGTACGACAACCAGCCGTCCGTGGAGTCGCTGAGGGACAAGTTCCCCGAGTTCCCCTACTCGGAGACCTACGTGGACGTCGGCTTCATCTGCGACGAGGTCAAGGACAAGCACACCCACCGCACGATGGTGACCGCCTTGCAGGCAGCAGGAGAGGCGCTGCGCAACGGGGACACCGACGAGGCCTACGCGTTCTTCTCGTCCATCCAGCATCCCGAGGCGCATGCGACGTACCGGATGGAGAACGCGCTGCACGACACGAGCTTCCTGGACTCCTACGACGAGGTCGACACCATCGAGATGCCCTGGGCCACCCTTCAGAAGACGACGGGTGGCCCTGCTGCTGGGGACTTCTGGGTGGTGGCGGCACGGTTGAAGCAGGGCAAGAGCTGGACGCTGGCGAGCATGCTGGTGCACGCGCTGATGTCAGGCAGGCGGTGCACGCTGTTCTCCCTGGAGATGCCCAAGAGGCAGGTGATGACCCGTATCCACGTCCAGCTCGCCTACGAGCTCGGCATCAAGGACGTTCGGCACTCGGACCTGCACGGTCGGGGCTACGACCCCATCGCCTACCGCAAGCTCATGGGAGCGATCAAGGAGCAGATCAGCGGCGAGCTCTTCGTCGTGGACACCTCCAGGGGAGGCATCTCCACCGCCACCGTCGCCTCCCACACCAAGGACACCGAGTTCGCCGTGGTGGACCACATGGGCCTGCTGATGAGCCCATTCGGGAAGAGGGCGGTGGAGGACTGGCGGATGATGGCCGCGATCTCCAACATCACCAAGGAGATCGCGCAGGTCAACGCCGTGCCCATCGTTGCCGCGGCCCAGATCAACCGCGAGGGCGACACCAGGGGCTGGAAGCCCCCTCGCACCAGGAACCTCGCCCAGTCCGACGCGCTGGGGCAGGACGCCGATGTCGTCATCACGATGAAGCGCCGCTCCAAGTCCGTGGCCACCTACCTCATCGACGCCAACCGCTCCGGGGAGTCCGGCGTGCTCTTCTCCACGATGTTCCTGCCCAATGAGGGCCGCTTCGAGGAGATCAAGTTCGAGAAGGCCAGGGAGATAGCCGAGAACGACGTGCAGATGGAGGACGACTGATGATCGTGACACTGGACCAGGCGCTGGCTCGCGGACACGGGCAGTGGAGGTCGTTCACCTGCCCCTCGCACGACGACGTCAACCCATCCGCCCGCGTGAACGTCACCACCGGCCGCTGGATGTGCTTCGTCTGCGGGGCCAAGGGCGACACCAGGGGCTACGTCGTGGACGTGGACCAGTTGCTGGAGCAGGCGATGGAGATGCTGGGGTCCCTGGAGACCATGGTCAAGCCCGAGTCGTGGCTGGACCAGTTCGACTCCGGCCCGGTGCACCCCTACTGGCTCTCCCGGTTCGGCGAGCAGGCCTGCCGGACCTACCGGCTGGGCTGGGACGGGTTCAAGGACCAGCCCTGCTACCCCATCCGCGCGATGACCGGCAGTCCCCTGGGGGTGGTGCACCGCAACATCGACGACCCCGGCGGTCCCAAGTACAAGTACCCCAAGGGCGTGCACAAGACCGAGCTGCTGTTCGGGGTCAACGAGCTGGTCCAGTCCGAGGTCCTGGTCCTCGTGGAGGGCGCGATGGACGTCGTGGCTGTCAGGGAGGCAGGACATGATGCGATCGGGTCCTACGGCTCCCTGCTGGACCCCAGGCAGGTCCAGCGGGTCATCGCCCTCCAGCCACGGGTCGTGTGGCTGGGGTACGACATGGACCGGGCAGGTCACATCGGCGCAGGCAAGGCGGAGTACGAGCTGAACCTCGCCGGGGTCCTGACCAAGCGGCTGTTCTGGTCGGACCGGTTCAAGGACCTGGGCGAGATGGACCTTCCGACACGTTCAGATACTTTGGCAAAGACACTTGCACACACATCTACTCAGAGGTAAGGTCACAGACATGGCAATCGCAGAGGATCTGGTGCTGGAGTACCAGGTGGCCAAGGCCGCATGGGAGATCGCCAAGGAGAGGTTCGACAAGGTCGAGAACGAGCTGTGCCAGGAGATGCTGGTCAGCAAGACCAAGTCGGACCTCGTTTGCGTTCGGGGCGAGGACTGGAAGGTCACCGTCGTGCAGGGCGAGACCGTGCGGATCGACGAGGACGGCCTGAGGAAGTTCATCGGCGCCCGTCAGTTCAACAAGGTCTGCATCAAGAAGGTCGACCGCAAGGCGCTGGAGAAGGCGATCGTCAATCCGTCGTTCCCGCTGACCCCCGAGGAGCTGAGCGCCTTCGTGTCCATCACGGTGAACAAGGCCTACGTGCGGATCACCAAGGACACCGGGGAGCCCGAATGAGCATCCATCCGCCCGAGGTGATGGACCGCACCGTCACCATCGACCCGGCCACCCGCTTCGTCCGCTCGCTGCCGGGCGACTACTTCCTCCTGCGCGAGGCAGCCGCCTCCTGCGGGGTGAGCGACTACGTCCTGCGCAAGTTCATCGCGGATGACGTCCCCGGCTGCCAGCCGAGCAAGTACACGATGTTCGGCAAGGTGAAGATCTACCTCTACACCCGCGACGACATCAAGAGCATCCAGAAGTACATGAAGTCCAAGACCGTGGTGTTCGAGCACGACGGTCAGGCCAAGAGGATCGGCCGTCCCCCGCGCTACACGCAGTCCGAGCGCGACTGGCGCTCGCGCATGTACTCCAAGTCCTGGTACTGGAAGAACAGGGTCAAGCTGCTCACCGAGCGGGGCGACGAAGCAGGGGCAACAGCAGCGCAGAAGCGCGTGGATGAACTCGTCAAGGAGTTGAGGAAGAAGTGACGCGTATCGAGATCGGCATCACCCACGAGGTCTCCATCAAGGGGGACAAGTCCTGGGTACGCCTGTGCATCTCCGATGACTACGAGATCGACGGGGGCAAGAACTTGGACCGGGCTGTGTCAGACCTGTCCGAGATGGTGAACGAGCAGTTGATCAGGGTGATCGAGCACACAGTGGAAACAGTCGGCAACTACCAGTAGAGAGCAGAGAGCAATGCGCTTTGGAACCAAGAAGTCAGAGGCACCAGAGGAGTTCGACAACGACGGTCTGTACCTGCGCAACTTCAAGGACGGCGAGCAGAAGGTTCGCTTCCTCCAGGAGTGCGACGACTGGATCGAGTTCCGCGAGCACTACACCCAGGACCGGCGCTCCTTCCCGTGCACGCGGGACAAGGACACCTGCCCCGGCTGCACCAGCGACGACGAGGACGTGGTGCGGTCCAGCCGCAAGTACGCCACCAACGTCCATGTGGTGAAGGGCAACTACGTCGCCCCGTACCGCATCCCGATCTCCCTCGCCAAGCGCATGTTCGCCCGCGCCGAGCGCAACGAGGGCACGATCACCAACCGCGACTACATCGTCATGCGGTCGGGCAAGGGCCTGGAGACCGACTACGACGTCGAGGCTGACGACAAGTACGAGGTCAACATCAAGACCTTGCTGAAGGACGGCAAGGACATCGAGGAGATCCTGGAGAGGTCGTTCGAGGAGAACGCCCCCGGCCAGCCCACCAAGGCCACGCGCTTCGAGAAGGAGGGCGACGAGGTCGTCCCCCGCTCGGCTCGCAAGCCGAAGGAGGAGCCCGAGGAGTTCCCTTCTGAGTCCGTGGACGTGGACGTCGAGCGCGACGCGGACGGCGATCTGATTCTCGACGAGGATGCGCTGATCGACATGACCATCCCCGAGTTGAAGGGTGTCGCGGCCAAGGCCAAGGTCGACATCCCCGCGGGGGCGAAGAAGTCGGTCATCATCAGGCTCCTGCTTGACGAGGTAGGAACCGCCTAGCAGGAACAGCACTGCGCAGACCACCGGGTGACGGGACATTGTGAACCCCTGCGGTGGGCGGCTGGGCAGCCCGTTCGAGTCGGGCCAGTGCACGGAGGTACGACATGAACATTCCTGATGACCCACGCAAGAGGCATCGCAAGAACGACCACCGCTCGTCCACTGAAGGCGCGTACGACGTCGCCTTCCGCGCTGGTACGCAGAAGGCCAAGCTGCTCATCTCCTACTTCGACCACGGTCACCTGACCGCAGACGAGGCCGCAAAGGAGGCGGGCGTGTCCATGCGCTCGTGCTACTGGAAGCGCTGCTCGGAGTTGCGCGACCTGGGCTTCATCGAGCCGGTCATGGACGGCGACTACCCCTTGAACCGCCCCGGTGACAGCGGCTCCTTGCAGATGGTCTGCAAGATCACCTGAGACGGCTCCCACTTCGTCGTGGACAGCCTGCTGTGAAGATCAAGCGATCCAGCAGCATCTGGAACCTGCACGCGCACTCGCGCTTCTCCGCTGGCGATGCGCTGCCCGATGTCAAGGACATGGTCACGACCGTCGTGGGGTTCGGTCAGCCAGCCCTGGGCCTGACCGACCACGGCAACATGGCCGGTGCCATCCAGCTCTACCAGCACTGCGCGAGTGCGGGCATCAAGCCCTTCCCCGGCAGCGAGCTGTACGTCGTGCACGACCGCGCTGACAAGAAGGCCAAGCGGCACCACATGTGCGTGGTGGCCTACACGACCGAGGGCTACAAGAACCTCGTCCAGTTGAGCAGCATGAGCCACCGCAACTTCTACAACAAGCCCATCGTCGATCACGCCGACCTTGCCAGCCTGTCCGAGGCTGGGCTGCTCACGGGCATCGCTGCCACATCGGGCTGCTACTTCGGCTTCATCGCGCAGGCCGTCGTCAGGGACGACGTCCATGCCGCTCGGCAGTTGATGATGTCCTACGACAAGTGGTTCGATCGCTTCTACGTGGAGTTGCAGAACCACAACATCGACCACGGGGACGGCTGGAATGACGACAAACTGGCCGATCAGATCTGGGGCCTCGCTCAGGAGATAGGAATACCCGCAGTACTCACCCAGGACTCGCACTACTGCGAGCACGACGATCAGGAGATCCATGATGCACTCAAGCGACTTGTATCGTTCGGACCCGACCCCGACGATGCCACGTTTCCAGGAGACGGCTTCGGACTTGCCGACGCCCTCTGGTTCCGCGACCGCCACGACGACGCCCGCTACGCCTACGGCGCCGAGGGACTTGCTGACCTCCTTGCGGCACATGCCCTGGTCATTCCACAACTAGACACCTACCACTACAACATCCCGTTCACCGTCGACGACCCCGATGCCCAGTTGCGCAGGGAGTGCTACCGGCATCTGGACGACATGGGGTTCACCAAGAAGATGCACGACGAGCGCAAGGTCCGGCTGGACAGCGAGCTGGAGGTCATCAAGGACACCGGCATGGCCGGGTACATCCTGCTGGTGGCCGAGACCACCGACTGGTGCCGGATCAACAAGGTGTTCTACCAGGCGCGCGGGTCGGCGTCGGGGTCGATGGTCTGCTGGCTGAAGCGGATCACCCAGTTCGACCCGCTGAAGTGGGGCCTGTCCTTCGAGCGCTTCATCAGCCGCGACCGCACCAAGCCGCCGGACATCGACCTCGACGTCGAGAACACCCGGCGCAAGGAGCTCATCGAGTACCTGCGCGGCAGGTTCTCCGTCACCCAGATCGGCACATGGCAGGAGATGAGCCTTCATGGAGAGGACGAGGACGACGACGGGGCAAAGGGCAGCCTTCGCGTCAAGTACTACTCTGCTCAGTCTCGGGCTGGCAGCCCTGTTCATTCTTGGGCTGAGGTCCCTGAGGAGGACAAGGCCTACCTGCACGCCCTTGCCGACATCGCGCCGTTTAGCTCGTATGGGACTCATGCGGCGGGTCTCGTCATCACCACCACCGAGACAGAGCTCTCCCATCTCGTCCCGCTGATGAAGGTGGCGTCCTCGGACACCACGGTCACCCAGTTCGAGATGAAGGACGTGGAGGCCCTCGGGCTGGTCAAGCTGGACGTGCTGGGGCTGAAGACTCTGAGTGTGCTGCACGCCTGCATGGACAACCTCGGGCGCGACATCCACTCGGGACTGGACTGGATCCCGCTGTCGGACCCCAAGACGTACGCGGCCATCAGCCGCGGCGACACCGCCGGGGTCTTCCAGCTGGAGGGCTACACGGCGGCCAAGGGCTGCCGTCGGCTCAAGCCCACCAAGATCGGCGACGTCATCGCTGCCATGGCGCTGTTCCGCCCGGCCACCATGAACTCCGGTGCCACGGACGACTACATCGCCCGACGCAAGGGCGACCGGGACACTCCCAGGCGGCACCCCATCATCGAGCGGCACACGGCCAAGACCTACGGGATCATGCTCTTCCAGGAGCAGGTCATCTCCATCCTGCGTGACCTCGGGATGAACGCCGACGACCTGACGGACTTCCTCAAGGCGGTCAAGGCCTCCAACGCCTCCATCGGGGACGCGGGCAAGGTGATCGAGGGCTACCGGGCGATGGTGCGGGACATGGCCATCGACGAGGGCTTCACCAGCAAGGACTGGGACTGGCTGTGGGAGGCCATCGAGGGCTTCGCCGCCTACGGGTTCAACCAGGCCCACAGCACCGCCTACGGGCTGACGGCCTACCGCTGCGCGTACTTGGCGACCCATCACCCGGTGGAGTTCTTCGCCGCGCTGCTGCGTGTCGCCGAAGGCAGTACCAAGCGCAAGGGGGAGCGGGAGACCAAGGAGCAGATCTACCTGCGCAACGCCCGCGAGAGGGGCATCAGCATGCGCCGCGCGGACATCAACATCTCCATGGCCTCCTACACCGTGGACGCCCGCATCAACGGCATCCGCAAGGGTCTGGCGTCCATCAAGGGCATCGGTCCCAAGACGGCCGACACGATCATCGCCTCCCGCCCCGCCGAGGGCTTCGAGAACCTCGGTCAGATGTGCCGCCTGACCAAGGTCAGCGGGTCCGGTCCCTACCTCGCGGACGGCGACCTCCAGGTCGGCACCCTCGGCAAGCTGCACGAGGCCGGTGCGCTGGACGACCTGCTGGAGTCCTCATGAAGGAGTGGATCACCTTCCATATAAGCCCTGAACCGCCCGAGGACGCTGAGATCGGCGATGCGTGGATTCCCCTCTATGAGGAGCTCCACGTCTACCGGTGGAGCGGGACCAGGTGGGAATCGTGAAGAACATCGAGCTCGTCCGCCAGCGCGCCAACGGGTGCTGCGAGGCGATGGTGTGGGTGGAGTCGGCTGATCGCTGGACGCGGTGCGGCCTGGGGCCCGTCGAGGTCCACCACGCACTGACCAAGGCGCGCGGGGGAACGATCCTGGACTCGGTCGGGGAGACCCACCACCTCATCGCGCTGTGCCACAAGTGCCACGCCATGGCCGACGGCGGGGACGCCTACATGGGCGGGGTGCTCATGGACGGCTACGTCATCACCGAGAACGACCGGCTCGTCTACTACGGGACCGATGAGTACCTGACCGACAAGTACCCGAAGGAGGGCAAGTGAGCAAGGCTGGCTACGTCTACCGCCGAGAGCTTCCCGGTGGACGAATGGGCAAGTGGCACGCCGTCATCGACGTCCCCAGGGGCGCCGATGGCAAGCGCCGCCAGAAGACCAAGTCGTTCGACACTGAGAGCGAAGCGCATGCGTGGATGGCGGATATGAACGATCCTTCTTCCGCAGCGTTCTGGCCATATGCGCAGGCCAACGTAGGCGAAGACCTTCGATACACCGCCAAGAACATCGACAAGTTCTTCGACAACTTGTGGGTTAGCGATACAGGATGCTGGCTGTGGACAGGAAGCCTGTCCACTTACGGCTACGCGCAGTTCTATATCGGTGACGGCCAGAAGGTTCAGGCGCATCGGTGGTCGTACGAGTACTGGACGGGCGAAGAGATTCCCCCAGGTATGACCATCGACCACATCTGCCATCAGCCTGACTCCTGCTCCGGGGGCAAGAAGTGCCTTCATCGAAGCTGCCAGAATCCCGATCATCTTCGTGTTGAAACGCCTTTGGAGAACGCGTTGCGTCGATCTCCGAACAGAGGGTGGGCGCCGGATAAGAGGCGCACTCACTGCAAGCGCGGACACGAGTTCACCGAGGAGAACACCTACTGGTTCGGCAAGAACAAGAGCCATCGAACGTGCCAGATATGCAGGACAGTTAGAAACGGAGAAGCTTCATGATCACCGTCTACACCGCCTTGACCATCACCCCAACGGTCGACACCAAGCGGGTCGTCGTGGAGATGGACAACAGTGACGCCTTCGCCCTGGCGACCATCCTGATCAACCTCGAACCGGCGGACACGCCTCCAGCGTGGGACGGCTATATCTCCGAGATCGCCAAGCAGCTCATCGAGCGGGGGAACGCATGTCGCTGAAGGGCATGATCAAGGCGGTCAAGGGCGACCTGCCCATCACCGTGATCCACGAGACGTGGCTGACGGCCAATCCCGACCCGTCCTACTCCCCGAGGGCGCTGGACTTCGCTGCCAGGCAGTTGGCGGGCAAGTCCGGCTCCCAGCGGCTGCGCAAGAGGATGTTCCGCGCCTCCAACGCCAGTACCTGCACGCGCCGCCAGGTGCTGGCCTTCATCTCCCTGCCGATGAAGCGGGAGATCACCTCCACGCTGGGCAACATCTTCGCCACCGGCAACTTCCTGCACCTGAAGTGGCAGATGCA
>Ga0315293_10004835_pt1 | contig 12719 bp, 14 predicted proteins | sample YL17G13_20_MG_FD_203071 | JGI IMG/M metagenome (GOLD analysis project Ga0315293, IMG submission 203071) | Sediment microbial communities from Yellowstone Lake, YNP, Wyoming, USA - YL17G13_20 | ecosystem: Environmental > Aquatic > Freshwater > Lake > Sediment | place: USA: Wyoming | collected... | reverse complement strand
TACCGATTTACCGCAATTTGGACACTGGACTATCACTTACTTCGCTCTCTATTTCTTCTCTGATTATCAGTGAGCCACTGCTTAACAATTTCAAGGTGACGCTCCAGACAATCGGAATTGGAAAGCAATTTCTCCAAGTCTTCGCAGTTTTCACCCGGCCCCAAATGTATCACGGGCGCCCCCTCGGAACGCCATACGTCAAGAGCCTTCTCAACCGGCATACCCAGGATGGTTTTAGGGTGGTTATCCCCTATCGCAGGATAGTTTTGCCCTGTTTTAGCTTCAGCAGGATAGTTTAGGATAGTTGTTCTATGTTTTACGCGAGAAGCATCGCATATAGGAAAAACATCGTTTTCGGCGATGCTAGATACAAAACTGTCCTGCAACTGTCCTGGTAGACCGATGCCAAAGTAGTAAACTGTGCCGCCTCTCTTTTCCTTAGAGAATTTGTCACGCATCCGACGACCGAAGGCGGTTGAGGTTAAGATTTCCTTTTCCCTCATGCCTTGTTCAACTGCCCAATTCTTATATTCGTTATATAGGTCAGAAGCCTTAATGGTAGCATTCGCATGCTCCGCACACCTATCTGATATGAACCCCGCAAGTCTGTCGCTTTCCTCTCGATATTCACGGGTCGCAACCTTCACCACTTCGGGCACCGGGTCAAGCCCCCGCTCCTGCCATTCGAGACACCCCCTCACCAGCCACGATAAGATACCCGGTGCCTCAGCACGCAATGTCTCGCCCAACTTCTTGTCCTGTGCTTCACCTGAAAACTGCCGGATGAACGGTATAAGCCGAACTCGCCTCCAGAAGCCATGACTATCATCTTCAACCTTCGGCTTGTGGTTCACGAACAACCAGAGTTTCAAGTGAGGCATGAAAGTAAAATATTCAGCGTGTAGATACCTGGCAGTTATCGGGTCCCCCCCACTGATTGCCTTTATCCGGGCCTCGTTCAGCCTTGTATTATCATTGGTCTCGCTGCTAGTTACGAATCGCTTAAACTCCAGAGCGGCGAGGTCGTTGGGGATAGCGGCCCGCTGGTATAGTTCGAATGTGCTGAAGGGTGAACTGTACGAATAGTCACCGAGCGCCGCTCGTATGGCTTCGCTAAACTTAGTTTTGCCATTGGCTCCGCGCCCGTGTCCGATAAAGATGCATTGCTCCGTGGTATCCCCACTAATCGAGTAGCCTAATGCCCGCCATAACCAGACTATAAGCTCATCATCTCCAAAAACCTCATTTAAAAATTGCTCCCAGCGCGGGCACTCAGCGTCAGGGTCGAATTCCACCCCGGTCGACATGGTGATTCGGTCATCAGGGTGCCCACGGCGCAGTTCCCCCATCTTCAAATCCACCACGCCGTTGACCACCCCAAGTAGCCAGGGGTTGCGGTCCCAAGAATCCCCTCGGTCTGCCATAGGCAGAACACTCCTCGCTATGGCAATCGAGGCCTCTAGCCTCATCTTGCTTTCAGATGTAATCGCCCAACTGGCTACTCTTTGTCGTTCCCTCAAGTCCTCTATCTGCCCAGCTTGTTCATACCGCGCCCTGGAAGCCTCTACACTCAGCCGTGCAACCTGTCCGTCTACATCAGGCTGCCAACGGCCCTGGCGCCATAATAGCCACCTGTGCCGTCGATGGTCATAACGTAGTTGATCGCCATACAACTGCCCAAACAGTTCAGCGTTCCCCGTGTCCGTTAGGTGAAAACCATCGCGCGAAGGTTCACCGATGCCTTGCCGCCGTGTTTTGTACCCTGGCTCCAAAAGCTCACGGACGTCATGCCACGTTTTGTCACAGCAAGAATTATGGTGACATTTATAGCCGATTCGTCCGTCCGGTCCCTGAATAATGGCCGCCGATGTACCGACATGTTCCCGGTTGAATACGCAGCACTTAAGAATGGATCTCGTCCCACCTTCATATGGGCTCGTTGTCTTGACTTCAATGCCATGCTCGACAAGCCACGACTCCACATCAAAAGGCTGCACGGGGAGCCCCCGCGCTGCCGCCGGCGCTTTCCGGGATTCCACTGGCAATGTGGCCGCAAGCGCCTCCAACGCGGCCCGCGGTGCTACGACAAGAGCCGCCGGCGCTGTAATAATCCGAGCTATCCTATACGGTCGGTCCGGAGTCGAGTCCCCTTTCGCTGCTAATGTTCCCGGCAATTTCCAAATTCTTGCAGAATTATAAGTTGTGAGGTCTACCTTCACTTGGGCGTCACTGAACTTCGAGTCCAGAGCTCTCAAGCAGCTTTGAATTAAGGCAGTAGAAGTCGCGTCATTGGGCAAATCGGTCCGCACAAGTACGTGCCCGCCGTTGCCCGAGTCGGCGATGATGATGGAATCTTCCGGGAACCCCAGTGTTACCAGATACGCAGCACACTCTTGGGCTTTCGCTATAGCAGACCCATGCTCGGCATCGCTGGCGCTGATCCCAGCAGGGCGGACCGCATCGAAGTCGCCCAGCAACCAACGCCGGCGCACAATGTCGCTATCCGCAGTCGTAGTCTCAGCGTAAGGAGTAACTCTATTTGCAGAACGGGCTAAGAGTTCCGTTCTTACCTCGTTCATAACCACATAAGTCCCCGGTGATTTCCCGCTGATGGACGCCGCTGCCTCAGCTAGTTTCTTGTGGTCATCGAAGTAGCCGGATAGCGTTTTTTGCTGTGTCTTCGGAGCCCGAATCTCCACCACATCATCCGGCTTATAGAACAGCGCAATCGCTCTCTTAATTTCAGCCAGGTCATGAGTGGCTGTCATCTTACCACCTCCGCCCCGTTATCCGGCACCAGGGTATCCCGGCGCTTCTGGCGGCACTGGGGGCAGCGTTTGGGAGTGCTCAGCCCTTTGCTCCAAAAAAAAGCTCGCTCCCCAGCTGAGAAGATGAAGGGCTGACCGCAGTCACAGCAGATCAGCCTTTCAGCCTTGAATTCCACTTTTGTCTCCATTACATTCGTCCTTTCATTCATTTCTTGCCCCTTAGCTGGAGCTGTCTTCACCCTTAATCGCTACCTTGTTCCCCTCCAGTAGCTTCTCTAGAGCCCGCCGTGGCACCAGGATTCTCTTGCCAATTTTGATATGGGGAATCTGTCCTGTGACTACACCCTGATAAGCCGAGCCCCTCGATAGTCCTAGCAATCTCGCCGCCTCGATAACCGTAAGAGTTAGCCTTTCCATACTTCTTCCTCCTGTTTATTATTGGTAAATAAAAAAGCCCGCCGTTGAGGCAGGCTTGTATCAGATGTTTTTACCCAACAAAAAAGGCACCCTTTCAGGCGCCTTTTGAGGGTCTATATCTTTGGAGTTCTAAAACCGCTTGGGTGGCGGTGCTAAAACGCTACAATAACGTTCCATCGCTTCATCAATGAGCTTTGCCCCCAAGTCCCTAGCGCAATCGACGTGAAGAGCTACGGTGTCCCAAGGGTGCGGCAAGAGGATATGACTGCCCTCTATAGGCTCACCGCAGTCAAAACACTTGATGCCCCTTGCTCTATCTGTGAGAACTATCATCCTTAACACCTCTTAAATAAAAATAGGAGGACTCTGAATATCCTCCCTAGTTATATAGACGGAAAGCCTTCTAAAAAGTTGCTATGGTATATTATTGAATGTCCTCGACCCGCCGGTAAACAGTCTCCGCCTCATCATCCCAGTCATTATTCGGATAATTATCATCCCAATCATCATCATCCAAATCGGTGCACCATTTGTTTTTCCTCGGGTTCGACCCCCAACCTCTTCTCTTAAAATCGTTCACCCAGTTGACTAAATCAGCCTCATCCTTGGGAAGAATACCAACCCACCCTTTAGTTCTCTCATCTGTAACCACTCTCTTATACAAGGCACTTTGATAGGCAATTATTATTTGCGCTTGTAGAGATACCTGGCCTTCATATGGACCTTCGTTTCCTTCACGAAAACCGAAAAATGGCACGCCTGGGTGGTAGTGGGAAAATATACCGTAAGAGGAGGATTTCTCATTTTGGGGGCCTAACCTTAACCATACCAAAGAGCGCTTTAGCTCTGGCTGTGCCTGAGGTTTGATTCTGATTCTAACTTTGGAAGCAATATCAACGAGATTATGAACTAGCAGACAAAGCCGAACCCGCTCTACATAGTTGTCATCCCAATTCCATTCATTGAACCATTTTCTTAATCTCTGAGATACATAAGGCTTGCCCGCATTCAACTTCTTCGCGACGTCAACCGGCCTATGACCCCAGAGATAAAGAGTCATGAGTAATCTGTCTTGCTCGCCAGGCATTGCAGATACCCCTAGACTTACCCCCCTACCACATTCTTGAAGTACTTCGTGGGGTGCTCGCGTAATCCCGTCCATATCGAATAGGGCATAGAAATATTCATCAAAGCTCTTTGTCGGGGAGGCAGTATAGGATTTGCTTTTGTTGATAGGCAAGTGAGCAGAGCCATAATCCTTTGCTTGCTTCTCCAGTGGCACACGGTTCTTAGGGTTATAACTTGGACAATTGCCACATCGGGGATTCTGGCAATTGCCTTTAGCATCCACAGTACGACTACAGCTAGCACAGAGTATCCCTGGCTCTTTTCTCTCCTTTGCTGGTGTCAGAACGAAAACGCGAAAGCCTGGTTGCGCATTATCATCGCCCTCATCCTCAACGTTAACAGCATGTATCTCGTCTACATCCTCTTCTCGCTTGTTTCTAAAGAAATCCATCATCGCATTGTAGGCTACCGTCCGGAGATAATGGGGAATGTCCCTTGTGGTTTGGGGGTCTACTGTGGCGATGACTTGGTCAACCTTGCTAATAGCCGCGTCGTAAAGTTCATTTGCGACGATATTCCAGCCCTTTCCGTACCCAATAGCCATAGATTTTATGTGAGTCTTAAGCTTTGACCGAAGTTCATCTATAGCCTGCTCGTCCTTGTTGACCAAAGCTGCGCACCATAGGACGTGTTCTGGCATATCAAGGCTTCTGGTTTTCCCCCTCTGCGCCATATTATTCTCCACCAATAAAAATAGGGGACAGACTTCTATCCCCTTTCACTGTTATTTGCAAGACCTTGCAAATAACATTCGTAAGTATAGACGGAAAAGCCCCCAGAAAGTTATCATCAATTAGCATATCTTGGTATATATTAGCACACATGTGCTATATTGTCGAGACTTCCCCGGCTTTTTCTGGTGGTTGTTCCACAAAGTCCTTGACAATGATTGGTTTAATGATATAATTACTATCATTATAGCAATAAAAGGAAATAGAAGCGTGGAAGACATTACTAGAAGCTACCTTTCGAGTTCTGAAGTAGCCAAGATGTTGAATATTCATCCCTTTAGTGTCCAGAAGCTCATTCGCGGGGGGAAACTAGAAGCTGAGAAAGTCTCAAACCGTTGGCTTGTCAGACGCTCGGTATTGGATGAATTTGCAAAGACCTATGTTCCGAAGCGGGGAAGGCCCATAGGTTGGAGGAAGAAGGAGGATTAACATGAGAGGTCACATAGTAAAGAGAGGTAAGAATAGCTACAGCATCGTTCTGAACCAGGGGTTTGACCCTCAAACTGGCAAGCGTAAACAACAATGGATTAGCGTTAAGGGAACCAAGAAGGATGCTGAAAAGAGGCTTTCCGAGCTTCTTCATCAGCTGGACACCGGCACTTTCATGAAGCCTGGCAAAACCACACTGAGAGAGTTCTTGGAGCGGTGGCTAAAAGACTACCGGCCTAATCTCTCCCCCAGGGGCTTTGAGCGATACGAAGGTGTTGTCAAGATTCACCTTGTACCCAGTCTGGGCAGCATACCGCTAACCCAGCTAAGGCCAGAGCACCTTCAAAAGCTTTACACAGCCAAACTGAACGATGGGCTTAGCGCCAATACAGTAAGGTATCATCATGCGGTGCTTCACGTAGCCCTGCAAACAGCGGTCAGGTGGGGATTAGTTAACCGTAACGTGGCTGACGCTGTCAGCCCGCCCCCAGTGCGTCGTACAGAGATGCAGACATGGGATGAGGATGACATAGCCCGTTTCCTTGAGGCTGCTAAAGACACCCCTTATCATGCGCTATTCTACCTTGCCCTTTTTACTGGTATGAGGCGGTCCGAGCTTCTGGCCTTGAGGTGGTGTGATGTGGACTTTGTTCTAAGCCAGGTTTACGTAAGCCGCAGCCTGCACCAGTTGAAGGACGGTAGCTACGTGTTCACCGAGCCTAAGTCAGCCAAGAGCCGTCGCACCATAGCCTTACCACCTTCAGCCACCTTACTGCTCAAAGAGTACCGGGAAAAGCAGAAGTTAGAGCGGGCCATGCTGGGAATAGGGCTGAGCGATGATGATTTGCTATTCAGCCACCTGGGAGGCAAGCCCTTGCGCCCTAATACAATCACCCGCGCCTGGACTATGCTGGCCGCTCGTTGTGGCCTCAAGGTTATACGCCTTCACGATGCCAGGCACACCCATGCTTCCCTTATGCTTAAACAGGGCATACACCCCAAGATAGTCCAGGAAAGACTAGGCCATGCCAGTATTCAGATGACCCTTGATACCTATAGCCATGTTGCTCCGGGCCTGCAACAGGCTGCGGCAGAGCGCTTTGACCAAGCTCTTAAGCACAAAGCTAAGAATGAGGCTGTCGAAAAATTTGGTTAGCAAAATGTTAGCAAAACATGGATATGGTTAACATAAAATGGGCAATTTAGCTACAATGATATAATAATGGTAGCGCATAGGGGATTCGAACCCCTGATCTCCGCCTTGAGAGGGCGGCGTCCTTGGCCGCTAGACGAATGCGCCTTTCTTGCTTTAACCAAACAGGCACCTCATCAGTTATGCCTTTTGGTGAATGTTATTATACTTGAAGGGTCAAGGAAGGGCAAGCGTGACGAAGAGACTGGTTCAGTCGCTAGACATTCTGTAGTTGCCTCCGCCTTGGGCGGAGTAGGCGAAACTGCCCAATGAATTGGGCAACTGCATCACAAAAAATCCTATAGAAGCTATGTATATACTTGACAATATTACAATTTATGTTGCAATAAGACGTAACGGGAGGGTTAAGCCATGGCTAAAATCAAATCTATATCAATCAGCGAGGCGAGACCGAGGCTGACGCATCTGGTTGACAATGTCGCGAAGGGAGGAGAGCCTTGTTTTATTATTGCTAACAGCGAGATTAAGGCGGTTCTTCTGGGAATAGATGACTATAATACCCTCCGAGAGCGGTTGGAGGATTTAGAGGATACTATAGACATTTTGAAGGCTGAGCTTGAAGGCGAGCCAACTATGGCATTCGAGGAGCATCTGGAGAAAATGAAGGCCGGGAAGAAGGTTCGTGTACCGGATTGAGATCAGCCACATAGCGCATAAGCAGATTGAGTCACTTCCTCTTAGACTTGCCCAGAGGATTAACGAAGCTATCGCTGAACTGGCTAACAAGCCATGTCCAGACGGGGCTAAGAAGTTAATGGGAATAGAGGGATACGGGATTAGGGTGGGGGATTATCGAATCTTATATGTAGTAAACGATGCATCTCACTTGATAACAGTATACAGGGTGAAGCACCGCAGGGAAGCTTATAGATAATAACAAATAATAAAGGGGTTCTGCCTCCTTTAAGTTCTATCATGGCTGGGGCACGAGGATTCGAACCTCGGCTAACGGATCCAGAGTCCGCTGTCCTACCGCTAGACGATGCCCCAGCGAACCTGAAGCCGAGACGCTGACCAAACCTCAGCACTCTCGACTCTGTGATTATAGTGTAGAGAACTTGCGGAATGTTGTCAACGTCTAACGCAACTGCTTCAGAGCTGTCTCGATGCGTTTGAGGCACCTGTCTTTGCCCAAGGCTGCCATGGTCTGGAACAGGGGTGGGGCGGCGGTGCGTCCGGTGGTTGCCACGCGCAGCAGGCTGAAGAAATCACTGGTCTTGAGTCCCAGCTCTGAGGCGAGGGCGCGAAGCCCTGCCTCGAGTGAATGTGCGTCGAAGGGCAGGGCTTGAAGCCGCCCTAGGGCGGCTTCAAGCCCTCTCACAGCATCGTCCTTGGTCAGCTTCTTGCCCAGAAGCAGGTTTGTATCATAAACTAATACATCTGGTGTACCGAATGCCACTGCACTTGGTATGCCAGATGGTGATATAATTTGCGGTTCCGGCTTCAAAAAGAAGAACTTAGATAGCTCTGCTGCTTCACCTAATGTCGTCAGCCGCTCCTGTATCAGCGGCGCTATCTGCTTCACGTATTCCCGCGAAATGGGGCGTTTAACCGATGGCGGCAGGTCTCTCTCTAAGAAAGGAAGCAATTGTTCAGTTAGCTCATCAATACTCAGTTTCCGTAGGTAGACCCCGTTCATCCACTTCAGCTTGTCGAGGTTGAAGATGGCGCTGGTTTTGCTGATGCGCTCTATGGAGAAATTTTGTATAAGCTCCTCTTTGGTGAAGAGCTCGGTGCGGTCGTCAAGCGACCAGCCCAAAAGAGCGAGGAAGTTCATCATCGCCTGCGGCAGGTAACCCTGGTCGCGATACTCTGTGATGGCGGTAGCTCCGTGCCTCTTGCTTAGCTTGCTGCGGTCGGTGCCCAGTATCATGGGCAGGTGCGCAAACAGGGGCGGCTGGTAGCCCAGGGCGCTGTAGAGCAGTATATGGCGCGGTGTGCTGGAAAGCCACTCGTCGGCTCTGAGCACGTGCGTTATTTTCATGAGGTGGTCGTCGGTTACATTCGCCAAGTGATATGTCGGGTATCCATCCGACTTCAGCAGCACGAAGTCGTCGAGCGTGCTGTTGTCGAAGACCACTTCCCCCTTGATGAGGTCGTTGAATCTGGTCTCTCCCTCGAGCGGGGTCTTGAACCGGAACACTGGCGTGACGCCCTCAGCTTCGAGCTTTGCTCTTTCGGCAGGGCTCAGGTTACGGCAGTGGCGGTCGTAGCTGCGCACCGACTCCTTGCGCTCTGCCATCTCGGTGCGCATGCGGGCGAGCCGCTCCTCGGAGCAGTAGCAGGGATAGGCGTGTCCTCCCTCCACCAGGTTTTTGATAACCTTCTGGTAGATATCCAGTCGCTGCGACTGGAAGTAGGGTCCGTAGTTGCCGCCTACCTCTGGTCCTTCGTCCCAGTCTATGCCCAGCCATTTCAGACCGTCCAGGATGGCTTCGGTAGCGCCTTCGACCTTGCGGTTTACATCGGTGTCCTCGATGCGCACTATGAAGCTGCCGCCGCTGTGCCTGGCGAAGAGCCAGTTGAACAGGGCGGTTCTGATATTTCCTACGTGGGGGTATCCGGTGGGGCTGGGTGCGTAGCGCACCCGCACATTGTTTTCGCTCATAGCTGTTTGCAGCGCTTTCTATAAATTGCTTCTTATTCTAGCATCATCGGAAGTGAGAGTCTAGGCGAGGTTATCCAGATAGCACAATCATTGACAAAGGTGAGGGGAAACTGTACGCTTATGTGGGATTTTAGATTCGAAAACCAGGGAGAAATCGTTCATGCCATCGGATTTTATCAGGGATATTATAGACGAGCATATCAAAACTAATAAGTACGGTGGACGCGTCCACACGCGGTTCCCGCCGGAGCCGAACGGCTATCTGCATATCGGTCACGCCAAGTCGGTCTGCCTAAATTTCGGCATCGCCGCTGAGTACAAAGGTCTGTGCAATCTGCGGTTCGACGATACCAACCCCACCAAGGAGGAGGTGGAGTACGTAGAATCTATCATAGAGGACGTGCGCTGGCTGGGCTTCGACTGGGAGGACCGCCTGTTCTATGCCTCGGACTACTTCGAGCAGATGTATAAGTATGCCGTGCAGTTGATTAAAGCAGGCAAGGCTTACGTAGACGACCTGAGTGCAGATGAGATTAAAAATTATCGCGGCACTCTCACCGAGCCGGGCAAGGAGAGCCCGTATCGCAACCGTTCGGTCGAGGAGAATCTCTCCCTGTTCCAGCGCATGCGGGCAGGGGAGTTCGAGGATGGCGCTCGAGTGCTCCGCGCCAAAATAGACATGTCCTCACCGAACCTGAATATGCGTGACCCTGTGATGTATCGCATCCTGCATGCAGAGCACCACCGCACGGGCGACAAGTGGTGCATCTATCCCATGTACGACTGGGCGCATGGGCTGGAGGACTCTATCGAGAGAATCACCCATTCCATCTGCACGCTTGAGTTCGAAGACCATCGTCCCTTGTACGACTGGTTTCTCGATGCACTGGGCGTGTATCGTCCCCAGCAGATTGAGTTCGCCCGCCTCAATCTCACTTACACCGTGATGAGCAAGCGCAAGCTGAGGCAGATGGTGGAGAAGTGGTATGTAAGCGGGTGGGACGACCCCCGCATGCCCACTCTCTCCGGTTTGCGCAGGCGCGGCTACACGCCGGAGTCTATTCGGAATTTCAGCGAGCGCATCGGCGTAGCCAAGACAGATAGTACTATCGAGGTAGCACTGCTTGAGCATTGCATCAGAGAGGATTTGAACAAGAGCGCTCTGCGGGTTATGGCTGTGCTGCGTCCCCTTCGCGTGGTAATCGACAATTACCCTGAGGGCAAGATAGAGGAGATGGAGGCTGTCAATAATCCGGAAGACCCCGCTGCGGGGACGCGGAAGATGCCTTTCTCGCGCGTGCTCTACATAGAGCGGGACGATTTCATGGAGCACCCGCCCAAGGAATTCTTCCGCCTGGCTCCGGGTCGTGAGGTGAGATTAAGGTATGCGTATATCGTCAAGTGTGTGGTGGTGGTGAAGGACAAGGCTGGCGAGGTGGTCGAGTTGCATTGCACCTATGACCCTGAGACACGGAGCGGGGCGACCGGCAGCAGCCGTAAGGTGAAAGGGACTGTACACTGGGTTTCGGCAGCCCATGCCATAAAAGCGGAGATGCGCCTTTATGACCGGCTCTTCACTAGGGAGAACCCCGGTGATGCCGATGACTTCGAAAGCGTTTTGAATCACAATTCGCTGAAGACCTTGATGGGATACGTAGAACCCAGCTTGGCAGGCGCAACCCCCGGAAGCCGGTATCAGTTCGAACGGATGGGCTATTTCTGCGTTGATGCGAAGGATTCTTCCCCTGAGCGGCTGGTGTTCAACCGGACGGTTGGTTTGCGCGATACCTGGGCTAAGATAGCTAAGAAGCTTTAAGCGCATATAGAGATGTTTTGCAAGAACTGTGGCAAAGACCTGGGGATTAGTGCGGAGATATGCCTCAAGTGTGGTGAGAAGCCTCTGTCTGGCAATAGCTACTGCCAGGTATGCGGCACCAAGACTGCCCCACTGGCTGAAGTGTGCGTTAGATGTGGGAACAAGCTGCCCAAGCCCGGTGCGCTGGAAATCTCTCCGAAGTCGAGGCTGGCTGTTGCTCTGCTCGCTATATTCCTGGGATTCTTCGGTGTGCACAGGTTCTATCTGGACAAATCGGCTTCTGCGGTGATTATGCTTGTTCTGGGCATTGCAGGTTGGTGCACGATGTGGCTGTTGGGGGCTGGCCTTCTGTTTTTGATAGCTGTGTACCTCTGGGCGCTGGTTGACTGCGTTATCACGGTTTCGGGGAGGATGCAGGATGGGGTGGGGAGGGCTGTTAAGAACTGGTAGTTGGCAGAAGTTTTTATTCTATTTAAAGCTGCTTTAAGACTTCTTCGAGGTCAATGGGCAGCTCTGCCCTGAACTCCACGTATTTTCCACTCGAGGGCAGCCTGAAGCCGAGACGGTGCGCGTGAAGGAATTGCCGTCCCAGCAGCGGCGATTTCTTACCATAAATATGGTCACCGAAGATAGGGTGACCTATCGCGGAGAAGTGCACTCTAATCTGGTGGGTGCGACCGGTCTCAGGCATCGCCTCGACCAGCGTGTAATCATCGAAGTATTTAATCACTCGATACTCCGTGCGCGCCTCCCTGCCCCCTGAGACCACCGCCATACGCTTTCTGTCTTTAGGGTGGCGCCCGATGGGCGCCTCGATGGCTCCGCGCTGGGGCGAGAGGTGTCCCCGAACCAGCGCAAGGTAGCCCTTTTTTATGGAGCGCTGCTTTATCTGGCGGGAGAGGCTCATCTGGGCAGCGTTGTTCTTGGCAACCATCATCAGTCCAGAGGTGTCCTTGTCCAGACGGTGCACGATGCCGGGACGGATGGTACCGTTGATTTCGCCGAGGTCGGGGCAGCGAGCCAGTATGGCATTTACCAGGGTGCCGCTACGATGTCCGGCAGCGGGGTGAACCAATAGTCCCGCTGGCTTATCCACCACTATGAGATCGCTGTCTTCGTAGACCACCTGGAGCGGTATCGCCTCGGGGGCTAGGGAGAGGGGTGAGGGGGGTGGTATGGTGGCTGCAACCTTATCGCCTGCGTTGAGCTTCTGGCTGGCTCTGGCGGGACGGTTATTGACTGTAACCTTGCCTTCGCTTATCAGCTTCTGGGCGTAGGAGCGGGATATCTGGCACTGCTCCGCCAGGTACCTGTCCAGGCGTTCGACCGGGCTGGAGACGGTGAACTCAAGGCGTTTGTTCATTTCTGCAATTTATCTTGAGGTTTTGTCTTTGCAGAGAAAAGCAGGTAATAGATGATGAGGATGGTGCCTATAACTATGGATGAATCTGCTACATTGAAGACGGGCCAGGGTCCGATATCTATAAAGTCGGTTACCTCACCCGAGCGAAGGCGGTCTATCAGGTTGCCCACAGCCCCGCCCAAATCCAGTCCCAAGCCCACCTTGAGCAAGGTGCTGTCTAAAGGCAGGTAGCGGAGGTAGATGAGG
>Ga0315293_10004834_pt1 | contig 12720 bp, 10 predicted proteins | sample YL17G13_20_MG_FD_203071 | JGI IMG/M metagenome (GOLD analysis project Ga0315293, IMG submission 203071) | Sediment microbial communities from Yellowstone Lake, YNP, Wyoming, USA - YL17G13_20 | ecosystem: Environmental > Aquatic > Freshwater > Lake > Sediment | place: USA: Wyoming | collected... | reverse complement strand
ACCTCAAACGGATGACTCCGACGGCCGCAAGCCCAAGGAGCGGCGCGAGGGCCGTGAAGTAGCGACCCTGAGTGCCTTCGATGACAGTTGCCCCAACCGGTGTTGCTGCGAGGTAGAGGGCGAATGAGGTACCCAGCACGCACCCGAGGAAGATAAGGACGAGCTTGCGTCTTGCGTTTGTTGGGAGCGATCCATTGGCCGAGTCCGCCCACCAGGAGGCAAGTGCCGCCGCCGCAAGCAAGGGGTACGTAAGAGACGGTACGGCGCCATAGCTGTAGCCGTAGTCCCCTATCCATTGGCGGATGTACTTCATGCCATTGACCCAGAGATCGTTAATCACCACCCCGATGGAACGGAGTGGATCCCCGGCGAGGTAAGCCAATTGGGCCGACGCCGATGTATTCCCACCTGGTGAGATGACGCTCGAGTAGGCCAGTGCGGTCCAGCCCCCAATCTCAACCACACCCAGGAGCCCGATGGTCGCAGCCAGGAGAAGGTAGCCTCCGCGCATCCTGAAGCTAGATGGGGGCAGGATCAGGAACGGCAGGAGTGCCAGGAGTGCCAGGTTGCCCTTTGCCCAGAAAAGGGCAACCGAAAGCCCCACGAGCCCCATCCAATCCTTCCAGCCGACACTGCCTCGCGCCAAAGCCGCCAGACAGCCCGCCATGAAGACGATGGCCACACCGTTGGACACGGGGTCAGCACCGATGGTCGCGGCCTGGAAGACCGCGGTGGGAGTCAGTGCCAGGATGGCCACGGTCCACTTGCCGAAGGGCATGAGCCGGACCGCAAACCAAGCGAGCAGCGTGTACGCTGTCAGGCCAGCGAGCCGGCTGGCGTAGAAGACCGTGAGAGCCGAGAGATCGAACTTGAGGCCCAGGTAGCGCATGACCAGGGTGTAGGGAAGCAGGGTCGGGGGAGAATACAATGACCGAGTTTCGGCACCGGCGTAGAGGTACCCCTGCGCGTCGATGGGTTCAGCCCCATAGCGCGCCCAGAATCCGGCCTGTACGGGGCGAATGATCAATTGACGTCGGTAGGAGAGATTCCAGTAGATGGCGGGGTAAGGGAGTTCGTGGCGCGAGGCCTCATTCGGGATGAGTCGCAGGTGGGCCAAGTCCCAGACTCGGATCAGGTGGGTCTCTTCATCCCACCCAGCCCCCAATGGAATCATCAGGGCGAATAGCGTCCCGAAGACCAGGAGGGTCACGACGGTGAAGATCTCGACTGGGTGCAGCCCGAAGGCCCGGCGTCGCCCACTTCCTGCAGGTTTCCCGGTTGGCCGAATGGCGGAATCCACCAAGGCGTTCTCCAGTACCGGACAAAGTATCTGGGCGCCATGACGCCAGAGCCGCATCGGGGCTCGGGCGGACGCGCAGCGCGCCATGCCGACGTTCAGACGAGCGGCATTTGCCGCCCGCCCCGTGGGTCACCTGAACCTCGCCGGCCCAGGTGGCTCACGGGGCGGGCGTGCAGGCCTCGGATGGTTGTCCCCATTACCGGTGGACGTTCCTCGCCGCCACGAACGACAGCCCGGCCTCCGTTAAGGCCCGTGCCGTCCGGTTGGCGGCATCGTACTTGTCCATGAAGTTCAGGGTCAGGTTATCCCAATCGCCGGAGGCGACGATCTCCTGGCGCTCGCGGAAGTAGTCCAGGATATCGGACGGGTGTGGCCGGGTCGAGTCGACGTCCGGGTCCCCGCCCTCATGTTTGGCCGAGATGTTGGCGACATGATCGGCGATTTCGACCAGCTCGGCGCGGCGCAGGTATGGCTGGCGCACGATGCTCTTGTAGGCTTCGGTGATGTGGTGCTCGTAGCGTACGACGTCCTCAAAACCGAGGTCCTTGCGGAACTCGGCCGTGATCTCCATCGTCCGGTTATCGATCGAGTTGCTCCAGTTGAAACCGATCAGCGGCGATGAACCGTCCTGGCGTGAGAACAGCTTGGCGCCGATCAACGTCCACAGGGCGGCGTATGGATTGTCGTTGCCCATGAAAACCGAGATCTTGAACCGCAAGTCGACCCCCAGCCGGTGGAGCAGATAGCCGAGCAGAACCGTCCCCGGGTTGATGTTGAGCACTTCGCGCACGCCGTAGGTGGTGTAGTAGTAAAGGAACTCGTCGAGCCACTGCAGCGCATGCGTGTTCGGCTGGCCGATCCCGCCGAAGTAGCCGGTGATCGTCTCCGGGCCACCGAGGTGGATGTTCGAGCCGTCGGTGCCTTTGGTGTCCAGCGTACACACGTAGCTGGCGCCAAGGATCTGCATGGCAGCGGCGAAGGCCGGCAAGTCGCCGTCGGCCTCCTGCTCCTTCATCTTGCGCACCTGGATGTATCGCCCCGGCATGAGCGACTGCTGCTCAATGGCGCGTCGGGCGGCGTCGAGGATCCAGGCGAAGTAGTTTGCGGCGCTGACTTCGAGTGTGACAGCAACGTCTTCCTTGAAGCGCATGCCGTCCGCCTTGTCGCCAAGGACCTTGCGTTGATAGTCATCGATGCGGATAAAGGCCCCGCGATCGCGCTGCTCCATCAGCCACAGCAGGTCTTTGAGGTTCTCCGGGCGGGTGGCGCGCACCTGTGCCAGAAGCGAAGCCAGGCTGCCGGCCGCCGCCGCTTTGCGGTTGATCTCCTCCGGCGTGCCGTAGCGGGCGACGACCTCGAGGAAGTCCTTCATCACCGTCATCCCCGGATCCAGCAGAACGGCGTTGATCGCCTCCAGACGCGAGGCGGGTATCTTCAGACGCGCCTGCAGATCACGGTCCATAGGATCTCCTCTCTTGCAGCGACGTGCACCCGGACGGCCTACTTGAGCAGCCGCAGCAGCTCGTCGTACTCCTCGTCCGGCATCCCGAACCAGTTCTCCGGCTGCGGGAAAGTGCGGTCAGTGACCTCGACGACATAGCGCTGCAGCCCCTCGAGAATCACCTTGCCCGCCTCGCCGAAGATCTTGGCCATCTTCGGCTTGAAGCGAGGGTACAACCCGAACATGTCGTGGTAGATCAGCAGCTGGCCGTGGGCATGCGGCCCGGCGCCAAGGCTGATGATGAAGCACTTCTCGGCGCGCTCGGTGATCAGCTTGCACAGCCGGTCGGGAACCATCTCGAGCAGGATGGCGTAGGCGCCGGCGTCCTCGAGGGCCTTGGCGCTCTCGACGATGCGCTTGGCTTGCTGCGCGCCCTTGCCCTGAACGCGAAACCCGCCGAGCGCGCTGGCGGATTGCGGTGTCAGGCCCAGGTGCCCCATGGCCGGGATGCCGGCGCGGACGATGCCGGCCATGCGGTCAGCCATCTCGACGCCGCCCTCGAGCTTGATGGCGTCGCAGCCGGCCTCGGCCATGAACCGACCGGCGCTGCGGATCGCCGTCTCGACCGACGGCTGGTAGGACATATAGGGCATGTCGCCGATCAGCCAGGCGTTGGCCGATCCGCGCCGCACGGCCTGCGCGTGTCGGATCATATCGTCCATCGTCACCGGCAGCGTGCTCTCGTAGCCGAGCATGGTCATGCCCAGGCTGTCGCCCACCAGGATCATGTCGATCCCGGCTTGCTCCTGCAGGTACCCGGTCGGGTAGTCATAGCAGGTGAGCATGGTGATCTGCTGGCCCTTGGCGACCTTGTCGAACAGGGTAGGCAGCGTGACCTTCTTGCGCTCCGACATGCGGACCCTCCAACAGGTGGTGGACCGGGGATATCACCCCGGATCATCCAGAGTGTATGCCCGCGATGATGGGTGGGCAAGCCGCGGGGCTGGAGCAACAACGACTTCCGAGGTCCGAAGGGCCAGGGAAGTCGTTCGAGTCAGTCCACCAGGATGCGCGTGCCAACGGGTTGTCCGGAGAGCGCGGCCCGAATGGAACCGGGCTCAGCGCCGGAGAACACGCGCACCTCAAGCCCGGGCGCGGCGCGGGCCATGGCGAATGCGTGCTGGATCTTGTCGGCCATCCCGCCGGTGACATCGGTGACGGCCGATCCGGTGAGGGTTGAGGGTCGCAGATCGGCCTGGCGCAGCGTCTCAAACACGCGCGTGTTCGCCGGGAAGTCAGCGTAGACCCCGGGATCGACCCCGGCCAGAAGCAGGTGCGTTGGTCGAAGGGCGAGTGCCAGGCGGGCGAAGACGCGCTCGGTCGAGACGATCGTCGCGCCGCGCTGCCGGTCGAAGGCCACGTCGCCGGCGACGACCGGCACAAGTCCTGCGGCCAGTGCGTGGGCGATTGGCTCGCTGGAGAGCTCGACGATCTCACCCGCCTGCGTGATGGCCGAGGCCGACGGCGGGAACGAGAGGACCGGAAGCCCGGCACCGATGAGGGCGTCGACGACCAGACGGTTGAGCATGTTGGCCACGCGCCACACCTCGGCGAAACCGATCCACTCGGCCGGCGTTGAGGCGCCCAGGTGGGTCCGGTGGCGCGAGGCCGCCTGGTGGCCGTAGGAGCCCGAGCCGTGGCCGAGCAGCAGGTGCATGCCGGGTTGGGCGACACGGGCCTCGGCGATCTCGGCCGCCACGCGGCGCAGGACGTCCAGCCTCGGCGTTTCCGGCGAGGCCTTGTCCGTGATCAGCGACCCGCCCAGCTTGAGGAAGATCATTCGCCAACCTGAGTGGTGATCGTACGCGCCGCCCCAGCGCGCGCCAGGGCGGCGTGCACCGCTTCGACGTGGGCCTCGGGGGCCAGCGCCAGCATCATCCCTCCCATTCCGGCGCCGGAAAGCTTAGCACCCCAGGCCCCGGCTTCAATTGCCGCGTGGACCAGCGCGTCGAGCGCCGGGGATGATACGCCGATCTCCTGCAGCAGGCAGTGGTTGCGATCCATCAGGGGCCCGAGGTCGGCAATACGACCCGACTCGATGTACCTGCGGGCCTCGTCGACGATGGCGCCGATGGCGTCAAAGCGCCGCTCGTACGCTGCGGGGTCCTTCCGCCAGCGCTCCCGAACCCCGCCGACCGCGACGGACGTCGCCGAGGCGACCCCGGTGTCGCCGATCACCAGGTGCACAGGCGCGCCAACGTGGAACGGAACCGGGGGGTCGCCGCGGCGGAAGTAGACCGGCAGGCCGAAGGCGACGACGGTGTTGTCGACGCCCGAGGGCGTGCCGTGGTGGATGCGCTCGACGGCGAAGGCCAGCGCCGATTCCTTCGAGGGCTCAAAGGGATGTCCAAGATGCTGGCTGAGGGCGCGGGCAACCGCCACCGACACCGCTGCTCCTGAGCCGAGGCCGGAGGCAATGGGGATCGTGGATGTGACCCGCAGCCGCATGGGTGGGGGCTGATCGACGCCGAGCGCATGGAGCGTATCGAGGATGATGCGCGGCAGCGGATGGGACGGGTCGAGGGCGGCCAGTTCGCCGGCAAGGTCGATGGCTGGCGCTTCGACCAGCAGGCTGCCGGGGGCTGCGCCGGGGTCGTCGAAGACCTCAGCCCGGGCGGAAACCTCCCAGACTGGCACGGCGATCGCCGGGCGACCGTAGACCACGGCGTGCTCGCCGAACAGGATGGCTTTGCCGGGGGCGGAGGCGACGGTCATTGCCCGAGATACAGGACGGCGATCGCGGCGAGACCCCAGAGGAGGAGCGTGGCCAACAACGGGCGGTCCTTGAGGACAAGTTCCTCCGGCGCGCCGCCTGAGTTCTCCACGTGGATCAGATACAAGTAGCGGAAGATGCCGTAGATCACAAACGGGATCGTGAGCATCATCGTGTGGTTCTTGGGAAGGTTCTCGGCCGAGAATGTGTAGAGCGAGTAGGCGACAATGGTCGTGGCCGAAACAATCACGATCAATTGATCGAGGAACGAGATGGTGTAGCCGTCCAGCACACGGCGGGTGTTGGACGAGGCGTCCGCCACAAGGACCATCTCGGCGCGTCGCTTTCCGAAGCCGATGTACAGGGCCAACAAGGTCGTGCATACGTACAGCCAGGGCGAGAACCGGGTGACGACGATCAGCGAGACGCCGCCGCCGACGCGCAGGACGAACCCGGCGGCGACGATGAACACGTCCACGATGGGGACGTGCTTCAGCCAGAAGGAGTACAGCAGGTTGAGGCCCAGGAAGGCAGTGATGATGGCGCCGAAGGCCGTGCCCAGCAGGAACCCGCCAGCAAGGGCTCCGGCACCCATCACGGCGGCCGTGACCAGCGCGGCTGCCGGCGGCACGACGCCCGAGGCAATGGGCCGGTTGCGCTTGGTGGGGTGCCGGCGGTCGCTCTGCAGGTCAGCGACGTCATTGACCAGGTAGACGACGCTGGAAGCCAGGCAAAACAGGGCAAAGCCGGCCAGCGTGTGCAGAAACTGGGCGGGCAGCAGGAGCTTCTGATCGAAGACCAGCGCGGCGAAGACGACGACGTTCTTGGCCCACTGCCGGGGCCGCATGGAGCGCAGCAGGCCGATGAGCATGCGGTCATGATAGCAGGAAGGGCGGAAGGCGGCAAGCACGAACAACGCCCACAAGGGATGTGCGGCGGTGGCTATAATTCGTACGGGTGGGAGGTGCGCATGAAGCGAGTCCTCGAAGCGAGCCGTTACATGTCGTTGCTGGCGGTCGTCTCACTGGCGGCAGCCGCCGTCGGCGCGTTCGTGTGGGGGACGGTCAGCGCCTTCACCGTGCTCGTCCACCTGATCGAGCACGCCGGCGAGCCGCCTCTGTTCTCGGTCGACCTGGTGGCGCTGATGGACAAGTTCCTCTTGGCCTCGGCGCTGCTGCTGTTCGCCGTCGGGCTGTATGAGTTGTTCATTGGCGAGCTGAACGTCCCGGCATGGCTCGAGATCCGCAACCTGCACGACCTGAAGACGCGCCTGGCCAGCGTCGTTATCCTGGTGATGGCCGTCACGTTTCTCGAGCATCTTATCGAGTGGACCGATCCGAAGGGTCTGCTCTACTTTGCTGGGGCCATCGCGCTGGTCTCTGCGTCACTGATTGCCTTCGCGCAGTTCGGCGAGAAGGAGTGACCTTGGCCTTCATCGGGCGCGCGTCCGCGGGAACGCGCGGCGCAGGCGGGGAGCATGAGTGACCGTAGGGCGCCTGCCTCGACGCGCAAGGCTCGCCTGGACGCCCTGCTAGTCGATCGCGGGCTGGCGGAGAGCCGTTCGCTCGCCCAGCGGCTGATCATGGCCGGCGAGGTGCGTGTCGACGGGCAGGTGGCGCTCAAGCCGGGCCATGAGGTCGATCGCCAGGTGGCGATCGAGGTCACTGCCCGCCCGCGCTTTGTCTCGCGCGGCGGCGAGAAGCTCGAGGCAGCGCTGACCGCCTTCGGCCTGGAGCCGCGCCAGGCCGTGTGCGCCGACGTCGGCGCCTCCACCGGCGGCTTCACCGACTGCCTGCTGCAGCACAATGCCCTGAAGGTGTACGCCGTGGATGTCGGCCACGGCATCCTGCACTGGAGCCTGCGGCAGGACCCGCGCGTCGTCGTTCTGGAGCGCACCAACGCCCGGTACCTGGACTCCTTGCCCGAGCCGGTCGATTGGGCGACGATCGATGCCTCCTTTATCTCACTGCAGTTGATCCTGCCCGCAGTGGTGCGCTGGCTCAAGCCCGACGCCGAAGTGGTGGCGCTGGTCAAACCCCAGTTCGAGGCCGGGCGGGAGGCCGTCGGGCGGGGCGGCGTTGTGCGCGATCCGCAGGTCCATCGACAAGTTCTCGAAGCGGTTGTCGGTGCGCTGGGGCCGTTGGGCCTGCATGCCTGGGGGATCATCCGTTCGCCGCTGCTGGGTCCAAAGGGCAACGTCGAGTTCCTGCTGTGGGCCCGCCCTGGTCGCCCGGCGCCGCATGACGTGCAGTTCCCACCGCTCGACCTCCCCGCCTGACGGCCGGCGCCTCCTTACGGTATACTTTGAACGCGGGAGAGAACCTCCCGCGGTTTCTCGCATGCAGACGTCCAACATCCGCAATTTCTGCATCATCGCCCACATCGACCACGGCAAGTCGACGCTCGCCGACCGCCTGCTCCAGCTCACCGGCACCATCCCCGATCGGGAGATGACCGAGCAGGTCCTGGACAGCATGGACCTGGAGCGCGAGAAGGGCGTGACGATCAAGGCGTCGGCAGTCCGGATGCTGTACCGCGCCCCCGACGGGCAGGACTATGAGCTCAACCTGATCGACACGCCCGGGCACGTCGACTTTGCCTACGAGGTCAGCCGGGCGCTGGCCGGGTGCGAAGGCGCCGTCCTGGTCGTCGACGCCACGCAGGGCGTCGAGGCGCAAACCCTCGCCAACCTGTACCTGGCGCTCGAGTCCGACCTCGAGATCATCCCGGTGATCAACAAGATCGACCTGATGTCCGCCCGCCCGGATGAGGTGGCTGAGGAGATCCATGCGCTGCTAGGGACGCCGCCCGAGCAGATCCTGCGCATTTCCGCCAAGGACGGCACCCACATCGCCGAGGTTCTGGAGGCGGTCGTGGCCAAGGTCCCGCCGCCGCGGGGCGACCCCGCTGCGCCGCTGCGGGCGTTGATCTTCGACTCGCACTATGACTCGTACAAGGGCGTGGTCGCCTACATCCGCGTCTTTGAGGGTACGCTGCATGCGGCCGAGAACCTGCGCTTGATTGCCGCCGGCGCCGACGTGCATCCGATGGAGATCGGCACCTTCGCCCCGGGGATGGTGCCGGGGAAAGAGCTGCAGGCCGGCGAGGTGGGGTACGTAGCCACCGGGCTGAAGACCGTGCGCGAGTGCCGCGTGGGCGATACGTTCACGTCCGCTGCACGGCCGGCGGCCGAGGCCCTTCCGGGCTACCGCCACCCGAAGCCGATGGTCTTCGCCGGCTTCTACCCGGTGGACGGCGAGGACTACGCCAACCTCAAGGACGCCCTCGAGAAGCTCCAGCTCAACGACGCCTCGCTGATCTTCGAGCCCGACGTCTCCCAGGCGCTGAACTACGGCTTTCGCTGCGGGTTCCTGGGCATGTTCCATATGGAGATCATCCAGGAACGGCTCGAGCGCGAGCACGAGGTCGAACTGATCGCCACGGCGCCGTCGGTGGAGTACGAGGTCCTGATGATCGACGGCAGCACGAAGATCATCGAGAAGCCGGCGGACCTCCCAGAGGAGACGCAGATTGCCGAGGTGCGCGAGCCGTGGATGCGCATCCAGGTGTTCACGCCGGAGGAGTTCTACGGCACCGTGATGGACCTGGCGACCAAGCGCCGGGGCATCTTTGTCGAGCAGGAGTACCCGGCGCCGCAGCGCGTCGTCCTGCACTTCGACATCCCGCTGGCCGAGTTGATCGTCGAGTTCTACGACCAGCTCAAGGCGCGCACGCGCGGTTATGCCTCCCTCGACTACCATTTCACCGGTTACCGGGTGGACGATCTGGTCAAGCTGGAGCTGCTGGTCAACGAAGAGCCGGTCGATGCTCTGGCGATGATCGTGCACAAGAAGGAGGCCTATCACAAGGGGCAGCGGCTGGTCACCAAGCTGAAGGAGCTCATCCCGCGCCAGATGTTCGCCGTGCCGATCCAGGCCATCTCGGGCGGTCGGGTGATCTCGCGCGCCAACGTCAAGCCGGTGCGCAAGGACGTGCTGTCCAAGTGCTACGGCGGCGACATCTCGCGCAAGAAGAAGCTGCTGGAGAAGCAGAAGAAGGGCAAGAAGCGCATGAAGCGCGTCGGCAGCGTCGAGATCCCGCAGGAAGCCTTCATGGCCATCCTCCGGCTGGAAGAGGAATGACCCGCAGGACGGCCCGTTGCAGGCAGGACTGGAGTGCGCCAGGCCGTGGGAGCGAGCCGGGCGCGCTGTGGGGGACGGCATGAGGTCGGGCGGGGCGCGCTGGGCGGGCTTGCTGCTCGGACTGGCGGTCTCTGCCGCCGCCCTGGCGCTGGCAGTGCGCTGGGCGGGCTGGCGCCCGCTGCGCGAGGCGCTGGTGCGTGTCGACCTGCGTTTCCTGCTGCTGGGCGTTGCCGTGTTCTTGATCTCGATGATGGCACGCGTTGCCTCTTGGCGAGTGTTGATCGGCCGGCCGATTGGGTTCGGACGGGTGCTGGCAGCCCTCAACGAAGGCTACCTCCTGAACAATGTCCTGCCCTGGCGGATGGGCGAGCTCGGTCGGGCGATTCTGTTGGGCCGGCAGCCCGGGCTGTCAACGCCATTGGTCTTGTCGTCGATTGTCGTGGAACGGCTGTACGACATGATCCTGGCCGTCGGCCTGATGCTGGTATTGCTGCCCGTTGCGGCGGGCGCGGTTTGGGCGTCGCGAGCCGCCTGGATCGGGGCAGCCGTGGTGGGCGTGGCGCTCATCTTTCTGGGCTTTGCCTTGCGCCGACCGGCCACGGTTGAGGGCTGGGTGGTGCGCCTCCCGGGTCCAAGAGCCGCGTGGCCGCGGCTGTGGGGTTCGTTCCGCGATGGACTGGCGGTGCTGCAGACGCCGCAACGTCTGGCACTGAGCTTCGGCTGGATGGCGGTCAGCTGGGGGCTGGCGCTGCTTGAGTACTGGGCCGTGCTCCGCGCGGTCCTGCCGGCCGCTCAGCCGCTGTGGGCGGCCTTCATGCTGGCGGCTACGCTGCTCGGCGTGGCCGTCCCCTCGCTTCCCGGCTATGTCGGTGTGTTCGAGGCGGCCGGTGTGGCGGCGTTGAGCGTCTTCGGGGTCGCGCCGGATCAGGGACTGGCGGCGGCCCTGGTCTTGCACGGCATGGTGTATTCGATAGCCAGCCTGATTGGCGCCGTGGCATTGGTCCTGGATGGGGAGACTCTCACCGGCCTGTACCGCCAGACGCGGGAGTGGCTGGCCACAGCGGCCTGAATTCGCATCCTGAAGAGGGCTTGACTAACTACTACCGGCCTTGCGCCCGATCTTGATCCGTGGTACAAGTGTTCTAGAACGAGAACGCCAGCGGCATGTGAGTGCCCCGGCGCTCGGCCAGCGGTGAGATCGCTGACAACCGAAATGTAGCACTACGGGCCGTCTGCGTCAACCGCGGGCGGCCCGTTTCGATTGTGAGGTGCGGCTTGAAAGAGTGCCCGGCGACGGGCGACGGGTCGTGCTGGGTGTGGATGCCTCGACCACACGCGACCTGACGGCGCTCGTTGGCTGCACTCTGCCTGAGAATGACATCGTTCAGGTGGTGCACTGCAGGGTGTGGCGTCCGACAGAGAACGAGCTCCGTGGTGGGAAGCCTACGGTGGATCTGAACGAGACGCTAGGCGCGGAGATGATGAGGCTGCATGCCGAAGGCTGTGTGGCGGCGATCGTCGCCGATCCGTATCAGCTGCACGCGCTGTTGCTCGAGTGGGCGATGGCGGGAATCAAGGTGATCGAGCTGCCGCAGAATGCGGGGCGTGTCGAATCCGATCAGGCTCTGTACGAAACAGTGGCTGCCCGGCGGATCCTGCACTACGGGCACCCCGTGCTGGCGGAGCATGTCGAGAATGCGGTGGCAGCCGAGACGCCGCGGGGCTTCCGGCTGGCGAAAGAGAAGACCAGCCGCAAGATCGATCTGGTGGTGGCGTTATCGATGGCGCATTGGGGTGCACGGCAGATCGGCGCGCGCCACAGCTGGCTTCTGAGTTAGGAGACTGGCAACCCGAAAGGGAGGCGAATCCTAGAGCCGCTGGAAGAGGGCCCAGAGCCAAGGAAGCCCGCCGGGCGAGCGACCGCCCGCCCGGTTGGCTTCAGCGAGTTGCCAGGCGCCATAGTCCGGACGCGGAGCCCTGAGCCGGCCAATCACCTCGGTGAGCAGGCGCACATCGCCCTACGATCGGGCAAGACCCACCGGGGCAACACACCCGCGCGCCCCCCAGGAACGTTCTTCGATTCGCTCATCACCTCCGGACGAGCGGGAGAAAGGCCACGAATCTGACCTGGTGCGGCTCGGTGTCGCTGCTGGCGTTGAAGCTGGCGTCGCCGGCGTAGGTGGCGGTGAACGTGCGTGCTCCTGGCGTCGTCAGGGTCAGCTCGCAGGTGCCAGTAGCCACGGTTCCCGTGCACGAGTCCACCCCATCGCTCACGGTCACAATGCCTGTGGGCGTGCCGCCGAGTGATGTCACGCTGAAGTTGACTGACACAGCCTGCCCGAGCGCGGACGGGTCGGGACTGTCCGACGTGATGGTCGTCGTCGTGTCTCCCTTGAGAAAGACATTGCGGACCGACTCGACCACCGAACTCGAGCCATTGGAGTACCCCGTTGCGTAGTAGCCTCGAGCGCGGATGAACACGTTCTGGGCGCGCGGGAGCGCAAGACTCGTCAGTTGCCAGTTGCCCGCGTTGCGCGTGCCCGCGCCGAGCGGGGCATAGCTCACACCGTCCGTGGACGACTCGAAGGTCACGCGCCAGACCTCGGGACCCGCGCCGCTGCGCGTCCAGGTAACGGCCGTGCCGTTCGCGTTGGCCGTCAGGCTCTGCAATGCCGCCGTGTCACTCGACAGCCGCCCGATGTAGTTGCGCGTCTGCCCACCCAATGCGGTGAATTGGCCACCCACCACGATCTTGCCGTCCGCTTGCGCTGCCATCGCGAAGACGCCGCCGTTCGCCCCCGGGTTGAAACTGGTGTCCAGCGTGCCGTCCGGGTTGAGCCGCCCAATGTAGTTGCGCGTCTGCCCGCCCAGTGTGCCTAGGTAGCCCCCCACGACGATCTTGCCATCTGCCTGCACCGCCAGGGTGAAGACAATGCCGTTTGCCCCCGGGTCAAAGGCCGTGTCCAGCGTGCCGTCGGGATTCAGCCGTCCAATGTAGTTGCGCGTCTGACCGCCCAGCGAGGTGAAAGCACCCCCTACCACGATCGTGTCGTCCGCCAGCAAC
>Ga0315293_10004830_pt1 | contig 12723 bp, 14 predicted proteins | sample YL17G13_20_MG_FD_203071 | JGI IMG/M metagenome (GOLD analysis project Ga0315293, IMG submission 203071) | Sediment microbial communities from Yellowstone Lake, YNP, Wyoming, USA - YL17G13_20 | ecosystem: Environmental > Aquatic > Freshwater > Lake > Sediment | place: USA: Wyoming | collected... | reverse complement strand
CCCCGCAGCAGAGCTGCGGGGCATCTAATTCTCTAAAAAACTTTCCTCCCCCTTGTCGAAGATCCCGCTGAATTATGGCGGGGATGGGGGAGGATTAAGGTGGGGGTGATGATAAGATCATTTCCCCCTCACCCTAACCCTCTCCCCCCAGGGAGAGGGGAAGCCATTCATCCCCCCAGCAAAGCTGGGGGGTATTCTGGCATATTTTGATAAAGAAAATCTGTTTAATCATTTTTTGAAATCTGTGTAATCAAGAGAGCATATCGTAATTTTTTAGAGCTCTCTTTTAGTTGAACCTCTCTCATCCTCCTTGATTTCGAATGGCTCAATGACATCTCGACGCAACGGATGATATCCCCTGACTCAGGATTTGGATGAAAGGGAGACAATCTTTCCACTCACCTCCAGAATATGGACAATCACCCCTTTTAAGGATTCAATAATGCCGAGATAAATCGGTGAAGATTTGGGCACGCAAATTCCTTGAATCAACCTCTCCTCATGCCCTTCGGAATATCCATTCGCAATTTTGAACATGGACCTCCCCTCTTCTCCAATTCGTCGGGCGAGGAGTTTATTCTGGGTAGTAATGAGATCCGGGAGGTTTCCTAAAAGTCTCATGGCTTCTTGAAAAACATCGTTCACCTCTTTGACCGCTTGATCACTAAAAAGGAGGTGGTTCTGAGATTTGGCTTTTAACCGATCCAAAATTCCTTCAATATTGTAAGACATGCGGTCCAAGCTGGAGGCGATCGAGAGATAGGGTTTTGCCCACTCCCTCCCTTTTTCACTCGATGGACTCTTTGAAATAATAAAACCGGTCAACTCTGAGGAATAATGGTGAATCTTGTCTTTGACCTCTTCCGCATCTATGAAAGATTTCTCCGTGGGTTTTCGAAATACCTCAAAAGCCAATTCCAACATCTTCATCAGATTCTGACAAACCAAAATCATCTTCTCCCTTATCTCTTTGTCCATCTTTCTCCCCCATTTTTAATGGGAAAACCACAACATCCTACCTTGATCATACCAAAATCCGATGAAGGATAGAGGAGCATTTCATTCGAGGAGCACTCCGTTTAAGGCGAAGGCTCTTGCCTCAAGCAAAGCGATCCTTAAGCGAAACGATCCTTTATCCTCAAACATTAAGCCTTAAACAGGCTTAGCTGGTCCTTTGACTCCTCTCCCCCTTTTCTCTCAGGGAAAAGATTGATTTTTCCATAAACGCCGTCATGGCCTGGAACAATCGAAACCTTTCCCTGCCTCATTCGAACAATCCCATCCAGGATATTTGGCGGAACAAATGAAGCCAATTCATCGGGAGTGGCATCGAGAAGGATCCTAAACTCAGAACCCCCTTTCTCGATCAACCTCTCATACTCAGCCTCTACCGTCTTCGTCCCAACCCGAACACCCAGTACTCCGGCAATAACCTCCTCCAATGGGATGAGGTGGATGGAGGGGATGGCATTCTTTGGAATAAAACCCTCCGGACGGTCAGCGAGTTCTTCCACTCGATGCATCACGCCAATGGTCAACTTCTTATGACAGTTCGGGCAGAGGGACTGGTTCGCCCGAGTTTGGGATGGAGAGAAGATTATTCCACATTGACGATGACCATCATAATGATATTTCCCCTCCTCAGGAAAGAATTCGATGGTGAAGAGAAGTTTCTTTCGGTCTTTCTTTCGAATCGTCTCAGCAATCTCTTGATAATCCAACGCACAATCGAAGGCATTGGCCTCCCTTCCCAATCGGTTTGGCGAGTGGGCATCTGAATTGGAGAGGAGAGTAATAGAATCGAGGGCGGACAATCTCCAATTCATTTCAGGGTCTGAGGAGAGGCCTGTTTCAATAGCGTGGATATGAGAGGACATCTCTCCAAAACATTCCTCGATCGAGTCAAACCCTGAATTGGCCCCAAAAATCGAAAACCAGGGTGTCCAGGCGTGGGCAGGGATGATCAAGCAATCCATGGAAATATCTAAGATCATCTTCGCCAATTCTTCTGCAGTAAAACTAAAAATGGGTCTCCCATCTGACGAGAGTTTCCCAAGGTTCCCCAACTTAGAACGAATGGCCTCTGCCACTTCAAAACTGGGGGCAAAAATAAGGGTGTGGATCCGCCTCACTTTTCCATTCTGAGTATAGATATTGCTCACTTCTGTCGTCAAAATATACTGGACTCCTTGATCGTCCTTCTTCAATTTGAAGAGACCATTCCCTAAGGGTTCTAATTTTGATCGCAACTCTACAAAATGGGTGGGATGGGTGAAGTCTCCTGTCCCGAGAAGAGCAATTCCCTTCTTCTTCGCCCACCGAGCAAGGGTCTCCACCTCCATATCCCTGCTCGTGGCTCGACTGAATTTAGAATGGAGATGAAAATCAGCAATGAATCTCATACTTAATTACCTAAATTTCGAAGCACGAAATCCGAAGTTCGAAACAATTCCAAAATCATAAATGATGAACTCGTAAAAAGTCATATTCCGTATGTCGTTCATGCTTCGACAAGGCCTGTGCTGAGTGAACCGTCTACCCTTCGACAGGCTCAGGGCGAACGGTTTTTCCGAATGTCCTGAGCGAAGTCGAAGGAAGCGCTCATGCTTCGGCAAGCTCAGCAGAACGGAATATCAATAGGTTATCCCGCGCTTCGCGGGATTCACCCTGAGCCGTGAGCCTGTCGAACGGTCGAAGGGTGATGCTGACTTTTTACGAGACCATCATAAATTCAAATTTAAAAAACTTGTTTGTAATTTCTGTCATTCGAATTTGTTTCGGATTTCGATATTCGAATTTCGAATTTATATTAGAACCATTTAAGATGTTACTTTGTTAAATCCAGCTAACCGTTTTATGACTTCGACTTTTTCTCGATCCCCTACCCGGGCTTTATCAATCGCACCTTTCAATACCTCAATTGTCTTTTAATGCACCACAGGCCATTGTCGTCACGCCACTCGAGTGCCAGTCAAAGCCTAACACACAGCCAAAGGCCTGGAACCAGAAAGGATCAGAGAGCCGGCGGAGCATCTCCTCATTTCCGTAAACGTCGATGATAAAGAGGGTGACCTCTCGCGCAAGGCTCTTCATCCTCTGAAAAAGCCAAGACGGTGCTTTCCCATAATGGAGCGGAAGATGAGCCACTCCGGTCTTCATTTCATTCTATCCTCTTCCCAGTTTTTTCAAACCTCTTTCATAGCAGGTGTAAATTCCCAATTCTCACCCTTCGGAGCCCTTCTCCTTCGGCCACCTCTTTGCAGCGAAAGGCCAAATCTCTTGGAGTAACAGGTAAATCTTTGAAGAAGAACTGAGGGTAAAAGGCTAACAAGACATAGGGAATATCTGGATGGAGGGAAACCATCCATTTCGAAATTTCCCTTACCTCTTCTTCATCAATATAGCCTGGAACAAGAAGGGTGCTGGCAATTAAAAGGGGCGGCTCGGGTCTCTTCTTAATCCATTGGGCCGCCCACTCGAAATTTCTCTTTGTCCTTTCATTGGAGACACCGCAAAGGGCGGTATGAAGAAAATCATTCCATGCCTTGATATCAAATTTGATGCATCCCCCTGAGGTCAAAGAGAGATCAACCATTTCTTTTAAAAAGTCCGGATTCATCGAACCATTCGTCTCCCAACAGATTCTAAGGATCCTCCCCTTTGCTTTCTCGATGGCCTTTTTAGAAACCTGGATGGAGTGAGGGAGTTGTGGAGTGGGGTCCCCACCAAAATAGCAGATACAACTGGTGCGGTCATCGACCGCTTGGGCAAGCTCATCAGGGGTAACTCTTTTGCTATCCCACACCCTTTCCCGGTGTGTCCAATTCTGACAGAAAAGACAGTCGAAGGAGCATCCGTGATAAAACACAGCGAGGTTTTTAAATCCATATTCTGGATCTGAAGTATAAGCAAAATGAGGGTAGCCAGCGCCTGTCCCGCCCGGACAGACCCAATCGGCTACGCAATTCGTTGGAAGCCCATCATAATACCAGTTCACATTTCCCTTTTCTGACGAAACCCCTTGAAGCGCTCCTTCTTTTTGAGTCCTCAGCCCGCAATAACCCCACCCCCCTTCTGAAATTTGACATTGATTGATACAGACCTGGCAAAGGATGCCGGACCTATCTCGAGGAGGGTTATTCACCAAGCGGAATGGTTCCCGGGAGCGATGATGAGCCTTTTCAATGAAAGGTTTGAGGCTCTCCTTTCCTGATCGAAGGCAGTCCACACAGACTGAAAGGGTTTGTGAAAGGAGGCCCACTTCTTTCCCACAAGTAGAACACCCTTTTCCTCTTTGGACTTCAGCCTTTCTTAAAACCACCCTTTCACCCCGTTAGAAAACCCCGCAATATTTGTTAGCGATAATCTAAAATAAAATATCTTAGGTCTTTATTGAAAGGCGGGAGGCAAAACCCTCACCTTTCTAACGGGGTTCACTCCACGAGTTTATAGACGACGTCGTGTTCCCTCACTCGGTCCTTCACTTTGATCCCGATATCTGCACCCGGCCCTGCTTCCTGAAAGTTTTGGTTCTCAATCTGCAAGGAATCGATGGGTTGCGTGACATCAGTAGTATGGCCGACAATGTGGATGGTATCTCCAACCTTTAACGATCCTTCGGATAATCGTATCGCTGCCACACTGATCTTCCCAAAAAATTTGATCACTTCCCCTATTTTCTTTTCTTCCATCTTCTTCCTCCTTTCTCAAGATTTAATTCCAATACCTATTCTCTCCAACCCCCCTAAAACCTCCCCCATCTCAATCCCTCTCAGGCATTCAAAATCCTTACATTGGAAGAATCTCTCTTGAGGACAGGGAGAACAATGGACTCCCCTGCGAACCACGAATGTCTTTTCTCCCCTCGGCGACCACACCCTTTGATCCGTCGGTCCAAAGATGACGATCGTGGGAAGTCCCAGTGCAGCGGCCATATGAGAGATACCGGAGTCGTTTCCGATAAAGAACCAGCATCCTTCCATCACGGATGCCAGTTGGAGAAGCGTGAGGCCCTTTGCCAGAATGGGTGAAGGGGGTCCCATCTCTTGAAAAGCCTTCTGGACTTCCGGCCCTTCGGCTGGACCCAGAACGATGAGGATTCTTGAACCAAGATGATCCTGAAGAGTTTGAGCAAGGTTTAAAAATCGCTCAAGAGGCCAAACCTTCTTCTTGCTCCCACTGCCAGGATGGAGGACGATCACCTTTGATCGCTCTTCCAGGGTTACTCTCTGACTCCTCCAGAAATCCTTAGCCCATTCTCTATCCGACTCCTTCAAATGGAGTCTGGGATTTGGCCCCGATGTCGGAAGCCCATATTGGGCAAATTGTTTCAGAAGATGATCGGTTAAATGAACCTTCTCATCCCAGGGTGGAAAAGAATTGATGTGAAGAATTTGACCCTGACAAACCCTTCTCAGATTCCCGATGACCGTTCCTTCCCCATCTTTTCCAAAGACAATGATGAGATCGAATGTTTTAAAAAATTGTGAGAGATTAAAGTCCAGGGTCCCTTCTCGAACAAAGAAAGTGGCCATCCCTTTTTGGTCGATGGAGAGGATCTCCTCGGCATAGAATCGTTTTTCCACCAACTCCAGAATTCTTGGATATCCCATGATGACCGGCTTGGCGTGTGGAAAGGCCTTCCGAAGGGTCTCGAGGGCAGGCAAAGCAAGAATGAAATCGCCCAGGGCGCCTTGGTGAATGACCAGGATGGATTGAACCCCAGGGGCTTTTTTTGAGCTGGGTGAGGCCATCGTTTTTCTCCTCTCGGTCAGGAGATTCTTTCCAAACGCTTTCGGATATGCTCATCGTCGGGTGTGATCCGGAGGATCTTTCTATACTCTCTTCTTGCCTCTTTCCATCTTTTCTGATCCTCATAGAGGACACCCAAATTGATCCTTGCAAAGAGGTAGTTGGGGTTGATATGAAGGGCCTTCTTCAATTCAAAGACGGCTTCCTTATATCGTTTCCGATCGCTGTAAAGAAGGGCCAAATTATAATGGAGATCTGCATACTGAGGGTTCATCTGAACCGCCTTTTTCATACAGCGCAGGGCTTCTCGCATATGGGACATCAAACCATAGACATAACCGAGGTTCGCATATCCCATGCCATAAGAAGGGTCGATCCTCAAGGCCTTCTGAAATTCATGAATGGCCTTTGGGTAGGCTCCCTGATAGTAATAGACCGTTCCGAGGTTGGCATGGAAAATAAAATCATCGGGTCTCAGCCTCGCCGCCTTTCCGAGCTCTTTGACCGCCTGTGTAAATTTCCCTTTTTTAGAAAGATAGAGACCGTTGAAGTTGTGGAATTGGGCAGTGTGATGATTTAAATGAATCTTTTTTAATGACCTCTCTGCTTTCTGGGTGAGGTGAACCGCCCCTTTCTGCCACACCCCTCTCTTTTTATAATAGTCTCGGTAGTAGGGGTGGGTTTGGATCGCCTTGTGGATTCGAGCAGCGGCTTCCTTCTCCCTTCCGGTTTGGAGATACAAGATCCCTAAAACATGGTGAAGAAAACCATCCTTCGGGTGTCTCTTCGCCTCGGAGAGGAAAATCTCTTCAGCTTCCTTCCATCGTCTCATCTCCGTAAACAGAAAACCCAAATTGAGAATAGCCTCTCGATACTTTGTGTTCAGACGGAGGGCCTCCAAAAAATGGCTCTCCGCCTTCTCCATCTCTCCCTCGAACATCAAGAGGAGAGCGAACTGATTTTGGAGGTCTGCATAATTGGGATGAATCTGAACCTCATTTTCGATCTCACTCAAAATCCGCTTATAGATTGGATTCCGTCTTGTTCTCATCCTCTTCTTCCTTCTTCTTCATTTCAACGGGGACCCATTGACCTTTTTCTTTTCTCCAATTGAGGAACTGAAAAGTGACGTCGGTGACCCCTGAAAGACTCCTGATCTTCTTTTCAAATGAATAAAGGGTCTTTACGGAAAACTCTTTTGTCTCCTCTTCATCCCCATCAATATAAAGACGGGCAATTTTAAAAATCCCTCGAATGTAGACCACTCCCTTCACCGTCCCGAAATCCATCTTAGAATAATCGATGTTAGTACGAATTAGCATTCGCCGGATATTAGATTGAATAACAAAATCCTCTTTTAACATGGCCTTCTAATCAATATCTTCTAATTTTAAGGATGGGTCAGGACCTTCTTCCAACGCCCTCTTGATCGCATCTAATAACTCCTCAGGGTCATAAGGTTTCTTAATATAAAAACGAGCTCCCACTGCCATCGCCTTTTCCTCTGCATTCTTCTCAGGACTCCCTGTCAGGAAGATAACAGGAATGGTAAAAGTATGGATGGAGCGTTTTAATCTCTGGGCAACGCTGAACCCATTCCCGGCTGGCATTCGGATATCGAGGATGATGAGATCCGGTTTTTCTTTATGGCCCATAAAAACACCCTGGGCCCCATCAAAGGCGGTGACGACATCATATCCAGCTCTTTGAAGCCGAATCATCAATGCCTTGACGATATCCCGCTCATCATCCACAACGAGAATCTTTTTTTTCTGTCCCATATTCTCCTCATTCTACAAGCCCAATTTTTATTTTCCCCTCTTCTATCCTCTTCGAATAAGAAGACTCCCCATCAAGCCAAACCAACATCCCATCCCTTCTCTGCCGAAATGTTTCCATCTCCCCTTTTTCGATGGGAAGGCCTATAGGAAAAGTCTCTTTCAAAGGATTTCGGAATTGGTTGTCCTTGACCAAACGGTAGTCCAAATGAGGTCCAGTGGAGAGACCGGTAGAGCCCACATATCCGATGACCTGTTGCTGTCTCACCCTGACTCCTTTTCTGATCCCAGGGCCGAAACGAGAAAGGTGACCATAACAGGTCATATAACCATTCATATGACGGAGGATCACCTGGTTCCCGAATCCGCTGTTCCATCCACAAGAGGTAACGACTCCATCTGCCACAGCCCATATGGGTGTTCCGGGTGGAGCCGCATAATCCACACCATAATGGGGCCGCACCCCTCCCAGGATGGGGTGCTTTCGTGCCCGGCTGAATGTTGAACTGATCCGGTTAAACCTTAACGGAGACTTTAAAAACGCTTTCTTCAGGGAAATCCCCTTCTCATTATAATAACCCTCTTTATATCGGATCCCTCTGATGATCTTTTCTCCCCTCTGATATTCGACGGCATGGATGGTTCCATACTGGATGAATTGGTCGCCTTTATAAATTTTTTCCACCACCACTTTGAATTGATCCCCTTCCCGGACGTCTTTATAAAAATCGATCTCCCAGGCCAGGATCTCAGCAAAGGCGATGGTCAACGGGTCCTGTTCTCCCGCCGCATCCATCGCCTCAAAGAGAGAGGAACGAATTTCTCCGACGACCTTTACAAGACGTGTTTCGAGGGGGACTCTCTTCCTTTGAGCAATATATCCTTGGGAGTCTTTTTCAATCTCATAAATCTCTGTAGGACTTGCTTCATAAATAAACTTCACCAATTCCCCTTTCACATCTGTGATGAATTGGTAAGTTCCACCTTTGATCTTTTTGAAATTCACAAGGGGTTTCAATTTCGAGATGATCAGATCGATCCATCGAAGAGGGATGTTCTTCTCCGATAAGGATTTGAAAAGGGTACCTCGCTCTTTCACATCTCCTTCGATGGTTTGGAGTTGGGGTTCCTGGGCAGTCGGTGGAACGGGAGCAGGAGGGACAGCGGGGGGCGGTGGAGGAGTGGAAGGGATTACAAAAAAGTAGATCAGAAGGAAAAAGCCAACAAGAAAAGACCCTGAAAGAAGAACCCACTTCCTTCTCTTCCTTTTGGCTTCAAAAGGTCGCCATTTGAACCGATTCCCTTTTTTAAACTCTAAATTCTCCATTCTTAACTCTTCATTCTTTATCCAACCCCTCTTAAAAAGTTCGCAGCATCTTCAGGGGGAGTGGGATTGACAAAGAAACCCGTCCCCCATTCAAATCCTTCTCGCAATCCAATCCGCAATCGGGTCTCGATATGCCAGTGGTATTCTGGCCGATGGAATCGGCCCTGCACAGGGGAAGTATGGAAGGTAAGGCTATAGGGTGGATCAGAAAGAAGTTTAAAGAAACGATGGAACAGCGATTGGATCCCAACGGAAAGATCTACCATCTCCTCTTCGGTAATGCGATGAAAATCAGGGCAGTGAACCTTCGGGACGATCCAGGCTTCAAAGGGGTAACGTGAAGCGAACGGGGAGAAGACCAAAAAATGGACCGTTTCCAAAATCACCCTTTTTTTCATAGAAATTTCTTCTTTGATGATGTCACAAAAAATGCAGCGCTCTTTGCGTTGATAGTAATCCAATGTCCCCCAGATCTCTTCGTCAATTCTCTTCGGGACGACCGGCATGGCCATGATATGGGAGTGGGGATGGCGATTGAAGATGCCGGGAAAATTTTTCAGAATCAGGAACTGCTGAAATCGCTGATCCTTCTTCAAGTCGATCAGCCTTTCCTTATAGGCTAAAAGAATTTTCTCAATTTGCTTGGGTTCCATAGTGGCAAGGCCCTGATGGTGCTCGGGGGCTTCCACGACGATCTCATGGGCACCAATGGCTTCCATGAGATCGTACATCCCCGCCGGTCTCCGGTCGTAGTCCCCTTCGATATGGAAGAAGGGGAATTTATTGGGAATGACTCGAACAGACCATCCTCCTCCATCACAACTCAATGAAAAAGTTTCTGGAGGGGTCATCCCTTCATTCCCTGGACAGAAAGGGCAGGGTCCTTCTGTCTCCTGAGGCCGATAGGGAGGTTTGAAGGGGAGGTAATCCGATGGACCTTTCGGGTGATCGTTGGTAACCACCACCCACATTCTCGTAATCGGCTCTCTTCTCAGTTCTGCCATCGAACTCTTCCTAGAAAAGGAGGGATTGGTAAATATATTGTCTTCCCCGATGAGGATCATCCTTTCCCATCATCGGCCCTTCCACTCGTACCACCAACCGTTTCTTGTAAAGGTTGAGAAGCCGGGTGCCGCTTGTGTTCATCTCAATCCCTTCCTCCTCGGATAATTCCCTCAGCGTCAACTGCCTTTTCTTCATCACCCGGTTTAAGGTGTGGATCAAATAATTATTCAGAGAACCGATGATTCGCCACCCTTCCGGCCCTGTGGTCAGAACAGCCAACTTTTTCCTCTCCAAGGCCACACCGATGTTCTCTGCCTGGGAGGGATTGAGGTTCTTCAGGACGAGAAACTTCTCTCCATATTCACCGCTCCACAACCGGGAGATCATTTTGGCCACGACCTCATCGGCCCAGGAAAAATCGATGGAACCCATTCCTGAGAAATCAAGGAGGACGCGGAGCGCCCGCTTCTCCCCTCCCAAAATCTTTTCGATGGCCTCCCGAATCCGGACACCTCGGGACCGGCCGGTCATCTCCCTCGATCCGTTCTTCAAAAGGGTGAGGGTCAGCTTCTTTAAAGAAAGGGTCTGCTTTTCCATTCTTTTACTTCAATTGAATCAGTTGAATCAACTAATCATAATTATTATCTTTTGTCAAGTAATTTTTGAGAGAGTCCTGATTACACAGATTAGACATCGATTACACAGATAAAAGTTCGACGTTAAGACTTGTGTGATTGGTCATGGCCGCTGGCTTCCCTGCGATCACTCCTCCCTTTGGCAACGGGAGGATAGGAGGGGTTTAAGGTCTGAAGGGGGTGTCCAGAAAGGTCGCCGAAGGGTCGTTTCAATGGAGAATGGGATCCGGATCTTTTCGAATCCGAAAGGGACCTCCCCAAGGGTGCTGAATATCATCTACAAACCGATCCCGACAACTTTTACAAACAATCAACGTAATCTCTTCGTAGACATCTTTCTCCAACTCCTTGGGATCTAACTGTTGGGTCTGTTCAAGCAACTGATTCAGTTGTTGGTCGATATCTCCCGTTGGTTCCATAAGGATCCCGTCAAAACCTGAAAAAACCTTGATATGGACGACATAAAATAGGCTCCCCGGTTGAAGTTCTTTCCCACATCTAAAACAATTTCTTTCTTTCATCGACTCCTCGCTAAGATTTCGCTTTCCGCTCCTCATCCTTATCCTTCAACTTTCTTCTTCCACTCCTCCATCTCCTTCAATGCCCGCTTCGCCAGGAGGAGTCTTTTCCCCCTGCCCTGGCTCCTCCCGGGCAAAGGAGGGAACAGACCAAAATTGATGTTCATGGGCTGAAAGGGAACCGTAAGGGAATGGGTGATGTAATGGACTAATGTGCCCATGGCGGTCGTAAGAGGAGGAACAACGGTTGCCATCCCATTCGCATATCGATAGGCATTGATTCCAGATAATAGACCCATGGCGGTCGATTCCATGTACCCCTCTACCCCCGTGATCTGTCCAGCCAATAAGAGATTCGGATGATCCTTCAATTGGAGAGACTCGCTCAATAATCGAGGGGAATCGATGAAGGTATTGCGATGGATAGATCCCAATCGAACGAATTCCGCATTCTCAAGTCCGGGAATCATTCGAAAGACCCTCTTCTGTTCTTCATGCTTTAATCGAGTTTGAAATCCCACCAGATTGAAAAGCGTTTCAAACCGATCCTCCTGCCTCAGCTGGACGACGGCGAAGGGTTGCCTTCCTGTTTTCGGATCGATGAGGCCAACCGGCTTGAGGGGCCCATGCGCAAGGGTATCCCTCCCACGCACTGCCATCTCTTCGACGGGGAGACATCCCTCAAAGAGGTATCTCTTTTCAAACTGTCGGACCGGCACTCTCTCTGCCTCATTCAACGTCTCCACAAATTGGTAATATTCTCCCTCCTCCATCGGACAATTGACATAGTCCTCTCCCCCTTTTCCATACCGAGAGGACTTGAAAGCTTTCTGAAAATTGATCGAATCGGCAGTGATGATCGGGGAGATGGCATCGTAGAAAAAGAGATGATGGGTTCCTGTCACCTTCTGGATTTCCTTGCTCAAAGCCTCTGAGGTAAGAGGACCTGTCGCGACAATGGTGATCCCCTCTTGGGGAATAGAAGAGACTTCCTCACGGATCACCACTACATTTTCCAAGCTTTCCAAGATTTGAGTGATCTGTTTTGAAAAAACCTCCCGATCCACTGCCAAAGAACCTCCCGCTGGAACCTTTGCCTCCTTAGCCACTTTTAAGACGAGGGATTCTAATTGCCCCATCTCTTCTTTCAGAACCCCAGATGCATTCTCAATGGATTCTGATTTAAAAGAGTTACTGCAGACCAATTCTGCAAAGAAGGGAGAGCGGTGGGCTGGAGAATAGGCCTCTGGTTTCATCTCATAGAGGATCGCCTCCCCTCCTCTTTTAGCGATCTGCCAAGCCGCTTCACACCCCGCCAGGCCTGCGCCGATGATGGTGATGGGTTTCATGGGTTTTTTATTCTATGCCTTCTATCGCCGAATTGCAAAATAATTTATTTATAGGGATAGGTGACCCTTAAAGGTGAAAAGGGTCTTTGGGTGTAATCCCTCAGTTACGAAGGACAAACAGTTTGTCGCATATGTAACTCAGGGCTTTAGCCCTGAAAAATCAGCCCTGAAGGGCTGAGTTACAGGTCATGGTTAACTTAAACGAACCATAACTGAGGGATTACCTTTGGGTAAACCCTGTTGTTGCATTAAATTCGGCGCTTAGATTCACCCCGTTAGAAATAATGCCCCGCTCGGTTTCGAGTCCCGCTATAGCGGGACTGAAATTTCTAACGGGGTGAATCAAACCCTTACCCAGAG
>Ga0315293_10004827_pt1 | contig 12727 bp, 5 predicted proteins | sample YL17G13_20_MG_FD_203071 | JGI IMG/M metagenome (GOLD analysis project Ga0315293, IMG submission 203071) | Sediment microbial communities from Yellowstone Lake, YNP, Wyoming, USA - YL17G13_20 | ecosystem: Environmental > Aquatic > Freshwater > Lake > Sediment | place: USA: Wyoming | collected... | reverse complement strand
GGTAGCGATAGTGGATCTTGAAGCTCTCCCACTCTGCTGGAATGCACGGGTTGAAGACGAGCTTGTCAACCTCAAGCCTCACCCCCAGCACCGACTCGACGATGAGGCGATACATCCACGAGGCAGACCCCGTGTACCATGTCCAACCACCCCGCCCCGCGTGCGGCTCCGAAGCGTACACATCGGCGGCCATCACGTAGGGCTCAACCAGGTAGCGTCCGATGCTCTCCGGGGTTGACCCGTGGTTGATCGGATTGATCATAGAGAGCAGCTCGTGGGCGCGCCTGCTCTGCCCGAGCTTTGCCAGCGCCATAACCGCCCAGATGGCGGCGTGGGTGTATTGGCCGCCGTTCTCTCTCACGCCAGGCACGTAGCCTTTGATGTACCCCGGCTCCTGGGCGGACGTGTCAAAGGGTGGATCGAGCAGTTTGATCAGGCCGTGGGGGGAGTCGACCAATTGCTGCGTCAGAGACAGCATCGCCTGGGTTGACCGTTCTACGGACCCGGCGCCGGACAGAACCGACCAGCTCTGCACTGTCCCGTCAATCCTGCACTCGTCGCTCCGCGAAGAGCCCAGAACCGCGCCATCGTCAAAGAACGCTCGCCGGTACCACGCTCCGTCCCACGCCTCGGTTTCGATGTTCCGGCGCAGCCGCTCGGCCTCCTCGACGCAGCGATCGGCAAAGGCGGTGTCCCCCCGCGATCGAGCGACCTCCGCAAACTGCTTGAGTACCGCGTGGAGGAAGAACGCGAGCCACACACTCTCCCCCACCCCCTTGACGCCCACCAGATTCATACCGTCGTTCCAGTCGCCGCTGCCCATGAGCGGCAGCCCGCGTTGACCGAATCGCAGACCGTGGAGAATCGCCCTGGTACAGTGTTCGTACAGCGTTGTCTTTTCGTGCGCTCTGGTTGGCAGATCGTAGAGGGATTCCTCGGCGGGACCCAGTGGCCTGCTGTCAAGAAAGTGCACAACCTCGTCGAGGATACCGGTATCACCGGTGCGCGCCACGTACTCGCTTGTCACAAACGGAAGCCAGAGGTAGTCGTCGGAGATCGTCGTGCGCACACCCCGGCCGCCCGGCGGATGCCACCAGTGCTGCACGTCTCCCTGAAGAAACTGACGGGATGCGCACAGCAGGAGGTGTTCGCGTATGAGGCGGGGTTCTGCATGAACAAGCGCCATCACATCCTGGAGTTGATCGCGAAACCCGTACGCACCGCCCGATTGGTAGTAGCCGCTGCGCGCCCACAAGCGGGCAGCCATCGACTGATACAGGAGCCATCCGTTTGCCAGCAGGGTCAGCGCCCGATCGGGCGTCTCCACGTTCACGGCACCCAGTGTGTGGCTCCAGTAGTGCCACACGCGATCGCGGGCCGCATACGCCGACTGCACGCTGCAGAATGCATGTACACGGTTCCTGGCATCCTCGATGTCTCGTCCCGCACCGAGAGTGAAGACGATCTCCTTCTCCTGGCCAGGCGAGAGTTCCACGTACACCTGGATTGCGGCGCAGGCGTCGAGACCAACACCCACCTTGCCGGAAAGGCGAACCCGGTGCAGCGCCGCAGGATCGCAGGGCGAACCGTTTCTGCCGATGAACTCGGTTCGGTCTCCGGAAATGCTTCGCTGGGTTTCGCTGGCGTCAAAGAACACCACGCGCCCCGGAAACTCGGTATTGAACGGATTGCTCGCCAGAATCGCGCCGGTCTTCGAGTCGACGCCCGTTCGAACGTGCATCTGGGTCTTTGACCGATTCTCACCAAGCACCAGCTCCAGAAATCCGGTTGCCGAGAACCTGCGCGCCGATTCCGAGTCGTTGCGCACCTTCATCAGCCAGAACTTGACAGGAGCGTCTGTGTCGACAAAGACCCACAGCTCCGACTTGAGCCGGTACTGTGAGTACTCAAAGACACTGTACCCGAACCCATGGCGGTTGAGGTACTCACCTTCGCCGGGCGAGGGCTGCGGCGTGGCCGACCAGAACCGGCCGGAATCTTCGTCGCGCAGGTAGATGGCCTCGCCGCTGCGGTCGCTCACCGCGTCGTTGTACCATGGTGTCAACCTGAACTCATGCGCGTTCTCAAACCACGTGTACCCGCCACCTTGGGAAATGACCGTGCCAAACTGTTTGTTGGCAACAACATTGGACCACGGCATTGGCGTGGGACGGCCGGGCTTGAGCTGGATGATGTATTCCCGGCCATCCTGGGTGAAGCCGCCCCAGCCATTGGGGAATAGCAGGTTGTGTTGCTCAAAGCTCTGCGGCGAGGAAAATGCGCGAGCGCTGCGCGACGCAACAAATGCGGGTACCGGCGGCTCGGAGCGAATCTCGCGCATGACCTGCTCCGGCAGCGTGCCGCCGGTATCCGTGAACACGACACGCGCTGCAGCCAGCATCAACACCTGGTCTTCGTCGGACATCTGGTCGGGATGGCGCACGAACACTCCGCCCGTCTTGTCGTACAGCGATGCTTCCGGGCCGGCTGCGATCAGGCCGACAATCTGGTCGTTAAACACCTGGCGATAGCCGGTTCTCTCTTCATTCCATATCACAAGGTCCACGGCCAACCCCTTGAGTCGCCAGTAGGCGTGCGCCTGAATCAGCTTGACAACCAGTTCAATCTTCGAAGGGTCTCCGATCCGCAGCAGAACAATGGGAAGGTCGCCGGAGATGCTGTAGGCCCACAGGTGCGACTGACCTCGCGTGTTCCTCACCAGTAGCGAAGGGCTGGCTCTCCGGTGCCGGTTGGCGTAGAGGATTGAGCTAGCCAGAATGCCATAAAGCTGAGCATCGGACTCGGTGGCGTTGAGCTGCCGCAACACAATTTTCCCGTGAATGATCGCCAGGTCGAATACACGATCGGCCAGCTTACTGTCCTGGTATTTGTCGATGAGCATGTCGGCCTGCTGCCGCGTCTCAGCCACGCCCGAGACGAAGCCGACCGTCACGGTCTCCCCGACGCCAAGCGTCAGCCGGCACCGGATCGCGACGACTGGATCGAGAACCGAACCATCTGCTCCACCGAGCGGACCGGCGGTCGCCATAGCAAGCGGATTGCGCGTGGTACGCCCTCTCCCCACGAAGGCACGACGATCGGTTTCGTAGGAGATCTCATACTGCTGCAGCCCTCGGACCGTGAAGAGATGAAGCATCCAGGGGCATGCTTCGCCGGGAGACCGTGGTCTGCGCGAACAGAGGATGGCGTGGCGCTCCTTGAGAATGTGGGTCTGCACAAAGAGGTTCGAGAACGACGGATGCGCCGCGTCGGCCGCAGGGGGGGCCAGCACCACTTCAGCGTAGCTGGTGAGCTCGATCGTGCGCGACTTGCCCGTGAAATTGCTCAGTGTGATGCGCCGGTACTCGATGTCGTCTTCGGGTGATACCGCAATCTCGGTGTAGGAATCCAGTCCCCCGTCGCGCCGCCTGAACTCGGCCCGGGCTTGAGGGAATATCGCCTCGTAGGTTCTGGATTCCACGCACGTGGGCTGGAACGCCACCGACCACTGCCGCCCGATGGAAAGATCGTTGACATACACGAAAGTGCCGGCGTTATCCATGGTGGTGTCGTCGTTCCAACGGGTCACCGCAAGGTCGCGCCATCGGCTGTATCCGGCTCCGGCGGCAGTCACCATGACGTGATACCGCCCGTTGGACAGCAGGTGGACCTCAGGCATGGTCGTGTGCGGCGTGGTAAAGATGCGTGGCCGGTCTTCGGGGCCGGCAGGAACTGCCCGCCCGGCCAACCCGTCCGATGGTTGCAGCTGAAAAGGCGAAGCCCTGGGTACGCGCTCCTGAAGCAAAAGCGTGGTCGTTCGAAAGAGCGGATCGGACTCGAACCGTCGGGGCATCGGATTGTCGGCAAGAAAATTGACCAATGAGACGAAACTCATGCCCTGGTGGTGCGCCATGAACGACCGGATAAGCGCCGGGTCACGATCGGCGGTCATCCGGCTTGGCGTGAAGTCTACCGCCTCGTAGAAGCCGTATCTGCCTTCGTATCCGTCGGCTGCCAACCGTTCCATGTTCACGCAGGCCTGCTGCGGCCTGACGGCCAGAGCCAGCACCGAGGCATAGGGCGCAATCACGAGATCTGCGGCGAGGTCACGTTTGAACCCCAGCCCCGGCACGCCGAAGGAGCGGTATTGGTAGTTCAGCCCCGCATCGGTACTATTCTCGGCAGATTCCGAAATGCCCCAGGGCACGCCGCGCTGTCCTCCGTAGTCAATCTGTCGGTCCACAATCGCAGTGCAGGTCTGGCCCAGCAGCGTCTGGTCGTAGCCCGGCATCACCAGTCTTGGCATGAGGAACTCAAACATCGACCCACCCCACGAAAGCAGCATGGCCTTGCCATGGCTCATCGCGACAAGACGGCCAAGGCGGAACCAGTGTTCCAATGGAAGCTTGCCCTGTGCGATTCCCACAAAACTTCCCAACCGCGACTCAGAGGCTAGCAGGTCGTAGAAACCCTCGTCCCTCCGACGCTTGGCCACGTCGTAGCCGATTGTCAAAAGATGGCGCGAGGTGTCGTAGAGAAACTCGTAGTCCTGATCGGCAAACTCCCGGCACTGAGCGGCCAACGCCTCAAGCGTCTCGATCCGCTCTCGTGCACGCGCGCTGGCCATGCACATGAGCCGCTCAATCCCGGCGAGCTGGGGCGGTTCGGCACTCGATCCCACTCCGGCACCGTCAATCGGCGGGGATTGTCCCTCGCCGAGCACCGACACCGCCTCAAGGATGCAGCCGGAGTCCAGTGCGCGCCAGAGATCGGGCGGAATGCCCGCGGGCTCCACTCCGAGCCAGGGAGCAAGGTGGAGCAGCTCATCGCGCAGAGCAGCGCATTGGTCCTCCAGCGCTCTGAGCCACCATCCGCCCTCAGATCCCGCAGACGGGTCCACGAGTGCACGCGCCTGCTGCACCCCAGCGATGACGTCGTGATAGAGCTGGAGCGTTGACGTCAATCCAGTCGGGATGCGTTGGAATTCCCGCAGTGTCGAGTCGATCACCCTGAGTCGCTGATCGATCTCCGAACCGGCAGCGGCGAACTCGCGCGCAACGCCGAGCGTTGCCAGCAGACCCTCGGACGAATTGCCGTGGACAATCGGCTGCCGTCGCACTTCCAGAAGCCCTGTTCTCAAAGTCAAGAGATATCCTGCCAGGTTCCCGCTGTCAACCGTTGACACATACTGAGGCGTCAATGGCTGCAGAGTCTGCGTGTCGTACCAGTTGAGGAAGTGGCCACGGTGTCGGGCCAGCGAGGCCATACTCGTGAATGACTTGCGCGTTCTCTCAATGAGTTGACCGGCGGTCACGTAGCCCAGGTCGTACGCACCCAGGTTTGACAGCAGCATCAGGCCCACGTTGGTTGGTGACGTTCGGTGCGCAACGGCCTCGACAGGTTCTTCCTGGTAGTTATCGGCAGGGAGCCAGTTGTTGTCGGCGCCGGCGAAGGTCTCGAAGTAGCGCCAGGTCTTGCGCGCGATCTTCCTGAGAAAGTCGTGTTGCGCGTTGGAGATATGTGCGGGGCGAGGGACCAGCGGCCGTCCCATCCACCACGCGAGTATCGGCGAACAGAACCACAGGCCAAGCACTAGCCACGGAATCGGGTGTCCTGAGACGACAAACACCGAACCGGTGAGAAACGCGAAGACCGGCGCCGCGCCCATCAGCCGCGCATGCGCCCAGAGCCCGCAGCCGCTTGCGCGCCCTCCCGAGGCCGTCCACTGCAGCAGGTTGCGCCGCGAAGCGCGCAGGCGCCACCAGGTGCGTACGATTGCGTCAAGATTGGAGAACGCCTCATGGGGAAGCACCGCAATCGCGAAGAGCGTCTGGACGACCTGCAGTCCCACGAATTCCATCACTGACTGTGCGTGCGCATACAGCGGGAAGCGCGGAGGGATCCTCACCGCCTTGAACACGGCCCCGGGAAGTGCAGGCGCCAGCAGCACAGCCAGCACCACCGCAAGTCCCAGCCAGGCTGGTGTGACGAAGAGCCAACTCACCACGATCAGCAGCAGCATGCTCGGAGGCACAATGCTGCGCCTGATGTTGTCGAGGATCTTCCACTGCGAGAGTCGCGAGATCGGGTTCTGCGTTGCGCCCCCGCGGAAACCGGGCACGCGACGCCCGAGCCAGGCCGCAATCTGCCAGTCGCCTCGGATCCACCGCTGGCGCCGCGCGTGGTCTGCGCTGTATCGCTGCGGGAACTCGTCCACCAACTGCACATCGCTGATGAGGCCCGATCGGCAATACGTTCCCTCGAGCAGGTCGTGGCTCAGGATACGATTCTCGGGCAATCGCTCGGCCAATACCCTGGTGAACGCATCGACCTCGTAGATCCCCTTGCCGATGAAGGAACCCTCGCCAAACACATCCTGGTAGACATCCGACACAGCACGCGTATAGGGATCGATGCCCGAGTCGCTGCCGAAGATGCGGGCGTACCACGACGTGTCGATCGCAGGAAGACTGGAGACAACCCGGGGCTGCAGAATGGCGTAGCCATCGATCACACGCCGATGGACCTGGTCCAGCACCGGTGTATTGAGCGGGTGCGCCATTGCCTCAATCAAGTGCCGCGCACTGTCGCGAGGCAGCTCGGTGTCGGTGTCCAGCGTGATCACGTACTTGACGCCGGCAAGGATCGACTGGTCACCCTCGACAAGAAAGCCCGGCGTGGTCGGGTCGCGCAAACACTGGTTCAACGCCTCGAGCTTTCCGCGCTTGCGCTCGTAGCCCATCCAGCAGTTCTGCCGAGGGTTCCACTCCCGGCTGCGGTGGAAGAGCAGGAACGGTTGCCGTCCAAGCCCCGCGTACGAGGCGTTGAGCCGCCGAATACCGTCTCTGACCATGTAAAGCAGTGCGACGTCCTCCGGCGTGGTCTCTGTGGGTGCGTCCTCGAAATCGGTCACCAGGCCGAAGTACAGGTTTTCGGCACGATTGGACAGATAGCACACCTCCATTTTGTCGATGAGTGCGGCCACGGTGCGTTCGCCCGCCAGCATGGCAGGTACAGCCACGATGGTACGCGCATCGGGTGGGATGCCCGCAGAGAAATCCATCCTGGCCAGAAGCCGCGGTGGTACCACCATTGTTGCCAACCAGTTGACAAGAGCAATCGCCGCCTGACTCGACGCGACAGCGGCGAGAATGCCGATTGCCCAGAGCAGCACTCCGCCCGCAGCATTGGCGCCCCACACCGCAAGCGCGGTGAAGCCCGCGGTGGCAGCCACCCCCGATCCCAGATAGAGCAGCAGCGGCGCGCGTGAGGCCGCCCGTGTGAGGGTGTCCCGCACTGTCTTCCGCATCCCGGCAGCACGTTCGAGCACTGCCTGGTGTCCATCGATCAGATACGCGCCGATATGCGAGGTCCTCGATCCTGCCTCCGCACTCGCCGCCAATGCCACCACCTGCGTGGCGACGCTCTCCTCCGTGGCACGGGCCCGTTTCGCAATCCGTTCCACCGCATGTCGGTACATGTCGCGCGTAGTGAAGTCCATCTTCGGGTACGCGCCACAGGGGTCTGCCCGCAAAATGCTCTCAACCCGGCTCATGGCCTCTACGAAGGCTTTCCAGTCCATGGAGGTCAGGAACCGCAGACTCGTGATGCTGTTGCGGATGGCAATGTGATTCGTCGACTGCTGCTGACTGTCAAGCTGCACCTGACGCTCGATGGTCTGACCCTGCTCGGTGAGGCGTTGCTCGATCCAGGTGAGCGCAATGGAGAGTGCCGGGCTGTGGCTCTGAAGCTCCCGCACCAGCTCTGCGATGCAGGCGCAGCTCATGGAAATGTCGGCACGCGCCATATCCGCTATGTCAAGAACAATGTTCTTCGGGTCACGCTCGGCCGTCCGCCGCATCCGGGCTGCCCAGAAGTCGGCCAGTGCCCGATCGCGGCGATCGGCTCCGATGCGCGTGGCAATACGCCGCAGATTTTCGATGAGCGCCAGTCGAAGCATGATGGGAATGGCCCACAGCTCGCCCAGTCGGAGCGGCGTCGCCCGCTGATACGCGGCAATGCTGGTTCGAAGATTCTGCTCGTCAACGAGTCCGTCAACGTGGGAGATGAGATCCTGAACAATCACGTACACGCGCGGCAGTCCGGTCGATCGGCCCAGGCTCAGCCGGGGCAGCTCGCGACTGTAGCGTCTGGGAAGGTGCATGCGGGCAAGTTGGATCTGCTCCTCGATCAGAAAGAAGTTGTCGAGGAGCCACACACCTGCCGGAGGAATGCTCAACCGAACGGAGTCGCCGGCAAGCAGTGCGTGCGTCTGTGCGAGTACCTCTTCATTTTCAGCCAATCGCGCAAGGAGTGTTTCTCGCGGATGCCGACGATCCAGCTCGTGAGTCCGGGCCAGGGCCTCGCCATGCTTGTCCAATTGTTCGAGACTGTACAGATCGCTCAGCAGTGGGTACTCGAGCAGCTCGTTGGAGGAACGCGCCGGTGAAGCGGCTCTTCTGTCTGGCAGGACCAGTCGACGGCGGAGAGCAGTGAGTACGGAGATAGGAGCGTTCCTGACTCGGTTGGGGTGGGTCTGTGGAGTCCAGTCGACGACTGTACCCACTCAAGTCAATCAGCAAGAGGCGTGCCGAGAGGCGAGACCTCGGGATTTCAGGAGGGAGTGGCCGAATTCCGAGTTGACGCGAGCAGGACTGGTTTGTTCGGGCAGCCCAGGGATGCAAGCAGTGCCTCGGCGTCCGGCCCCTGCCATAGTAAAAATAGGCTCCCCGTTCACTCTTGTCAAACTTGAGGTTTGCGGGGCGCAGGTGTCGGGTGGTCCCGCCATGCGCATGCGCGTCAAGTGAGCGGCATTCGGCTCTAAAGGCAGGGCTGGAAGGCTGCTTGCGGTTCGAGCGGTGTCGATGCGGGGATGGTCGAGTGGGGCGTATGCGGTGGAGGTGGTTTCGGGGGGCGGGAGAGAGGTTCGTCGGGTTCTGGTGCGGTGATTGTGCTGAGTCAACGCGCGTATTGCAGTCATTCGGGAGGAGAATGCATTTTTGTGGTGTACGGAACGAGTAACCATCAGTCATTTTCAGAGACGAGGAACCTGTGGACACTCTTGTCCATATCAAGCGACTTGTCATCGCTCGGAAGGTGATCTTCACCGAGAAGGCTGAAACCGAGATGACGGTCGATCTTCTGACGCCGGAACTCGTATACGAAGCCATCATCAATGCGCCGAGCATCTTCAAGGTCCTGAAGTCGCGTAATCCCCATACTGGCAAGTCGGAGAGACTCTACGTTATCAAGGGCCTGACTTTTGACGGGTTTGACGTCTACACAAAGGGCAAGATTCTCACCAAGGAAGGGGTTGAGGTATTCTATGTCCTCATCTCATCGAAAAGAAGCACCGACTACTGAGGCGCTGCCCTGCCCCGAATGCGGCCACGATACCATGCACAGCGTCGTGGAGTCGTGCGTGCTTGCCGGTGGCCTGCGGGCGAAGAACCTTGCACACCTGAAGTGCTCGAAATGTGGCGCCCGTTTCTTTGGTGATGCAGCCATGCACGAGATACAGGCGCTACGCGAGAAGGTCCGTCTCGCGGCCTGAACGGTGCCACACGCGGTTCTCGGGCGATTCTTGACCAACGCTCCGAGTGGCATGGTCAAGACTTCATATGCCCAAGACGACCCGAATCCCACAGCCGATCCTCCTTGCCGCAATCCTCCTCGCGCTCATAGTCCGCTGCGACGTCACAGTCCTGACCGAAGACCCATCCGACTCACCCTACCGCACCAAGCACTTCACCATCTACTCCGATAGTCCGTACTTTGGCCCGGATGATCTGGAGTTGGTTGGCATGCGCAAGGAGTATCTGCTGGGCAGGATCAATGAGTACCTGGGCACGCGGTATGACCGGATGATTGAGGTCTTCATCACCGATACAACCGTGAATTCGCACGTGCATCTCACAGAGCAGGTCTGGGAGCATACGGACTACGTGCTTGTCGATGACGGCCATGAGATAGCACACGTCGTTTCGTTCCAGGAGTGGGGCTACTGTCAGTCAAGTATCATCAAGGAGGGCATCGCAGTGGCCGCGTCAGTGCCCGTCGACGGTTCTTCGACTCTCCAGAGGTTCAGGTCGACCCTGGCCGGCGCACGCTGTGGCGGCGCTGATATCGATAATGACATGTACGAACTCAGGAAAGACATCACCAACAATGCCTGGGACGGCACGTGGTGGGAGTATATGCGAGCCGGAGCATTCGTGCAGTTTCTCAGAGAGCAATTCGGCATGGATGCCGTGAAAGCGTGGTACCAGTCGTGCGTGGGCACAAGTCCGGGCAATGCCGGAGACTCATTCCGGACTGTCTTCGGTGTGCGCCTTGACGATGCCATCGCGCGGTTCAAGACCGAGCTTGTTGGTACTCCGAGGACGTGAGAGACAACCAGAAACCAGGAACGGAAGCCGAGCCATGCGATGGAATCTCCGACAATCAGCAGTCTGCGCAATTCTGGCGCTCGTCATCCTGCGGTGCAGCAACGAACCAAACGTCATCATTTCGATCCCCGAACTGGCAGCCAGAGTGTACGGGACGGTCAGCCCGGCTGGCCCTGAGACGCACGTACTGCTCGTGTCCAACGGGAGGACAATCGATTCGCTGGATGCAGACCCGGGCACCGGCCAGTTCTCCTTCGTTGGTGTCGACTACGGACTCTACACATCTGTGGCCACAAGGGGGGACAGCGGGACCCGAGCCTATTTCTCAGTCGACGGAAGGTTCCACAACCTGTCACGTCTGCTCATGACCCCTGCACGCGGTGCCCTCCGATGGGCGCAGTTCTACTCCGGCGACACCATTCGTTCGAGCCACGTCACCAATGATTCGGTATTCTCAATCGAGTTCTCATTCAACGATTGGGCTGTCTTGGATTCGCAGCCTGTTTCCATCACACCGTCACGCCTTGCCAACAACGCAACCTCAACCAACAGCGGCGCATCCTACCACGCGCTGGCGTTCTCACTTGACAGTCTGTTCTCGGTTCCCAGAGCATCCTTGACGCTACGGTTCCAGGCCACTGATCCGCGAGGGGAGGTCCTCGCCGACTCAGTGGTATTCAGCTACGCGATCGACTCGACAGGACTCGACAGAGCCTTGACGGACAGACTCGTGTCACGAGTCTACGCAGCCGACTCGAACATCATCCGGACCAGGTACGGTAGGCACCTGGTCACGCTTCCCAATCGCGAGAACCGGATTGCCGTCGTCTTCGCCCGCACCATGAACACTGGGTCGGTCGAGCAGAGCATCTCAATAGCGCCGCGATGCGTCGCAAGTTTCTTCTGGTCGGCAGACACACTCACCATCGCCCCCGCAAACAGTCTGATGAGCGACACCACCTACACAATCACCATCGGCGCCGAGGCGATGACGGCGGACTCCACACACTTCAGGTGTCCATACTCCATCACCGTGGACTCGTACGACCCGAGTTTCTTCTACAACTACTGGCCGCTGGACAGTGCCCAACGGGTTGACACGGCACTGCCGTTTGTCTTCAAATCGTCCTACGCGGTCGAGCCGATCAGTCTTCAGAACACCTTTTCGATTGTTCCGACAGTTGACTCCATGGTATTCGAATCCACTGGCCCCGGTGCGGTTCGCGTGCGACATGCTGCACTTCTGCCCGGGACGACCTACCAGATCACCATCGCCGGATCACTAGTGTCCAGAATGGGCACGGAACTTGGCAATGACCTGGTTGTCACCTTCACCACCGTGAGCCAGTGATGCTTTTCAAGGGACTTGCGTTGCTGCTGTTGACTGCGGGGGGTGTGGCGGCCGATTCGTTGGTTCCGCCGGCATTCTTTCTGGTCAACCGTGAACTCAGTGAGGTCCGATGGACCTCCGGTGTCTCTTCGTCGCTGGGACGTCTCTACGCCAATGCCACTTCGGATGACGTCGTGCTCTCCAGGCTGCCGATCTCCTACACGGGGTCCATCGCCAAGCCGTACGATCGCGGCCTGCCACTTGAGGAGAGGCATGGGCTGTATGCCCGGGTTCCCGGGCACCATCTCACATTCGGCCTGAGCCCGTCAGTCGGCATCAACACCCTCTCCAACACAAGCAGCCAAACCGTTGGGCACTCCCGGCCAGGAGGAGAAGGTCTGCCCGACGCCTCCTACACCAAGACCGCCACGATCAACGACAGGTGCGCTCAATTGACATATGCTGGCACAGCGAACCTTGGTCTTCGGGTACGCCGGCTCTTCATCGTCGGCACGGCTGCCGGAAGACTCTCACAGCAGTTCGGGTACCGGGTATCGTCGCAGACCATCGACAACCGCGAAATGCATATCGCAATCCGCGACTACAACCCCAACGACGTGTCATACGGTGCAACAGGCGGGCTGATGTGCGTGCGCAAAGCGACACTGCTCAATCGTCCGTGGCACCTCTTCGTTGGCGCCCAAGGCGTGTACGACAAGCAGCGCGCCCTGGTGCGTGGGTCACCAGTCCCCGCCCTCGACGATGATCTCGGGGTGAGTCTGGGCATCGACTACATCGGATCTACAAGAACCGAGACCGTGGGAACGGGTTGGGTTGGGCTGCGGCCTGCATTGCCCATGCTTGCGGCAAAGGAACACATGCTCTACCGAGGCCGCCACATTCACGGACTCACGCTGGATGAGGTCCACGCCCGGGCACGATATGCCATTGTGGACCAGACCGACTACCGGTTCTCTGCGGTCAATGCCCGAAGCTCTGGCAACGTGGA
>Ga0315293_10004825_pt1 | contig 12731 bp, 11 predicted proteins | sample YL17G13_20_MG_FD_203071 | JGI IMG/M metagenome (GOLD analysis project Ga0315293, IMG submission 203071) | Sediment microbial communities from Yellowstone Lake, YNP, Wyoming, USA - YL17G13_20 | ecosystem: Environmental > Aquatic > Freshwater > Lake > Sediment | place: USA: Wyoming | collected... | reverse complement strand
TTATCGTGGTTTCAATGTTTATGCCGCTATTCTCGCTGGCAAATCTTATAGAATGACCAAATTCCGTTCGGCGATCGGATTCCGATCGCCGAACGGGCTAATTAAATGTATAAAAAAGGTTTTTCACTGCTGGAATTAATTATCGCGATAGCTGTATTAGCTGTTGGTTTAGTCGGAGTGCTGCAGATATTTCCTATCGGCCTAAGGGCGTCGCAGCACGCGGGCATGATGACAAAGGCGTCTTTCCTGGCTCAGAATAAGATAGAAGATGTGAAACTGGCAGGATTTGACGCAATAACAGAGCTTCCTCCGAAAATACCTCTTTCAGGAAGAGACGGAGATTTTGAGTGGGCTATAAAGATAGATAATGTCTCGCTTGAAGGAGTGGAATCAAGCAATGATATGAGGAAAGTTATTGTAACTATCAGCTGGCCTGAACGAAATACCACGAGATCCAAAGATTTTATTACCTATGTCACTAAATAAAGGCAGAGAGCACCCCATACCGCAAGGGTACGGGGCAAGTAGAGCAGAGAGCAGAGGGTTTACGCTGGTAGAGGTTCTTATTGCGCTTGCCATACTGGCGATGATAGTGGCCTCTACTTTTACGATTTTCAGAAGCGCTTCAAAATCATGGCAGAAGGGCGAAACAAGAAGCGAGCGTTATCAGAACGCGAGAAGCGCCATATCCAGAATCAACTCAGAGATAAGCCAGGCTGTAATCAACAGCAATCCGCTCTGTAAGTTTACGGGAGATAAGAATAAGGCCGGCTTTGTTTCTTTTGTTTCTGCGGAACCAGGCGTATTTGAGCTCAGCGAGGTGGAATTCTGGCTGGACGGGGCTAAAAAGCTTCTAATGCGAAATGATGATCTTGATCCGGATTATGATTTTACAACCTACGATCATAGCGATATATTGAGCGAGAACATTTCGGAACTGGAATTTTCATATTTTGACGGCGCTGTATGGACAGATACCTGGAATTCTGATCCAGCCTCAGGTGTCGGCCTGCCAAAGGCAGTTAAGGTGAAGATAAAAGTAGAGGACAAAAAAGCTAAAGAAGGCGAAATCTTTGAAGTCATAGCCCGCCTTAGAACCGCATAAAAAACAAAGAAGGAGCATAAGTGCATAAGTGCACAAGTGCACAAGTAAAAAGCATAAAAACCAAATCTTTTGCTTGTGCGCCCATGATGACATGAAAATCGGAATAATCGGCCCGGCGCAGTCCGGTAAAACAACTATATTTAAAGTATTGCTGCAATCAGCCGATATTACCGGCGACATAGGCATGTTGAAGTTTATGGATCAGCGCATAGAGAAGCTGAGCAATATTTTTTCTTCTAAGAAAAGGGTGTATCCTGAGACGGCTTTTCTGGATATCAGCATGGCAACCGGTTTTACGGGCAAAGAATATTCTAAATTGCACGACATAGACCTGTTCATATGCGTGGCAAACGCGTTTTTCAGCGAAGACCCTAAAAAAGACCTTGAGAGTTACGTAACGGATATTATGCTTTCCGATCTGGAGGCAATACAGTCGAGGATTGCCAGGATAGAGAAAGAAAGAATGAAGATGAAAACCGACACGGAAGGCGAAACCAGGCTATTAAAGAAATGCCAGGGGTCTCTTGAAAATTCAAAACTTTTGCGTAATATAGGCCTCGCCAGAGACGACTTGAAACTTTTTTCCGGTTTTTCGTTTATAACTCTCAGGCCCATAATTGTTGTCATGAATCTTGAAGAAGGGAAACCTGAAGATAAGGTAAAAGCGGCCGAGGATTATTGTTCTCTGATGGGCATGAGAACAATAAGATTTTTTGGAAAAACAGAGCTTGAGCTCTTGGAATTAAATCCGGAGGAGCGCGATAAATTTTCCAAAGAGATGGGCTCCGGATATAATTTCAGGGAGAACATGTCAAAATTAATATGCAGAGAATTGAATCTTCTTACATTTTTTACGGCAGGAGACAAGGATACGACAGGCTGGCATTTAGAATCAGGCCTGCCTGTAATAGAAGCAGCGGGCAAGATCCATTCTGATATAAAAAGGGGTTTTATCAGGGCAGAGGTCGTGAATTACGAGGATTTCGTTAAATTCGAAGGCAACATGCAGAAGGTGCGTGAGGCAGGCTTATTAAAGATAGAGGGGAAAGAGTATATTGTTAAAGACGGCGACATGCTGAATATCCGTTTCAATGTCTAATTAAGTTTACACTCTGACAATGTCAGAGTGTAACCTTATTAGTGTTTATAAGGAAGATAAGATAAAAATAGGAGGAAGAAAAATGCGGAAGATTAGAAGGGCGCTTATAAGTGTGTCAGACAAGGCAGGATTGGAAGAATTGGTAAGGGTATTGAATGAATTTAAAGTAGAAATATTATCTACAGGCGGCACAGCTAAACTTATAGCAGGCTTTGGCATACCTGTCAAATCCGTATCGGACTACACAGGGTTTCCGGAGATGCTGGACGGCAGGGTAAAGACATTGCATCCGAAGATCCATGGCGGGCTTCTGGCTATCCGGGATAAAAAGGAACACATGGAACAGATTAAGAAACATGACATAGGCCTGATAGATATGGTGGTGGTGAATCTTTATCCTTTTGAAAAAACAGTTGCCAAGTCAGACGTGAAATTAGAAGAGGCGATTGAGAATATAGATATAGGCGGGCCCAGCATGCTGCGCTCAGCCGCAAAAAATTCCAAAGATGTCGTGGTGGTGTGCAATCCCGATAGATATAAAGACGTAATAGGGGAATTAAAGAAAAATGACGGAGCGATTTCTGATGAATTGCATTTCAAGCTAGGGGTGGAGGTGTTTGAAAAGACGTCAAAGTACGATGCGGCAATTTATAATTATTTAAAAAAGCAGATCAAGGGCGAAGAGGATTTTCCAGATGTTCTGGAGCTGAAGTTTGAAAAGGCGCAGGGATTGAGATATGGAGAAAATCCGCACCAGAAGGCAAGTTTCTATAAGGATAAAAATGTAAGCGCGGTAGGTATCTCCAATGCCAGGCAGCTTCACGGTAAAGAATTGTCATTTAATAATATAATAGACCTGGACGCTGCGCTTGAGATAGTAAAGGAATTTGAAGAACCGGCGGCGAGCGTAATTAAACACACCAATCCCTGCGGCGCGGCAAGCAATAAAACATTGGCGGACGCGTATAACGATGCTTTGGATTGCGATAAGATTTCAGCTTTTGGAAGCATAGTAGGCCTTAATAGAGAGGTGGATTTTAAAACAGCTGAGGCAATAATCAACGCCGGTTTTACGGAGTGTATCATCGCGCCTTCGTATGAAAAGAAAGCCCTGGATATTTTAACGGCAAAGAAGAATTTAAGATTAATAGAAGTCGGGGAACTAAAAGGCATAGAGAAGGATTACGATCTTAAAAAGGTTGTAGGCGGGCTTCTGATACAGGATAGAGATATTTTTCACATAGAAGAAAAAGATTTGAAGTTCGCTACTAAGAAAAGGCCTGCAAAAGAAGAGATGGCGTCTTTGCTTTTCGGGTGGAAAATAGCAAAACATGTAAGGTCAAATGCGATAGTCCTGTCGCAGGGCACTAAGACGGTGGGCATAGGGGCGGGACAAATGTCCAGGGTTGATTCCATGGTTATCGCCATAATGAAATCCAGAGGGCTTTCTAAAGGCGCTACCTGCGCAAGTGACGCGTTCTTTCCCAAAGAAGACGCTATAGAAGAGGCTAAGAAAGCAGGCATTACTAGTATAATCCAGCCGGGCGGTTCTATCCGTGATGAGTATGTAATAAAAGCATGCGATGACGCAGGTATAAGCATGGTTCTTACAGGGGTCAGGCATTTTAAGCATTGATAGAAATGAAGCAGGCTGGGGTTGTTCGGCACTGAAATAGTTTCGCCGTGCGCTACGGCTTACGGCTCATTTTTTATACCGAAGGCAGTCTTGACGGTATAAAAACTTCGCCGTAATTCCTTGCGCACTTAGTATTAAAAATACTATTAATGCCGAAACTTTTCTGATGTGCCTTAAACCCCAGCCTGCTTGCAGGACACCGTGTCCCCCCTCTGGCTTTTTAAATAGACATGAATTATAAAGACGCCTTAGACTATATAAATTCTTTCATAAATTTCGAAAAAATACCCAAATACCAATATGCCGCTGCTTTTAAACTGGAGCGAATGGACGCTATTTTAAAGGAATTAGGCGATCCTCATAAAGATTTGAATATTATTCATGTCGCAGGCTCCAAAGGCAAGGGATCTACGTGCGCTATCGCGGCTTATATTTTAAAAGAAGCCGGATATAAAGTCGGGTTATATACTTCTCCGCATCTTGTGAATTTTAGAGAGAGGATAAGAGTACTTAACGGCGAGCCGCAGGATTCAAGAGAATTCGAAGGGATGATAGGCGAAGGAGAAATCAATGAGATCTCAGAAGAAATAAAACCTGTCGCGGAAAGTTTCAGAGAGCACGAAACTCTGGGCAGGGCGTCTTTTTTTGAGATTTTAACAGCGTGCGCTTTTTTGCATTTTAAGAAAAAAAAGGTTGATATAGCGGTTTTAGAGACAGGTCTTGGAGGAAGGCTTGACGCGACCAATACAGGGATGCCTTTAGTGTCCGGCATAACAAACATAAGTTTAGAACATACTGATAAACTAGGCGATACTTTGGGTAAAATTGCGTATGAAAAAGCCGGGATTATAAAAAAGCATAGTTTAGTTGTCAGCGCTTCGCAGGAAACAGAAGCAATAGATGTTATAAGAAAAGTTTGCATTGAAAGAAATGCTGAATTATATGAAATCGGAAAAGATATAAAATACACTATTTTAAATTCAAGTAAATTAAGCCAGGTTTTTGATTTAAAAGGGCCGGGATATTCTTATAAAAATCTGGCGATGAATTTAATCGGCGCCCATCAGATTGAAAACGCTTCTCTCAGCATAGGCATGCTTAAGCTTATAGGCCCGGGAAAATTTAATATACGGGAGAGTGATATAAGAAAAGGGTTAAGAGAGGCAATTTGGCCCGGAAGATTGCAGGTAATCCAAAAAAATCCATATATAGTTTTAGACGGGGCTCAGAATCCGGCCAGCGCGTCGGCATTGGCGGATTCTATAAGGAAATTATTCGGTTATAAGAAGCTAATATGCATATTCGGCATATCAAGCGATAAGGATATAAAAGGAGTAAGCAGTGTCTTAGACGCGGTCAGCGATATAATAATTCTGACTAAAGCAAGCAATAATCCCAGGGCTGAAGATATATCAAGGTTAAAACAAAATTTTAGGAATTCAAGGCCCGGCCTTGAAGAGAGTAATGATATAAATGAAGCTATACAAAAGGCCTTGAAGCTTGCGGATAAAGATGATTTAATATTAGTTACCGGCTCGCTATTTGTAGTAGGCGATGCGATACAATATTTTAAACTGTAGTAAGTTGACAAACTGACAATGTCAGTTTGTCAACTTATAGGGATGATGGCATGAATAATATAGGATTAGACGATACAATTGTGGCGATTTCAACACCTATAGGAGAAGGAGGTATCGGGATTGTCCGCTTGAGCGGCAGGGACAGCCTGAAACTCGCAGATAAAATATTTATGTCTAAAGATGGTAAAAACCCTTCCGGATTTAAGACGTATACGGTTCATTACGGACACATAATAGAAAATTTACAAGGGTGCACAAGCGCACAAGCCCACAAGCGCACAAGTAAAAAAGAGCAAAATATTATTGATGAAGTGATTTTGACAGTGATGCGGGCGCCGAGAAGTTATACCAAAGAGGATGTAGTTGAGATAAACTGCCATAGCGGCATAGCGCCCCTCAAGAAGATACTGGATTTGTGCCTGATTAACGGGGCAAGGCTTGCAGAGCCCGGGGAGTTTACCAAAAGGGCATTTTTAAACGGGAGAATAGATATACTTCAGGCAGAGGCAGTGCTGGATATAATAAAGGCAAAGACGGAACTTTCGCTTAGATCGGCGCTGAATAATCTGGAAGGCCTTTTTTCCAAAAAGATAAATGAAATAAGGGAAAAGCTGATAGACATATACGCCCACATGGAGGCTTCTATAGATTTTTCAGAAGAAGACCTGCGGGGCGTCAGAAGAGAAAATATCTTTAAAAAATTGAGGATGATAAAAAATGAAGTAGAAAAGCTTGTTTCGGATTCTAATCGGGGCAGGATTTTACGGCAGGGTATAAAAACAGTCATATGCGGAAGTCCTAACGTAGGCAAGTCCAGCCTTATGAATGCCATATTGAAGGAATCCAGATCTATTGTTACGCATATTCCGGGAACTACAAGGGATACTATAGAGGAGATTGTAAATATCAGGGGGATTCCTGTGATGCTTGTGGATACAGCAGGCATAACCGACACAGACCATCTGATAGAAAAAGAAGGCATAAGAAGAAGCCGGATTTATTTGGAAAGCGCGGATTTGGTTTTATTGGTTTTAGATTGGTCCAGGAGGCTGAATAAAGATGATCTGGCTATAATAAAGAAAATAAGGGATAATAACAAGGAGGCGGTCGTAGTTATCAATAAGACAGATCTCAAGAAAAAATTGGATATTAAAAAAATTAAGAAATTTTTTCCAAAAAGCTATTTTGCGCATGTATCTGCTTTAAATCTAAAAGGCGTTGATAAGCTGGAAGATGAGATCGAAAATATAGTTTGGAAAGGCAAAGCTCCCGGGGCAAGTTTTATAGGGGTTTCAAATGAAAGACAACTGGATATCTTAAGGCGCTCAGTTTCAGATATAAATGAGGCTGTAGCGGCGCATAAGAGCCGGTTATCCATGGACTGCATAAGCATTTACGTGAGGTCTTCCATAGAAAGCCTGGGAGAAATAACAGGCCACACAATAACGGAACAGGCGCTGGATAAGATATTTTCAGAGTTTTGTATAGGGAAGTAATTTTGAAACAATCAAAGTTGACATTTTGACATTGTCAGAATGTAAACTTAAAGGGGGAGCATGGATAAGAACAAGATTAAAAAAGCGGTGAGGATGATTTTGGAAGGGGTCGGGGAAAATGCCGATAGAGAGGATCTTAAGAAAACGCCCGAAAGGGTGGCTGAGATGTACGCTGAGATATTCAGCGGTATTTCTAAGGATCCTGCAAAAGAGCTTGAGGTGCTTCTTTCTGAAAAGCATGATGAGATTATTTTACTGAAAAATATTTCTCTTTATTCTACGTGTGTATGGCGCAGGATGTGTGTGTATACTAAAAAAGGAGTAAAATTTGCTGAGCAGATAGAGCAAGGAGACGAATTGCTTACTTTTGATGATAAGAGAGATTTAGTATATACAAAAGTAGAGAAAGTTTTTAAGCGCAAAATAAATGAAATATTTGAAATCCTGATAGATAAGGATATCAGGATTAAAGTTACAGAAGAACACCCTTTATATGTCAATGGCAGAGGCTGGGTAAAGGCAAAAGATTTAGATGTTGGAGATGAGGTGCTCATAGTTAAAGGGCGAAGAGGTATTAAGAAAAGAAGAAATTTGGTTTTTAAAAAGAATTATAGCTTGGGTTATTTTATTGGTTCATTGGCAAGCGATGGATCTGTATGCAGAAATCAGATCAGATTAGAAGTAAACAGCAAAGATTTTGCAGAAAAATTCGCTTTGTCTATTGAAGAATCATTTGGATTAAAAGTTAAAATTGATGAAATACAGAAACCAAGCGGTTTTTTACAAAAGATAATCAAGCAATATAGGGTTAGGGTAGTTTGCGGTGAATTAGTGCGAATTGTTAACGATATTTTTGAAGGAGAGAAAAAAACTAAAAAATTTCGTTTACCGCATATTGTTTTAGAAAATGAAGATATTTTTAAAGGATTTTTACATGGTTATCTGGATGGAGATGGCACTATACATAGAGATAGGAATAATAAATTTAAATACGCAAGGATATTTAGCAGCAACAAAGCTTTTTTGGAAGACCTTGCTGATGTGTTTCATTCTAGAGTAGGCGGCGGCAGACATGGAGAATACGAGCTTCATATACCTACTCAATGGCTTTTCGATCTCAAAAGAAAGGATTTTTATAGGCAGTTTATACCATCGAAAAAAATTTTCGAATTTAAAAATTATAAATTAGGAATAGTTAGGGAAAAAAAGCTTATAAGAGCGCATAAAAATTATATAGTTTATAATTTTTCCTGCAAACCGCATAACACCTTTATAATAAACGGTGTTTGGGTGCATAACTGCGAACACCATCTATTACCTTTTATAGGCAAGGCGCATATTGCCTATATTCCAAAACAAGGACGCGTTACAGGATTAAGCAAGATAGCAAAAGTTGTGGAGGTCCTTTCAAAGAGGCTCCAGGTGCAGGAAAGACTTACAACTGAAGTAGCTGAAATACTCATGAAAAAACTAAAACCAATGGGGGTCATGGTTATTATCGAAGCCGAACATCTGTGCATGAGCATGAGAGGCGTTAAGAAATCAGGCGTCCTTACGGTTACAAGCGCGGTAAGGGGCGTTTTTAAGGAAAATCATAAGACTAGGGCAGAGGCATTAGCTCTTATAAAAAGCTGATAGGTAAAAGATATATGCGTAAAAAATGGCTTATAGCCTTATTATTCCTGATAGTTGTTAGTTTGATTGCATGGATCAGCATTAAACAGAAACCTATATATAAAGCCAGCTCTACTGTTGTCGTTGAGACGGCGGGCCATGATACTTTTTATTTTGCTTACAAGACTTACATGAAAACGCAGCGGGGAATAATAAAATCCAGGCGCGTCGCCTACCATGTTATAAAAAATCTCGGGCTAATGAATAAAGAAGAATTTAAGACGGCAAACGACCCCACAGGAATTTTGCTCAGAAAGTTAAAAGTAGATATTATAAAAGGCACCGGGATTATAAGGATAAATGCGGAGGACGGAGATCCTAAAGAGGCCAGCCGCATAGCAAATGAATTCGCCGCGGTGTATATTAATCCTAACCTGAGCCGCATACAGACAAACAATAGCCGGGTGCAGGATTTTGCAGACGTCCCTCTAGAACCTATACGGCCTGATAAAAAGTTAAACATAGCGTTATCTATGATATTAATTATTGCCGGAGGAATCAGCGCAGCTTTTTTAAAGAAACCAGACGATGCTGTAATCAAAGATCCAAAAGATATAACTGCTTTGTTTCAACTGCCTGTATTGGGTTTAGTGCCTAAGATTAAGCCGGATGGGAGAAATATAAAGACGAAGGCAGATATAGATATGGTAGTTAAAAAGGATCCTCTTTGCATGGCTTCCGAGGCATATCGTTCGATAAGGGCTAAGCTGTTGTTTTCGTTAAATAGCGCAGGTTCTATTGCGAAAAGCATAGTTATAACAAGTTCCGCGCCTAAAGAAGGCAAGACAATCAGCGCGATAAATCTAGCGATAATGATAGCGCACAGCGGAGAAAGCGCGCTCCTTGTAGATGCGCACGCGAAAAGGCCGAGGGTGCATACCGTGTTTAACATGAATAACGACGTGGGTTTTTCTAATTATATTTCAGGAGAGGCGGGATTTGACAGCATTGTTAAATACCCGGGGATTGACAATTTATCTATTGTCACTTCCGGAAGCGCCTCTTATAAACCGGTAGAATCTATCTCTTTGAAAAATACAAAACTTTTTTTAGAAAAAGCAAGCGCCGGATTTTCAAAGATAATATTTGACGCGCCTCCTGTCTATTTTCTTGGAGATATCGCGGTATTATTGAATATCTGCGACGGCGCAGTGCTTATAGCTGAAGGCAGTAAGACCACGAAGAATCTCCTGGGTAACTCGAAAGAATCATTACATAAAAGAGGCGCGAATATAATAGGGGTCATATTTAATAACGTTTCGCTTTGACGAGGGATCAAATTTTGCTTCACAAAATTTGGGAGGATTACATGAGATTACTCGTATTGATTATATTGCTTTCTTTTGCCGCGGGATGTTCGCCCTGCGATGACAATGCTGAAAATAAGATCGTTGCGCAGATAAATAAATACAAGATGACCGCGGGGGATCTTAAATATGAATTTAGAAATATTCCATACGACGAGACAGCGCGCATAAAAACAGAAAACGGAAGAAAGCAATATTTAGAAGGCCTTGTGGAGAAAGAGGTGCTCTTGCAGGAGGCTCAGCGCCAGGGTATAGACAGGGAAAAGGCATTTATGAAGAGTATTGAAAGTTACTGGGAACAGGCGCTTTTCAAGATATTGCTGGAGAGGAAGAGCAAGGAGATTTCAGGCCTGATTCATGTTTACGATAATGAGATAGAGGACTATTACAGGAATTCAGGGGAGGCCCTGCCTCTTTCAAAGGTTAAGAATGAAATAAGAGATACGATAAGGCAGAAAAAGGAAGAGGACTTTATGAATGCATGGATAAGCGAGTTAAAAAATAAGTCTTATATAAAGATAGACGAGAGCGCGGTAGAACAGGCTTTTTCAAATAATAAATAAAAGGAGGACATTTGTATGAGGCATAAAAGAAGGAGTTATTTTATAAACAAAACATTTCAATCGGAATTTATATTAAAATTCTGCGGCCTTGTGATATTAGGGTCAATTGTGTTTGGCGTGATATTATATCTATTTTCCAAACATACTCTCACGACCTCTTTTGAAAATTCCAGGCTCGTAATTAAAAGTACGGCTGATTATATTTTTCCTGGGATTTTATTCGGCGGGATAATAGCAGCTATAATTACGGCGCTTGCAGCCAGCGTAGTCGTAATACTCATGACTCACAGGATAGCGGGCCCGATGTACAGATTTGAAAGATATGTAAATGAAATAGGGTTCGGCAGGCTTTGTTCTGATTTAAAAATCAGGAAGAAGGACCAATTTCAGAACATGGCAGACTCCTTAAATAAGATGACGCAGGGCCTCAAGTTCGGGCTTGGGGAAGTAAAAGATGTTTCCGATAAGCTGGATAAGCTCATAGAAGAACTCTCCATGAGCTCAAGCGGGGAAATACTTTTAAGAGAAGATATAAAAAGAATAGTCAGCGAGCTGAAAAAAGATAAGCAGAATCTGTCAAGGGCTCTGGAATATTTTAAAATTAAATGACCCCTATATGAAATATAAAACAATTTTTATTCTATCCGTTATATTTTGTATTATTGGTTTATGCCGGGACGCAGTCTCTTCTCAGGAAGACAATAGAAGCGTATTTTCTTCAAAGTTTTGCACTATTTTTTATGATAATGATGTGGATTTAAGAAGGGTCAATAGGAAGATAAGCCCAGGTTTTTCTAATTTTTACAACCCAATGACCTATAAAAAAAAACCGGAGATTTCGATGGAGGGCGTAATATCTGAAAAATTAGACGCTATTTTTAACAAGGCGCGGGCGATACTTGATATGTATCCCGCGAAGATCCACGTGGCAATTAACATATACAAAAGACAGGAAGACATGGATAAGATATATGAGGGATTTTTTAATGAACCCAACACGGCGGTTTCTTTTTATATATATAAAACAAATACCATTTATACAATCGAATCTCAATTAAACGAAAATATACTCGCCCATGAGATGGCGCATTGCATAATAGACCATTATTTTGTTATTCTGCCTCCCAGAAAGATTCAGGAAATGTTATCCGCTTACGTGGATCTGCACCTGGGAGATTAGCGGGAGATTCGTCCTTGAACTGAGATATCTGGTATGATACAATCTATCCATGCGTATAAGTAAAAAAATAGGACTGAGTTTTTTTATAACGTTCCTTCTGGTAATATTCTTAGGAGGCCTTTCCATTTACAGCCTCAGGCATGTATATAAGGGGCTGGACCAGGTTTTTTCAAAAGAACTCCCCGCTTCAAGAATAACATATCAAATAGCGATTTCAATGGAAGCCGGCCTTTCGGAATTAAATAATTTTCTTATAACTACAAACGAGAATTTTAAGATAAATTACGAGCATTCGTATAAAGAGATGCAGGATAATATATCAAGGTTGAAAAATTTTATTATACTGGACGAGGAAAAGGCGCTTTTTGAGAAAATAAAAGAACTGGCCGGAGATATGAACGGTATCGCCGGCGTTGTATTCGAGAATACATTAAAAACGAAGACCTTGATTAAAAATACGGCAAAATTGGAAATGAGATATAAAGAGAGGCTTTATAAACTTTTTGATTTTGAAGAAGATAAGATGCTTTCGGAGAAAGACCTTCTTCTTGTAAATGCCCGGCACATGCCTGCGTCGCAGCTCATTGTAGACGCAAAATCAAAGATTTCGGACGCGCTGGACAACCTTATGCAATACGCGCTTTCCGCTAAAGAGAATGAACCTGCATTTTTTCTGGACAAGTTTTCAGAACTTGATAAGTATATAAGAGACTACAGGAATTATCACGGATATTTACTTTCCGACGTAGAGCGGTCAATAGCGTCTGAGCTTTTGGATTTATCAGAGGATGCGAAGGCTCAGGCTGAAACAATAGTAAAACTTAAGGATGATACAAAAGTCCGCCTGAAGGATCTTTTTACAAAAGAAAAGGAGATCATGGACGCGCTGGATAAAATAATCAGTTTGAGAAAAACCAGTATTTCTTCCAAGCTCGGGATAGGCAATGCCCTTACAGAGGATATACCGGCGGTCCACAATATTTCCAAGATAGAAAAAGATGTCGCCCAGTCCTGGAGATTGAGCGGCAAATATATCCTTACGGGAGACGATGCGTATAAAAATTCATATTACGCGCTGAGGCAGGCTATTG
>Ga0315293_10004820_pt1 | contig 12742 bp, 9 predicted proteins | sample YL17G13_20_MG_FD_203071 | JGI IMG/M metagenome (GOLD analysis project Ga0315293, IMG submission 203071) | Sediment microbial communities from Yellowstone Lake, YNP, Wyoming, USA - YL17G13_20 | ecosystem: Environmental > Aquatic > Freshwater > Lake > Sediment | place: USA: Wyoming | collected... | reverse complement strand
GTTGCGCTATTGAGGTTCATAAGAAATTAGGGCCTGGATTTTTAGAGTCAATCTATGAAAATGCTCTTATCATCGAGTTGCAGAAACAAAATTTCAAAATTGAGCGGCAACGAGAAGTCGTTATCAACTATGATGGTGTTGAAGTTGGGAGACATAGACTAGACCTTATTGTGGACGATACTATCATTGTTGAGTTGAAGGCCGTCAAAAATATTGAAGATGTTCATTTTGCTATCGTGAGGTCTTATCTTAAAGCACTGGGAAAAGAACATGCCCTGATCATAAATTTCTCCAAAAAAGTAATTGAAGTTAAGAGGGTGATCCATAAATAAGTTCCTGGATTCCTGGTTTCCTTATTATGGGGGAGCCATGAAGCCATGAATTAGGAAGAAAGGTTTTGAATTTTTCCTGAGTTCCTGGATTCCTTATAATGAAGATCCTGACAGCAATGTACACATTAAAAAGAGGGGGATCCTATGACAGATTCAAAATGATGATAGAAGCCTTTTTGGAGAGAGGCTGGGAGGTCCATTGCCTCTCCCTGACTCCAATTAAGATTGAGCATTCTTCTTTCCATAACCACAGAATGTGTTTGCCGTTTAAGAAAGTAGGGGGGTTAATAGGAAAATTGGTGGTCCTTTCCATGTTTCCTATATGGTCTGTTTGGGTAGGTTGGAGAAATAGGATCGATCTCATTATTGCCTTCGGGTCTCTCTATGCATTTATGCAAGGAATCTCTAAATGGATACTAAAGAGACCAATGGTAACTCTGATAAGGGGAAGTTTAACTTTTGGTTCCAAGATGCAGGAATCACCTATATGCTTCCTATATCTAAATAGGATTATGGAAAGTATTGGCCTTCATTTTTCTGACCGAATCATCACCAATAATGAGGCTGCCAGGGTTGAAATATTAAAGAGGTTAGGGGAGAGAAAGGACGTCGATGTTCAAGTCCTCCATAACAATATTCCTCCGATGAACATTCATGAACGGGGAGATATTTTTAAAACGAGAGAAAAATATGGAATTTCTGGGAATGCAAAGGTATTGGTGACCGCTGGTATTTTAAACCGGGGTAAAAATATTGACATTCTAATAAATTGCTTACCCAAAATAGGAATAAAAAACCTTTATCTTATAATCGTGGGGGACGGCTCAACAGAAGCCGATTTCCAGTACAGGGATTTCTTAAAGGCACGGGCGAAAGAATTGAAGGTTGAGGAACGAGTTATTTTCACGGGTTGGCTTGAAAAAGAGGAGCTGTGGAAGATCTATCTTGCATCCGATCTTTTTGTTATGCCTTCGATAAACGAAGGGATGCCAAACGCAATGTTAGAAGCCCTGGGAGCTGGTTTGCCTTGCCTGGGGAGCAACATTCCAGGCATTCGTGATATCCTTCAATATGAAGAATTAATGTTTGATCCATTTGATGATAGGACTTTGACTCGAAAGATCCAATCGTTCCTATGTGATGAGGTTTTTTTTAATAATGCCTCACAACTGAGCCGTGAAAAAAAAGGGGAATTTATTTTTAATTGGAAAGAGAGATTGTTTCAAATGGTGACAGAGGAAAACTTATCATAGAGGATAAAGCCTTGGATAATATAATAACAACTTACGAACCGGACAACTCAATAAGAAAGGGGTATCTCCATATTTTCAGCGAAATATTTGATGAGCTTAATAGAAACAGATGGTTGACCTACCAATTATTCAAAAGAGACTTTTTTACTCTATATAAACAATCCTTTGTCGGCATTTTATGGGCGATTATTGTACCAATTATTAGCATTGGCTTATTTATAGTATTGAATCGTTCTGGTATATTTTACATCGGAGATATTAATGTGCCCTATCCATTATATGCGGCCTTGGGCATAGCATTTTGGCAATTATTTTCAATTGGGCTGGCTACCAGTTCAAATTCTTTGATCAAAGCAGGTTCCATGATAGTAAAAATAAATTTCTCTAAGAAATCATTGGTGATTGCATCCACAGGACAGTCATTAGTGTCCTTTCTAATTCAACTCGTCCTGGTAGGCATACTGCTCGCATATTATGGAATCGCACCAAATATTGGAATTTTATCAATTCCAATTATCATCGTTCCAATAATGTTGCTGACGCTTGGATTGGGCTTCATCCTATCTCTCTTGAATGGAATAATGAGGGATATTGGAAATGTCATTTCGATATTGCTAACATTTTTGATGTTTTTAACTCCTGTGCTATATGTTCGGCCGGATACAGGGATACTAGCCAAGATTACCCTTTATAACCCCCTATACTATTTAGTTTCAGTACCGAGGGACCTTATATTGCTGGGAACAATTTCAGAATGGAAGGGATTTTTAATAACAAGTATCATATCAATTGTCGTTTTCGTGATATGTTTAATTGCATTCCATTTCACCGAAACGAGAGTTGCGGAAAGAATCTGAAATGGATAAAGAAACCGCTATAAAGGTTGAACAGGTTTCAAAAAAATATTGCAAATCCTTAAAGACTTCTATGCTTTACGGAGTAATGGACATCGGGAGGAATATGTTCAGGCTAAGTTCACATTCGGAGAAATTGAGAAAGAATGAATTTTGGGCATTAGCTGATGTGTCCTTTGAAGTGAAAAAGGGAGAAACCATTGGAATAATCGGCCCGAACGGATCTGGCAAAACAACATTGCTGAAACTTATTAACGGTATCTTCTGGCCGGATAAAGGTAAGATTACTATCAGAGGCAGGGTAGGGGCCCTTATTGAAGTAGGGGCGGGCTTTCATCCATTGCTTACAGGCAGGGAAAACATTTACATTAATGCCGCTATTTTGGGCATGACGAAAAAGGAAGTTGATAAAAAATTGGATTCTATTATTGAATTTGCAGACATAGGTAACTTTATTGAAATGCCGGTTAAATTTTATTCCAGCGGCATGTTTGTGAGATTGGGATTTGCGATTGCTGTTCATTCAGAGCCAAATATTCTGTTAATCGATGAAGTCTTAGCAGTAGGAGACGAGAAATTTCAAAGGCAATGTATAAATAAGATTTCACAATTGCAAGAAAATGGCATGACAATAGTGTTTGTGTCTCATGAATTAACCACGGTAGAAGGTATATGTTCTAAGGTTATTTGGCTTGACAAGGGGAAGGTGAGAACAGAAGGCATTCCGGAAACAATTATTGATGAATATCTATGCCATGTGGGGCAGACATTAACAGTAAATGGAAAGAAATTAGGGAGAAGATGGGGAACAAGGGAAGCAGAAATTGTCGATATAGGTTTTTTTAATAGTAAAAATGAGAATATTTCTAGAGTAAAATCCGGAGAAGAAGTCACTATAATTTTGAGTGTTAGGTTTAATAAAGAGATAAGGAACCCAATATTTGGAATCCTTTTGAGGAGCGATAACGGAAGTGTTGTATACGGGACTAATTCCCGATGGCGTCATATAAACTTTGGAACTTTTGAAGAGAATGAAGAAATAAAAGTAGTATTCAAACAAAAAATGCTACTCACCGGGGGATTGTACTATGTCGATCCCGCAATTGCCTATTCGGATGGTAGAACATTTTGCGACTGGCAAGAAAAAGCGTTAAGTTTTATTATAGATATGCCAATTCAGACTATGGGGGTTACTAATTTAGACTCACAGATATCAATAATTAGGGATAATAAATGAGGGTTCATATAAGTGAAAGGAATTTTATAGCATCGCAAATTTCTGATATAACCTTTACGGATGAAAGATTTCATCCAAACCAAGAAGGGGCCATAGCTTATGAGCACTTCCATAGGTACGCTCTCGCATGTGATTTCATTATTAATAAAAACGTCTTGGATGTAGCATGTGGTGAAGGTTATGGTAGTAGTTTGATGGCTAAGACTGCAAACAGTGTCATCGGTGTAGATATCTCAGAAGAAGTAATTTCACATGCAAGGATTAAATATGCCAGTCAGTCTAATTTGGAATTTCGGTGTGGTTCATGTCTGCATATCCCATGTGACTCCAATTTATTTGACGTTGTAGTTTGCTTTGAAACGGTTGAACATCTGGCAGAACATGAAGGGATGCTTGACGAAATTATTTCCGTATTAAAGCAAGACGGTATGTTAATAATTTCTTCGCCTAACAAGAAAACCCATTCAGATGATCCTGCCTATAAGAACAAGTATCATCTTAAGGAATTACATCTTGATGAATTTATTGAAATATTAAATTCAAGATTTAAATATATTACGTTGATGGGGCAAAGATTGACATTTTCATCACATATCTGGCCTATGGAAAGCGTTGCGAGCGCCTGTGAATTTATTCATTATTTCATTGACGATTTAAGAATTGACTCTTCAATCTCACCGCCCTATGAGCCAATGTACTTTATTGCAATCTGTACCAATTCGAGTAATTTATCCAAGAACATAGGACGTGTTTCGCTTTTTACAAAAAGAAACGATTCACTGTGCGCTCACTATAATGATATTTCCGAGCAAATTTTACAAAAGGAAAAGTATTTGCAATCTATTATTAATTCATGGAGCTGGAAAATAACAAGGCCCTTAAGATGGCTGTATGGGAAAATGATAATTAAGAAAAGCAAAAATGACCACTATAAGTTGAAAGTTAATGAAAGATGAGAATATTTAAAAAAGTAATAGGTTTAACATTAATATTTCCAGCGTCGGTATTTATTTTGATATTTTGGACTATATTGTTGATTGTTATGGTTGTGCCATTCGGGAAGGAAAAAGATTGAAGCTTGTTTCTATAAACATTGTCAATTGGAACGGCGTGCATTTTTTAAGTGACTGTATTGAGTCAATAAAATCCCAAACTTACAAGAATATAGAAATAAACATTATTGACAACAATTCTTCTGATGGGTCAGTAGATTTGCTGAGAAGGAAATATCCTGAGATAATGCTCGTAAATAATTTTCAAAATGAAGGATTCAGTCGGGCTCATAATCAGGCAGCTAGAATATCTTCTGGGGAATATATTCTCCCCTTGAACTTTGACATTATTCTTAGTCCTCAATTTGTTGCTGAGATGGTGAAGGCGATCGAAATGGCCCCCGATATCGGAATTGTGTCGGGGAATCTTTATGCCTTGAGGCAGGGAGAAGATCGAAAGATGATCGATTCAACTGGAGTCACCATGAAAGGTATGTTTCCTGCGGATCGCGGTCAGAATCAGCTCGACCACGGACAATACGATAAAATCGAATATGTTTTTGGAGCCTCCGGGGCCGCTCCCCTTTATCGCCGTACCATGCTCGAAGAAGTCGCCTTGAATGGAGAATATTTTGATGAAGACTATTATATTTACGTGGAGGATGTTGATTTGTGTTGGCGTGCACAATTGTACGGGTGGAAGGCATTGTACACTCCCTTGGCCGTTGCTTTCCACAAAAGAGGAGCCACCCGAGAAAAGAGTGCAGAAATGGGAAGGGAATATATCCTCTTGGGACATCGGAATCGTTATTGGAGCATTATTAAGAACGCCATTCTAACCAATCTATTGGGAAATATGCTGTGGATTTTGATTGTAGAATTAAGGTTCTATGTAGGCCATCTGTTAGGCGGAAATTACTTTATATTCAGAATTTTGCCGATGGTTATGAAAGGGATGCCGCGGATGCTGAGAAAACGAAAGGAAATTCAAAAAAAGAGAAAGGTATGTGCGGAATATATGGGAAGATTCTTTTTCGACGACATACGACCTAAGGCCAAGAAATACATAGTCGGTGTACTCCAAAGAAAGGTCTAACGGTATGAGAGTCTTCTTACTATTTCCAGGAATTTCCGGGATCGGATTTAATAGTTATGGGAAAGGAATGGAAGAATCATGGATCAGTCATGGATTGTGCAGCATTAGCAGCTATGCGAAAAATGAAGGTTTCCCTGTGGAATTGATTGATCTGCGTTGCCTAAAGGACTGGAAACATTTTAGAGAAATCATCAACCAAAAGAAACCCGATGTGGTTGGCGTCACCATGATGAGCGTCGATTACAATCCCGCAATGGAAAGCATCAAGATCATCAAACAGTTTTCTCCTAAGACGATCGTCGTGGTAGGGGGGGCGCACCCTAGCTTGGTGCTCGAAGAAGTCGAGAAGGAGAAAGAGATTGATTATATCATCACAGGGGAGGGAGAAATCTCCTTTACAGAACTCCTCAAGAGTATTCAGCAGGGAAAACCCTCTTCCAAAGTTATCAAGGGCATAGTTCCAGAGGATTTGGATGCCCTTCCTTTTGCAGATCGGGAGTTTTTTAAGGATTTGGAGTATCCTCTATTGGTGGAGGGATTCGATAAACCTTTTGTGAGCGTGATTGCAGGCAGGGGTTGTAAGTTCAATTGTAATTATTGCCAACCCGCCGAAAGGATGATCTTCGGCAAGAAAGTCAGGCGTCGCAGTCCCGGGAATGTCATCCAAGAGTTAAAGATGCTGAGAGAGAAATATAACTTCGAGAGTATGATGATTCACGATGATTGCCTTACGGAAGACAAGCCATGGGTGGTGGAATTTTGCAGGCTTTATAAGGAGAACGGTTTCCATCAGCCCTTTGCGTGTCAGAGCCGGGCCGACATCTTGTGTCGGAATGAGGACATGGTGAGTTTAATGGCCCAGGTGGGCGTCAAGGTTCTCTTTATCGGATTTGAAAGCGGAAACCAAAGGGTACTGGATTTTCTGCGAAAAGGGACGAAAGTGGAGCAGAACTATCGGGCCGCAGAAATATGTAGGAAATATGGCATTAAAATATGGGCCAACTACATGATGGGAATCCCAACGGAGACGAAAGAAGAGGTAATGGATACGGTGAGGATGATCCAGGCCATCAAACCGGAACATTACAGTCCAGCTTTTTTTACCCCTCATCCCGGGAGTGATCTATTTAAGTACTGTGAGGAACACGCTCTCTCTTTGATTAAAAGTCATGATAGTTACAGAAGAAATGCGACGGAGGCCAAAATCAAGGGTGTGGACTATGAGTTTCTCGAAAAGGCTTTGATGGAATCGATGGGCATGGAGCCACCTGTCCTGGGCAAGAGCTTGATCTTGAGGTTGAAAAGAAAGTTCGCCCCTTTTTTTATAAGACATCCCGGAATCCTACGGTTTGCTAGAAGGGTAATCATCGCCAGTGGTCTTAGAAAGCTATTGGTCAGCTCCTAGTGGCGAATCCATTTTGAGAAAAAGGACGTCCACCACTTTATGAGACCAGTAATTTCGATCCTTACACCTACTTTTAATCACGAAAAATATATCCAGACGTGCATCGAAAGTGTGGTGAACCAGACCTATCCTCACTGGGAAATGATCATTGTGGATGATGGGTCGACTGATGAGACCCCCAAGATTGTCGGCAGGTATAAGGATTCAAGAATCATTTATCTACGAAAAGAACATCGAGGTATCAATTATCTCGGAGAAAATTATAACCACGCCATGAGAATCTCCCGAGGGGATCTGCTCTTGATTCTTGAGGGGGACGATTTTCTCCCTCCTCATCGATTCGAGCTTCAACTGAGGGTTTTTGAAGATGAAAAAGTGGTTCTCAGCCATGGCCGGTATGGGTACGTCTTTAATAATAAAACGGTCGTATACCCGACGCCTTTTAAGATGGAGGATCTCAGAAATCGACCGGTCGGTTCAGCACTAAAGATCTTTTTGCAGGGGTTTAATCCTATTGGCAGTCAAAGCGTCATGATCAGGAAATCTGCACTTCAAGAAATAGGAGGATTTACCCAACCTAAATACCTACCTTTAGTGGATTATCCGACGTGGATGAAACTGGCTTTGAAGGGAACCTTTGAATTTATTCCGGAAATCCTTGGCTTCTGGAGGAGACACCCGCAATCGGTCACTATGAATCGAAATGAGCAGATTTTTGAAGGATTCATCCAATATTGCGATGAATTTGTGGCGACTTTCCATGAAGAGTTAGTAAAACTGGGGTTAATTGAGTTTAGTTCCCATCGAGGCGCCATCGCGTATCTCTCTCTTTGCTGGATAAAACTTTCTCAGGGTGATTGGATTCGTGCTCTCGAACTGGGTAGGAAAGGTTGGGCTTTGAGGCGCGGGGTTAGTTGGTCGTTTAAAAGAAAAATGCTGATCGGTCTGATGGGCGCTTATCTTAACATCGATCTCCCAAAGTATTTTAAGAGAATGAATCAGTGGTTGCACCAGGAGCAAGCGGTGAAAGGGGAATGATGGAAAGAAGGCGAGCGAATGCTGGAATCGAACAGGAAGCGTTTTCATGAGATTTAGGGTCGTCTGTCCCGTCTGCGGGAAGAACGAGGCAACTGAGCTTTTCAGGAAAGAAGGAAGCACGTTTGTCCAGTGTAGAGAGGATAAGTTGGTTTATGTTAACCCCCAACCTGACAGAGAGGAATTGCAGGGAGTCTACGACACCTACGGCAGAGAGATCTTTGGGTTGCCGGAGTCGATTGCCTCGACGGGGGATTACCCCAATTACCGGCGACGGTTTCAGGATTTTCGCCGAACGAATCGATTGTTGGAAATAGGGGCGTCTGCGGGCGGATTTCTCCTTTTGTGCCGAAACGATGGGTGGGATACCTATGGTGTAGAACTGAGTGGCCCTTCTTCCCAATTCGCGAGAGAGAAGCAAGGATTGAATGTGACGACTGGGACCATTCATGATGCGGGGTATCCCAATGATTTTTTTGATATCGTTGTCGCCTGGCAAACATTGGAACACGTCCCAAATCCTCGAGAGGTGGTCAAGGAGGTATGGTGGATTCTTCGCCCTGGAGGTTTTTTTGTATTATCCGTTCCTCGCTGGAATGGTCTCAGCATCCGCCTCTTGAAAGAGAAGTACCGCTATGTCGGGAGGGACCGCCTGTTCTATTTTTCTCCACGGAACATGGAACGTATGCTTGGCGACGTGGGTTTTTCTAAAGTATCCACAAAGACAGGGGGCTTCAACCCGATCGTGTGGTATCAGGACGCACGCGGGCAGACCGTTAGATATAAAGGGAATCTCTTCGAAAAGGATCAAAGGACGAAGTCCGTGGTAACCCGATTTAGGACAGACCCTTTCCTTAAAGGTATCCATCGAGTCTATTACAACATCATCGAAGCCCTGAATCTCGGTGATACGCTCTTTGCAGAGGCGCTCAAAGAGTAGAGGTTCTTCAAGCGAGTGGGCAAGGAGTCATGAACTAAGAAAACGCAGTTTATTAGACCGAATGAAAGACAAGGCGATCTGTATGTGTGGCATTTGTGGCGAGGTTGACTTTCGTCGGAAGAACATAAGAGTCGAACCGATTCAAAGAATGGTTGATATCTTGGCTCATCGGGGGCCCGATGATGAAGGGATGGTTTTCTTCAGGGACGGAAAGCCTTTGGAGGTGAGGGGAGCAGACAGCCTCACTCCGGACGAGGCGAGATTCGAAGTCGGTTTGGGGCACCGGCGCCTCTCAATCATCGATCTTTCAACGGCAGCACACCAACCGATGGGTAACGAAGACAGAACGGTCTGGATTGTGTTTAACGGCGAAATCTACAACTTTCAGGAGCTGACACGAGAACTTGAAAAAAAGGGACATCGGTTTAGATCCAGATCCGATACGGAAGCGATTCTTCATGCGTATGAAGAATGGGGCACCGATTGCTTAAAGCTGTTAAGAGGGATGTTCGCATTTGGAATCTGGGATTCGAAACGAAGACAACTGTTTCTCGCGCGGGATCGCCTGGGGAAAAAACCTTTGGTCTATTACGAGGAAGATGGTTTCTTCGTCTTCGCTTCGGAAATCAAGGCCCTTCTCCAGGTTCCAAGAATTGGGAGACAAATTGACGAGATGGCTCTTCATCATTACCTTACCTATCAATACGTTCCTGCGCCAGAGACCATCTTTAAAGGGATAAGAAAATTACCTCCGGCTCATTATCTGATTTGCGACCATGATGGTAACCTCCGTAGCGAACGATACTGGAAACTGAATTTTACTCCGATGTCTGGAAAGGATATTGATTTCCCGGAAATTTGTCATCGAATCAGAGAAAAGATCGAGGAATCGGTAAAACTTCGGCTCATCAGTGACGTTCCGTTGGGAGCGTTTCTCAGTGGAGGCGTTGATTCAAGTCTTATTGTCGGTATCATGTCAAGACTGAGTAGTTCACCTGTGAAGACCTTCTCGATCGGTTTTGATGAAAAAGACTTCGACGAACTTGCCTACGCCCGCATCGTTTCTGAGCACTTTTCGACGGAGCACCATGAGTTTGTTGTCAAACCGGATTGCATTGAGATTCTTCCCCGATTGGTATGGCATTATAACGAACCGTTTGCAGACTCGTCTGCGATCCCAACTTATTACGTGGCTCACATGACAAAAGATTATGTGAAGGTTGTTCTGACAGGAGATGGCGGAGATGAAAACTTTGCCGGTTACCCAAGATATCTGCGAAGCCAATGGGTAGAACACTTTACGAAACTTCCTGAAAAAATTCGAAGTGACCTTCTTCCGAAAATGTTGCGAAGAGTTGCGAATTTCCATTGGAAAGAGAAGACATGGAATCGGTTGGCTGATTTCAGCGAGCGGTTGACCTCGAATCAAGCAAGAAACTATTCTGAGCAGATCAAAATCTTTAATGACGGTGGAAAGAAGGATCTCTATTCAGAAGAGTTCGCGAACGCCGGTAAGGGCAGGGATTCGATCGAGTATCTTATCGAGAAGTATAAGGAATCGGGAACGGATAATCTTATCGACCAGTTGCTCTATCTCGATATTAATACCTATCTTCCCGAAGATCTGCTGGTCAAGGTGGATCTTGCAACAATGGCCAATTCCCTGGAAGCGAGAATACCCTTTCTGGATCATGAATTTATGGAACTCGTTGCGGGGATTCCCTCCAATCTGAAGCTGAAAGGGTTGACGACGAAATATATCCTAAAGAAAAGCTTTCCGGATCTCCTCCCGGAGAAGATTCTGAGACGGAGAAAGATGGGGTTTGCCGTCCCTGTGGCGAGATGGTTCAGGAAAGAATTGAAAGAGTATACGCGCGAGATGCTCCTCGACCGGAGAACTCTGGATCGAGGGTATTTCAAAAGGGAAGGGATAGAGCATCTGTTAGATGACCATGTCGCAGAGCGTTACGATCATTCGGCTAAGATCTGGGCCTTGCTCTTTCTGGAAATATGGTTCAGGACGTTTATCGATCCCGAAGGGATGATGGGGAATCATGTCAACTGAGAATCATCTTCTTCTTAACGGCGATAGAGTAGCGGGGAACAGAGACAATTTCCGATCCGTTGCGATCCTCCTCCTCATCGCTGCATCGGTCGTAGTCCTCTACTTCAATTCACTGTCGACCCAGTTTACAAACTGGGATGATGGAATGATTTATCAAAATTCCACCATTCGGAATTTAAAGTGGGAGGGGATCAAGAAACTTTTTACCTACGAAAGAGCCAATACTTACCAGCCCGTCCGAATGCTAAGCTATGCAATCGATTATCGTTTTTGGAAACTCAATCCCATAGGTTATCACATCACGAATATCTGTTTCTACATACTTACTTGCGTCATGGTATTCTTTACCCTTAATGAGCTTTCCCGCACATTAAGAGATGGGTCGAGCCCGAATTCTCATGAGCGGGTTGCCCTTTTTGGAGCGCTCTTATTTGCAGCCCATCCGGTTCATGTCGAGGCGGTTACCTGGCTGGCAGCCAGGAAAGAAGTCCTTCAAGGCTTTTTCTTCTTTCTCGCTTTTTACCTGTATCTAAAGGGAAGAGAGGAGTCAGGAAGAAAGAAGATTACTTACTTTGTCTTTGTCCTGTTCACGATCCTTCTTGCCACGCTTTCGAAACCCTCGGCGGTTGTCTTTCCAGCCGTTATTCTCATCTTTGAGATTGCTGCGAGACAAAAGGGGTGGGTTGATTTCGTGAAAAAGCATTGGTTGTTTTTTGCCCTCTCCGTATTCGTTTCGGTTCTTTTTACCTCCATTTTGATCAAAGTCATGTTTGACGCAGGAGGGGTCAAGCCTTACCGGGGAGGGACTTTTTTCAACAATCTGCTCGTGAGTTTTTATGCCTTTCTCTATAACATTAAACTTCTGGCCTTTACCGTCAATTACTCTGCGGCGTATACGATCAATGTCCCGAACCCGATTCTCGGTCTCCGGACTCTTCTCTTTGTCGGGGTGACACTCGTGCTGACGGGATTGAGTTTCTGGTCCCTGAAAAGGACAAAAATTATTTTCTTTGCCTTCTGGTTCTTTGTGGTGACGATGCTTCCCTATCTAAACCTCATCCCGATCAGCACGCTTCTGGCGGACCGCTACGTCTTTATCGCCTCCTTTTCTTACGTTCTGCTTTTGGGGGTCCTCTTCGACCGTCTATATTCGTACAGGAGGGCAAGATTCTCCGAAGGTTTTTTCAAACTCCTCTCGATCGTTCTGTTCCTGTTTCTCTTTACGGTTTACTCATTAATGACCATCCACCAGAATAGGATCTGGGAGAACAGCTATACCCTCTGGAGCGATGCAGTCGAAAAATATCCGGGCAGCAATACGGCCAATGCCCTCATGGGTGTCGTTTATATGGAAATAGCGATGGATCGGGAGGCGGTCAAATATTTAGAAAGAGCGGTTGAGATTCTGCCTTACGATTATCAGTCTCGGAACAACCTTGGGATTGTGTACGGAAGGCTGAACGAGTACGGGAAGGCATTCAAGGAATTAATGACCGCCATCTGGCTGCAGCCGGAGAATGACAATATGAAGAT
>Ga0315293_10004818_pt1 | contig 12748 bp, 10 predicted proteins | sample YL17G13_20_MG_FD_203071 | JGI IMG/M metagenome (GOLD analysis project Ga0315293, IMG submission 203071) | Sediment microbial communities from Yellowstone Lake, YNP, Wyoming, USA - YL17G13_20 | ecosystem: Environmental > Aquatic > Freshwater > Lake > Sediment | place: USA: Wyoming | collected... | reverse complement strand
GTCCAACGCCACTTTTTTGCCTAATTCTTCAGCGATACTGACAATCCAAGCCACTCTTTCAACCATTGAAGCAAAGGTGGCGATAATGACGCGACCAGGGGCTGTTTGAATAATCTGTCCGATGTTTTTATAAATTTCTTTTTCGGAGATTTGATATCCTTCTTTGGTTGAGCCGAGTGCTTCCATCATTAAAATAGAAGGGACCCCCTTTTTATTATAGTTGGCCAGGTGCGAAAAATTAGTCGGTTTGCCTTCGACCGGACTTAAATCGTACCTCCAATCGCCAGGATGAATGATGTTGGCGTCTGGAGTTTGCAAGATGATACCCAGAGAGTCCATAATACTGTGAGTGGCGGCGAAAAAATTAATTTTTATATTACCCAAGTTGATTTGTTCGTCCAAGGAATTTATTTCTTCGGCTTTCAGGTATTTTAAGAGTTGCGCTTCTTCTAAACGTTTGCGCACCAGAGCCAGGGTCATTTTACTGGCATAGACAGTCGGCCAGCCAAGACGCGAGAGTAAGTGGGGTACGGCTCCGATGTGGTCTAAATGGCCGTGCGATAAAATAACGCCGCGGATATTTTTTTCTTTGCCTTTCAGGTAGCGTGCGTCCGGAATAATATAGTCAATGCCGGGCATGTCTTCTTCAGGAAACTGTAATCCCATATCCAAAATCACGATATCTGAGCCGTATTCAAACACCGTCATATTGCGGCCGACTTCTTCCTGTCCGCCGAGAGGAATAATTCTAAGATTATTTTGTTTTTTCATGGTGCGGACGGAGAGAGTTGAACTCTCATGGGATTTCTCCCGCAGGCTCCTGAAACCTGTGCGTCTGCCAATTCCGCCACGTCCGCTCTTGCTGCAATTTTTAATTTCTCAGGAAGTTTTTCAGTTCTTTTCCGAATTGAGGGTGTTTCAGGGAGAGATAGAAATTGGTTTTTAGGTAAAGAGGTTTGTTGCCGCACTCCAGCCATTTTCCCTCGAATTTAACTCCGAAAACCTTAAATCCGTCTTTTATCATCTTTCTCAGCGCGTTGGCTAAAATAATCTCTCTTTTTTTATCAACTCTTTCTTTTTCAAGATAGTTAAAGATGTCAGGCGTCAAAATATACTTTCCCACAATCGCCAAATTTGAAGGCGCTTTTTCAATTTCCGGTTTTTCAACGATATCCTTAATCTCGTAGACGGCGTCTCCGATTTTTTTTACCTTCACTACTCCATAGAAAGAAAGTTTTTCTTTCGGGACCTGGTAAAGAGCCAGTACTGGCCTCCGGTATCTTTTAAAAATCTTAATCAGCTGCGAAAGACAAGGGGTTTTAGATTCTACGATATCGTCTCCGAATAAAACCGCAAAGGGTTCTTGTTTCAACATTTTTTTTGCCTGCAAAACAGCATGTCCGTCTCCTAAAGGTTCTTTTTGAACGACCTGAGATAAGGAAATTTTTTCTGAGATCCTCTCTAATTTTTTAAGTTCCTTAAAAAGATGATTTTTTTTCCTTGATTTCAGAATTTCTTCAAGTTCGGGAGCCGGCCTCAGGTATTTTCTGAAATAATCAATCACTATCTTTTTTTCCGGTCGGTTAACAAAAATCACCTCTTTAATCCCGGAAGCAATTGCTTCTTCAATAATATATTGTAGAGCAGGTTTGTCTACCACGGGCCATAATTCTTTGGGGAAGACCTTGCTCAAAGGCAGAAATCTTGTTCCCAGTCCCGCGATAGGGATTACCGCTTTTTTAATTTCCACCATAAAGAAAATCTAAATTTTCAGGCATTGATTTTAGAGGTCTTTTAAATTTAAGTTTTGGGACATTTTTATAATTTTTATTTTTCACCCAGCCGGATTTTACATAATAATAACAGGCGCCCCGCATTTCTTCCATATCTTTATAAATGTTTTTATTTTTTTTGGAAACCCAATTTCCTAATTTCAAGATATTTTTTGAAGGATTTATGCTGACGATATAATGTCGGGGAGGCACGATAATTACGTCTCCCTCTGCGGCTTTTACCGCAAAAACGTCTTTAACGGTTTTTCCCTTCATTTCCTGCATTAAAAAGATTGCCTTTCCTTTGAGTACAGTATAAAGCTCTTGGAATTTTTTTGAATTACAGTTTCCTTTTGTTTTCGCGCATTCTTTTCCCAGCATATTCGGCGGGATTACCGTCATATCGTATCTCAGTTCGTCCATTTTCTTTATTCCTCGATATATGTAATAAACCGGAAAATTTTTGGCTGATTCCAGCCATTCTCGGTCCAAAAGCACTCCTTTCAGGTCCTTCAAGTGCCTTATTTCCGGTTTTTTAATTCTCTTCATGTTAAAATACCTTCTTTGTTTTTATGTACCAATTTTCAATATTATTGAATCTTTTCGAAGGGTCGGCGATTATCCCTCCGTCTGCCCCTTTTATTTTATCGGAAACGAAATAAAGATAGTTTGGGTTGTATAAGAATACCGCCGGAGATTCTCCGATCAAAAGGTCCTGGAATTTTTCCAGATTTTCTTTTCTTTCTTTCTCGTCAAGAGTTTGGCGGGCGTCTTCCAGGAGTTTGTCAATTTTTTTATTTTGATAAATAGCCAGATTTAATCCCGGGTCTTTTTTCTGAGTGGAATGCCAAAAGGGATAGGGGTCGGGGATTAATGTCAGAACTTCACCGAACAGCAAGCTCTCGTAGTCTCTTTTTTTGATGACGTCTTTTTCTATCTGGGAAATATCCATGGTTTTTATTTCAATTTCTATCCCCAGCGATTTCCATTGTTCTTTCAAAAGTTCAGCCACTGAAATTAAGATCGGCTGATTAACCGTGGTCAAAGAAAATTTCAGCAGTTGTGAATCCTTGGAATCTGGAAAACAAACCTCATTTAATTTATCTCGGGTTCCCTTTGAAACGATTCCCGTTCCTTCTTTCAGTCCCCAGGGTGATAGAATGTCTTTGGTATATTTTTCCTGGAACTTTATGACAGCTGCTTTCGTTGTTTTGCCGAAATAGCCAGAAATCTCACCTTCAGGATAAATTTCCGAATCTTGCGCCAGACATCTTTGAAGATTTTCAACGTCTTTACTTTTTGAGCCCTCTCTTAAGTCGGTTTTGAATTGAAAGGACGGCTCTTTGTTGACAATTTTTTCCTTAATGCCGGTTTCCGTTTCTTTAAATCCCGCCTTTTCCAAAAAAAGATTGGCTTTTTCCATATCAAATTGGTAAATGTTGGAAGGAGACGAGAATCCATAAATTTCGGGCAAAACAGGGGACTGGACAATTTTTCCGTAACCCGAAAGAACTTTTTGTATGATTTCGGTCTTATTTGTTCCGTAGTTTAAGGCAGTCCTTATGTTTTGGTCAGCCAGAATTTTTGTTTTTTCAGGATTAAAAAATACGGCAAAATATCTCGGCAGAGAAAAAGAATGAAGGTTTGTCTCTTTCAGGTTGCTGTTTGAAAGGAGATTGGTTTCTGTCAGAGAGAACCCGTTAATTCTTCCTTTTTTGTAATTTTTTATTAAATCCTCCTCGCTGTTGAAAAATCGAAAAGTTATATTGGAAAGGTAAGGGGCTTTTCCGTGATATCTCGGGTTCCTGACTAAATCTATGGAGATTACCTGGTCTTTTTTGTCTTGTTTTAACCCTTTTAATTTATAAGGGCCGGAACCCGTTGGCTTTAAATTGTAAATAGACAAAGGGAAATTTTGAGCAGGCACATCCTTCCAGACATGTTCGGGGACGATTTTTTGGGTTAGATTTTCCAAAAAAGAACCATAAGGGGTTTTTAAGGTAAATCTTACCACTGAATCTGAAATTTTTTCAACCTCTACTCCCAACCAGTTCACCATTAAGGGGCTTTTATAGTCCGAATTTTGGATTGTTTTGACGGTAAAAACCACGTCGTCGGCGGTTAAAGGAACGCCGTCCGACCAGAAGAGTTTTTCTTTCAAGTAAATATCATAAATCTTTCCCTCTTCCTTGATTTCATAATTTTCAGCCAAATCAGGAACTATTTTGCCCTGAGGATCGTATTTTGTCAGTCCTGAAAAAATAAGCTCCGTCAAATCCTGGTCCACGTCGGAAACTCTGGAGTAAATCGGATTGATAAACCGCGGCTGGCCAACTATCCCTTCAATGTATGCGCCTCCCTGAGCAGGCACTATTATTGTATTCTTGGAATAAAAATTGGAGCAGAGATAAAAAGAGCTTCCCAAAAACAGCGCTAAAAAAACAAAAAAAACAATTTTCTCCCTTTTGGTTAAAACCTTAAAAAATCTCTGCCATCCCGTCAGGGTCAGCAAAATTTTGAAATGAGAAAGATTTTTTCTAAAGCCCTTTTTCAGTTCAGGGAACGACATTAAACAATAAGGTTAAAAATAGAAATGACTATGAAGAAGATTCCTAAAACAACAGTTGCCCAGAAAATTTTTCGCTGAATGCCTCTCCGCGTAGCGTAAAATCCGCCCGTTCCGCCAAAAGCCGAGCCCAAGGCCTCGCCTCTTTGCTGTAAAAGTATAGAAACAATCAGCAGGGAAGTTATTGCAATTTGAAGATAAGATAGAAGGCTGTTCATTTAGCGGGTGAAGGGGAATGAGATTTTTCGGGCCACCATTTAGAGAGAAGGAGATTTAATGCCCAGACGATAAGGGTGGCAAAAAAGAGCGACTTTAACCCCTGAATAATAAGTTGTTGGGAAAAAATGTCAACCACCCATACCAGAAACATAGCGATGACCAAGCTGAAAAGGTTAAAAGTGATAATCCTTAAAGGAAAGGTAATTTTATTTAGAGTCGGCTTTACGAAATAATTTAAAATTCCCAAAAGACCGCCGACAAAAACCAGGGAGTTTAAAAATTCTCCGAAAAGAGCAGTTTGTTTGGGTAAAACAAAGAAGGGTCCCGTAAAATCAACTCCTGGCACGTATTTCTGCGCCAGCCAAAGTCCGAAAATTCCGGAGACAACCTGGAGCAACAAATACCACATATTTCCATGCTATCAGAAATTTTCCCTAAGGTCAATGTCTCTTAATTTCTTATGATACGAGATAGCGAAGCGGTGGGCTTCGTCGCGCAGTTGTAAAATTAAGTTAAAAATTTCTCTGGGCAGGGTTTTTAATAAAACCGGCTCTTTCCCTCCTTCAATAAATAATTTATTCTCTTTTTTTGCCAGTGCAGTAACCTTAATGTTTCTTGAATTTGGAATTCTGATTTTTGATTTTATCGCAATATTTAATTGCGGTTTTCCTCCATCAATTAAAATCAAATCCGGCCAGCCCCATTCAGGATGTTGAAATCGCCGTGTTAAAACTTCCTTTATCATCGCTACATCGTTCGGCTTTTCTCCAGTCCTAATTTTGAACTTGCGGTAAAAATTTTTGTTCGGCTCGCCGTTAATGAACGTCACCATTGAACCGGTCGCGTTTTGCCCCTGAATGTTTGAAACGTCATACGCTTCAATTCTTGAAACTCGCCTTTTTGTATCCAAAAATTTTTTGATTTTCCCTTCAATTATTTTCCAACTATCTTTTTTAATTTCGCTTGTTTCCAATATTTTCGTGTGAGATAAAATCCTTTCAAAAGCGCTTATTTGGTCTCTGATTTTGGCGGCCCTCTCAAAATTCCTGATTTTTGAGGCGTTTTTCATTTCTCTTTTCAGGTTTTTCAAGGTTTCTGTTTTTTTACCCTCTAAAACCTTTTTTAAATTCTTGGTGTTTCTTTGCGACTCTTTTTTGATTGCTTTTTTCAGTCCCGGTATCTCCTTTGCTAATTTAGAACCCAATAGGCAAGAACCGGGGCATCTGTCCAATTGATACCAAAGACAGGGCCTGCCAGTATATGGCTTACAAGTTCGATAGGGGAAAATCCGTCTTAAAACATTCAGAGCTTGTTTTAATGCACGGCCCTCAACAAAAGGCCCTATGTAATTAAAGGAACTAATCTCTTTTTGGGGTTGATGGGTGACGAATACTCTGGGGAAATCCTCTTTGGTAATGCCGACAAAAAAATAATTCTTGTCGTCCCGCCACATTACATTGTATTTCGGCTGGTACTTCTTGATTAATTTAGCTTCCAAAATCAATGCCTCAATTGTCGAGCCCTGCGAAGCGGGGCGAGACGTGAGATGATCCGTAGGATCAGCGAACTCTGAATCAGTTTTGATGTAGCCGATTTTTTCGGCTTGGTTAATAAAAAGATTACCCCTAAAACTGGGTTGCTGGAGATGGTTTCTCACCCTTTCCCTGATGTTTGCCGCCTTACCGATATAAAGGAACTTAACTCCTTTCTTAAAAGCATAAATTCCAGGACTTTTCGGCAAATACGAGACTTTATCTTTGGCAATAAATTTAAACTTCATACACCGAGCTTCCGCTCATGGAGGCGAAGGTGAAGATGGGGACGAAATCCCCATCGCCCATTAAATCTTAATCCTCCTCTTCCGTTTTTTCAACTCCGAAGGAGTGCCCTCTGATGGCTTACTTGAAGTTTTGGGAAACTTGGAGTATAATATACAACTGCTATGGCGGAAAACTTTATCAAAATCCGGGGAGCAAGAGTCCATAACCTTAAAAACATTGACGTGGATATTCCGAAAAATAAACTGGTGGTGATTACCGGGCTTTCGGGTTCTGGAAAATCGTCTTTGGCTTTTGACACGCTTTACGCCGAAGGTCAAAGAAGATATGTTGAGAGCTTATCTGCTTACGCCCGACAATTTTTGGGAGTGATGGATAAACCCGACGCTGATTCAATTGAAGGGATTTCACCTGCGATTTCCATTGACCAGAGAAAAGCCAGTCACAACCCGCGTTCAACCGTGGGCACTATCACGGAGATTTATGATTATCTCCGTCTTTTGTTTGCGAGAGTAGGCGTTCCTCATTGCCCGAAATGCGGAAAAATTGTGAGGCGTCAGACAATAGACCAGATTACGGAACAGGTCTTGAAACTGCCGAAGAAAAGCGAGATCGCGATTTTAGGTCCTGTCATTCGCGCCAAGAAAGGGGAACATCAGGGCATTTTGGAAGAAATTCAGAGGGGAGGTTTTGTCAGAATAAGAATTGACGGAATAATTTATCGGCTAGAGGAGGCGCTCGGGAAAATTTTAGACCGCAAGAAAAAACACAACATTGAAGTTGTGGTTGACAGATTGATTTTAGACAAGGACTTGGACAAATCGCGATTGGCAGATTCTTTGGAAACAGCGTTAAAATTGGGAAAAGGAATCGTCTTGGTAAATATACAAAATACGAAACACAAGATACAAAACATTAAAACCAAGTCTGAAGATTTGGTTTTCAGCGAGCATTTTGCCTGCGAGGAATGCGGGATTTCTCTTCCGGAATTGGAACCGCGGCTTTTTTCGTTCAATTCTCCTTTCGGCGCCTGTCCGGCCTGCCAGGGCTTGGGCGAGAAATTGGAAGTTGACACAAAGTTAATTATACCGAATCCCAATTTATCAATTGCCGAAGGTGCGATTTTTCCCTGGGCCCGGGCTTCTCACAAAGTCGGACGACAGGGATTTTTCTGGTGGAAGCTGGAAGAATTGGCTGAAAAATATAAAATTTCTCTAAACACACAGGTCAAGGACTTACCCAAATCCCAGTTGGATTTGATTCTCTACGGCGATAGCGAATTGGAAGGCGTGGTGGGATGGCTGGAAAGAAGATATTACGAAACCGACTCTGATTGGGCGAGAGAGGAGATTGAACAATATATGGTGGAGAGAGTTTGCGAAAAATGTCAGGGAAAAAGATTAAAACCCGAAGTTCTGGCAATAAAAGTTGCCGGAAAATCAATTGACCAAATTGTGGAGACGCAGATTGACAAGGTAAAAGAATTTTTTAAAAAAAATTCTTTTAAGGAATCTTTTAAGGAACTTAGTTCCTTAAAAATAGCTCAGCCGATTGTTAAAGAAATCATCAATCGTCTTCAATTTCTGATTGATGTCGGATTGGATTATTTAACCTTAGACAGAAAAGCCGACACTTTGGCCGGCGGAGAGGAGCAAAGAATAAGATTAGCCACCCAGATTGGTTCAAAATTAACCGGAATTTTATATATTCTGGATGAACCATCGGTTGGTCTTCATCCTCGAGACCAGGGACGGCTAATTGAGACGCTGAAAAGATTAAGGGACTTGGGCAATTCAGTTTTAGTGGTAGAGCACGATCCTCAAACCATCAAAGCGGCTGATTGGATAATTGACGTGGGGCCGGGCGCAGGGAAACACGGCGGCAGAATTATTTTTGAAGGAACGCTGAAAGAATTACTTAGATCAAAAACCTTAACCGGAGAATATTTATCTGGAAGGAAAAAAGTAGAAATCCAAAATTCTAAAACTCCCGCCTCCGCCAATGCTCAGGCTCGCAAGCAAAACCATTTAATCATTAAAAAGGCGGCGGAACATAATCTAAAGAACATTGACATAAAAATACCTTTGGGAAAGTTTGTTTGCATTACCGGGGTTTCAGGTTCCGGAAAAAGTTCTTTGATGAATGATATTTTGGCGCGGGCTTTGATGAAAAAGTTTTACCGGGCAAAGGAAGAACCGGGAAAACACGAGGCAGTTTTGGGTACTGAAAATTTAGATAAAGTGGTTTTAGTTGACCAGTCGCCAATCGGCAGAACTCCAAGGTCAAACCCCGCTACTTATACCGGCGCCTTCGCTTTTATCAGAGACCTTTTTTCCAAAACAAAAGAAGCCAGAATTCGCGGTTACAGGCAGGGCCGTTTTTCTTTTAACGTCAAAGGTGGCAGATGCGAGGCATGCGAAGGTCAGGGAGTGAAAAAGATTGAAATGTATTTTTTACCGGATATTTACGTTGAATGCGAAGAGTGCAAAGGTAAAAGATTTAACAAAGAAACATTGGCGGTTGAATATCATGGCAAGAATATTGCCGATGTTTTGGAAATGACCATAGAAGACGCTCTGGAATTTTTCAAAAATATTCCCGCGCTTTACTTAAAATTAAAAACATTAAATGAAGTTGGTTTGAACTATATTGAATTGGGCCAGCCCGCACCCTCTCTTTCAGGCGGAGAAGCGCAAAGGGTGAAATTAGCGACAGAGCTTTCCAAAAAAGCCACTGGTAAGAGTTTGTATATTTTGGACGAACCGACCACCGGCCTTCACCCAAATGACATTAAGAAATTATTATATGTATTGAAAGAATTGGTTGTTCGAGGGAATACCGTTTTGGTAATTGAACACAATTTAGACATTATCAAAAACGCTGATTGGATTTTAGATTTGGGTCCCGAAGGAGGAGAAAAAGGCGGTGAGATAGTTGCCGAAGGGAAAGTCTCTGATGTTATAAAGAATAAAAGAAGTTACACGGGCAGGTATCTTAAATAACAGAGAATATTCCCCTGTAAGCTTAAAGAACAAAAAAGGCGTCAAGCATATATGCTTACTTGACGCCATTTTTTTCAAAAAACGGCTCCCTCTTTTTATGGATAAGTAGAAGAGATGAGAAAGGCAAGGGGGCTGAAAAGGAGGAAGTTGATAACGACAGAAAGAGCAATACAAATAATCCATTTTTTCATTTCCTTTCACCTCCTTCATTCAGTTATCAGTTAATAGAACATAGTTGTAATATGTAAATTGCAATGACGCTGATGATAAAAGCAAGAATTATTCTGGCTGTTAAATCCATCTCGCCATTCTTCATGATTTTACCTCCCTCAGAAAATAAATTGTTAAAGATGTTTCAACTATACCAAGTTCCTTACCCCTTGACAAGACAGGGATGTTTGAATAAAATACAAAAGATAACAAATTAGCAGTCGAAGGTCTTAATTGCTAACTAACTATTTACAAAATATGAACATAAAACCATTATCAGACCATATTTTAATTGAACCCATCAAAGAGGAAGAAAAAACAAAAACCGGGATTTTGCTTCCGGAAACCGCTGACAAGGAAAAACCGGAACAAGGCAGGGTAATTGCCTGCGGGCCCGGCAAAAAAAATAAAAAGGGTGAACGCACCCCATTAGACGTTAAAGTCGGCCAAAAAGTTTTATTTACCAAATACGGCCCAAACGAAATAAAGGTTGACGATAAAGAATACTTAATTGCCAGAGAAGAAGATATTTTGGCGATTATTGAATAACTATGGCTAAACAAATAAAATACTCAGAGGAAGCTCGGAGAAAATTAAAAATCGGCGTTGACAAATTGGCTAACGCCGTAACTGTCACTCTTGGACCTAAAGGCAGAAATGTTGTTTTGGACAAGGGTTTTGGCGCGCCTACCATTACCAATGACGGTGTAACCATTGCCAAAGAAATTGAATTGGAAGACAAGATTGAAAATTTGGGAGCGGAAATCGTAAAAGAAGTGGCGGAAAAAACCAATGATGTGGCAGGCGACGGCACAACCACTGCTGTTTTGCTTGCTCAGGCAATTATTACCGAGGGCTTGAAAAATGTGACTGCCGGTTCCAATCCTTTGGCGATAAAGAGGGGACTGGATAAAGGATTTGAAGCAGTGGTTGAGAACTTAAAGAAAATTTCAAAACCGGTTTCCACCAAGGAAGAAATTGCTCAGGTTGCCACTATCTCTGCTGAAAATTCGGAAATCGGAAACTTAATTGCCGAGGTAATGGAAGAAGTGGGCAAAGACGGAGTGGTCACGGTTGAAGAATCAAAAACCTTCGGCATCCAGAAAGAAATCGTTAAAGGTTTACAGTTTGACCGCGGCTATATTTCTCCATATATGATTACTGATGCTGAAAGAATGGAAGCGGTTTATGAAAACCCATATATTTTGGTGACTGATAAAAAAATCTCTTCGCTTCAGGAGATTTTGTCGGTTTTGGAAGCGATAGCCAAAGAGGGAAGAAAAGAATTGGTTATTATTGCCGACGAGGTAGAAGGGGATGCCTTGGCTACCTTGCTGGTCAACAAACTTCGGGGAGCTTTTAACACTTTGGCGGTCAAGGCGCCGGGCTTCGGCGACAGGAGAAAAGAAATGCTGGAAGACATTGTGGCAGTTGTCGGAGGAAAATTAATTTCAGAAGAAATTGGATTGAAACTTGAAAACGTTACCATCCAGCAATTGGGTTCGGCCGGAAAAGTAATTTCAACCAAAGAAAACACGACCATTATCGGAGGCGGAGGAGAAAAAGGAAAAATAGAAGGCAGAATTAAACAAATTAAAACGGAATTGGAAAAAACCGAATCGGAATTTGACAAAGAAAAATTACAGGAGCGTTTGGCTAAACTGGCCGGCGGAGTGGCGGTGATTAAGGTGGGAGCGGCCACCGAAGTGGAACAAAAAGCCAGACAGCACAAAACCGAAGACGCTTTATCTGCCACCCGGGCCGCAATTGAAGAAGGAATTGTGCCTGGCGGCGGGGTAGCTCTTTTGCGTTGTCAGGCAGTTTTGGAAAAAACGAATGTTGAAGGAGAGGAAAAAATCGGCTTGGAAATTCTAAAAAGAGCGTTGGAGGAGCCAATCAGAAAAATCAGCCAGAACGCCGGCATTGACGGCGCCGTGGCAGTGGCAGAAGTGAAAAAAATGGCAGTCAATGAAGGATTTAACGCCCAAACAATGGAATATCAGGATTTGGTGAAAGCCGGTATAATTGACCCGACCAAAGTCGTCAGAACTGCTCTGCAAAACGCGGTCTCTGCCGCTTCAATGCTGCTTACGACCGAAACGGTTGTCGCGGAAAAACCGGAAGAAAAAGAGAAGGGCCTGAAAATGCCTTCAGGCTACGGCGAAGAATACTAAAACAATCTATCGATTTACGAAATCAATAGATTAGCCCCGTATAATCTCGAAAGAGCTATACGGGGTTTTGTTTTGAAAAACTTCCAAAATTATTGGGTCGATGAAAAAAATTCCATCTCTATCTTCGCCTTTACTTTGTAAAAGCTCGATAAATGATGTATGATGGGAACATAGAAAAGGTCAATCAAATTTTAATAAACTAAATTCAAAATTATGGCTTTAACGTCAATTATTTTAATCGTCGCAGCCGTTATGGTTTTGTGGATAATCGGCACTTTTAACCGTTTGATTACTTTGAAAAATCGGGCAAAAGAGGCCTGGTCAGACATTGATGTTCAGTTAAAAAGGAGATACGATTTAATCCCCAATTTGGTGGAAACGGTCAAGGGCTATGCCAGCCATGAGAGAGAAGTTTTTGAAAGGGTGACTGAAGCCAGAACCAGAGCAATGGGTGCGGGGAACCTCAAAGAAAAAGGCGAAGCGGAAAATGCCTTATCCCAAACCTTAAAATCACTTTTTGCCGTAGCGGAAAATTATCCTAATTTAAGGGCTTCGGAAAATTTCCAGAAACTTCAGGACGAATTGACAGACACCGAAGACAAAATTCAGGCCGCCAGACGCTTTTATAACGGAAACGTTCGAGACCTCAATATCAAGATTGAAACTTTCCCGGCTGACGTTGTCGCTGTCCTGTTCCGATTCAAGAAAATGGAATTCTTTGAGATAGAAGAAGCAGTTGAAAGAGAGCCGGTAAAGGTTCAATTCTAATAGTCGAAGAAATAAATTTCTTCTCCATCTGCGTTTTTAATAAATTAAAAACTTGATAAATGACGATTTATACTCACGCAGAGTCAAATATCCGGAAAACCTGGATGCTCATTTTTGGCTTTCTGGTTTTCATTATCGGTCTGGGTTGGGTTTTCAGCCGTATCTTTCAAAATCCCAGTATTTTATTTTTCGCGGTCATTTTCAGTTTGATAATGAACGTTTTAAGTTTTTGGCATTCAGATAAGATTGTTTTAGCGCT
>Ga0315293_10004817_pt1 | contig 12749 bp, 11 predicted proteins | sample YL17G13_20_MG_FD_203071 | JGI IMG/M metagenome (GOLD analysis project Ga0315293, IMG submission 203071) | Sediment microbial communities from Yellowstone Lake, YNP, Wyoming, USA - YL17G13_20 | ecosystem: Environmental > Aquatic > Freshwater > Lake > Sediment | place: USA: Wyoming | collected... | reverse complement strand
CACGGGAATGACTGGTGTAGCTCCTGTTGGTCCGGCGCCGCTCAGCCACTTGTACGAGCCGAAACTGTATTCAGGTGGTGTGCATACGTACTGTGATCCTGCGGACTACACGCTCTTCCACCTCGCCAATGGCGGGTTACTGGACGTAGGCGACGACGTTTTCTATTGCATTACTACGATTCACGCTCGTCTTGCTGCTGGTGGAACGATTACACTCGACGTGCGCGATAGGACGGTCGATACGGAGTATGTCCGCGTATTAGATGGCGCAGCGGCTGTTAACGCGTACTTCAGTTTTGCTCCGACGCTGCTTGTAGTGCCCGCTAACCTCGTGAAGATCGTTACGAATAGGGCAGGAACCATCGACGTGTACTGCGCGCGTATGGATTGGCACAGGTAAGCCAATGACAATTCATTTCAGCGAAATCTCTGTCGCCCTACGCCAGTACTCGAGCACTAAGCTCACGGGTGTTGCACCTGTCGGCGCTGCTGTAGACCCGGCTGATCCTGACGTAGCGTACGTACCTGAGCTTTACGCAAAAGGTATTCATACATACTGCAACTCAGACGATAAAACGCTAGTTGACCTCTCTGATGGTGGAATATTTGACATGGGTACGACGGTGTTTTACGCCATTACGTCCATCCATGCCAAACTAGACGCGCTTGGAACGTTTACCCTAGACCTCGTTGACCGCGTATCCAGTGAAGCTACGCGAATATACACGACAGAAGCAGGTGTGCACGCGTACGTCAGTTGTGCGCCGCTCATCTTTGTAATCCCGCAAAACTACATCAAGGTAGTCACTACGGTTCCGGGTACCATAGATCTCTACTGCTCACGCGTAAATTGGCACAGGTAACGCATGACCGTAACTCTGCCTATAAACCAGACGCCCCTTACTACCGATGATGTTCGGTGGTTTTTGCGCGATACGCCGCAGCATAACATCCTCTTGCCTGACTCAGTTGAGTTTTCGCAAGATGACATTACGCGGGCTATTCGGTTTACGGTTGCAAAGTACAACGCGGTAACTCCCCAATCAGCGATTGATGCGGGTAACCTCAACGAGTACGTTCTGCTGTGCGGAGTATGCGCTATTCTGCTGCGTTCTGAAGGACTTCGACAGAACCGAAATGAAGTCAGAGCGCAAGACGGTGGCATCGCTCCGGTAAATCTGGATGAGAAGCAAGCACAGTACGCTGAGTGGGCTGACCGTATGCAGCAAGAGTTCGACTTCCATGTGCGCAACATCAAGATGCAGAACAACATGGAATCCTGCTACGGTTCGCTGTCTTCCGGTTACCGGTACCTCGGTCGGTGGACTACGTGACGCAGTACCCGACATCTGTTGTAGCTGGAGTACAGCGACCTCCTATCAAGACGTCGAATACGCCGTATTTGGAGGTTACTCGCAGTTTACCGCTGTGGCCCCGGCGCATAGTCGTACAGTGGGTTCTACGTAATCCTGGTGCTGCAACCGGCTACGACTTCAACGTTTACCGGTCTGGCTCAGATGAGGGGCCATGGGAGCTCCTTACCACTACGCCACTCGCGGATGTTTTTTTCTTTGTAGACGACGCATTTTCGGCAAACTTGGAAACAGGTATGCCGGATCTTCTTTCGATTACGCGCAACGTTGTCTACAAAATCACCGCACAAGTGCACGGTCAGTCTAACCCGGTTATCTACAGTTCAATCGGTGAGCTCGATCCGTACCTCGATCAACGTCGATGGGGTATCGCTCGTAAGCTAATCCGGGATTGTCACATCTCGCTTAAGCGCGCAGTGGGCACTGAAGTGGCGTATCTCCGACGACGTTACTGGGGAACTCGATGCCCTGTGTGTCTTACCACTACAGGTATGAGCGTTAAAGCAAACTGCACAACCTGTTTTGGAACGGCTTTTGTCGGAGGTTACTGGAATCCGGTTTACGGATACGCGCAAATGGCGTCTATTCCAGTGAGCACGACTCTCGCCATACAGGGCGAAAAAGACGTACGAAAAACGCACATTATTGCAGGTAACTATCCTGCACTCGAGAAGAACGACCTTGTTGTTTTCATGCGGTCAGGACACCGGTTTATTATCGAACAATCAAACACTACGCAGATTCACAATTACGATATCCACTCGGAGCTCATGGTGTCAGAACTATCCCCCTCTTCTATAGAGTTTGGGATAAACGTAGAACCCTGGCGTGAGCCGTGTTGGTGGGTATGACATGCCGATTATTTTAACAGACCATGACTACACGGGTTCTGCGATGCCGCGTCTCGCCGCAGAGCATAACCTCATCGCTCCGGGATCTCCGACAGCGGTAATTGGGCTCTTCGTACTCGCTCTTCGCCATCGCTTTTCTCCGGGTACAACCGGGGTGGGATTTATTGGCGGTGGTAGCGAGGGTATGGATGCTGACCCAGACTGGCAAGAACCAGAAGTAGTCGAACCTCTTCCCTGGATATGGAGCACAGAGCTCCAGCCTACGGATGAGTGCGGTGGTACGCCCGGGGTTGATGCCCCCAAAAAAATACTCATTGATCCCGCGTTTAACGTAGCAAAGGGTGCGCGAAACTACCGCCCAGCCATTTTTGTAGACCGCGGAGATGTAACCCCTGCACCTATGGCTATCAGCAACTTCGTGGGGATGCATAATCAAAGTTCCGGCAAAGCGTACATGATTCTTGGTAACATGCCGCTCTTTATTGAGTGTCACTCAGAGCTGCCCGTAGAGTCCTGTGCTCTCGCTGAAACGGTCTGGTATTTCATTTTGGCTACGCGGTTAGTGTTTCGCCAACATTTTGGTTTGTACGATGTCTCGGAGCCGGTGCTCGGACGCACGATTCCTGAAAATGAAGACAAGGATGTTTGGAAAACAACCGTGTCCTTTAACGTGCAAGTAGAACACCGTTGGGGAGTGCGTAGCATTGCGCCTCTCCTCCGGGATGTCGCGGTCAATATTTCGAAGTACGGAAACCCCGACGCGTACTACACGCAAATCGCGTTACGCGACACGGTGCGCGAAGAGTAGAATTGAAGTGATTTTTGCAACGCACCTGACGAGGAGCTAACCATGGCGGTACAGAGACCAAATGTGATCGTATACCAGGAATACCGGAACATCACCGTTGCTCCTGATGTCCCGGACCTAAACTGCCTCATCGTTGGTCCATGCTACCAGCTGATGGACTACGTCGATGACAAGGCCGACATCTACTCTACCCTCTACGGTACGGTAAATGCCGCCAATCCGCGGGTTACCATCGCAGCGGTCAGCATCTCGACTCCTCCCGGCATGACTGCGGGGGCTCTCCTTGTCGACGACAGCGTACGCGTGTTCTTCGACACGGTTCAGGCTGTTATCTACGCGGATGCCGTAGGTACTGGCGCGAACGCCGCGACGTTCTACACAGGGGATAACCTGTTCTGGACGACGCGTACGACTGGCGCCAACTTCAACGCCGTCGGGATGCAGGCGGGTGACAAGCTTGTCACGCAGTACAACGCCACGCCGACCGACTACGTGAAGACCGTCAAAGAGATGGCTTTCATTCTGTTCGACTCCGGTGCTGGTACGCCGTTGAGCTTCACCACTGCGGCGGTTGAAGCGGGCGACATCATCACTGTCTCGGCTGATGCAGCGAGCCCGGCGCGTAACGGCACCTACATCGTCAAGAACAAGTTCGTGGCAAGTGGGTCAGTCGTCGCTGACTCGATCGAAATCGAAGACGCTACGAATCTGGTAGGCGCAGTAGGCGTTGCTACGGTGCGCATCACGAGCGCCGCGGGGACTGAGAAGTACAACCAGGCTGGTGTTAGCCTGGGTGACTGGTGCCACGCGCGAATGACGACCGACTTCGCGTCCACCAACGTTTCGAATCCCAACCGCAAATGGCGTGTGGAGCGTACCCTGTCGGATGTGGAGCTCGAGTCCACGCAGTTTGCCGTGGACCCCACGACAAAGGTTATCACGGTCAACTCCGCGATTACCGTTGATGTGTCCAGCACCCTGACCAACAAGGCTGTGTCTTACGCCAAGATCTACGTCGAGTACAAGGCGCTGCGGCAGGACTTGCAGAATATCACCGAATTCAGCTCGTTCGCGCTGATGGGTGATGAGCTCGGCAAACTCGACGCACGTAACCCACTCTTCGTCGGTGCGTATATCGCGCAGGCAAACACCACGACTCCAATCAAGGTGTACGGTCTCGCGTCGGATGACCTGGCCGGTTATCTGGACTTCATCGATCGTACGAGCTCGGAGCGTAGCATCTACGCCATCGTGCCGCTGACGTACGACACGGCAATCCTGGGCGCGCTCAAGTCGATGGTCGAGAACTATTCCGACCCAACGTACGTGTTGTCCCACGGTATCAAGCAGAAGTTCCGAGTCATCCTCGGCGCAGTGGACCTCGCAACGCAAAAGTACGTGGTTGCGGCAACTGCCGGCGCCTCGACGGTAGCTGTGGCGGGTACCGCTCCGGGTACGACGCGGCACACGTTCACCATCGCTACGCAGACTGCCCAAGTAGTGACAGCTGATTTCGCTGCGGATGGTGTTATCCCAGGCGATGTGCTGGAGTTTGGTTACGGCGGCGTGAGCTACGGTCCTTTCACTGTGGCGCACGTCTGCTCTCCGGTGACCGCGGCGCAGGTCCTCGAAGTGTCGTCAGAAGACGGCGCTACCGAGCTTCCCAACATCACTGGCGCGTCGGTTCCCAACAACCTCGACTTCGTCCATATCACTCCGGCAGCTGGCGGTACGAAGCGCGTGGACTTAGACTCGAACATCAGCGGTGGTCGCGCCTTCACGCTGACGACTACGGCGCTCGACACGCTCTTTTTGCGGCTGACTTGCCCCACCGCGGACTTCGTCTCTGCGGGCGTCGTTCCAGGTGACTACATCCAGATTCCGACGGATCCGGAAAGCAGCAGCTTCACCACCTACAGCACCTTCACGGTTGCTGAGACCGAGAGTGGTACGCGTCTGCGCATCGTGAACAACGGTACGAACCAATCCGAGCTGGAGAACGAGCTCCCACACGGCGTCAAGCGTACTGCTGCTCCCACTGACCGGCTGGTCAGCGCGGGCACCGTGTACTTCCGTGTGATGCGTGACATGACGCGTGACCAGCAGGTCACGTACATGTCAGAAGTTGCCACGAGCTTCTCGAGCAAGCGCACCATCCTCTGCTACCCGGATGAGGTCGATGTCACCGACTTGGTCGATGGTAGCCTTCCGCGCGGGACGGGTACCACTGCCGTCGCAGCCGATGCGCAGCCCGGGTATTACCTGGCTTGCTGCGTAGGCGGTCAGACTGCAGGTCAACCTCCGCAACAGGGATTCACGAACATGGGCATCAACGCCATCTCGAGGATCTACAACTCGAGCGAGTACTTCACGGAGTCGCAGCTCACGACGCTGTCCAACAGCGGCGTGTACGTCTTCGTGCAGGATAACCCGACGGCGCTCCCCTACAGCATCCACGAAGTCACCACGGATGTTCTCTCCTTGGAGACTGGCGAGTACATGGTCGTCAAGGACTTCGACTACGTCGCCTGGACGTTCCTCGACACCCTGTTCCCGTTCCTCGGTCGGTGGAACATCACACCGGATGCCATCCGGTTCATCAAGCAGTCGCTGTACTCCACGGTTGCGAACCTCAAGTCGCAGTACCGGGCGAAGATTGGTGCGCCGCTCATCGATGCTACCATCGACAGCGTCTTCCAGAACTCTGACGTGTCTTCTGACCGCATTGAGGCGTACGTCAGCGTTAACTTGCCGATGACCTTGAACGTCATCGGTCTTCACCTGGTAGCGTGATGCAAAAGACCGCCGCTTACTACGTCGGGCACGCATCAATCCTGTACGGCCTGGGTTTGGAAGATCCCACCGTACAGGAGATGCTTAAATCTGCTGGCTGCTCTTCACCGGAAGAATTTACCAAAGAGGCGTTCTTAGGACAGCTTATTGGTAAAGGTCTTCCGATGCTGGGAAGATTTGCCGGAAAAGCCCTAAGCGGTGGTGCTGAGTTGGCAAGTAAAGCAGTCAGCGGAACTTTCAAGTTGCCCGGTAAAGCAGTCTCAGCCGTAAGGAACCTACCGACGGGATATATGGCTAAGACACCAGGACTCGCGTCTCCAGGAGCTCCGGGGCAAACGGCTAACTTCTTCCGGGGTTTCATGGGAAACATGGGAAAAGCTAATCGGGGTGCCTCGGGCGCCTACAATACGGGCAGGACAGTCGGTAATGTCGGTAAAGCTGGTTTGCTAGGATCAGTAACGTTCAGCCCCTTCATGGACTGACGGAGGAATAGATATGGCGCTCAAGGTAACCAAAGGTATTTCCACCTGGCAGGTGCAGGGGAATAACGTTGAACGTCTGATGGACAACGCCGCGTATTCTTCGGCGCATCCGGAAGATACGCTGGTGCTCGCGGGTCCTCCGCGGTTCTCTGATGCGAGTCAGAGCGAGACGACGGGTGTCTCGAGCCTCTTGGCAATCGGTATGCTGCAGACCTTCCAGGTTACCTCGCAGAAGCCGACCCAGCCCATGATGGCCATCGGTTCCGGCCGCACGTTCTATGTCAGTGGCAAGAGCCAGTCGACGTGGCGTGTCGGCCGACTGTTGACCAACGGCCGTAACCTGCTCCGCGTGCTCTATCACAACGCAGTAGCAGGTGGCCTGTCTGTAGAGAACTTCGGAGATCCGGTTGTTCCGACCGGCGGAACTGTGAACAGCACATTTTACATCAACCTGGATTCCGAGCTCTACTACGTTCCGTTCGGCCTGGGCATCATGTTCAAGGACAAGGCGGACGAGATGCTCGGCGCGTTCTACTGCGAGCTCTGCATGATCCAGATGTACACCCTCGGATTTACCGCTGGTCAGAACATGGTGCTCGAGGACGTGAGCGGGTTGTGTGACCGCCTCTTCCCGTTCTCTCCCGTCGCTCTTCTCGGCGAAACTCCGCTGCAGCGTCAAACGCTGGATGCTCTCATCGGGTTTACCGATGCCAGCGTTGGCGCGATGACTGAGGGTACCGACGCTTCTACTGGCTGGGTCACCGGTTTCGGTGACACTGCTTAGTACTCCCCGCCTAGCTCCTGTGTTACACTTGGTGGCATGGGAGACTCTCACATCAAAAGAAGAGAACTCGTACGTGGGAACGTCGCCATGTCCGGCGACTACATGCCTACGGGTAAAGCATTCGGAAGTATCTTCGAGTATGACGAGAGCTCAGATACCTACACCGTAGTAACGGAAGGTAACAAACGAGTTCCGGGAGATACCGGTAGAAAAATACCGGGTATTCCGCGTAAGAAGTCCTTCCCCGGGGAACACGTAGTACTAAGCGGAAGCACTGCGGTCATCATCGACTTTACACTGGGGTTTCCATACATCGACGGTGTCCTCGATAAAGACGCAGTAGCGCGACTAGAAGCTCCAGATGTAGCGCCAGATTTTACAGCGATGGACACCGGAGAAGAGACATCTCCGACGGGTACATCCGGTACATTCCGCTCCCCCATGACGCCAAAAGGAATGCTTCCAGGTGATGTGTGCTTGGTAAATCCTGACGGGAGTTACCTAGCAACAAAACGTGGAAAGTTTGCGCAGCTGTACGGCAGTGAAAATGCGCAGGTCATGTGTCTCGGACAGCATAACCTGGTGCGCACGATCTGTGAGAACTTCGAGCACTTCTCTTCTTTTGGTGAGCTCAAGATCGAGAATAAGAATGGACGGCACACCCTTTCTCTTCGTGGGTCTGCAGATCAGTTAAACGAAAGGGGTCAGCCGACCTTTCACTTGGACATCGGGGATGAAGGACACATCTTCAGCATGAAGGTGACCTCCTCGGATGCCTCAAAGACGTACGCTGAAATCAAGATCTCTCCAGACGGTTACGTAGAAATTTTCGGTGAAAAAGGCGTCAATATCACCGGAGCAGGAGAGCGCCGCGAGAACATTGGTGGAAACGTTATACGCCGGATCCAGGGAGAGAAAAAAGAATGGATCGGAAATAACAAAACGCTAAACGTCGCAGGGGACGTTACGCAGTCTATCCAGAATGTTGCGACAACTACGGTAGGCGTTGATTCGAACAAGACCATTGGCCGGCATGACCTAAAGAGTGTTGGTGGGCAGCAAAACGTTACCATCCTAGGTGGAACTCCTGCAGATGCTCTTCCTACCAATAACGCAGCCGAGGTACGCTGCGTGAACGGCAGCTATGTTGTCATGGTGGGTAATCCCAAGGACAGTGCGATTCCCACCGCGTTACCTGGGTATAAGGTCTACGTATATAACGGCGCCGTAATCCTAGGAAGCGACCCCAAACAGCCAGGGGTAGTGTCGACGGTCAGTCTCAACTCTCTCAAACCTGACTCGATTGGTTTGGGGTGTATTGCTCCGGGTCCATACATGGAAGCCGCCTTGAATCCTCCTACGGACTGGGCAATGCTGTATCTGAAATGGCAAGTGCTGATGACGCAGCTCATTACACTGCTGGATTCACACACGCATACGACTACGTGGGGTCCATCTGGTCCGGCTATGGCTCCAGCTTTAGCAGGATTCAACACAACGGTCACACCCCTAATGGCAGCGGTAAAAAGCCTGCGCGTAGTAATGGGCGCCTAAAATTGCGACTACCAAACGGTAGGACTCTCGTCCTATACTTTTTCCGTCAAAACTGAACCATTTCCAGGAGGCATCGAGATGTTGAAACTGTCTGTTACCGTTCCCGCAGGGAAGCCAACCCTGGTTCTGCAGGATACGTTTCCCACTGAGGGGTTGTTCGTTATGGTCATCGAGGCGGGCACAACGGGGACCAAGGATATCTCCGATGGGCAGTTGGAACGCATTTCACCCACTCTCAACAGCTACTTCGAAGCAGGCAAGTGCACCTTTACTCTGACGCCGGCTACGGGTACGCCGAGCTGGGCGGATGAGCATTCGAGTGGCATGAAGCTCATCGGTGTCGATGCCAACTTCATCGATGTCGCGCACGGCATGCACACGTCAGCCGATGGCACGCTGATGGTTCTCTGCCGTGACGCACTGCAGGGTCAGACCTTCGGTTACGTCGATGTTGGCGACGCGACGATGTCGACCAACAGCACGCTACGCATCACTGCGAATACCCCGGGTCACTGGGCTAACGAGTGGTCGGTCGTAGTTTCAGACGACGCTGGTGGCGGTCTTGCTGTAAGCATCAGTACGGTAACCAAGCTCATTACCATCGACCTCGGTGGTGCTACGCCAGACGCTGCTACGATCCTGGCTGCCCTCAACGCCGACGAGACCATCCGCGTGCTGTTCAAGGCCAGTCTCCTGGGAACTGGCGCGTCCGACCCCATCACTCAGGGTCCCACGTTGTTCGCCAATGGTACCGGCCTCGGGACTACGGTAGTGGTTGCCGGCGCGGTCGCTGAGATCCGGTCTTGGTACAACTATCCCGCGGTTCCGGCTCCCGCAGCCAATGACTACCTGATGGTAAACTTCACAAATCCCGTCACTGATGTTTACGCGACAGGTGCTTCTGACCACACGCTCTGGGATCCCAACAACGTAGTGCAGATCAGCATTACGTCCGATGGCCAAGAGGCATTCGCGAATATCGCTACGCGGGTAGGTAGCACTGGCCCGTCCTTCCCGCGTATCGAATACATCAGTAAGAACCCCATTAGCCGTACTGCAGAGACCGGCCTCGTTATGAAGGTCGTCAATTCGCTCGACGGCACGGGGTTCGCATCTGCGAACATCGGAAGTTATGCTACCGCGGCAACCAACAGTCTGCATATCCAGGCACTGTTGCCGGGAAGCGCGGGTAACTTCAATACTGTCCGCGTGATAGACACCACCACCGGTGGCCTCACGGTAACGTATACGCACACGAGCCTTGACTACGTGATCACCATCGACCTGGGTGGTGCCACTGTCACGCCGAATGCGATTATCGCTGCTTGGAACCTGAACGCAGTTCTCGCAGCCAACTACGTCCTGACTGCTGGCGGTACCGGCTTAGGCACAGTCGTTGTTCAGGCTGTGACGCGCTTTACTGGGGCGCCCACTACGCTCACCCCGCAATCTCCTTGGGTTGTCATCGGCGGAAATACCTGCACCATCACGTCATACACCGCTGCCGGCGTCATCACCTTCAACCTTCCGGCCACCACTCTGGTAGGTAGCGTTGTCGAGCTCGCGTTCGGTTGCCCGAATGGCGTTGCCACCATGTCGCTGCAGGTTATGACTGGTGGCGTCGCGCTGCCCGCCATCGCACGCTGCGGTCAGGACGACATCTCTGTGGCAGGTGTTACCGGCGTCGAGATCGAGCTCGAAGCGGGCTGGGACACCGGTACGGGATTCGCGTACGCTGACGTTGGGAACTACGGCATTGCCGCAACGAACAGCCTCCGCATCCAATCGATTCTTCCGGGTGAGTACGGACTCACCTTCGCCGTTGAGGTCATCAACTCGGGTAGCGGCGGAGCAGCAGTCACGCATGCGACGAGTGTTGGCGTCACCACCGTAACGATTAACCGCGGTGGCGCATCCCCCACGGCTGCAGCTGTGAAGGTCCTCATCGACGCGCATACAGACCTTGCCGCGCTGCTCACGACTACCGCGGGCGGCACCGGTCTTGGGGCTGTGGTCGTGCAAGCATCAACACGGTTCACGGGAGCACCGGCAGTTGCATCACCGGTTATCAGCTGCGCTGGAACCCTTTGCACTATCACGGCGTTCTCCGCTGCGGGCGTCATCACCTTCACTGCGCCGGCACTGACGAATAGCGCCAACGGCGAAATGGTCAACATCGTGTACCGCGATCACGTTGGCGTCACTACACTGTCGCTTCCGGCGATTGTCTGACGTATACTTCCCCTGAAAACACTGTGAAAGGAGACCTCCTATGCCGAAGATTACCGTGACCTCGTACAGCACTAGCCCGTCTTTCACCTTCCAGGATCCGCATCCTGCGACGGGTAAGACTGTCCATACCGTTGCAGCTGGCACGAGCGTAACGCTCGACCTCGAAAATGACGTCTTGAAGCGCATGGCCCCGCAGTTCCGTGCTTTCGAGAACGGCAACTACGGTGTCATCGCTGGTGGCGATTTCACCGCCACGGGTACTGACGTGTTCGGTGACGCCTACAAAGATGTCCACGGTCAGCCTGATATCTACACTACCTCCGTGGGTTCCATCACCATCGGCGGTGAGACGGGCGTCGTGGCTAAGGGTGTGCACCTGGCCGGCCAGAACACCTTCGCCAGTGCCGTTCTGACCGCTGCAGGTGCTCCCGCGTCGAACACCACGGTCACCGTGCGTTCGCTGCTCCCCGGTGCCAATGGCAATAACTTCACGATCGTCGTCATTGACTCCGCGGATGCGGGTGCTTTGGCCTGCACCCACGCGCACGATGCCGTCGTGCCTGACCGGATCACTTACACGGTGGACTTCCACGGTGCTGCGCACACTGCTACCCTGGTTGCGGGCGTCATCAACGCCGCCTTCCCGAATACCCTGTACGCAGTTGTCGGTGGCAACGGTTCCGGTGTCGTGGCGCTTCAGGCTGCTACGGCGCTCACCGGCGGTACGGGCAACGGGGTCAAGTTGACTGCTGGTGGCGCAGACTGTCTGTTTACGGCCTTCGCCGCGGACGGTTCGACCTTCACCTTCAGCACCCCGGACCTCGCCAGCGGCCCAACAGACGGTGGCCGTGCTCAGCTTGCGTACTGGTGCGAGGACCGTATCGTCTCCACCTTGACCTTCATCACCACCAACGCCTAGGACCAAAAGAAAGGGGTGGTAGCACCACCCCTGTCTTTATCTGATGAGTCCGCGGTCGACCGCGCTGTCCTTGAAATCGTCGAGCTTGTCCCCGGCCATCTCCACACCCACCTTTAGAGCTCCAGCAGGCCAGCGGTATTCCTCTGCTAGCGCCACGAGCTCTTTCACCCATATCGAGCGACGGGTAACGCCGTTCGCTTCTTTGATGGCAATGGCGGTTGCGATGAGCTCGGGATTGCTGAGCTTATGCACGGGTACGATCTCCCCGGTCACGGACATCCACTTGTTGATGTCCTCAACCCACTGCCAGCCAACCATCGCCTCTTTTATCATGCGGGGCGCTGCGGCCTGAACCGACGAGATGATTTTCTTTTGCTTGGGAATTTCGATAACGGGGGTTACGGATTGCTGGGAGAGGTAAACGCGCCAGCTTGGTAACTTGCACTTGTCTGACCGCTCGGGGGGCTGGATGAACATCCACTCCCACACGACGTCTTCGATGTCTTCGGGATTCACACCCTGCTCGAGCTGGCGCTTGGCGGCGACGGCTACGCGCTGGTGCTCATTACTCGAACAAACGGGAATTCGCAAAACAGTTCCATCTTTTAGGGAGGCGACAACCTCTTCGCAGGCGTCACCTCCGCACACATCGGGTCCATCTGAGATACAGCATGTTTGAAATTTTCCAACGATGGTGGCAGGGATAAAGAACGGTTTGTGTCGCATTGCGAGCATCCTTCTCTCCTTCTTAGATGGTAAAACGGCGTTCTTCAAGCAGTAGCGTAATAAAACGTTATGGTCAAACAAAAAAGAAGCAAAAGAGACAGCACACCGTTAGGTGCCTGTCTCTGTTGGAACTCCAACCCTACTCAGACGACCGGCTCCGCCCTCCGCTCGGCTTCCGCCTGATCGGCGCGTGCCCGTGCAGCGTCGCGCCGGGCTTCATCGCGATA
>Ga0315293_10004816_pt1 | contig 12754 bp, 9 predicted proteins | sample YL17G13_20_MG_FD_203071 | JGI IMG/M metagenome (GOLD analysis project Ga0315293, IMG submission 203071) | Sediment microbial communities from Yellowstone Lake, YNP, Wyoming, USA - YL17G13_20 | ecosystem: Environmental > Aquatic > Freshwater > Lake > Sediment | place: USA: Wyoming | collected... | reverse complement strand
TTGAAGTCTGCCCTCCGAACTGAAGTATGATCCCGTCCGCATCTTCCTTCTCTACTATGTTCAGCATGTCTTCGACGGTGATCGGTTCGAAGTAGAGTCTCGTGGATATGTCGAAGTCCGTGGATACCGTCTCTGGATTGTTGTTAACGATGATGGCATCGATGCCTTCTTCTTTGAGCGCGAGGGCGCCATGAACGCAGCAGTAATCGAACTCTATCCCTTGGCCGATTCGGATCGGCCCAGCTCCAACAACAATGACTTTCTTGTTTGTTGACGGCCTCGCCTCGCATTCTGACTCGTAGGTCGAGTAGAAGTAGGGTGTCGCAGCTTCGAATTCGGCTGCGCAGGTGTCCACCATTTTGAATACAGGTTTCACACTCTTCGCTGTGCGCATGTTGCGGATGGTTCGTTCGTCCTTGTCGGTGAGAAGTCCAATGTACTCGTCACTGAATCCTAGCCTCTTGGCATGCTTCAGGATATCGTCGTCCAGCTTCTTCTTGAGTCTATCTTCAGTCTCGACAATCTCCTGCACCTTCTTGACGAAGAAGGGATCCCAGTTAGTGAGTTCGCAGATCCGTCCAATGCCCATGCCACGCCTCAGGGCTTCGGCAATCGCGTAGAGCCTTGCATCAGTGGCGGACGAGAGTTCTCCCTCGATCTCCTCGTCAGTCCATTTTTCGGGCTCGAGCCCCAATCGGTCTATCTCCAGCGATCTCACGGCCTTCAGGAGCGCCTCCTGGATGTTCCTGCCGATGGCCATTACTTCGCCCGTGCTCTTCATCTGAGTTCCGAGCCTTCTCTCGACAGTCCTGAACTTGTCGAAGGGCCATCTCGGGATCTTCATCACTGCGTAGTCGATTGCGGGCTCGAATGCTGCGCAAGTCTTTCCTGTGATTGCATTCGGTATCTCGTCGAGAGTCCTTCCGACAGCTATCTTGGCCGCGACTCTTGCGATGGGATATCCGGTCGCCTTGGACGCCAGCGCGCTGCTCCTGGAGACTCTGGGGTTCACTTCGATTACCCTGTATTCTCCGGTCTTCGGATGCACCGCGAACTGGATGTTCGCTCCGCCCTCGATTCCCAGCGCTCTGATGATCTTGATGGTCGCCCTTCTAAGCATCTGATGGTCCTGGTCGCTGAGCGTCTGGGCGGGTGCCACGACAATGCTCTCGCCTGTGTGGATGCCCATGGGGTCCAGGTTCTCCATGTTGCAGACGATGATGCAGTTGTCCTTGGAGTCGCGCATCACCTCGTACTCGAACTCCTTCCAGCCGATGACGCTCTCCTCGATCAGGACCTGATGGATTCTGGAATATGCCAGACCGCGTCCGGCAATGTTGACCAAATCCTCCTCGTTGTACGCGATCCCCCCACCAGTGCCGCCTAGCGTGAAGGCCGGTCTGACGAGGACTGGATAGTCGCCAATCTCTTCTACGGCCTTCTTCGCTCCTTCGATTGATTTGGTTGTCTTGCTCTTCGGGATCGGTTCGTTGAGGTCGAGCATCATCTTTCTGAACAGTTCTCTGTCCTCCGAGAGCGCAATCGCCTTCGGTTGACTACCTAGAAGCTGGACTCCCAGCCTCGCCAGCGTCCCGTTCTCTGCAAGTTCCGAGCACAGATTCAGGGCGGTCTGTCCGCCCATTCCGGAAAGAATGCCCTGGACCTTCTCCTTCTCGATGATCTTGGTGACTGTTTCCACATTCAAAGGCTCGATATAGACGATGTCTGCCATCTCTAGGTCGGTCTGGATCGTCGCTGGGTTGGAGTTCACGAGGACCGTCGTGTATCCCTCCTCCCGCAGGGATCTGCATGCTTGCGAACCAGAGAAATCGAATTCGGCTGCTTGACCGATGACAATTGGTCCTGATCCTATGACCATCAGCTTCTTCAGGTCCGTCCTTCTTGGCATCAGGTTCCCTCCAGCATTCTCTTGAATCGGTCGAACAGGAAGCCAGTGTCCATGGGTCCTGGATGGGCTTCGGGATGAAACTGAACCGAGAATATCGGAAGGTCGCGGTGTCTCATACCTTCGACTGTGCCATCGTTTAGGTTCGTGACTGTGATTTCGAGGCCCGAGTCTTGAGCTGATTCGGCATCAACTGCGAACCCGTGGTTCTGGGATGTTATGTACGCTCTTCCTTCGAGCATGACTGGTTGATTGACGCCCCTGTGGCCAAACTTCAGTTTGTATGTACTTGCCCCGAAGGTTAAGGAGAGAAGCTGGTGTCCAAGGCATATGCCCATCATCGGATGGTCGTCTTTCAACTTGGCTAGAGTGGACACGATTGTGGACAACATCTCAGGATGAGCTGGATTGCCGGGGCCGTTCGATATGAATATGCCATCAGGCTCGAGCTCTCTAACAGCTTTCTCCTCTGTGTCGTAGGGCAACTGGATCACATTGAATCTGGATCTTAGCTCCTCAACGATGTTGGATTTCAAACCGCAGTCGAGGAGAGCGACTGTTTTCGGCTTCTTCTCATCGAACCTGATTACTCTCTTCGTGCTCACTCTCGAGACTAGGTTTGACTCCTCTGGGTGTTTCATCGCTCTGACACGTTCGATGAACTCCTTCGGTTCCTCGGTTGTGATTCCGCCTCTCATGGTCCCATGGGTCCGCAATTGGCGGATCAACGAGCGCGTGTCAATCTCACATATGCCGGGGACTTCGTTCTCAGCGAGAAGCTGGTCTATCGTCTTCGTGCAGTCTCGGTGGCTGGGATGGTCGCATTTCTCCTTGACCGCATAGCCCCAGACTTGCACTCTCTCGGACTGGAAATCGCGCGAGTTCACGCCATAATTGCCGATCAACGGGTACGAGCTGACTAGAATTTGGCCGCAATAGGAAGGATCTGTGAGGGATTCTTGGTAACCGGTCATCCCAGTGGCGAAAACAACCTCTCCGAGTACTTCTCTGCGAGCGCCGAAGGCCTCCCCCTCATAAATCGTCCCATCCTCGAGGACTAAGAAGCCCTTCATTCACACGACCTTTCGGATATTCCGAGGGGGGTTAAAGAAGCTTGTTGTGCCTTTTCAGACTCATTTCTCCTCGAATATCCCGTCTCGGACATGCAATTTCGAATTGCTCCCGGCAAACCATCGGGTTTTAAAGGCTCTAATTCCCTCAGCCATCAAGGTTTGATATGTTCCCTTCGCACTGCAAAGAGGTCAGCGTGAAGACAGTTGACTTCCAGCTGACCGAGGACAACATAAGGCGGTTTCTCAAAGGCAAGAAGGCCTACATCAGAACGAGGTACTATGTCTTCAACTCTGGAAACGAATGGGCAGTTGCCTTGATAGTCAGGAATCCATCGAATGACATTCTCCAGGATATCGCCTCGGTCCACATCCTGTCTCTGCCCAAAGACACAACCTTCGTGGTGGACCCGGGATTGGATGTGCTCTCTGCAAGCTCCATGGGCGCTCTCAGGGAATCGGCCGGTACAAAATGCGTCGTCGTCAGGGGTAAGGCTGAGCACGTCTCCTTCTTCATCGAGGAACCCCCCTACGAGCTGACGATATTTGATGTCGTTCCGCCTCAGCCCTCTAAGCTGGTTGGACTTGTTCGCACTTCACTGGAGACCGATCTTCAGGACATCTATGTGCGATTCAAAGTCCTGGAAGTCGATCTGAACTCGCTCTCGAAGAAGTCGGAAACTGCAATCACCATGTTCCCATGCCGGGCGTCGGGACTCGTATCCGGGAAGAGGGTTCTATATTTGGATGAGACCCCTGAACTTACCGCGGAAGAGATTGAGAATGTCACGCTTGTGGGATGCAGCTTGTCCGCCAGGATCTTCAAAGCGGTCTATGGTGTCGAGCCGCGGATGATCAACATGTGTCCACAGGATTTGGCCCAGGAGATCGGCGTTAAGGGTCCTCTCCTGATCAAGTGCTGCAAGATCAAGGAGGGATTCGAGAAGAAGGGTGACGTAGGAATCGTCCCATGGGGGGCCCGTACATCTGACGTGACGGCCGCTCTTACTGCAATCCTGCGCTAGATGCTCAACTCATCTTCGCGGAACTTCACTGCTGGACAAGGACCTAGGCACTCTCCGCAATGGCTGCATTTCGACTTGTCGATTCTGATCCGTCCATCCAGTTTCAGGGCACCATTTCTGCACCTGCCCAGACAGATGCCGCACCCGGCGCAGTCCACTGCTCTGAACACGATTTCCTTAAGCACCGCAGCCTTCTCGCGCAGCTCCTTTTCGCCCTTGGCCTTTATCATCACAGGGCCTTCAGAGAAGACAGTGATCGAACGGACCTCGGCGATGTTCCCGTCCGGGGACGTCGTAACCTCTCCAATGATGTTCAGCATGTTTGAGACCATTCCCATCGGGAGCGTCCTGCTGAACACGCCCTCCATGCTGAGCCCCTCGACACATGGGCTATAGCCGCTCGTGCTTCTGAACTCAAGACTCCGTGGTTCAGCCTTCTCTGATGTCGACGCCACCTCATCTCTCCATACGGAGCCAAGTTCTTCCAGCACTGACTTCGGCACATGTTTCCAGCGCCACAAATCGTATTTGAGCCATGCATCCGCTTTGCCGGTCTTCGCGGCGTGCTCTTCCAGGAATCTCTGGTATCGATCGTATTCTGAACTGATTTCCCTCACCTTCCTGAGCTCTGCCAAGTCCGTGGCGGGGCACATGAAGCATCCAATCCTTTCTAGTCCTTGTCTGTAGAGAGGGTTCACATTGGCTCCTTTTGAGAACAGGTATATCCAGACATGCAACGCAGACCACTTCTGTATGGGCGAGGCCGCCAGCTGGTTGGGAGTCCAAGGATTCCTCCAGACCTTGCCTTTCTCTGCTCTCTGCTGTGACTCGTAGGCTCGCTGACCTATGAATGACAGCACGCCTTCCGGGAAGTTCTTCTGGATCAGCTGAGTCGCCGGGCCGAGCTTGCATGTCTTGCAGCACCATCTGAAATCCTTTGCCGGAGGGCCGAAGTAGGCCAGATTCTTCCAGAACGCCTCTCCAGCACTCTCGACGATGAGGTCAAGCGAGAACTCACTAGCGATCTGCGTAACGTTCCTCTTCGTCTCTTCGAACTCGAGGCCCGTGTCGACGAACATGAGCTTGGGTCTGACTCCCGCGTCGAGAACTAGCAGGAGCGTGGCGAGGCTGTCCTTACCGCCGCTGTAGGAGACAACGACCGGCAGCGGATTCTCAGACACCATCTTGTTGATGAATCGCTTCGCCTCCGCGACTCGTCGTGAAATCACCTCTCGATTCGCGGCGATGACATCATCCCAAGAGGCCGGCTTGGAACTCGATTGGTTCCGACCATCATCCACGATCCACCGTGTCTTGACCGCCGTTCCACGTTTGTGCTTCATCATCTCGGCCGAAGTCATCTTTGAGACCCCGACTGAGACCGGCTTTTCATTGTCTTCGACAACAAGCACTTCCGTGCCAACTTTGATATCGGGATCACAATCCAAGATGCCCACCGCGAGCGTGCTCGCACTCTTGTTCCTCACGGCTTCTGCGGCCACTGGGTCTATCTTCACCCATCCTTTCACGGCATTTTTGGCCAAAACCCTCGCGCTCGGTGGTCTCAGCAGGAACTTGTCCCCGCCTATGAGGCTGAACCTGACCGCGCCAATGACTTCACCATCGAGAATCACTTCATCCATCCTGTCGATATCGGGTGCCTTGTTGAGCAGGACTATTCGCCCGTCGGGGATGACGAGACTGCCGGTCCCGCGTCCGAACTGTGAGTCGATCAGGGATCGGATTCTCTCTATGTCCGAATCGAAAGCGGGCCGTGCGTCACCTGGGGGGGTTATCTTGACCTCTCTCGTCCTCCCAGCGCAGACTCCGCATACATTCTGCTCGAGCACAGGCAAGTTGCACTTGTCACACCAGCGCAGGTGGATCTTGCCAAGTATGATTGCGCCCACGGGACTCAGGAGAGAATGGCCGTATTATAGACTATCCGCCCGACGGCCTACTTCAGTCTCTTCCACTGCTTCACGACGGATTCGACGGCGTCTTTGGCCCTCTCGATCCTGTCCTCCGCCTGAAGCCGGCTCATTCCAGGGCCAGATATGCCAAGCCCGATGGGCTTCTCGTACTCAACAGCAAGGTCTGTGATCTTTCTCGCTGCTTGGCCGATCACGATCTGGTCGTGCTCGGTCTCGCCCTCGATGACTGCGCCGATCGTTACGACGCCATCGATGGTCTTGTCCTTCACGAGCGTCTTCACGGCCAGTGGAATGTCGAAAACGCCAGGCGTCATTACGACCCTGACCACTTCCACGTCCAAGAACCTCGCATGCTCCTTTGCTCTCTCCAGCATCATCTGCGTGATGTCGAAGTTGTATTCGCTGCAGACGATTCCTATTCTCATCTTTCCTGCCATTTCATTACCTCCTTTCTTGACCCTCAACTGATCGGTCCAACGTCATCGAACCCTTGCCTCAGCCCTTTGCCAGCGTTCCTCGACAGCCTTTCGGGCCTGAACAGAAGGTCGTATGCGTTGACAGCGTGCTCCCTCGACCTGCGCTCCGCGAGCCGAGCGAGTTCCTTCGCGCTCTTCGCCTCATCCTCATGCACGAACACCTCGATGACGTGTTTGTTCGCCAGCAGTTGGACATGGATTAGGCCGGTCGACGCTTCGTGGGCGCAGACCTTGTCGATTTCGTTCGCGCCCGGCATTCCCAGCGCGATGACGATATCGCACTCTCTCTCGTCGAACAGTTTCTTGGCCGCCACGGGCAGATCCTTCACTCCCGGGACCGTGTATCTCTCCACTCTGAAACCGGTCCCGGTCTTCTTCAGCTGATCGATTGCTAAGCCGCCCATGTCGACTCTCGCGAAGGTCGTGTCCGCGACCCCGATCCGCTTCATCGCCTCTCGACCTCCCTGAGCTTCTGGTTGGCCGTCTGGAACTCTATGATCTTGTTGATTATCTTGCGAGTGCCGTCGAGATCGTGGTCCAAGTGCGGCATCCGCACGACCTTGACCTTCAAACCCCTCTTCGCCAGTTCCTTCTCCAGGTTCTGCTGGTCGAAGGGTTGGTCGTAGCCCAGGGTGATGACGTCTGGTTTGAGTTCCTTGACGATCTCGAAGATGTCTCCTCCTTCCCTGCCAAGGACCGCTTTGTCCACCGGTTTCAGTGATGCCACGAGCTCGCGTCTCATCTTCTCAGGCGTGATCGGCTCGTGCTTTCTCTTCCTGACCGTAGAATCTGTCGCGACGACTACGACGAGCTCATCACCGAGCTTCTTCGATTCTTCGAGATAGTGAAGATGGCCCAAATGGAGGATATCGAAAACCCCTGTGGCCATTACGCGAACCATGAGCGCTCACCTGTTTCCGAATATCTTCCAGGCCTCTACGACCTCAGCCCCTTCAAGGAATGCGTACTGATGTCTCTTAGCGTAGGCCATCGCCTTCTGTTTGGAAAGCGCACCGCCGTCGTCGCCCATCATCTCGCACACAGTAGCGGATGGGACAAGCCCTGCCATGACCACGAGCGCCGTAGCGAGCTCGGTGTGTCCGAATCTGGTCTCGAGTATCCTCTCCGACGTGTTCAGTAGATGTATGTGACCTGGGGCGCGGAAGCTCTTTCCGAACTCCTTCTTGGCCCAGCCATCCTCCGAGGTCAGAGCTCTCCTTGACAGCTCTGCGAATTCTTTGACCGTCATCGCTCTGTCGTTGTCCGTGATGCCTGTGAATGTCTTTCTGTGGTTTATCGTGATTCCGAAGGCGGATTTCACGTCGTACGGGATGTCGTTCGGTATCAGGTTTCTCATCACGGGATAGTGTTCGGCCATCCCAAGGAACAGCTCGCTGAGAAACGGAAGGCCCAAGGCTCTCTGGATCTGAGTGTCTGCGGTCGTGCAGATCAATCCTCCGGCATCCTTCCGCAGAGTCCTTATGACAGAGGGGTCGACATGCTCCGACGCGACGACCATGTCCGTCTCCTCTTCACGTCCATCTGCGTCATAAACGAGCACGATTCGGCCTTGCCGGAGCTCCTGGATTGCCTTTGGCACGGCAGTTGAAGCCATCAACTCGCGCATGAAGGCCGAGAATATTAGTGGTGTTGCAGTTACCAACCAGAAGGTATCAGTCTATCTTTCTTAAAGCCTCGGCCGGGGCCAGTCTCGAGGCCTTCCGGGATGGTGGGAGCGTCGACGCCATCGTGATCGTGAACGCCATGGCTACCAGCGTCAGTATCTCTCCCCATGGTATCACGAACGGAGCGTTCTCAGAGAATCCTCCCCAGGCGTACATCCTCCATGAGAGGACGAGCCCGAGGACTACCCCGAGGAAGATTCCGAGAAGCGAGACGAATGACGTCTCCAGCAGGAACACCTCGAGTATCATCCGACGCTGGAAACCAATAGCGCGCATGACGCCTATCTCCTGACGCCTCTCGGTGACGTTCCTTATCGTTATGATCCCCAGGCCAGCGATTCCAACGACGAGACCTATCCCCAGGAACACCTCCATGAGCTGCATTATGGATGAGACAGTGCTCATGAACTCCTCGACAGTGTCCTTGATCACGAATGTCATGAATCCGTATTCCACGAACTGTTTCTCCAGCTGCTTGGCGATCTGGGCGTCGGTCAGCGACGAGCTTTGGGAGGTGGCAATATAGAAGATGTTCGTGTGCACTTCGACCGCTCCCGAGGTCACGAACGATGCCGATGTGAACACTCCCGGGAGGAAGATCTGGTTCATGATTCCGACGACGGTCAACTCCGTCGAGTTCCCGTTTTGGAACTCCACGGTTATCCGGTCGCCCACATCCACGAAGAACGTGCCATACTGCGGCCCATACATCTGGGGCACCACACTTCCGTCCATGACGGCTAGTGTCGGATCCGACGAAAGTGCCATCCAGACGTCTCCGTCAGTCTCGTATCCAGCAGCCCTCTCTTGGAGTGAGAACCCGCCTTCTGAAAGCAGCGCCGCGTCAAACCCGATGAGAGTCGATGGGTTCGATTCGTTATCGCCGACTTTCATGAGGTCGATAGGAGCCGTTGTCGCAGTCTCGATGTCAGTCACAGCGTTCTGTCCCAACGCCGCGTTCGCGCCGTCCATTCCCGCGCTGACGTTGTCCACGGGTATGTCCCTCATCGAGTATCCTATGATCTCGAAACCTCCCGAGTATTTCTGAGAGATTGTGTCCACGCTCTCCCTTTGGAATGACGCTATCATCGCGATGACGACGACTGTGAACATGATCAACGAGAAAATGAACAGGGTTAGCGCGGTCCTGAACTTCTTGTTCATCGGATAACTGATGGCCGTCCTGAATACCGGTAGAAGCGATTTCCGTCTGCCGAAGAGCGCCACCAAGCCGGCCAACATAAGGTCGCTGTTGAACATGGCCAACAAAACCCCGCCAGTCACGAGCACAAGGCCGGAGACGATGAACATCTCCATCCCCCCCGACAGCTCGCCGAATATCAATCCGTTGATGTCGAGCGGGTCCGTCTGCCAGAAGATCATGAAGGCACCGACGATGGAGAACGGCACGCGCGGTCCCATGAACCTGAGGGACACCATGGCGCCCCCCAGCGCCATAAGACACGGGCCAAGCGTGGTCTGTGCGACCTGCTTCGATGCGGCTCCTTGGAGGGTCAGGAACACGCCGAGCACAGCCAAGGCGATTCCCGGGACGACGTACCTCTTCTCAGATTTGGTCAGCATCGGCTCAGGGATGTCCCTGATGGCCCTCACGATGTTGAGCTTGCTCACGCGCCATGAAGCCACCACGACCGTCAGGAGCGTTATCAAGAAACCTGCGCAGGCCGACACAACGAGGCTTCCCCAGGTGAAGTGCAGGGTCCAACTCATTCCCGATCCTGTGAAGACCGACGAGAACAGAACGATCATCAGGCTCGCGATGGCCAGGCCCGCGAATGCGCCCGCGACGGACGCGAGCAGGGCGTAGACGACGCCCTCGAACATAAAGCTCTGAGTGAGATCGTTCCTCTGCATTCCTATGGCCCTGGATATGCCCATCTCAGGCTTCCTCTCCTCGGCCAGCATCACGAAGATGTTGATGATCAACGCGACGCCGGCAATGATCGCGAACGAGCTCATTATTATGAATATCTGGGAAACCTGGTCGGACGTCTGCTGAGCAGCTTCGACCCCGTCTGCTTTGATGGACCAGTAGTCGAAATCGTAACCAGATGGCAGCTTCTCCTTCAGCTCTTGGATAGCCTGATCCGTCACCTTGTACCCGGACTCGATTCCGCCTGTGTTCGAGACGTCCAAGGTGTTGATCAGCCCAGGTTGCGAGTACAAGGACTGAGCGAACGAGATGTCCACGAACAGAATCTCAGCCTGCTGCCTCAATGCCATTCCCGAATCCTTCGCGATGGCAGACACCTGCAGATGAATCGGGATGCCGGACTGCGGGATTACGAGCATCGTAACGCCCACCCCCGCTTCGATCTTGTCCGCCATCCTCTTGTTGATGACAGCCATACCTCCGCTGATTTCAGACTCGGAGATCTGTGAGCCGTCTGCCTTCAGGAGCGAATCGAGGTTGTGGTCCGGATCGAACCCCAAGAGCATACCGGTCGGTGCAGATGCTCCAGAGTCCGGATTGATTACAGTCACGCTTTCTCTGATCGCAGGGGCAGCTCCGTCGACGTATCTCATGCCGCCGGAGTCCACGAGCGAGATGAGGTCGTAGGCAACGGACTGGTTGAAATAAGTGCTCCTGCCTGCATCGTCCAGGATCGAGACGACCTCGTCGATATGCCCAGTCGAGTCGTAAGTTCCCTTCTTGATGATGTAGTCGAGAGTGTCGGCGACGACGAGGGAACCCGAGATCATCGCCGTTGAGATCAGCAATCCAGCCACGACGAGGATCGTGTACCTCCTCTTCCTCGCGATGTTTCTCAGAGACATCTTGGCGAGGGTCTTCCTTCTGACCATCAGCAACCCGACGACGGCGAATGCTATGAAGACAAGGATCAGAAGCTGGCCGAGACCGTTCAACTCAGATCACCTCAGAATGGCGCGGGCGTGAATTCCTTCTCAATGAGGCCATCCTTCATCATAACAATCCTATCCGCCATCTTTCCGATGTTGTAGTCATGAGTGACTATGATGAACGTCTGCTTGTTCTCCTTGTTCAGCTTCCTGAGTAGGACCATAATCTCCTTGGACGACTCGCTGTCAAGGTTGCCAGTCGGTTCGTCTCCGAACACAATCTCCGGCTTGTTCACGAGTGACCTTGCAATTGTAACCCTCTGCTGTTGGCCACCGGACAGTTCCGCCGGCTTGTGTGATTGCCAGTCTTCGAGTCCAACAGCCTTCAGCGCCTGCAACGCCTTGGTCCGGGCATCTTTGGGAGGAGTACCCGATATCAGGAGCGGAAGCTCGACGTTCTCAACCGACGTAAGTACAGGGAGCAGGTTATACGCCTGGAAGATGAATCCAATCTTCTCGGCTCTGTACTTCGTCCGCGTGCGGTCGGTCATCTTTGACAATGGTTGACCTCTAATCAGGACCTCACCCTCAGATATGTCATCCAGACCGGATATGCAGTTGAGCAGCGTGGTCTTGCCACAGCCGGAGGGTCCCATGACGGATATCATCTCGCCCTCTCTGACGGCCAGGTCGACTCCTCTCAAAGCCGCCACCTTTACCTTCCCCGAATCGTAAACCTTCTTCACTCCCTTTGCGACGATGATGCCCTCTGACTCGCGTTCCTGTCCCGCTCCACTGATTCTTTCGGCTTTCTTTTCCATCGCTGTCCCTCCCCTCAGGCGGACGATGCACGCGACTGTGCGCGACCTCAAAGAATTCGCTAGTTCTTATTAGAGGTTTTCGCAGGCCATCCGGCTGAAGTCCTCGTGGGCTATCCGAGCACTCATTTATATCTGCACGCCAATACAAGCGCTTGATGTTGGATTCGAAGGAGAAAGTTCGGGCGCTCGATCAGAAGGATATGCTCGGGTCCATCGAAGCGCTCCCGAAGCATCTGGTTGACGGCCTCAGGCGTGGGCGAATGTCTGGGTTGCCGAGGTTCGTGCCGAAGGAGATTGTCGTGTGCGGCATGGGAGGATCAGCCATAGGAGGCGATCTTCTCAAGGCATGGCTCGAGGTGTCCTCAGAGGTCCCGTGCGAGGTCTACAGGTCATACGACCTCCCGGGACATGTTGGCAGAGATTCTCTCGTGATCGTTGCGAGCTATTCCGGCAACACAGAGGAAAGCTTGAGCATGTTCGAGGCCGCGAGGAAGAAGCGGTCGAAGATAGTGGCAGTATCGGCTGGTGGTCAGCTTGCCAAGATGAGCGAGACTGTATCGGTTCCATTCGCGAAGCTCCCTTCGGGCCTCTTGCCCAGAGCTTCTCTCGGCTACATGTTCGGGGCGATGCTTGGCGTTCTCGAGCGCTCAGGAGTCATTGTGCAGGACAGACAGGTCGAAGAAGCAGTCAGGGTCATGGGCAAGATGACCGCCTACTGCAAACCGTCGGTCCCGACGAGCGACAATCCGGCGAAGATGGTCGCCCACGAACTCTTCACCTGCGTGCCGCTAGTCATCGGGTATGGCCTGTCTCGTCCAATCGCCAAGAGATGGGCGAACCAGTTCAATGAGAATGGCAAGAGCATAGCCTACAGCTCTGAACTGCCGGAATTGGACCATAACGAGATCGTAGGCTGGGTGAAAGATGCCAGAAGCAGGGGGTTCGCAGCGGTTTTCCTCCAGCATGACGACCGACAAGGGCCGATGCAGAAGCGGATCCAGGCGACGAAGGACA
>Ga0315293_10004815_pt1 | contig 12755 bp, 9 predicted proteins | sample YL17G13_20_MG_FD_203071 | JGI IMG/M metagenome (GOLD analysis project Ga0315293, IMG submission 203071) | Sediment microbial communities from Yellowstone Lake, YNP, Wyoming, USA - YL17G13_20 | ecosystem: Environmental > Aquatic > Freshwater > Lake > Sediment | place: USA: Wyoming | collected... | reverse complement strand
TATAATACATCGGTTGTTATAAATATAAATTCTAAAAATCTTGAAAAGATAAAAGAATTAAGAACTATGATGGCTATTACCTCTAGAATTGCCCGAAGCAACAATAGGTTAGGCAGATATAATATGTTTTTAATAGATAATGCCCTTTTGGCTTTTTGCGGTCTTAAATATTTCATTCTAGAATCTTTTTCCATAGATACTGTTCCTGGAAACCCGGGATTGTATAGTATTAATATGGAAGCTTCAGAAATAAAATTAGGTCTAGAGAGGGCTCAGCAGTTAGACAGACTCGTTCTGGATTCAAATGACAGGATAGTGAATGCAGCTGAATATATTATTGATCAGGCCAGGGAATGGATAATGGATACTAGCCCCAACAAGGGACACACTATTGATAGTAGGGATTATTATGAAATGCTTTTCGGGAGAAGTCCAACAGTTTCTCGGGGGAGACCTAATGATGATTGGATTTTAAGTTCAGCCATGGCTAAGGCAATTAGAAATGCTGTTAATCGGACTGACTCCAGCCTATTTTCAGATTTTTACCAAAACCCAATGGTAATTGAGCACAGTAAAAAAATAAGGGGAGAGGGGAATTATCTTCCCTTTGCTCCCAAAATGGGATTTCTGGAAGCCGAAGAAAATATGTATATAACAAATTATATTTTCAATGTTTATAAGTGTATGTCGGGAGAAGAAGTTTATTATTTAGATGGGGCCAAGATGGATTGGGATACCGAAAGGGAATATCTTAAATATGCTGTGGCGGAGGATAATATTGATCTTCTTAAAAGGTATATTATTGAAGGTGAGGGGATGACGGGACTTAAGAATTATGTCTATTCAAGAGCATCCGCTATAATCGGTCTCCCTCAGCATATTGTAGATCCAACATGTTATCCTGATTTGGAACTTCCATTGTACAATGATTTAGGGGATCGTGGGGAAAAGTTTAAACTGACGTATGGCGATGTTGGGATGTTAACTACCTCACTAAATATGAGAAATATGCCGATTCAACTTGATTGGGTAGCGATAGAGCCGGATGCCTTTTTTTGCAAGAGTTCAATTAATGATGTTTTAAATAATACGGGTGAACCGGGGTTCGAGACTGGAAAAGAGAATCTGAGGGATATGGCCAGAAGGAATGTAAGGGGAGGCGTGTTGCTGGATCCAAGTATTTTTGAGGATAAAATAGCTGATAGCACAAGGAATAACGATGATGGGGCATGGCTTAATATAGATAAGGTAAACGATGAGGTAGATAAAGCTACAGCTGATTTGGGCGGAGAAATTCTTGAAGCTACCAAAGTTGAGGATGGAAATACTCTCTGGGTTAGGCAGATTGAGGGAAATGGAAAGAATCATTTAATCCAGTTTGTGGATTATGTTCCAAGAAAATATTCGGGGGGTACCCCTGAATTACAACCAACTTTTACAAAAAAACAGGCTGATAGGAATACTGCAATATTGAGAGATTTTCTTAAAGATAAAAAAATAAGTATTTCGATAATAACCGATATGGCTTTTAAGCATTCAAATGGTAAAATGGTGATCGGATGTGTTGGCACTTATTATCATCAGAATGATCCGGATGATCCAGATAGTGGGGGGGTATGGGAATCGATAGCAGTAGCTGTAAGAAACCTCGGGATGGATATGAATGAGGGTCCGGCCGTATTTTCTGATGCTAAATCTTATACTGAAAAGGTGGTTAATAGCCCCGATGTCGATTTTTCTGACCCAGTTTTTAAACTAATGAGAATAGCGAAGAAGGGTCCGGTGTTGGACCGAGCATTGGTAAGTGAACTTCCATTATCTTATCGAGTTGCCGAGGGATTTGTCGTTAACGATGCTGGGGAAGTAACTAGTGTGTCAATTGGCAAAGAAGTAGCCGTAGATTCAAATAATGCGGAACTTAGAACTCCGAGTAATATAATAACCTCTAATCAAATGAAAGTTTTTGAAAAGCAAAATTATAATCAAAATAGAAATATAAATAGGTATGATAAATTCGGAGAGAAACATCTTAACGGGATTATAGAAAGAGTGAGGAAGCAACATAAAGATGACCATTTTAGAATGGTTAAGGCTTTTCCCACATTCAAATTTTATTTTATAGAAGAGGATCGGATTGCAGTTAAACCACTCAGTGGTATATTGGGTGAGTTTAAACTTTTTGATGACATATTCTCCTATAATGCTATTTTAAGCATAGATATCACTAAATCGAGAAAAGATGCCGCCGATGTGGCTATAGTACGTATACTTAATACCAAAGGTGTTTTGGATAAGGAACGATTTGGTTTATATGATCCGGGAAGCAATAATCTTTCTAGATTTGAAGAGGAAAGTAACGATAGGGGTGCTCAGGAAACAATAGACGAACAAGATAAATTGACAGAATTTGTTCTTAAGGTTGGCACAAGGATAAAAATTAAGATGGGGTACACTTCCGATCCGACACTTTTAGATACGGTATTCACTGGAATGGTATCCGAAGTCTCTCTTGGGGATGTCGTAACCCTAATAGCCCAGGGATATGGCGTTGAACTCTTAAAACCAATTACGGGGTGGTCCAATAGGATAAAGATCCAGGATTATACTGCCTATAAAGTGCTTGATAAGATAATTCAGAGGCCAGAAGTGGTTCATTTTGGTTTCAAGGATTGGTTGCCGGCAATTGACGTAACTAATAAAATAATGGGTAGAAGGTACAAGGTAAAACCCGGGACAGGTTCGTATGGTGAAGACGATTATCTTCCTGGCTTGGTTCATCCTAGTTTCTGGAGGTCTTGGCTTGGTGTATCCTATTTTTTGACGCATTCGAATGATCCAAGAGATGACAATATCTACACTCCGGAAGTAAGTCATTGGGATGAACAATGGAATGGGGATTCTTTTGAGTTTATTTGTGAGAATAAAACAATATGGGATATATTCCAGGAATTTACTAGAAGAATGCCAGGTTATAAAACTCAAGTAGTGCCTTGCGATAATAGGGCCACGATATATTTTGGGCCATCTGATGGATATTATAAATATACCGATGAATTAAGGGGTTTAGCGGCTGAGTCAGCTGCTCATGAGGTTGATCCCGATCTATATATACAGAATGTAATAGATGATGGCAAATTGAGAGAACTTGATTCAACTGAAAAAAGAGGGCTCTTGACTAAGGTTAACGATATAGTTAATAGAGTAACTAAGGAAAAACCGTGGATTGTAGAGCGGGCAACGGCTATAGATAGTTTAATGTCCGGAATGGGGGATTTGTATTTTGGGGATGGGCCAAAAGTTGCAGGATATATATTGCAAGGGGCTGAGGAATACCTTTTAAAAAATAATCGGGAAGAGGAGAGAAAACTTATAGCGGATTTTAGGAAAATAAGTGGAACTGGGGGACTATTTTTTTGTGATAGTTTAAAGTGTACTCCCACGATAAAAGCTTCGGATAATTTCCAAATGTTTAATGTAGAAGATAATATTAGATTGGGCAATTTTAAAATATATCAGGATACAGACGGTAACTATACGGACGCGTCAACCTTTTATAGCCAAAGGATGCTCGATAGTCTTAATTTTCCCGTCAATAAGAAATTAATAAGATCATATCATTATGTGGACAGTATAAGAAACATTATAGCCAATAATATTACTGCATCTGACGAAAATATGTGGAATAGGGTTGAGGTAATAGCCAATATAAAGGGGAGAAATAAAAAAGGACAAAAGGGTAACACAGCTTATAGTACTCCAGATCCCACGCAACTTCTCAGAGTTCAAGTAGATGATAGCATATGGAAAGAGACTTTAATCACAAAAGTTGTTAACGAACCAAATGCGACAACTCCACAATCAGCTTGGCTTTATGGTTTGGGTAATTTATGTTTAGGCGTAAATGAAATGTATGGTGGGCATCTAACAATCATGGGAGATCCTACGGTCAAGCCTAACGATGTTGTTTTTTTAAATGACTATTATACCGATATGCATGGGGCATTCGAAGTCCGAGAAGTAACTCATCATTTTAGTCATGAAACCGGGTTTATCACTACTATCGTACCCGATTGCATATGCTATACAAATAATTCAATGGCGTTGGCGTCGGACGCCGTAGCGGGCGGATGGTTCGATGATGTGGCACGGAGCATGGGATGGGTATATAAAGTTAAAATCCCGTTCATAGCCGATATTACTGGAAAGCAGGTTTTAAGTATTGGGGCTGCGCTCGCAGGAACATGGGCTTTCGGCAAATTTATTCGATCACCTGGATTAAGAACTGGGGCTAGAAATCTTGAGCAGAAATTGGGACCCCAGGGACTTAATCAAGGATTAGGGAAAGTGTATACAGCGGCAACTGAAAGACCTCAATTTATAAGGGCCGTTAGAGCCAGCAAGATGGCTTCAAATGTTATACAAATGGCTTCGTTACAAGCCGCAGCGCTAGCAATGAAAAATCTTCCGTTAGCACTTTTAATAGCTGGTGCACTTGCAAGTGAGGTAATAGGGGGTAAAGCCATTAGAACTGACCTGCAGGCTCTACAGTTTGGTATAACTGGTTGGACGAAAGGCAGGAGAGAACCTATCAATTTTCTTCCTCTTTATTACGCGGGAAGACCTTATATAGCTGGAATAAAGGGGATGCGTAGGAGTGATTGGTGGGAACCGGGTGCCGAGGGTATAAGACGAATGACATATTATCACTTCAATTTGGCTCCGAGATTCTTGTCTCAATATTTGAATGCTGCTTTCGATAATAAGATGTCTCAACAGACAATAGTTAAGTGATATAAGGGAAATATACAATGAAAATACCTAATAGCATAAAAGATATCGCATTTTCAGATTATAGATCGCACATACCTGGAATTATATGTGATATAATTGAATGCAACCAATATATTGGATTTTCTTCTATATTAAAAGTTAGACCCCTGGGACTTTTGGATAGTCCTACTGCTGATCTAGAGGTACTTAAACTTTATAATGTAATATGCTGCGGGTCTGTTGGTATATACGGTTTTCCTACATTAATGAAGGATCTTTATTATGCATATGTTCTTACGGATAATCCATCGCTTATAGAGGGAAGACCCGCATTGATAATACCGAGAAGTTTCTTGTACAGAAACCCCAATAACGACTATGCGACCGAGCCCGATATGATTACAAGGGAAGAACTGAAAAAGATGATCGTAACTAAAGAGATATTAGTTAAATCTAGAAAGTACTCTTAAGGAGAAAATATGGCTGGTACAAGTTCCATACCCACAAAGGAAGAAACAGAAGAATTGGGGGCGGGTACAATAGTCCTATCAATCGATTCCACCAAAAGATCCCCGTCTGTTATAGTAAAGAATAGTGGAGTTACTATTGTGTCCAATAACCCTAGTTTCGGGATTACCGTGGATGATAACGGGGTGACTATTCAAGGCCAGATAGCTTTTTCTTCTGTGGGAAAGAATATAACAAAGGGTATGTACAGCGAGAATAATAAAAGTCCCAAACCGTTTACGTATGAACAGACTTTATCCGTGATTCCTTCAGAGGAGATTTACAACCAATTAGCGCCTCTGATTGGGAGCGACGTGGCCCTACAGGGGTTAAAGAATGGTTTCATGTTATATACTGATATCGCCCCGGGTCCCACACCTCATATGCATACTATAAGTGCGGGGCATAAACATGCCATAGAACCGGCTTATTTGTATAGATTACCTACAGTTTTAACAGGGTTAAGGGATACTTTGACGCAATTGGAAATCTTTTTTGCGAGTTTTGCGAAAAGCGGGGGAGCATAATGATAACTTATTCTGAAGTAGATATAAAAGTTTCACCAAGTGGAGATTTGACCGTTGCGGCCAATGGAGATTTTGCGTTAGCAGATCCTTCCGGAGTATTGAAACAAGATATAACTTTTAGATTAAAAACTGACTTTAGTGATTTTACCCCGCATCCCGATATAGGTGCAGATCTTTCATCTCTTATAGGTGAACAGAATACGAAGGTAACAGCCCAGATAGGGGAAGAAAAAATAATTAGATCTCTCACGAAGGATGGCAGGATAAACGGGAAAGATTTAACAGTTAAGGCCGTACCAATATCTTTAGATAGCATTGTTTATTATGTTTTTGTAAATGACGGTATTTCAGTTCTTAATGTAACGCCGGATATGGCGTTTGATTTAAACAGGGGCATACTATCATATTAGTAAGGAGACTAAAATGATATTCAGAAAAGATTATGGGACATTGGTAAAGAAGTCACTGCAGAATCTGGTCGTTCGTTCGAATATCACCAATACTACTGTGGGCGGTATTGCTCGTTCTCTGATAGAGGTTATTAATCTTAATATATCTGAGTATTATGATATATTGGATATTAACACTGCCATGGGATTTGTCTCTACCGCCGAGGGGTATTTTCTTGATCTAATTGGGGATTTATTCGGAATGACTAGGTTACTTGCAACGGTATCCACCGCTACTTCAAGCGATAATACTCAGTTATTCTATGTTGCTACGGGAACTTTACACGATAGAATTCCGACAGATATAATACCTCAGAATACACAAGTTAGTACGGAAGATGGCAGTATTATTTTCACGGTGTCTGCGGATGCCCCATTTGGTATAACTGCTACTCAGGTATATGTATCAGTAGAAGCTACCGGAGCCGGAAGCAACTATAATGTTGGCGTAAATACGCTCACGAAACATAGTCTTGGTCTTAGCGATGTATTTACTACTAATGAGAGGGTTATTATCGGAGGATCTGATACTGAATCGGATTCTAATTTTAGATATAGGATTATAAACGCTAGTTTATCGGCAGAAAAAGCAAATGAAACAGCCATTAGACTTGCAGCTCTTTCCGTGGCTGGTGTAGCCGATGTAAAAATAAGACCATATGCTAGAGGTATAGGAAGTTATGATGTAATGGTTATTCCCGTCGAGGGATTGGCTACACAAGGGATGTTGAATGGGGTTCAATCTGCTATTGATTCCGTTCAAGCTTTCGGAATAACCGGAACAGCGATAAAACCCAGTGTTGTTCCCGTGGAAATAGAGGTTAGACTTATATATGTAAATAATACCACTGATACCGATAGGACAGCTATAAGTGAGAGTGCTAAGACTGCCATAGAAAAATACATCGTAAATATCCCCCCTGGGGGTACTTTCATCCTTAACGAACTAAGACAGCAGATAATGGATGTCAGCACGAAGATATTGGATCATGTTATAAACTGTTATTATTTTAGGCAAGAACCCACTTTCATGGGGAATGTATCAATATACTGGGACGAAATGTTTTACCCGGATACTTCCATCGCTGAAGCGATTAGAGTACTTTAGGAGAAGATATGACCTATCCCATTCAAGTAGCCAGGACATATGTAAATCCATATGGCAATATTGCTGCAAGCGGCTTATACCGAAGTTATTTAACCCAAGAGTTGGCTAATGATTTTCCCTTTTGGATGCACTTAAGACAAAATCCAAGATCCGTAGGTCAACAATTTTTAGCTGCATCTGCTATACATTTAGAAACAGTGGAAAAAGATTTGGAGTATAACATTAAGAGTAGGTTTTTAAATACGGCTCCAGTAGATGAAATAGATGTAATATATAGGGCCAAGCTTCCAAGTAATTTAAGTTTTCTTGACGCGTCTGCTTCTGGAGTAAGATGCATTGCGGCGCCTTATGGTTGTTCTCCTAGTGGAGTAGACCAAATATGGGTACGGGAAGTTACTTCCTTGGAAGATTTTTATTACAACCTCGTACCGACTAGGATAGAAATTACTGCTTCCGGAGATTTCACTTCTACTGTAGATGTGGATAATAAAGAGTGGAATATAAAACCCAGTGGGATACTGGATAAATCCCAAAAGAAATTTGATGTTTGGAAATTTACGCATAATCTTTCCTGGTGTTATTCCGATAACTATTTCAGGAAGCAGGATGTTGAGACGATGGAAGATTATGAGACATACGTATTGCCGTCGGGATACGGTACTCCCGCAACGCCCTCCGGATATGGAGTACCGTTGGATATGTATCTCAGAGATGGATTTTTATGGTGGGTGGGTAAGATCAATAACAATTATTACTTAAGCATGACAAGTACGAAAACTCAGGAACCTCCCGCCACATATCTAGATACAATAGTTTCTTTTGATATAACTGGAAATTTCGATGGGTTAGAGCCATCTGGAATTATAGTAGATAAGGAAAAAACTCTATTAATATGTGATACAGCTAAGGCTAGAATATTTGAATTGTACCCCAAATATGATTACTTTATTCTGGATAAGACAAATAGGTACATATATATGCGTGAGGATTACAGGGATAGTGGAGTTTTTATCAGTAATACTTAATTGAATAAATTACAAAAATGTGATATACTGTTATTAGAGGAGGAAATAAAATGGCTTACCCGGACTTTATCAAGGAATTTACCATTAAAATAGATAAAAATGCATCGGGGTATTATATTGGGCCGGAATATTTCAATGTTCCCGCTGCACCCCCATATGAACTATACCTTGATCATGTACCCAAAGATGAACCTACTACTACCATAGGAGCCTCGGGTGGAGCCCCATGGACGCCTCCGGCTGATTATGAAGTCGATTATGTGTACGGAAAAGTAACTTTTGCTGCCGCTAAGGCTGGATTAGCAGCTGAAGCGATGTATGATACTCTCGGCGATGATATTATGGCTGAACACATAAATTCTCTTCAAGAAGAGGTTGTATCTCTGGAGGGGCAGCTCTGGCCGTCGCCTGGGGGAGCTTATGATACAGTAGCAGAGAGACTTAATGCAATAGATGTTGAGATTGATACTAAGATGGGAAGTGCCTCCGGTATTCCTGGTCAATGGATAATAGATGATACTATTAGGGCTGGGGCGCTTATGGATGATATCAAAGGTTCATCGTGGGCAACTGTGGGAAGACCGACCTTAACAACTATAACTGATCATATTATTGATACAGCAGAGGCTCATGTTGCTTCGGCAATATACGCAACGGCTCCGGGGACTACCGCTATAGCAAACGTGCAGCAACATATAAATCAGAAGGGTTCCGTGGATCAATCTCCTAGTAATCCCCACGGAATGGCTCTTGAAGATCTTAGCGGAAGTTTTATCGGTGTTGTTAATTATGATATTTTACAAGCTGATTGGATAGGTATAAGCGGTAATAGGTTATCCATGGATATAAATGGCCCAGAAGTAGATCAATGGGTAGATTTTTATAATGCCGGAGCCGCAGCTACCGAATGGATAAGATGGAATACGGGAGATAATGTTTTTGAATTTAGTTCTCCCGCTGTTTGGCAAGGTGGCATTACGGCAAGCGGGAATCTAATGCCGGAAGCTAGCGGGGCCAGGTATGTTGGAACTGCAGCGGAGCCTTTTAGTTACGGTAATTTCGATACAATACAGGCGGGTTCTTTTGTGTCTGGCGAAAGTACTGGAACAACCGGGTTTTTCACTACTAACGATGGGAAGACTGTAACAGTGCAGAACGGATTAATAGTTAGTATAGTATAGGAGAAATAATGGGGTTTACAGATAAATACGATGTAATAAGTGTTACACTTGATATTAATGATTTTTGCAATATGAAATGTTCTTATTGCTGGGAGCAACAACAAAAGAACAGACTCGATAGAAATACGGCTGAGATTATATGCGACAGATTGGTATCTAACTTCAACAGGCACAAGAAATCGTCTGCTCTAAGGATTAACTTTTTTGGTGGAGAACCCTTAATTGATTGGCTTATCATTAAGTTTGTAATAAATAATTTGAAGGATAGGATTCCTACGTGGTTTGGTATTACCACCAATGCGACTCTTATTACCGATGAGATAATCGAAGAATTTAAGTCCTGTTCCATGAATGTTATGGTAAGTTTGGATGGGAAGAAGAAGCGGCATGATGCCAGCAGGAAATTTATCGGTGGCAAGCCAACATATGAAAGAGTTGTGCAATCGTTAAGAAAGATACAAGAAGCTAACCTGCCCTATGAAGTTAGGATGACAGTCCTTCCTAAACATGCCAAGTATCTTGCCGAAGATATTACTCATCTAGTGGAGGATCTTGGTATACGTCAAATTGCTCCAGTCCCGGTTTATGATCGAAAATGGTCTGAAAAGCAACTGAAAGATTTCGAAAATGCCATAAAAGATACATATGATTTGTACGTTAAATATCATTTCGATTATAAGGATAAGGTATATATAAAATATTTTGAGGATTTCCTGTATAAAGATCTGGATGTTAACCATAAATTGTCACCTTGCGGTTTTGGGTCGATGCTATCAATATCCATAGATACGAAGGGCAATATATATCCATGTCATCAATTGCCTACCAGGAAGGACAAAGAGAAATTTATCATAGGAAATATATTAACTGATGAGACATATGAAAATGACCTTGTAAAATGTATTTCCCCCAATTCGTTTAAAAGCAAGTTGTGCGGTGAGTGTCCGGCTAAAAATAAAATATGCAGCGGGGGATGCTTAATGGAATCCTACGAAGAGAATGGAGATCTTCTTTCTCCCACAGAAATTACATGCAGGTTCAACAAATTATATTATGAGGTATTTAAACAGATACAATCCGAAAGAAGGATACCTGCCCCAATATCTCCATCTGAGAGAAGGGATTTTCTATACAGTTCAATTATGCGGTTACTTGGGAATATAAGGGATGCGATAAGAGATAATGGGGACAAAGAGTATGATTGTAAGTCCATGGCTATTTTGTCAGAAGTAATGTGGACAATAAACGAACAAATAATGAATAACAAAGCTATACATTTGGGTACTCCGGATCTTATGAATGAAATACATGAAGTATCCAATCTAATCAGGTCGGAGGTATTAAAGGAAAATGCCTAATTATTATTCATGGAATTATACTTCAGTTGTTCCGGGCAATATGATATCTGGCGGACATTGGGGTGAAATAGCAACGAATATGAGCAGGATTAGAGGATATCTTGTTGATTTTGGCGTAGCATATTCAGGAGGAAGTACGACATTAGGAGCTAGCGGACCATATAATTATACTCTTGATTCGAACCTAGGGGTTACACATACCCCCGTAAGAGGTGATCATGTGAATAGTCTTAGAGATGCCTTAGACAATATTAACTCAGTTTGGGCTGCTTATAAGGGAGGATGGAGTTGGTGTAGACAATATTCGAATAATGATGTTGCACTAACGGATAATAGAGTTACTGTTAATGTAATTAAAATAAGGGCTGTTCATGTTAACGAACTTAAGGCCCAACTTGACCTGGTAGATGCCTCAATGTATAGTTCTTCTCCTTTTTGTCCCGTGTCTTGTCAAATAGGGTGCCAACTAGCATGTCAGGGGGCGTGTCAGTATGCATGTCAGCAATGCAATAATTCCACATGCCATGATCAGATGTGCGGCTGGTGGTGAGAAATGTTCGATGCAATAGATCGGTTATCGATAGAGTTTACTAAGCACTGTAACTTTAATTGTTCTTATTGTCACCAAGAGCACAGTATTGGTGTACTTGGTTTTGAAGAACTAAAAAAAAGAGTTAATTTCATAAATTCGCTTCAAAATATTAATAGGAATTGTTTGGACATAACTTTGACCGGAGGGGAAGTAACTACTTATCCGGAAGATCTTGAAAGATACTTTTATTATTTGAAAGACAACATAGTATCTAAGGCAAAAAAATTCACCCTGATGAGCAATATGAGTAATGTGGATATTGTTATAAAACTTCTGGATGATGGAATATTGAGAAAAGATAGGGTAGGTTTTTCCTGGGATGGCGCGTTTAATAATCAGACCAGGATAAATAAGTACAGTAATGAGTATTTCTTGGATCAGATCAGGAAGATATCTGAAACCAAATATAAAGATACAGTTGCTTTCCAAGTAGCTATTACCCGGGAGACGTTGCCCAATCTTAGCAAGACAATTTCATTACTTCACGATATCGGGCTTACCAACCTGGCGTTATATGTAATCAACGGTCTTGAATATACAGATGAGGATGCATTGGTTTATGACGGCCAGTTAAAAGAAATTTCGGATTTATTTATTAAGTCATATATAGAAGACCAGAACAGATTAAGATTATTTTCAATCCATAAATGTTTTCGCGACTATGTGGTTAGGGGCACATTCGAACTGGAAGATACAACTAGGTGCAGGAAGATAGGCCAAGCTTTGCACTTTACTATGGACGGGGGGATTTATCCCTGCATATACTTCGGGGATCACGGGATAATGAAAATAGGAAGTTTATCCCTGGGTTTAGATCGAGCACAAATGAATAAATTTACCGAGGAATACTATAAGACTCCTGAATGTATATCAAAATGTAATTTAAAACATTGTTTATCTTGTCCTGCGGTTAATTATTTTAAGAGAGGTTCTTTCTCGAAGCGGGATCTCAGCCACTGTAAAATGTATAATGTTGAAAAAAAATGGTTTGAGCACGTGACAATGGAATTGGAACCCTATATTACTCCATTGGCCCTGAGGGAATACTGGGGGAGAATATATGAACCAGCCTGACGATAATGTTTTCTTTAGACAGATATATCTATTTTTGACAAAGCAATGCCCATTAAAATGTAAATATTGCTATGTTGACAGAATATCTAATAAGCCAGATATGACATATGACATTATAAAACAAGTTATGGATAATGTCAGGCCAAGGTACAGGGGTGGGAGAG
>Ga0315293_10004814_pt1 | contig 12755 bp, 10 predicted proteins | sample YL17G13_20_MG_FD_203071 | JGI IMG/M metagenome (GOLD analysis project Ga0315293, IMG submission 203071) | Sediment microbial communities from Yellowstone Lake, YNP, Wyoming, USA - YL17G13_20 | ecosystem: Environmental > Aquatic > Freshwater > Lake > Sediment | place: USA: Wyoming | collected... | reverse complement strand
GGCCTCAATAGTAAACGAAGCTATGTCCGCAAATGACAGTTGGGACATTCTAACCTCTTGTTATTAAAGCTGAATGTTTACAAAGACTTTCGCATATTATCAAGTATATGATCTTTTTGGGGGGGTAAGCTTGGATCAAGGCCAATAATTTGGCTGAAAAGCAGAGAATTTGGGCTTGCAATAGTATAAAGTATATGATACAAATCGAGACAAAGCATATACTTTATATTTGGAGGCCACATGCCCAAATTCAGCGAAGAAACGCTTAAAGGGGTTTTCAAATTTCTTCAAGGGATAAAGGTTTTCACTCTGGATCGACTGGTGTCCTCGCTGGGTTGTTCTGTGCCGAGTGCACGGGTCAAACTCAAGCAGTGGAGAGCCTATACAAGCTACAATCAGAATGGGCGGTACTATACCCTGCCGACTGTGCCTCGTTTTGATGAGAACGGTTTGTGGTTTTACGAGGATGTTGTCTTCTTCTGTCGGTACGGTAACTTAAGGAACACCGTTGTCCGTTTGATCAATAATTCGCCCTCAGGGCTAACCGGCAACGAAATCGGAAAACTGGTTCGGCTTTCTCCCCGATCCTTTTTGCATCATTTTCGAAAGGTAGGGGGTATCCATAGGGAAAAGAGAGAGAGCGTCTATGTCTACTTTTCAGATGATCCGCTTCGGTACAAAGATCAGGTCCGGCAGCGTTCGGAGGTCCTTTCCGGCACGCAGAAGTCGCTTACGGAAGGGGATGCGGTAGTTCTTCTTAGTGCCTTGATAAGGCATCATGGTATTTCGGAAGAAGAGATCATGGCCTTGCCCGAGATAAAGGCCCGAAAGATCTCTGTTTGGGTGATACGGGAATTTCTGGGTCGTCATGGTCTTTTAAAAAAAACTCTGGTTACCACGCCATGAAGCTGTTGAAAAGCTATGTGGCTAAGTTGATTTTGGGTGTGAGGGCGGGTGCTTTATTTGCGGAAAAACCGATCATTCCCTTTTATCCTGAAATAGACAGATGCCCTGATTGCGGCTCGCCCTTGGATGTCCAAAAGACATGGAGGAAGATCGTTGTGACCATGGACATTGGAGCTTTCTATGCCAAGGAAACCGTTTTGCAGTGTCCCCACGACAAGGCCGTATTCCCTTGTTCCCTGTTGCGATCTCTTGTTGCGGCCCAATGCACCTACGGCTTCGATGTCATCGTAGAGGTAGGCATGGCCCTTTTTGTTCATGGCCGTAACGAGCGGGAAATCATGAAAGATCTTGCAGCCCAAAACGTCTTTATTTCGGAGCGTGAGATAGGGTATCTGGGCAGAAAATTTGTTGTTTATCTGGCTTTGGCGCATCGGGAGAGCGAAGAACCATTGGTCCGTTTCATGACCAAGAGGGGCGGCTATATGCTGCATGTCGATGGCACGTGCGAAGGAGACAGCCCGAATCTATTTTGTGGGATAGATGGGATCTCGGAGATCGTGTTGGGCAGCGTTAAAATTCCTTCTGAGAGAAAGGAATGGCTTGTCCCTTTTTTTCAAAGGATCAAGGAAGGATATGGAAATCCCATCGCTTTGGTTCACGACATGGGAGTCGGAATTGTAGCGGCCGTGGAGGACGTTTTTCCAGGCATAGCCGATTTTGTCTGTCATTTTCATTTCCTACGGGATATTGGGAAGGATTTGCTATTTGAGGATTACCAAAACATCATCAAGCAGCTCAGAAAACATCAGGTGCGGGGATTGTTGAGGCAGAAGGCGCGATATTTTGGAAGAAAGACCGGACCGGACTCAGAGGTCCTTGGCGATCTCAAAACAAGTTTGGAAAGTCGAGAACTTAAGATAGGCAGCTTTAAAGATATAGCGGCGCATGCAACCTATATGCTGATCCACTGGGCCTTTGAATCACCCAGCGAATCGCGAGGTTATGGTTTTCCTTTCGACCGCCCCCATCTTGAGTTCTATAGAAGATTAAAAGAGATACACCAGTTTTTAAACAAAGTTTTGGACATGGATCTGCGTGACAAAGCAAGCGATCATAGGCCATACCGCCAGGTTAAGGGACTGCTCGATGACGTGTTGGGTGACCAGGAACTAAAGGAATCGGCTGAGAGCCTTGAAGATAAGGCGAAAGTGTTCGACCAACTTAGAGAAGCATTGCGTATCGCCCTGCCTGAGGGGAAAAAGGGGCTTAACGATAACGGTGATGAAAGCGAAATCAAGAGCATTGAGAAGAACGTTACCGAGTTTAGAGAATGGCTGGCGAGCGATGAAAAACGAAAGCAAACCTATTCAAAAATGATTGAGCAATTGGATAAGTATTGGGAGAAACTCTTCGCCGATCCTTTAGTGATAAACACAGCAGAGGGCCAAATCAGGATAGCGCCTCAGCGAACAAACAACCTGATGGAGAGATTTTTACGAGGTGAAAAAAGACGAAGCCGCAAAAAGAGCGGGACAGCATCATTGAGTAAGACCTTGAAAACCATTCTTGCAGACACTCCGTTGGTCAGAAATCTTGAGAAAGAGGAATACCGAAGGATTATTCTCAACGGGTGCTCCACTCTGGCGGAAAGGTTCTCACAAATTGACGAAAAGATGGTACGGAAACAATTGAGGCAGGCAGAATTAAATCAGGAAAGAATACCGCCTGCGATAAAAAAGATGATCAAACAACGGGATCTACCTCAGAAAATACTGACGCTCTACTTAGGGGCAAGCAACCAATATGCCAACTGTCATTTGCGCTCATAGAAAAATTCATTTGTTGAGGGGAACGTGGGTTCTAAGACAACTTGACAGTTGAAGGGGAAAGATGCGGGGTTACAAGTTTTTCGGCGAAGTTCCCCGTCCAGGATGAGGCCAGAGGATCACATCTTCATTTTTCAGCAAATCTTATCTTTTGCTATTTCTTAAGAATAACTACCCCCATTATCAACAGAATCGCGAACGAAAATCTCTTTTCTTTGATCTCATCAGGCAGCAACCCCCATCGATTCCAGAGATTCTCCAAAGCTCAACGCAGCTTTTTCCAAAATCATTAGAGGAAATTGTCTTTTTTTGGTATAATGAAAACGGGGCCAAGGGTTGGTATGGAGATAGTTCGGTCGAAAAGTGGGGTGCCGGTCAGATTAACGGAACAGAGGTGGCTTCATATCACCGAGGAACATTCAGAAATGGCTGGTTATTATTTCGAGGTCCTTGAAACCCTTGAAGAACCGGAGACAATTTATGAAGGGAAAGAAGGAGAGTTAGTTGCGGTCAAAGAAATTGAGCCAGAAAAATACTTGATAGTCATATATAAAGAGATAAGAAAAGAAGATGGATTTGTCATTACCGCCTTCTTGACCAGGAGAATCAAGCAAATCGAAAGGAGACCAAGGTTATGGCCACGATAGATGTGAAAGCAATTCAAAATCTTACTCCCCAACTGTTAAGTATGCCCTTTAAACGTATCTGGTCCAGTTATGATGAAGAGGCGGACGTTTTGTATTTGAACTTCAAGAAACCTAGTCATGCGGACGATAGCGAACTAAGTGACGACGATGTGATTATCAGGTATGAAAGGGGGGAAGTTGTCGGTGTTACTATCCTTCACGCAAGCAAAAGAAACCCCCCGATCTAAAGGATCTAAATCGTAATTTGGGATTTGGTCTCCATTCTTCACATACAATCTTACAGTTTTGGAAATAGTTCCAATCTTGGGTTTAGATGGTGAGAGTCCCAGCTTTAGATTGAAGTAAATCGATGGACGATTAAGCAGGTTGAAGATGAAGGATGTTTTGGGCCTGTCCCCGCAGGGACAGGCCCTTTTTATTACCAGTTGGGAATGAAGAAGAGAAACGCCAGAGAGGTGATGATAAAGTAGACAAAGAAGACCATGAGCAGCCAGCCCATGATATCTCTGAAGTGTAATTTCGCTACAGCCAGCATAGCAATCGCCCAGAAGGGCTGGATCATATCGGTCATCATGTCGGACCAGGCAAAGGTAACAACGGTCGTTCCCATGCCAATGCCCAATTGTTTGGCCGCCGGGATAATATAGGGAGCCTCCACAGCAAACTGACCACCGCCGGAAGGGATGAGGTAGTTGAGAAGCCCCCCATACCAGTAGAGGGCGAGGGGAAAGGTTTGAGGCGTGGAGATTGCCACAAAGGCATTTGTGAAAACGGTGGAGAGCAGAGTGTATTTGAAGAGGCCGAGGATTCCTGCATAGAAGGGAAACTGGATCACGATTCCCCAGACCGCCTTTCCTGCATCCTCTGTCGCTTTCAGGAATGACCAGGGCCTCCAGTGGAAAAGGACACCCAGCGTCAACATGGCGAAATTGACGACATCGAGGGTGAGGGCCAGCCCCTTGTTGGAAAAGTACCAGATCAGCCAGACCAGACCGCCAATAAAGAGGATGATATTGAATCCGGGCCACCAGTTCATCCAGTCTGAAGGACTTTCGAATTTTGTGGGCTTTGGAGGAGCTTCGTAAAGTTTCAGTTGATCCATCAATTGAGGTGATACGGTGAAAGCCTTCTCCGGTCTTGGATGCATCAATGCCATCATGATCGTGACCACCACAACAATGATGAGTGTTAGAATGAGGTTAAAGGGATGTAAGATCGTCTGGGATATAGGGATGACCGCATCTAACAATTTCGCCTTGATGACGAAGTTATCCGGCGTCGCCACCAAGAGGGGGGATGATCCTGATAGACCGGCGTGCCAGGTGCAGCCGAGTCCTAAATAGGCGGCGGCAATGAGGAGACGATAATCGACTTTTGGATTTCTCTTAACAATGAAGAGAGCTAACATGGCACTGGCGATCAAACTGGTTCCCCAATTGAACCATGCCACAATCATTGAAAAGAGAGACATCGTGACAATAGCCTGCCACGGTTTTTCCGGATTGGACCAACCCGAGATTCCATTCATCAGTTTTCGAACAGGAGGGGAGCAAGCCAGGATGTACCCGGTCATCATGATGAGACACATCTGCATGGTAAAGGCGAGGAGTTCCCAGAACCCTTTTCCCCATGCCTGAATCGATTGGTAGGCTCGGGAACCGAGACCAATTTCTGACTTGAATCCCCAGATGAGGGCTAAGATATAAGCGACGATGCTTAAACCAATGACGATGACTAAGGCATCGGGGATCCAGCGCTCTGTCCAGCGGGTGAGGGCATCACCCCAATCCTTAAGGAACTCAAAAGTTCCTTTCACCTCTTCCTTCTTTTTCTCGTTCATAGTAAGCCACCTCCTTTTAAGTTAAGATGGTTGGAAAAGAATGGAACTTTAAATCAGTAAATTGGAGAATAGTCGGAGGCTGCGAGCGTATCACCTCCTTTCTCAATGTATTGAGAATTTTTAGGAAAGTTAATATTGAAGAATAGAAAGTAGCCCCTTCCCGATTTTTTCATATCTAAAAAGAGCCCTCTTGTCAAGAAAAATCTCACATTTTGAGAGTAATTACAAAGGTTTTTCTCATTGACTTTTTTTGTAGTTATGTTAACATCAAAATACAATAATCCCTCCTTGAATCCCCCTTCCTGCCTACCGCAGGCAGGTATTAAAGGGGGATTGAGGGGATTATGAAGAGGTTTTTTGATTGATCCGATCCTTTCTGGCAATTGAACTTCCAAGGACGATCCAAAAGAAGATCGAGGAGATCCAAGGAGACTTGAAATTATCCCACGCAGATGTGCGATGGGGGAGTCCTGAAAAGATCCACCTCACTCTAAAATTTTTCGGAAATATTGAGGAGTTGAAGATCGAACCCATCGTCAAATCGATTGAGGGGCCAATCCAAACCACCGCACCCTTTCCTCTCAGGATGAGAGGGATGGGTGCTTTTCCCCATTTGAAAAACCCAAGGGTGATCTGGATGGGGTTGACGAACGGAAAGGAAAACATCATTTCCCTACAGCAACGGTTAGAGGTTCTATTGGAGAAGATGGGATTTCAGGCCGAAGATCGTCCCTTCCACCCTCACTTAACCTTAGGAAGGGTGAAATCGAACCGAGGGAGGGAAGAACTGGTTGGGAGGATGGAGAAATATAGAGAGGAGGAGTTTGGAGATTTTCAGGTTGAAACGGTCATCTTTTTTAAGAGCGATTTGAGGCCTTCGGGTCCGATCTACACACCCTTAAGGGAGATCAAATTAGGAGGCTCATGAATTGCTGATTGCAGATCGCAGATTTCAGATTGTAGGTTGAAAAAATCTGAAATTTGAAATTAATCTATTTCCCCGACAGAGTCGGGGGTTTGGGGGGAGGGAAGGATGAAGACCGATTCAAGTAGAGAGAAGGCAGTGGATCTGGCCATCACCCAGATCGAGAGGCAATACGGGAAAGGCGCCATTATGAAAATGGGTGCAGAGGCAATGCTCGGAGAGGTTCCCACGATCTCCACCGGTATTCTTTCCCTCGATCTTGCCCTGGGGGTGGGAGGATTGCCGAAGGGCCGGGTGGTGGAGATTTATGGACCTGAGTCATCGGGAAAGACAACGCTTGCCCTTCATGCCGTAGCAGAGGCACAGAAGAAGGGAGGCATTGCGGTCTTTATCGATGCGGAACATGCCCTGGATATTCACTATGCAAAGAAGCTGGGTGTTAAGATCGATGATCTTCTCATCTCACAACCCGATACAGGGGAGCAGGCCCTGGAGATCACAGAGACCATGGTCCGGAGCGGAGGCGTGGACGTGGTCGTCATCGATTCCGTAGCCGCCCTGGTTCCCAAAGCCGAGATTGAAGGAGAGATGGGCGATGCCCATATGGGGCTTCAGGCCAGGCTGATGTCCCAGGCATTGAGAAAACTGAGCGCTACGATCAGCAAATCCCATACGATCGTAATCTTCATCAATCAGATCCGGATGAAGATCGGAGTGTTTTTTGGAAATCCGGAGACGACCTCCGGAGGCCTTGCCCTCAAATTCTACTCCTCTGTCCGGCTTGATGTCCGGCGAATTGCCTCCATCAAACAGGGACAGGAGGTGATCGGTTCCCGGACAAAGGTCCGCGTCGTGAAGAACAAGGTAGCCCCTCCATTCAAAGAAGTAGAATTCGACCTTATTCTTGGTGAGGGAATTTCGAGGGAGGGAGATGTCCTTGATCTGGCAGTGGAAAAGAATATCGTGGAGAAGAGCGGGACGTGGTATGCCTATGGAGGACAGCGCATCGGCCAAGGTAGGGAGAATGCCAAACAGTTTTTAAAGGAGAATCCGAAGATCTTGGAGCAGATGGAGAAAGAGATCCTTGAAAACTTCCGTATCTCCAAAGCTGGACCATTGTGATCAATAGGAGAAGAAGATGGACTTGAATCAGATCTTGATGGAGGCCCTGTCCCAGGAAGCCTCTGATGTTCACATCAAAGAGGGGGCTCCCCCGATCTTCAGGGTCAATGGGGAGTTGAAACCCTGGGATAAGTTAAAACCCTTTGATCATAATGACTTGTCAAAAATGGCCTTCGGTCTGATGAACGACTGGCAGAAGGAGCGATTCATCAAGAATCGAGAGGTAGACATGGGTTATGAAGTCTATGGCATGGGACGGTTTCGGGTCAATGTCTTCCAGCAGAGAGGAAAACTGAGGATCGCCCTCCGGATCGTGCCTTATCAGCTCAAGACCTTGGAGGAACTCCACCTGCCTTCTGCGATTAGGAATATTTCCTTGGAGCAAAGGGGCCTCATCCTCGTCACCGGGACCACCGGAAGTGGCAAGTCCACCACATTGGCCTCGATGATCGATATCATCAACAATCACCGGAATTGCCATATCATCACCATCGAGGATCCCATCGAATTTGTCCACGAAGACAAGAAATCGATCGTGGATCAAAGGGAGATCGGCTCCGACACCAACACCTTTTCCGGTGCACTACGGGTGGCCCTCCGGCAGGATCCGGATGTGATCTTGGTGGGTGAGATGAGGGATTTCGAGACGATCGAGACCGCTCTGACAGCTGCCGAGACCGGGCATTTGGTCCTGTCTACGCTCCACACGTTGAATGCCACCGAGACGATCACTCGAATCATCTCTGTCTTTCCGCCCTACCATCAAAAACAGGTTCGGCTCCAACTGTCGGGTGTGTTAAAAGGTGTGATCTCCCAGAGATTGGTGGTGAGGGCGGATGGGAAGGGAAGGGTGCCGGCGGTCGAGGTTCTGGTCTCCACCGCAAGGGTGAGGGAGTGCATCGTCGAAAAGGATAAGACCAATGAGATCAATGATGCGATGGCCAGAGGGGTCACCAGTTACGGGATGCAGACATTCGATCAATCACTGATGTTCCTGATGCAAGAAAAGGTGATCACCTATGAAGAAGCCCTCAAACACTGCAACAATCCGGATGACTTCGCTCTGAGGGTGAAGGGAATTCTTGCCACGAGCGACACCACCTGGGGTGACTTTGAGCGCTTCGAGAAGGAGAGAGAGGAGAAAAAAGAGGAGGAAAGAGAGGAAGAAAAGAAGTTGAAATTTGGGAGGCCTCTGGACTCCAAAATGCGGGAAGGAGGGGGGCCGGGTATAAAACAATGACCTCGAATGAAATTCGAAAGGCATTTCTTAGTTACTTCGAGGAGAGGGAACACCGGGTTGTTCGAAGCTCCTCACTGGTCCCCAAAAACGATCCTACCCTTCTATTCACCAATGCCGGGATGGTTCAATTCAAAGGGGTCTTTTTAGCCGAAGAGACTCGCGACTATCAACGAGCCGTCTCCTCACAAAAGTGCGTCCGTGCCGGAGGGAAGCATAACGATCTGGAGATTGTGGGAAAGACCGCTCGGCACCATACCTTCTTTGAGATGTTGGGAAACTTCTCCTTTGGGAACTATTTTAAGAAAGAGGCCATTGAAATGGGGTGGGATCTCCTCATCCACCAATGGGGGTTGCCCAAGGAGAAGATGTGGATCACCATCTATCTCGAAGACAATGAGGCCTTCGATCTCTGGAGAAAGATTGGTATTCCAGGAGACCGGATTGTCCGGATGGGGGGAAAAGATAACTTCTGGGCTATGGGGGAGACCGGGCCTTGCGGTCCTTGCTCAGAGATCGTGATCGATCAAGGAGCAGAGGTGGGTTGCGGTCGTGCCGATTGTCAGGTGGGCTGTGACTGTGACCGTTTTTTAGAACTCTGGAACCTCGTCTTCATGCAATTCAATCGAGATACCGAGGGAAAACTTCATCCTTTGGCCAAACCCTGCATCGATACAGGGATGGGTCTGGAACGGATTTCAGCCATCCTTCAGGGTGTCCAGAGTAACTATGAGACCGACCTCTTCAAGCCCATTTTTCAAGAGATTGAAAAGATCTCCCATGGTCCCTACGGGAAAGACTTAAGATCAGATATTTCCATCCGGGTCATCGCTGATCACAGCCGGGCCTGCACCTTCCTGATCAACGACGGAGTCCTTCCTTCCAATGAAGGAAGAGGATATGTGCTTCGTCGGATTATGAGAAGGGCAATGCGGCATGGAAAGCTTCTGGGGATTGAAGAACCTTTTTTTCATCGAACCTCCTCCAGAGTGGTGGATCTGATGAAGGACGCTTATCCAGAGCTGAGGGAGTCAGAAGCCTTTGTGTCAAGAGTCATTCGGAATGAAGAGGAACGTTTCTCTGAGACCCTTGATTCAGGACTGAAGATCCTCAGAGAGGAGTTGGAACAGCTTCAGAGGAAAGGCAAGAAGATACTTCCTGGAGAGGTGGCCTTCCGTCTTTATGATACCTTTGGATTTCCACTCGATCTGACCACAGAGATCCTTCAAGAGGAAGGAATGGCTTTTGATGAAGCGGAATTTAGAGCCCAGATGGAGGAACAGAGACAGAAGAGCAAACAGGCATGGCAAGGGCTCGGAGAGGGAAAGGCGAAGGAGGTTTACCGGCGGTTAGCAAATGAGGGAATTAAGACAACCTTCACAGGTTATGAGGAGATTGAATCCGAATCCAGGATTCTGAAATTGATCAAAGACGATGAAATCGTGTCTGCTGCTGGAGAAGGAGATGAAGTCGAAGTTGTTACGGAGAGGACACCTTTTTATGGAGAGGCAGGTGGCCAGGTTGGCGATCGCGGGGTTATTTTCCAAGAGAGCTTCTCCTTGGAGGTGGAGGACACCCTCAAGCCTGTGGAGGAATTGATGGTCCATCAGGTGAGGGTGAAAAGGGGAGTGGTGAAGGAAGGGATGGAGGCAAGTCTCCGGGTGGATCAGGGACGACGAAGGGCAACAGCCCTCAACCACACCGCCACCCATCTGCTTCAGGCCATTTTGAGAGAGGTTTTGGGAGATCATGTCCATCAGGCAGGTTCCTTGGTCTCACCCGAACGGCTAAGGTTTGACTTCACCCATTTCGCCCCGATTGAAAGAGAGGATCTTGAACGCATTGAGGTCCTGGTGAATGAGAAGGTCCGAGAGAATCTGAAGGTGGAGACGAAAATCATGCAGGTGGAGGAAGCTCTCCAGACAGGGGCGATGGCCCTCTTTGGAGAAAAGTATGGTGAGAGGGTCAGGGTGGTGATGGTCTCCGACTTCAGCATCGAACTCTGTGGAGGAACCCACACTTCGCGAACCGGGGATATTGGTCTTTTTAAAATTTTGAATGAGACAGGAGTGGCTGCGGGTGTGAGAAGAATTGAGGCCCTTACCGGGGAAGGCGCCTATCGGTTTGTCAAAGAGGAGGAACGAGAACTTTGGGAGATCGCTTCTTCTCTTAAATCGATTCCTGGAGAGCTCTCCTTAAAGATGGAACGCTGGCTTCAAAGACAGAGGGAGTTGGAGAGAGAGATTCTATCCCTTCAGGACAAGTTGTCGCATCAAGAGATCTCAGATCTCCTCTCTCTCATTCGGGAAGTTAAAGGGGTAAAAGTCCTATCGGCCAAGGTAGACGGGAAGGATCCAAAGCGAATGAGGGAGTTTGTTGACCAGATGAAGGTAAAGATCGGTTCGGGGATCATCCTCTTGGGAGGTCGAAGCCAAGACAAGGTCACCTTGATTATGGGGGTGACCGCTGATCTCACCAACCGGTTCAGTGCCAACGATTTGATTAAAAAAATCGCCCTCCATGTTCAAGGAACTGGAGGAGGTCGTCCTGATTTTGCCCAGGCTGGGGGGACCAAAACTGAGAAACTGGACGAGGCGCTCAAGGCGATTGACAATCTTATTTAAGTTCTTAATTGAGAAATGTGATCCCCCCCACCCCCTTTAGTAAAGGGGGGCGAGGGGGGATTTTTTTATTCGTTCCATGATGGAGGCTTAAAGTCATGATGATCAAGGTGAGGACTCGATTCGCACCCAGCCCGACTGGCGACTTGCATATTGGAGGGGCACGAACCGCTCTGTTCAATTGGCTATTGGCGCGCCATAACCAAGGGGTCTTAATCCTCCGCATCGAAGATACAGATGTGGCTCGATCCACTCAGGAGTCGATCCAGGTGATCCTGGATGCGATGATCTGGTTGGGCATGGATTGGGACGAGGGCCCTCTTTACCAGAGCCAACGGATTCCCCTCTACAAAGAGGTTGCGGAGCGGCTTCTGAAGGAAGGGAAGGCTTACCGATGTTACTGTACTCCAGAAGAGTTAGAAGTAAAGCGGGAAGCAGCGCTCAGGGCCGGGCTCAAGCCCAAATACGATCGAACCTGCCTTCACCAAGGGGTTTCCTATCCGGATAGGCCTTACGCGATTCGTTTCCTCTCCCCAGATGAAGGGGAGACAGTGGTGGATGACCTTATTCAGGGTCGGGTTGAATTTGACAATGCCGAATTGGATGATCTCATCATTCTGAGGAGTGATGGGCTGCCCACTTATAACTTTTCCGTGGTGGTGGATGATATGACCATGGAAATTACTCACGTCATTCGAGGAAACGACCATCTGAACAACACGCCCCGACAAATTCAGATTTATCAAGCCTTAGGATACCCCCTACCGAAATTTGGTCATGTCCCAATGATTCTGGGCCCGGAAAAGAAAAAACTTTCGAAACGCCATGGGGCTCAATCGGTCATGGAATATAAGAAGATGGGTTATCTTCCTCAGGCCGTGGTCAATTATCTCGTCCGTTTAGGATGGTCCCATGGTGATCAGGAAGAGTTCACCCGGGAAGAATTGATTGAAAAATTCAGCCTGGAGGCAGTGGGAAGATCTGCGGCTGCGATCAATCCTGGAAAACTGGATTGGCTCAATGCCCGGTATATTAAGAAAATAGAATTAGAGGAGTTGGTTCAGAGGGTTCGGCCCTTCATGGAAGCCAAAGGGTATTTGATCACCGATCCCGATCGCCTCAGAAAGGCTGTTTCCTCTCTCCGAGAAAGGGTCAAGACATTGGTGGAGATGGCTGATCTTTCTGAATTTTACTTCTGTGAGGAGATCGCATATGATGAGAAAGCTGCTGGGAAATTTTTAAACAAAGAGGCCATGCCGATGTTAGAACAGGTCATCACTTCTCTGTCGAAGGAATCGATTCTGCAAAAAGAGAATGTTCATCGACTGATCCAACAATTGGCCGAAACACGAGGAGAGCCCTTGGTGAAGATTGCCCAACCTATCCGGGTGGCTCTGACCGGTAAGACCGTCAGCCCTCCCATCAACGAGGTGATGGAGGCTTTGGGTAAAACAGAGGTGATCAAACGACTCCAAAGGGCTATCAAATATATTGAGAGGTCGAAATGATTTAAGAGGGAATAATCAAATTCCAAGCACCAATCATCAAATAATGACAAAATCTCAATGATCGAAATTCAACTCCCCTCACCCCACCCTCTCCCCATGGGGGAGAGGGAAAGGGTGAGGGGA
>Ga0315293_10004811_pt1 | contig 12757 bp, 13 predicted proteins | sample YL17G13_20_MG_FD_203071 | JGI IMG/M metagenome (GOLD analysis project Ga0315293, IMG submission 203071) | Sediment microbial communities from Yellowstone Lake, YNP, Wyoming, USA - YL17G13_20 | ecosystem: Environmental > Aquatic > Freshwater > Lake > Sediment | place: USA: Wyoming | collected... | reverse complement strand
TGATCCCTTTAGGAAATTTAAAACTATCTACAATAGATATGCTTCACTTTTTGATATTAAGTTAATAGTTATAAATGAAAACAGTGATGTAGTCGAATCTAGGCTCCGATCTAGAGGATCCTCTGTCTCTAAAGAGAAAATCTCTAAATATGTCGATAAGTTTAATAGGATTACTTTCGCTGATTTTAAGGGTACTTCAATTGAAGTTTTAGATTTTCTTAAAAAAGATCTTAATAATTCAAAAACCCCCCTCACTCTGCCTAAAATCAATCACTTTACTGGTGTTAACAATCCCTCTCTTCCAACAATCTATCTCCTAGTCGGCGCTCCAGCCTCAGGTAAGTCATGGGTCGCATCTCAACTAACAGACAAATTCGACTATATATCCTATGACGGTAATTCTAAAAAAACTCACCTAGATTTACTAAAGATCCCATCTATTAAGCCTAAACTATACGACCCTACATTTAAAATATCTACTATTATTCGTAGGCACTCCAATGAATTCAACTTCATCCTAGTAGGTATATATGAAGAAGAACAGGTTTTACGTGATAGAATGAATCTACGTGGTGGAACTTGGACTGACACAGTTATGAAGCGTAATGAAGTGGCGAAAAAACGCTATGAAAAATATGGCGCAAATGGCTTTATTGGCTCTTCACAAGAAGTACTAAAATTCTTAAAAGAGGTTGTATGAAAGTAGTTATTGATGCAATTAATGATCGAATCTCTGGCAAAGTACCTTTGTTACGTAAACGAAGTTCACGTTGGCCAACTGTACGTAAAGATTTTTTAATTAAAAATAATAGTTGCGCGGCATGTGGTCAAATAGATCATTTACAAGTACATCATATTGAGCCATTTCATTTAAACCCATCATTAGAATTAGATGAATCAAATCTCATAACACTATGCGAGGATGAATATTTATGTCACTTACATATTGGGCATTTAGGTTCTTTCAAAGATAAAAACCCCAATGTTCGAATAGATGCTGCAAATAATTTAATAAAACATCAAAAAAGTGAATAGCTATGAAATATTGATTTTCGTATAATTTACACATGGAGATTATATGAAAAAAGCACGATACATATGTTTTGAAGGTACAGAGGGTGTTGGAAAAACAACCCAATGTCATTTGTTGGCTAAGCGGCTAACAACCTTAGGTTATAAGGTTCTTCTAACCAAAGAGCCTGGAACACCTCTATCTGCATTATCTATGTCTCTGAGAGGCATTATGCTAGATAATGCATACGACAAAGAGCTAACAACTATCGCTCGCGAACTTATTAGTCAATCAATTCGATCTATACATTTAGAAAATGTCATATATCCGGCATTAACTCAATATGATTACATTGTGCAAGATCGAGGTATGTTATCAGGGCTTGCATATGGTGTTGGTTGCGGCAATAGTGAAAATTGGATCAATTCGCTGATGACTGCAGTAGTAGGCCCTAGTCTTAATCCATATGAGCTATACAGTGATACAATATACCTACAAGGCAACGTAGAAAAGGGTTTAGAAAAAGCTCTTCTTTCTAAAAAAGAATTTATCGCCGGTGACGCAATTGAGGCTAAAGGATCAAACTTTATGAAACAAGTGTCTCATAACATGAATCGTTACTCAGAATTATTCATTGGGGTTAAATATCTAAATGTAGATGATAAAAACATTCAACAAGTATTTGATGAGATCTTAACTGCTCTCAACATAGAAAGTAACTAAATGTCCGTTAAAAGAATTAAAAAGCCAATAAAGCCAGTTGACAAGAAAATGCAAATTGTCAAACTCTACGCTGAATTAAATAAACAACTAGGTCGTCAACCTAAAATGGATGAAGTCGCTGCAAATGGATTTACCAAAGATTCTATAAAGCACCACTTCTCTTCCTTGGCCCGTTTAGATAAAGCTGCTCGCAAATCCCACCCCGCTTGTTTTCTGGATGTAGAAATTAAAGATATGCTTACCAGCAAAGCATTGTTAGAACTTCGTAAGTCAATCTCTTCTACTAAGAAATTTTTAATCACGACAGCTGTTACGGGTTGTGCTGTTGATGAATCTGCTTTAGCCAGTGTAAAGACATACGAGAAGGCATCTAAATCGCTCCCTCTCATCATGATGGCCGCGGACCCTGCACACGTATCCTCTAAAGGGGGATATGGATCTATTGCAAAGAAATTGTCATCTGAATTGATTGTTATGGAAGATACAAGTATTAATTCTAATTTATTTCTTAGCACGATTAAGCTAAGTGCTAAACACATTGACCCTACAACAGGCTTAGATCGAATTGGTCAACGAAGTGGTTCTTTCATTTTAGCTTCGCCAAAGCAGCGACTCAATATGGTTGCTACTTCAAATGAAAAGTTACCTCACGCGATTATGACAACTGGCGCGATCACTAAAGCGAATTATTCTACTGAATCATACATGAGTGAGCGCACAGCATATATCGCTGAAGAAGATCATATTATGGGTGGTTTAATTGTAGAGGTTGCTGACACAGACATGTATCATTATCGTCAGTTTCAATTTAGAAAAGATGGTTCATTTGTTGATTTAGGAAAGAAATATTCACCCAATGGTAAGGTGACAAGCGAACGCCCAGCAGCTTTAGTATTAGGCGACTGGCACTCAGGATCTACAGATCCTAAAGTGCGTGCAGCCACCAAAGAAATGATTCAAGTAATGCGACCAAAAATGTTAATCATCCATGACGCATTCGATGGGATTTCAATTAATCACCACGAAGAACACAATCTTCTTAGTAAGGCTGTAAAGTTCATTAAAAATGGTCCTACTCTAAAATCCGAGATAGAGGGCCTAAGAGATGACTTAGATTGGATGGCAACGCTAGTCGATGAGGTTGTCGTAGTCAAATCTAATCACGATGAGTTCCTTAGCAAGTATTACTTACAAAAAGCTAAATATGCAGAAGATCCGCAGAATCATTATTATGCTCTTGATATAGCAAAAGCTATGATGGAAGGTAAAGATCCCCTGAAGTTTGCTGTTGAGGCTGCTGGTCTAAAAAACAAGACCAAGATACGCTGGTTGCGCCGAGATGAAGACCTTAAGGTAGCGAATGTGCAACTAGGGGCCCATGGTGATAAAGGACCTAATGGCTCACGGGGATCTCTTAAAGGCATGCATAGGTCGTATGGTGACTCAGTCACCGGGCACAGTCATACGCCTGGTATTCTTCATGGTGCCTGGGCAGTTGGAACTTCTAGTTATTTAAAACTTAGCTACAACCAAGGTCCAAGTAGTTGGATGCAAGCTCACTGTATCGTCTATGATGATGGATCTAGGCAACTAGTTAATATCATTGATGGTAAATGGCGAATTGTATGAAATTTAAAGAAATAGAATTTAAGTATGATGCGGACGATATTAGTCTACAGGGTTTTAAAGATCTAGTAGAACCTATGAATCCTGTTAAAACAATGCTTGTCTCATCCTATGACGACTACTACACAGATCTAAGTTCTAATTTTATTCGATATCGCCATCATGATACTCATGGGGAACTTACGATTAAGCGCAAAACTACGGATAAAAACAACAACGAGCGTATTGAAGTCAATCTGCCGACTAATGGCAATAATATCCCTGCGGTGACGGCTTTTGTAGATTTATTGGGTTATAAACCTAACTTTAGTATTTTTAAAACTTGTCAAATCTATTGGGTAGATCGTATCGTTTTAGTGTACTACGTTGTATGTGACAATGAACTAAAAGAGCTGCGTCGCTTTATAGAAATCGAAGCTGATGAAGATTATGCCTGGGACTCTGAGGAAGCTGCATGGAATCATGTAGAAATGTATGAAAAGCGCCTAGAATCTTTAGGAATAACTTCTAGAAATCGCTTGCGTAAATCTCTTTTTGAAATGTTCAAAAAAGATAGCCCGAAATAGTCTCGGTTTAAGTCCATTTGTTAGTATAATCTATCTAAGAGTAATCTTAGGGAGATCTATATGAAAAGCGCAAATTTAGCTAACGAAGCACTAAGAATGGCCGAAGTTGGTCATGTTTTAGAAGAAAAACTTACTAATGCTATGGGTACGATTCAAGTTATGGCCCACTCTACTATTAGAGTGAGAGCTGTTGGTGCCACTGTAGTTACCATCGACGGCGTCAAAGCCATCACTATGATGGCAAATGAAATTGTAATGATCAATGTTGGTGCAGGTGATCCCGACGATGCAGTAGTAACTGTTAGCGTTGCGATTAGCGGTGCAGCTGCATTTGTTCAGGTAGCAAGAGAAGTTAATCGTCCGAGCATAGCATAATAAGGAGTTCCTATGAAACTTGATAGTTTCAAGAGTCTGCTTATTAAGAAGGCTGAAGGCAATACAGATCTTCAAACCTTAATACGCTTAATTAGCCATGATATACTTGCAGAAGAAATCATTGAATCATTAGAAAAAATGGCATCATCTAAAGGCAACAAGGCCAATAGTGCACTGACTTCATTTGCTGGTGGTATGACTGAGCCAGACATTCACATGCTACATGATGCCATCAGTCATCATATTTCGCATGCAGCTGCAATAAATAAAGAACACCCACCCACAATGGCACCTATTACACATGACATTAATGTTACGGACCATAGAGATGGTGGAGTTCAAAAAACTAGACAATTCGATACTCAAAAAGTTGATATGCATCCATTGGCAACTAAGCACATAGAGACCGCTATGAAATTAGCAAACATAGCAGCTAAATCAAGAAAATGGTCTATGGGTAAGATGTCATTTGATCATGTTCCGCCAAATGCGTGGGAAATGAACCATACAAGCGACCACACTCGCGCTAATTCAAAAGGTCATATTAAATTTGCCGATGATCAACAGGGTTTGAAACGTAAATTGGACAACAATAGATTTCCAAATCATGGTTACTTAATGCTGACTCCTCACCCATCATCTAAAAATAAAGGAAAACTTCGTGGAAATGAAGGCCAATATCCTTTTGAAGAAATGAAAATTAATGATAAACACATAGTTATTGATCCAGCGCATTATGGCGCTATTGATAGCAACGGTAAAGCTCCAACTAAGTATACACCACATGCTTTTGAAAGCCATCCACTTTTGCAAAAAGAAGGCAAAAATGAAACTTGGTCAAGGCCAGAAGATGATCGTTCTGATGCTGATAGATCTGCATATGCAGCTAAATTGAATGCATGGCAAGAAACACCAGAATTCACTAATTGGTTAGATAAACAAGGCGAATTGGAACAAAAAGATCCAGCAAAATATGAAGCCCATGGAGCTAGTCGTTCAGCTCCATTATTTGAAGGTGTAAAAAGATCATCTGTGCCATCAGCACAACAAGGTAATGAAGCAGATGATGATGATGATGATGAGGATGGTGCTCCAACTCAGCAAGCAGTGTCACAACCGAAGCCCGATACAGTTCTTCGTAGACCGGCAAGTGCACCAGTAAGTGCACCAGTAAGTGCACCAGCAAGTGCACCGGCAAATGCACCAGCAACAGCTGCGCCAGCTGCCCCAGAACATCCACGAGCTAAACAAATTCGCGCAAAACTAAGTAACGAATCTCCAGAATTTCAAAAAGTATTGCATTCCTACATGGCAGGTGATCCCAAAGTCACCAAAGCATTAGATGCCTTACCAGATGAATTAAAAAGAAAATGGGGAATCATATAATGCCTAAATCTATTTATCTGAAGACAATACAAGAAATACTAGAAAAAGCGCGTAAACGAACCAATGACGCACAGTATGAAGGCGAGACCGGCGGCGATGACGCGGAAGGAAGCTATAGCGATCCAACAGATGAGGTCGATGATAGCGATGAGTATGGCGGTCTTAATTCCGCTAGCGAAGACGATGATAAAAATGATGCAGCAGATCAATGGTTACAACAACAACAATCTAAAGGGAGTCGATTCAATGAAGAAGATGGTAGCAAAAATGAAGAAGATGTGGGCGAAAATGATGATGAAATGCAGCAAAATGTGCCAATGCAAGCCGACGCCGGCGCCAAAAGCAAAAGCCAAGCCAAAAGCAAAGAAAAAATAGGACCAGACATCGATCCTGACCGTCTTGGTGCGCTTAAAAAAGTCACTGGACATTGGCTGCAACATGCAGAGCAATTGAAAAATATGAGGAGTGATGCTCGTGTTAATCCAGTTCTATTTGGTGAAGGCCATAGAGCTGCAGCTCATAACTCGGTTCATGAGGATTTTGTTTCAGCTCATCGTGCTTTGACAAATAGTCCAGATTTTACTAAGTTAACTGGAGTTCAAAAAATGCGAGCAGAAGTCGCATTTAAAAAAGATTGGATGAATAAAAATCCAGATCACAATTTGAACGCTGGCGCAGCTGTTGCTGGTGCACATCAAATGCATGGTAAAGCACTAGATCTTCATAACAAAGAAATGAATGCGAGAAAAGCTCATATTCTAGCTGGTGGCCAAGGTACATCTTCAGAAGGAGCAATGTCTTCTCAAGAAGCTGCACAACATGTTGGGGCAGGTAAAGACGAAGATGGAGGATATCAATCCTCTGTCGTTTCAGATCCCGCTGCTGTTTTTGCTTCTAGGTTTAAAAACCAACTCGCTGGAACAAAAGCTCCTAAGACATCGGAATCTGAGGAAGATGAGTCACTAGCGTCGCCTGAAATGAAATTAGCAAGACATCCATTATTGGATCATCCAGATAATAAAAAATTAATTAATGACTTTGTAAGTGATTATCATCCATTAATTATGCGCAATGCTAATAGGGCTAGAAAAAAAGCAATGGATATGGGTTTGACTGATGAAAAAATCGACATGGGAGATCTTCAGTCGGCTGGTTTACATGGCCTAATGCAGGCAGCTCATGATTATCACCCTGAATCTGGTTCTACTTTTAAAGCTCATGCGAATGGTAAAATCGGCGGGTTAATGCAATCTCATTTCGCGTCAATGGATTATGTTCCAAAAGATATGCGAGCTGAAATGAAATCAAAAGAAAAAGGTTCTATTGGTGAGGGCGCTTCGCTAGCTACTAAACAACCTGAAAGTGTTAGTGAACAAATGGTTCATGGTCAACCAATGCAGGTACAACGCTTTGCGCCTCAAAAAGCATCAAGTGCACCAGCACCAGCGCCAGCAACACCGGTTAAAGACTTGATTGCAAATAGCGGTCACGCAGACGCGGCTAATATGGCTGATCGACATAGTCGAATTGCAGCCCAAACTGTTATTAGAAGAAAAGGAGGCGCATAATGCCTATTAATCAAACACCAGGCTCTACGGTATTTCCTTATCGTGCAACAAGCCAAGAGTTAGATCCAAATAGATATATGTCATTACCTACGCCGACTGATATGAAGAGGCGATCGCTTTTTGGTATTCCATTAAAATCATTTTTAACCGGCGATACTATCCAAGATGAGACACTTCAAAACTACATTGATATGGCGATCTCTGAGCTTGAGCATACATTAGATTTATACATCACTCCAGTGGAATTTGTAGAGCGTCATGATTACAACCGCGAACTTCAAATGTGGAGTTTTGGTTATATTAAAGTAGACCACAGTCCAATTCAAACTGTAAAGCGATTCGCATTGACTTTTAACAATGGCGCTCAAAATGGCCAAGTATTAGTCAACGTGCCATTAGAATTCATTCATATACAGCCTCAAGAAGGTACAATTCAATTAGTACCAGCTCAAGGCGTAACAGTCTCTGGTCTTATTGCCTCTGTATATTCTGGCGTAGGTTTTCATGCTTTTAATACTGGTGCTATTCAAAATTGGCCAGGAGCTATGGAAATTACTTATGTGGCTGGTTTTGAAAAAGATAAAGTACCAGCACTTATTGCTGGTTTAGTTGAAAATATGGCAGCGGCAAGGTTTTTGAGTTCATTAGGTCCGGTATTATTTCCGCATAACTCAGTAAGCATAAGTATTGATGGTACTTCTCAATCTACCGGCACGCTTGGACCTGGGTTTCTTCAAAATCGCCTAGGTGACTTAGAAAAGCAAATCACAGCGCAAATGGAAGCGGCCAAAGGCTATTATCAAAAACGATTCTTAACTGAGTTTCTATAAAAAGTAGAAGAGAGAAATATGAAACATAAAGATAAAATCCCTGGCGGTTTAGCTGATAAGAAAAAGCCATCAGACTTTAATCCTAAGTCTCTTAAAGCCGGTATGAAAATAGAATCAGAACATACTAGCAATAAAGCTATCGCTAAAGAAATTTCAATGGACCATCTCACCGAAGATTCTAAGTATTACAAAAAACTAAAGACTATAGAAAAGAAAGATCTAATTGAAGTGACAACTGATGGAAAAAGAGAGCCAGTTCCAGGTAAAGAACCATTAAAAAAAGACCCTAAGAATCGTTGGGATACACTTAAAAAGGCACTTAACCATGCTACAGCAATAATGGATGTTGAAGAAGCTATGGGTGATGGTGATGATGCTGAACAACCAGCTGAACAACCAGAAGGTCAACCAGCTGAACAACCAGAAGGTCAACCAGCTGAACAACTAGAAGGTCAACCAGCTGAACAACCAGAAGGTCAACCAGCTGAACAACTAGAAGGTCAACCAGCTGAACAACCAGAAGGTCAACCAGCTGAACAACCAGAAGGTCAACCAGCTGAACAACCAGAAGCTATTGAGCAACGCATTATACAAGCTCTTAAAGATGACGGCCACTCTGATGCTGAAATTGCTTATATAGTCCACGGACAACACTCTCCTCAAACTAGTGAAACGGATGCAGCAAAAGCAAAAGCAACCACTGATATGGCAGATCTTGATGTTGGTCATGCATCTCGTCAAGCCGATATGGAGCACGCTCATGCTCAACGTATGAATGAAATTGAACACAAAAGAGCTTCTAACGAAGTCACTGATCCTGCCGTTGAAAAAGACCATCGCCAAAGAATGCTAGATGCTGAATATGAGACGACTCAACAAAAGACAGGGCATGCAAAACTAGAACTAGAACATAAAAAACGCATGCTCGATCTAGAATATCAACAAGCTCAAAGTGAAGCTGCTAAGGTAGACCCATCTGAGGCCTCTAAGCAAAGACAACTTGAATTTGAAATGGACATGAAACGCAAAGAAAAAGAACTTGACTTAGAATTTAAGAAGAAAGAACTTCAACTTAAACTTAAGATTACAGAGGAATCTGCTAAGCAAAAAGCAGAACATGCAGGAATTCAGGCTGAAGAAGATGCTAAGACCAATGCTGCTGTTAAAAAAGAACAAGCTAAGCATAAAGTAGCATCAGCTAAACTTCCTCCAGAGCCGAAAAAGGAAGCTAAATAATGAAAAAGCTAGATAAGTTAATAAAAAGACTTAAAAAAGCCAAAGAAATCATGGCTAAAGATGACATTGACGATAAGATTAAAGCTAAAATGATGGCAGAAATGGACCGTCGTGGCATGGGGGGAAAGCAAATTGCTGACCACTATCGCGATGTAGATGAGACTATCCCCGCTAAACAACGATCTAATATTAAAAATGCTTTAAAGCAGCAAAAGATTAAAGAGCAGCCTAAACCTAAACTCGCTGTGGTGAAATCCGTTGAGGAGTTAGCTGATGAGTTGATTAAGAGTCTATCGAATCTCACCAAATCAAATTATGGTCCAAAGGATATGGGTTTATATAGTCTTGTGGACAATATCAAACGCAAAGAAAATAACATCGGCGATGTGGTAGAAGGTAATGGTAAAAATCAGAATGTCAAGGCATGGACTAAGGGCGGTAGAGGGAGTAAAAGTCAGCAAGCTGATCTTGAAAATAAGCGCGATCACAAGGCTAGAGTGGCTTTTGCAAATGAACTAAAACTATATCATGCAGAGAAAAAACCTGGTGATGCTGTTCTTTTGCCAGCAGAATTAAAGCAACATATTCATAGTCGTTTACTTGATAAGGCTGTAGCTGCCAATAATCCACCCGCACCCCAAAAAGCACCGCCAACCACTGTCTTAAGACATAATCTCAAACAATCTCGTCCTGAATGGGATGAAGATGATATGGCCAATGCTCTAGCCAAAATTGCCCCCCTAGGTCAACCAAGTCTTCAACCTAGTAATAAAGAGTTTGAACAAGCGGCCCTTAATTCCGGTATGGCTGTTACACAAAAACAAGCAGATGCACTGAACAAAAATTGGGGCGGTGCAATTCAAGACTTTTTCTCTGAAGCATCAAAGCCAATTAGTTCTAGGTTTGCAAACGAGAAGGAAGAAGAGGTATATTGGGCGTCTATTAAAATAGCTGATAGAGACAATGGTTCTAGTGGCTATTAAAGTGGTATAATAAATAGATTATATGTTTCATGCAAAGGGTATGAAGCGTTTAAGGGTGTTTAGGGTTTTCAGGGTTTTTAGGAAATAGATTATGGCTCGCTTAACAGAAAAGCGTTTGTATGCCGTATTGCCGATTGTTGTAACATCAAACGGCTCTACATTAGGCAAACTTACCATCCCAGATACTCGCGTATTTGTGGTTGGCCACACTATCATTCTAAAATCTACAACTCAAGCGCCCTTACAATTAAAAGTAAAACGAATTACTGATAAATTTACACTTTTCGTTGGCTCAGAGAGCAAACGAATTGAAGATAGAACAGACATCTCTGCATTCCTAATGGCAGATGGTGCAACGATAGAGGCAAACGAACAACAACGGCCCTCTGTCCCAGAACAAGAAATAGAACGCAATACATACGATGAAGAGCCACTAGTTGCTCGACGCGTTCACTTAATAGATATCTATGGTGATGACGCAGCGAGTGCTACTTCTGCAGTTCAAGCCGAAGAACCATGTACAAAGTTTATATATGGTACTGCTCTAGAAGTGCTTTTTATTATAGAGTACAAAGATGGTGCAGTAGTTGGTGATATCGTAAAAGAAACAGAATTTACATACGGTCCCTCTTTAGAGGTAATTAAAATCTGTTCTAGGAATAGATTCGCTACCGTGGGGGACTTAGCGTAATGGCTTTTATCGGTAGCTGGGGTCAATTAATAAAGAGATACATTGGAACGAATGTAATATTTGGTTCAAGGGCAACTAAACTTGCTGGCATCAATGACTTTGGTAATTTGCATACAGGTGTTGTGACATTTACTGCACCTAATACTATCACTTTTGTAGGTCCACTCCCACTTTTTTTACAAACCGTAACTGGTGTCGGTAAAGTATTCAAGATAACAGCTGGGGGAGGCGCAAATAACGGAGCTCTATTTAGACTTATATCTATTGCAGGTAACACGATAACTGTGTCTAATACAGTAGTTATTAACTTTACTGGTTCAGCAACATTTGATGGTCGTATTTGGAACGTTATCGATGATCCCTCTATAGCTCGATCTACTAGCACTGGCGCAACTATGTATAACGTACATAACCGCGATGCCTCTGTTCTTTTGAATGATGCATCAGAAGTGGCTTATGTATTCGCAGAGCATTACCACGACATCCCAGCGATCCCTGATCCACATGATGCAGATGAAATTATGTTTCATTTGTATAATGAAATGGGTGAGCACTCTATGGTAACATCAAGTTGCTCTGGCGTTCAGCTCGATATTGGGCCCTTAGCTGTAGTCGATTGGTGCGGCAATGTAGTAAAAACTGATGCCTCACTAAAAAATCCAGTAGATTTATGCTATCCGTATCCAATGGATTGCCCAGGGCAAACTTGTTCATGCCCCACTCCAGATTGTCCGGGGTGCTAATGGGAATAAATCTAAATGACACTAAGCTGGTGACCATACCGTCTCAAAGACTAACTGTATATCACTGTTATTGTGATAAATGCGGAGTTTCTAGAGGGTATCGCAGTAAGAAAGAGGCGGATAGAGTTTGTGGTTTGTGTGCTCGAACTTCAGACAAAATAAGAGCTATGCGCACTGAATCTGCATATCGTAATGGTTTTAATAAGTTAATGTTAGGTAAGAAACAGACCGATAAGCAAAAAGAATCTGTGCGAATTGCCAACAGTGGATCAAATAGTTATAACTGGAAGGGGGGTATCAAAAATCCAGGTATATGTTTAGATTGCAGTGGAGCAACATGTGATGGACATAGTAAGCGGTGTGCTAAATGTGCTATGCATTATCGCAAAGGCTCTTTGAACCCCAACTATAAGGGCGAACACGGCATTACTAAACTTTCTCTTTATATACGTAGTTTAAAGTGGTACAAAGATTGGGTTAAAGCTGTTTTAGAGCGTGATAACTATACATGTCAATACACTGGTGTTAAAGGCGGCAGCCTGCATGTACATCATGACTCTAAAGAATTCCACGAAATATTGGCTGAAATAATTATTTTACATAAAGATAGTAGAATTGCTATTATTGAAGCAATGAGACTTATACATTTAGATTTGAGTATTGGTAAAACTGTACAATCACAGTATCATATAAGAGTAATACATAGTTCTAATGGACATATTATGAGAAGGGCAGGGTAGCTATATAGGTTTTCATTCCAAACTTCGCGGATTAGATTTACATGCCCCAACCAATGAGCAGGTAGAGAATCATACTGGCACTCCAATTAACAAACTAAAGGTTGTAACTTTAGATGGTATGGGCACAACCCACCCTAAAGTCAAATTAGCCAATCCTCTACTTTTTAGTAATTTTGGTATCACTACGGCTCAAATAGGTGACAATAACTTTGGTGTAGTAACTACTCTTGGTTTTCTCTTTGTCGTTGATACATCTCCATGGACTAATAATACGCTAC
>Ga0315293_10004809_pt1 | contig 12761 bp, 1 predicted proteins | sample YL17G13_20_MG_FD_203071 | JGI IMG/M metagenome (GOLD analysis project Ga0315293, IMG submission 203071) | Sediment microbial communities from Yellowstone Lake, YNP, Wyoming, USA - YL17G13_20 | ecosystem: Environmental > Aquatic > Freshwater > Lake > Sediment | place: USA: Wyoming | collected... | reverse complement strand
CCATGTAAATTCACAGGAGAAGATAAAACCATTATTCAATTTTGCTCCTTTGGTAGAATACTGCGATTGGGAATCATGGATAATATGTATTTGTTCTACAGTTATATTACCTGTACCATCCAGCAAAGGTTTTATGTTAAGCACAACTAATTCTAAGGCACCTGCTGCATAATCTTTATACCCTCTGAGTAAATACAGATAATTGTCTCTTAATTCCATTGACCAGGCTTGATATGAATATTCAAATACTTTCCACACCGCCTTCCAATCGCCGCCCGCGCCCGGCTCTGTATCTCCATTTGAAGTAAGGTTAACTGTCGTCCAAAAATATGTCCAGTTGGCCCCTATGCCGGGTTCTGTGTTTGGCATAAACTCATACGTAGGCCATAAATCCCAAAACCACTGCCAGCAAACCCCCGCACCAGGTTGCACACATTTATCATCTGTTAAAGGATTTATAGCGACCCAATAACCTGTCCAACTACCTGTACCGCCTGGTTCTGTACTAGAATCTGACGTAGGCGGCACACTTATGCAACGATAGTACCCTCCCCTATTCTTATTAACAACTATACTGCCTTCCGAATACAGTCCACCCGATTGCCAGAAACTACCCAGCATCTCCCAGTACCGTGTCCAATTTGTCCCCACGCCCGGTTCTCTTCCTGGATACCAATATGCATAATTAGCGTTATAGGCGATGCATCTGAAATAAACATCTACTTTATTATTGATTCTGTTCTTAATGACATTGGGACCTCGGTTATAGGTGCTGGTAGAAATAAAACTAGAAATTGACTGGATTTTCCATTTATAGTACGACCCATTACTTTCAACTTTGCTATCATACACATATATGGTACCTGCTTCCCACGACGGAAGAAAAGAGGACCAGTAAGATTTCCATCTCTGTCCCAGAGGCGGGTGTGTATCTTCGGTAGAGGTGTGGTCGGCTGTACAATAGTAATACATCCCGTAATAATATATCTCATCTCCCTCTTTGACGACGACATCAGTAGCCTTATATGAAGTGCCGGCCGCCCAGTTTTTGACTTTTTTATAACGATATATAGAACCTTTATTCTGAACCGTAGCACCGGTAGCACCGGTTTGATATGCCCCAGAAAGGCTCCAAGCAGGAGCCTCACAATGATAGTATTGCCCGTTATGCTGAACGACATTTCCTACGGCATATGCGTGCCCATTTGTCCAATCAACGAGTCCGCCCCAAGTCTCTATTTCCCATTCCGAGGGCGGAGGCGGTATGGCAAAGACATCTTTTTCTGGTAAGTGCACAGGATTTTTTGGATTGGTTTTATCAAACACCAGGAGGTCAGGGTAGCTTGTTATCGAGCTATCCGCAGCCTCAGTCGTTCCCCCGCCCGACATCATAGATGCCGCAAATAAGTAATTGCCTTTCAAAGCGATAGCCTGGATACTTCCTTCTCGCATCCCGGAAGTTTGGTCTTTTAATTCCATTTCCTTTTCGCTGGTCAGGCGCAAGCCTATCACAATCTCCGGCGCGATGACAACATCAGTTACTCCTACCGAGATTTTCCATGTCGGAAGGGTTTCCATCACCTCGGTTTCTCCGCCGCTTGTCGTGCGCTCTGTATAGAAGATAAAGTCAAGAGGATATACGGTGGAATTTCCGCCTATAGCCGCGGACAGGCCCGGACGCCATGTAAAGGTAAATGTATACCTTTTCACCGTCGCCATACTATCATTTACCTCGCGGATAAGCTTGGAATTCTTAGTACCTTCAAGTTGAGGCCATTTACATATTATTTCAGTCGCCGCTTCTGAACCTGCCGGATCCTTGTAAGCATCTATTACCACTACCAGTGTTACGCCCTCTTCTTCCGCTACAGAGGTACTGCCGCGGACAATCGGCATGCCGCTGCTTTCGTCCACCGTGAGCGCAGTATCATTCAGAACCGCAGATTTTACCTCTATAGGATCGTATATATCATTTACAACAACTGTTAAGGCTTTTTGGACAGGATCGAGGACGCCATCTCTTGCAGCGAATACAAGATTATAGGTATTAGAGCCGACCTCGCCGCTGCCGTTGCCTTGCTGCCATGTGGGAGTCCATGTCAATGTCCCTTCAGCAGTGCCGTTCTGATTATAAACATAATTAAATACGGCGGTTATCCCCAACATGTCCGGATTCTCTAAAGATAATTTCAGATCATCTCTTATATTCGCGTCTTTAGCTCTTACACTTATAGAAACGGCGTCTTTTTCGTTCACCGTAATTATATCGCCCGTCCGTTCCTGTCCGTTTACCAGGACGGTACTGATGTATATCTTCGGAGGAAGCGCCAGCTCCCCGCCATAACCTTCTTTCCCTTTATTTGCCAACAGAATAGCTAAATCCTCTTCATCAATAATGCCATCTCCGTTTAGGTCAGCATTTGCGTCATATATACCGCCATGAACGAAATCCCTCCATGCGTCGCGCCACGTTTCTTCATCAAGTAAGTCTATAACGTTATTACCTGTGACATCGCCCAGTAGCAGCGGCCCGAAGTCTATGTTTTTCAAATCGGAACCTTCTTCCGTTAAAATAACTCTTTTGGCTTCCATGAGCGAGTTTTTAGTTTTGACGGCGATCTCATACGAGCCAGGGAATATCCCGAATAGGGTGTAATTGCCGAGACTATCCAGCATAACCTGAGCGCCATATTCGTCTGTCTTTTTATCATTTAACGGATTAAGGCAGTCATACATATGGCCTATATCGCCGGGTTTTCTGATAAAGAATGTAGCCTCGGTCTCCGCATAATCAAAATCGTCCGGTTTGTCTTCTAAGGTCACCCTGCCTGAGACAGAACCGAGCTTTAAAGCAAAGGTTTGCCTATCGCTAAATAATTCTTTCCCTTCGGGCCCTTTTACAGCTATCCTATAATATAGGTTCCCATCGCTTAGATTGAATAAATCAATTCCCATATCTGATATGGGAAGCGTAACGGTATGTTCTTTAGCCATGGCGCCAGCCGGTTTAAATAACAATATACTGTCTACAGATAGATTTCCGACTACGGTTATGAAGTCAATACTTACTATATCTGTTCCCGGGTCTACTTCATGCAGGTCTCGCTCAAGATCCACCAGTATATTGTGCCACTCGCCGTCTTCTACGCCGTCAGCCATATAGTTAACCACCGTAGCGCCTGAGCTGGAACCCTGCGGGTCTTCTGTAGTATACCTAAGGTGTCTGAAACCGCTAGAGTCGCTGGCAGTAGTATTGCACGTAACTACTATTCTGAAGTCGCGTTCGGCAGGAGGCAGCAATGTGTCTGCTTTGAATTTAAAACCTATCAGCCAATTGCCGGTATATTTAAAATCCTGGCTACCCATCTCAAGTTTGTAGGAACTGTTTATTCCATTACCGGAAAGTTTTATGCCTTCGTCTATGGTAGTAATAACGTGGCCGCCGTTGAATGCCTCCCAGTGTTCAGGCGCATCATCCCCGCCGTCTTCCAAAACTATCTTATCGCCGTTTGAAGTTTCATATTCGGAATTCTCGCCTAATTCCAGATAACTGCACGATGGCACATCCGTTTTCCATGTAAAAGTTATGGTGTGATTTTCAACGTCCATACTGGCTTTAATATCGGAAATCTTTGGAAGGTTCGGCAGCGGTTTGGTATATGCCGTGCGCGTCAGGTTATAAATCGGGTCTCCGATTCTGATAAGGTTTGGATTTTTTGACGCCAATTCGGATGCCTCAGCAAAGTTATATCCCTCAAAAAACGGCTTTATGAAATCCCGGAATGGGTCTTCACCTTCAACATACTTAACAAACCCTATTGCAGCTGTGATATTATCCGCTATTGCGCCGCTTAACCACGCAGTTTTAGTCTCTGATTTACCCAGCAAGCCGGGTTTTACGCGGAGATCAAGTACTTCGCTTGAGCCTATTGCGCAACCAATGGCCCCTGCCTTCCAATCAAATACTTCCCGGCTATAGCCATCTTGCCACCCATAGTACAGAACCGCGCCTTTACAGTCTTTTGCCTGAAAATCATTTTTGAGGGGCGATACCTGCAGTTTTACAACAGATAACTTACGGGTTCCGTAGGGCAGCTTTTGGTATTTGGCAATATTAGCCGATTCTTCCACAGGAGTATATACCGTTCCTGCGTTATTGAATTTGTCAAAATACGCATTGCCTGCGCCCAAATCGAGATGCTTCTCTGCGTATAGCGTCCTGTCTATAATACCTTTTACCGTTTCGACCGACTGGCCGTCTAACCTTGAGACTATATATCCGGGTTTATCCGTGGTGAATCTGGCTGTTGAGTCAAACTCCGGATATTCGCCAAATACGCCTTCAAGTTTTGCATCCACAGAACTTATTTCGCCGTTGCCATCTCTGTATTTGTACGGCACGCCATAGACGGTGGCTATGAACAATATCTTGTCCTTCAACGGCAGGCCATTCTTGTCTTTAGTGATATCCAGGTAGTTCCTTAAAGGTGTCTCTATTTCAGTTGCATACGAGTAAGAATCAATCTCACCTGTTTCTGATATTGATAAGGCAAGTATATTTTCATCAGGTACTTCACGCGCGAGCTTGTAATATTCACCGACTTCTGCTGAGCCGGGCGCGGCATTATTGACAAGTACCAGCACTCTTTCATTTTCAGGAATACCCGTTATGCCGTAAACTTCGTTTGAAAAATCGCTCTCTTTGCCATCCGCAGAGATAGCAGTAACCGCATAATAATAAACTCTACCTTCCGTCACGTTTTTGTCAATGTACCCGATATTTGTAGTACCGCATTCCGCTATTTTTACGAATGACAATAATGAAGCATCCCGTCTGTATATGCAAATCTTTTTGACGTCGGCGTCTTTTTCAATGCTCCACGCAATCTCAAGAGAGATATTCCCTTCTGCTTTCATCTTCAGAGCTATTGGCGCATGCGGTTTATCTTCCGCATCCGATCCGTCACCGCCAGATCCTCCGCCGGAAGGGCTGGGGATATATATGCCGGGGAACGTGTTATCGGTATCGGATGAATTTTCCGGATGGGCCGCGCTTTTTTCTGCGTCTGCATTTTCTTCTGCGGGAACAGCGTCAACGCTGCTTTCTTCCGATGTGTGGAACGGAGCTTCTATAACAGTTATATCCGTGCCTTTCTTTTCGTCCCCTGGAGAGAATTCGGCGTCGCTATCTCCGGCCTCTATAACAGCGATGCCTTCCCCGCTTATGATATGCTTTTTGGGCTGGGTGGCTTTATTGTCAGGGAGGACTTTGGGCTTTATATCCCTTAATGCGATGAGAGAGCCTTTTATTGAAGTGACGGCATCACGTATCAGGTAACCTATCTGATCATCTTCAGTTATCTCTACGGTATCAAAGGTGTGTTTCGGTTCGGCTGTGCCGTAAAAATCTTTAGTAATGTTTACGATGGCGTCGATCGTTTTCTGAATCGGCTCAAGTTGCACTTTATAAAATTCGCCGAAACATTTCTTGCCCAGGTCCATAAGCAGAGTGCTACCGAATGCCAATGTGATAAACAGGGACCATATCGCCACATTAAGCAGGACCAGTTTTTTTATTCTAGATATTTTTTGGTCGATTTTCGGCTCCATTTTACCGCTCGGTGATCGGTTTGACTAAAATCTTTTTAAATATTTTTACTAACCGCACAAATAAAAAACACCTCTTCACGATCCGAGGCAAGTATATCATATATTGCGCAAAAAATCAAGTATAGATACCTACCTTTTTCATATTTAACCAAATAGTTCTGCAATAGACCCAAATTAACTCATTATAAACGAACAGGTTACGTTTTATGGTCAAAAAGTTGTCTGTTTATTTTCATTGCAGATTTGCCGCGTATTTGCGTAACGGCTGGAAAATATGTTAGGAACTTAAAATTTTTCATCGGCGGCATTTCGCAAAAAAACATATTTTTTATATGCCGGACTTTGCTTTTGGCGTAAAGTATTTCTGCTTTCCCGCATTAGTTGCAGCCAAAATTACCGCGGCATTTTTTCTTTGCCGGCTTTTAATACGCTATTCTGAGTCTTCCTGCGGCAATTTATCGTCGAAATAATAATTTTTTATTTCAACGTGTTTTTGACAGGCTATAAAAATTTTATCACATTTTATTTTTAGCAAATCGGCGGCATCCCTGTATTTTCTGTGCCGTGTTGCATGCAGGCCGCATACAACAAAACAACATGCAGCCTGCTTTCGCACCCAAAAGAAAAAATTATTTTAAAAAGTTAGATTGATTTTTTTCATTCACATACCCGGCGCTGCTTAACCGTGATTATATTGATACGATACATGGATAATTATGAGACTTGAATTTGTGTAAGGTATAAAAAAGTTAGTTTTTCACTCTTGACACCGCCTTCTTTATGTGGTATAGTTATTATAGCCTTGGAGAGAAGGTATTTTTATTTGCTCTCTAATCTAAGTGTTTTAAAAACATTATAGTGCCTGGCGTATTAAAATACGCATACCGAAAATCCGGGAGGCCAAAAATGAACTTAAATAGGAAACTCCTGACGATCTCAGTTGTCCTCTGCGCTGTTATCTTTGCCGCGTCTTTTGCCTATGGCGCCATGCTGTATGTCCCCGGGAAATACTCCACGATCCAACAGGCTGTCAGCGCGGCACATTACGGGGATACTATAATCGTCGGCACCGGTTCTTACGAAGAAAATGTGGTTCTTACCGACGGTCTTACTTTGACAGGCCTGGGCCGGCCTATAATCGGTTCGCGTTCAGCCGGCAGTCTTTCTGCGTCTGATAACTGCATAATACACGGGTTTGACATATACGGCTTGGCGATATCCGGCAAGGCAAATGTAATAGTCCGTGACTGTGCCTTCTTTGCGAAAAATAACGTATTGACCTGCCTCACTGTTGATTCTTCTCAAGATATACTTCTGGAGCGCAATATCTTCAGCGATGAATACTACGGCGGTATTACAGGGTCAAAAATCAGCATAACAAATACCCAGGATTTTATTTTCAGAAACAATATTGTCCTCATGAAAAATATGGCGGAGTCTTCTGCGGATATAACGGCTCTCTATATGAATACCGTTTCCGGCGCCTCTGTAATTAGCAATGTGATCAAAGCCGAATCGGCAAATGTAGGCATAGGGATTGCCCTCGCAAACATGGCCAATGCAGCCGTTAAAAACAATATCATTTCCGCCAAAACATACTCTGTCTACGGAAATAGCGCCAATGTAACCATAAGTTACAACGACCTGCCTGAGGGCGTAAACCATGTAGGCGCTGATGTAGTCCTCGGCCCCAACAACTTTTCATGCGAACCTGTTTTTAACGAAGGCAAAGGCTACTACCTTAAACGATCTTCGCCATGCGTAGATTCCGGCATAGTAGAAGCAAGCGATAAAACTGAAATAGGCACCCATACAAAAATAACGTTTTTGGTTAATGGCGATTCTCTTCAGAACGCTATAAACAGCGCGGGCCCTAATGATACCGTCTATCTTGGCTCCGGTACATATGATGTCGCTCCTTACACCATCAAAAGCGAGAATGGGGCCGTTGACATCGTCTCATACGGGATACTGATAATAAATAAGGACGTTCGTATAGTGGGAAGTGGAAAAAGCAATACATTCGTAAAGGGGCCTGTACAATTCATATTTTCTAACGGTTCTCTTGAAAATCTTACTGTTATCTCCCCCAATGGGTCGGACGCCGACCACGTAGCTGAAGTGGATTATGATCTGGACGGCAGATGGGATCATGACTTTACAGGCAGCATCTTAATCGCTAACGGCTCGCCTACAGTAGAAAATGTGATGCTTGAACCCGATCTTTCAGTGTTGGGCAACCCTCCCGCAATACCGCCGACAGGCATATTGATAATTGAGAATACGTCGGGAAGCCCGACCTCTCCGGTTATAAGAAATACCACATTTAAGAAATTCACGGACGCGGTAAAAATTGAGGGAAAACACGACGAACTGGTACTCAGCCCTGTCATAGAACATTGCGTATTTGACCAGAATACTACCGGCATTAATTGCGACACGCCATATACCTTGCCCGCCCTTAGGAATAGCATCTTCTCAAATATGGCTACGGCTATAGACCTCGCGAAGACACCTTATAAGAAAAATATCATTGATAACATACAGAGCAACCTGTTTTACAATAACACGAATAACTGTTTATACAACACAACCGAAACAGTAGATATCCTTGCCAATAACAGGAATAATCAGGCCGGAGATCCTAAGTATCTAAGGCCGGACATTAATGTATACGTAACTCTGTTTGATTCGCCTGCCATAGATATTAACGCCGGCCTGGAATACTATGCGGAAACAAAGGAAGACGGCACTATAGTGTATTATGAGGGTCCTAACAAGGGCTACCAACTTGCCGAGACGGCGCCCCCCGGTGTGGGCGGGGATTTTACGAAGACAATTAAAGAATACGATGCGTCAGGCGCATATCTGGGAAAAATCGTGGAACACTTTGTCGGGACAATGGCAGAGTTGCTTTATTATGAGAGATATAATGCGAGCGATGTGTTGGTGGAAAGGCGCTATGCGGATGAAACACTTTATCCTGATGATCAGGCCGGTACAAATCCCCCGACTGTGGCATTGCTTGCTCCGAACGGCCCGGGACTGCTGAAGGGCGTCATCCCGATCACATGGACAGCGAGCGACCCTGATCTCGATCCCCTGTCGATAGACATTAAATTATCTACTGACGGAGGCGCTAATTTCAGCGTTAACCTGGTATCGGGCCTGGAAAACGACGGCGTATATGAATGGGAAAGCGCGGATTACGCCGACGGGAGTAATTATAAAATCAAAGTGACTGCTTACAAGACAAACAATAGTGCCATATCTTCGGAAGCCGTATCAGGCAATGTATTTGCACTGGATAATACACCGCCCGCTATTTCCATAACATACCCTTCTGACAATACCGGGATTGAGGCGCCTACTGTAACTGTCAAAATAAATGCCTCTGATTTGAACTTTGGCGTAGATCCTGTAGAAGTAAAGGCGAGCGACGATTCCGATTGGCAGGCTGCTGCTTTTGTCACCGATCACTACGAAGCTGCTGTTACCTTGCCTGTCGACGGAACGAGGGCAATAATCGTAGCAAGGGCTACTGATGAGGCAGGAAATATCTCCACCGATAAAATAGGCGTGATAAAAGGCTATATGCGTTTCATAACCCTGCCCAAATACTATACCAGAAGTGAAAATATTTATGACTCAGCCGGCATAGCAGCGGCAAAAAACCTGATCCATCTTATGAACTCAGCCAATTACGATTACAGCGGCGATTCGTGGGGTAATCCTTTGCCGATGCCGAACGATAGCGATTTGTACGGTTACGGGCTCTCGCACAATCTTCCGGGACATCAGAATCCCGGCTCAGAACTTGATGCACAGGGCATGGCTGCAGTCCTTCAGCACTATGATCCTTTCGGCCAGGATACCTATGTAGGCTATAACTTCGGAATCACCGCTGTGTCAGACTTCAATACTTATCTCAAAGATATAGTGCACTGGTTAAGCTGGGCGATAAAAAAGCCAGGGGTAAATCCGCAGGGTATACCCGAAAGTTACCCGGCGGACTTCTGCCGGGCTCCGTATATGGCGGCACTGGCACCACTCTCTGCTTACATAGAAGGATACAGCAGGTGGGTGATTATAAACGGCTGCGCCGCGGATAAATCGCCCGTAAGCACGACACAACCATGGAAATCGGGCATAGTAAACCAGGTAACTGTATACGGACTATTTATGACCGACCCTCAAATAATAGGTATCGGTCAGGATATGTACATACCCGCTACATCTCTTAATGACTACCTGCAGCCGCTCGGGCCTGGTATTTCGGATCCGTATACGGATAAGTATGTCTCTGTTGTGGAACCGCCTGCAAGCTCCGATTTTGATCTGGATCTTGCGGAGCCGACTATAAATAAATCGACGTTAACCCTGCTCAATGTCGCCAAATTTCTAAACAATGAAATCGCGGATGACTTCAGCAGGCATCTTGTGGACGGGGCGCTGGTTGTGGACCTTAATGAAACAAGCGCAGCCAAAGGCTTTTCAACAAGTGCGGATCCGTCGGTTTTATTTGTTCCTGAGGCAGCGGACGAGAGCGATTCCAGCCTGAACTGGAAAGATATTATCCCGCAGGCACGCTTGCTTGACGGGAATTTTATAGAGGCGGTGGATAACTCGGAAGTCAGGGATTTCATAAAAGTGCACCGGAATGACACAGGGGAAGATTATTACATCATTCCCTTTGACAAATACATAGACGGCCAGTATCTTTCTAAAGCGGCAGTACTTATAGATGCTGGCACATCCGCTGTCATCGCTGATAGCTATGTGAAAGAACCCGTAAGATACGTGCAAATCACAAAAGAAGAAGCCATAGAGGCAATCGCTAAAGAGGTACCCGGCGCCGCAAAAGAAAACATGGACGCACGTTTAGTATGGCAGCCCGGAGAAGTATCTTCTACCCCATTCTATCCATACTGGGAAGTTACCGTCGGGCAGAATAAGTATTACGTGACAGGAAAGTAATGGTTTTATACATTGATAGAGGAGTGAATAAGCCTGTGTACTGCGGGGTAAATTTTTGTGATATTTTTAAGCTTTATTTAAAAAGTTTTTTAAAACAAAAGTAGCGAGGACAAAAAATGAAAAACTTAAAATCCGCAAAATTCCTGTTAAGCCTGATGTGTGCGGCCGCAGTAGGAGTATTTTTGTCCGTGAGTACGACATTTGCCGCTAATATTACTAATAACTGGGCGGCAGACAATGATGTTTGGTCAGGCGTCACCCTTGCGGACCTTGACGAAGACGGCACACTGGAAATACTTACGAGCAGTCATACTAAAGTCCAAGCCTGGCATTATAACGGCACGCCCGTAGCGGGTTGGCCTGTGCAGATAATACCCCAGAACGGACCAAGAAACTATTCTACGCCCGTCGTTGCCGATTTAGATCCTTCCTACCCCGGCCCGGAAATAGCCGTACAATATGAGGCAGGCCTGGAGGTCTGGCCGTATACCTCGTTTACCGAAGTTGGTATATGGCATGCCGACGGAACCCCTGTATCCGGCTGGCCGCGGCCAACAAGCAACGGAGGTAATGCTACTGTTGCTGAACCTGCCATGGGCGACCTTGACGGAAACGGCACATTGGAGGTCGTTGCATGCAGTGGTAATACCTATGTCTGGAACATGGACGGAACACTCTTTGATGGCAACGGAGACGATATCCCGGACTGGCCAAAAACGGGAGGGGGCGAGTGCACGCCCACACTTGCCGACTTAGACGGAAACGGAACGCTGGAAATAATCGTTGGTGACAGCAGCATCAGAGTATTCAACTATGACGGGACTTTCTTTGATGGTAACAAAAACGGAACGCCCGATTGGCCGTATGCAATAGAAGTCCCCACCACCTACAACTCCTGGGCACAAGTTTACGGAGCCGCTGTTGCTGATATTGATCCTGCTTATCCGGGATTAGAAATAGCAGCAGGTTATACTGTCTATGGAAATAATGGTTGGGACCGTAATTATTACGTCACAGTACTGCATAGCGACGGGACTGTTTTCTGGTCGCAAATGCTGACCGGCGAAAATTACCAAATTACACCCGCAGCTGCAGACCTTGATGGAGACGGCCGAATAGAAGTAATCGTACCTAGCTGGGGTTATCCTGTTGCTGCCGACTGGCCTGTGGCGGGCCCTACAGCTTCTGTCTTCAACTGGGACGGTACGCTTCGCTGGTCAGCATCAATGGGCAGTACGATTTTTGACGCTTCTCAAACCTCACCCGCCATAGCAGATCTTGATGGAGACGGGAATCTAGAAGTAACTGTAACTGGCGGATCCAGACTCCACGCCTGGCACCATGATGGCAGTATCGTATCTGGTTTTCCAAAACAGACAGCTAATTCGTATGACTCAATTGAAGCAGAGCATGCGATAGCCGATCTTGACGGAGACGGCACTCTGGAAGTAGTTGTAGGTACTCGTATGCTCACCTATGACGCCAACCGCTGGCTTCATGTTCCGGGCAGTCGTATTTACGTCTGGAGCCTTCCCAATGTACAAAATGCCCGAGCGCCGTGGCCGACATATAATCATGACCCGCAACACACAGGATTTTGTGCCAACCATTACATTTCAGGCCATGTAAGAAACCAATATGGACAAGGTGCAGGCGGTGTAACTATCACAATTAGCGGTGGTGGGATAGGCGGTTACTCAGTAACTACTGATAGCAACGGCTACTATATAATAAGGCCTCTTAATCTCGCTACTTATACCATAACTCCTTCAAGACCGACATTAGTCTTCGCCCCTACTTCCCGGACAGTGCCCCTCATCACCGAAAGCGTAAGTGGTATTGACTTCACCACCAATGTCTATTCCATATCAGGTTACGCCTTAGACGGAACTTCGTCCGGAATCCCGGGTGTAACAATGACTCTATCCGGAGGTTTGACTACTTCAACTATAACCGACGGAACAGGCCATTATATATTCTCAGGTGTGGGCAACGCCAATTATACTGTTACTCCTTCAAAAACAGGTTATAGCTTCAGCCCTGCGTTTCAGAATGTCACGGTTAACGGTACTGACAAAACCGCAAACTTTTACTCATATTCAATATCAGGTTATATAAAGGACCAGGACCTGAATCCTATTCCGGGGGTCACTATAACATTTACAGGAAACTAC
>Ga0315293_10004808_pt1 | contig 12761 bp, 30 predicted proteins | sample YL17G13_20_MG_FD_203071 | JGI IMG/M metagenome (GOLD analysis project Ga0315293, IMG submission 203071) | Sediment microbial communities from Yellowstone Lake, YNP, Wyoming, USA - YL17G13_20 | ecosystem: Environmental > Aquatic > Freshwater > Lake > Sediment | place: USA: Wyoming | collected... | reverse complement strand
AAACCGATCCGCATAGCCCTACAATCAGTGATGCTGTCATTCAATTGCGTGGGGTATGGTTGTGCGGAACTCATTATGAGCAATCGGTTATGCTCAATGGACATTTATTCACGCCTGAAGGTGCGCGTAAATGGCGCAGATTTGTATACGAAATGGAACGTAAAGGTGTTGCGGTTGCGAGGTAAAAGGGGGAAACCATGAAACGTTCAAAAGCAGTTGAAATTTACGCCGATGGTTATCAGTTGGACCAATGGGCATGTGATGAACCCGAAGGATCAAATTCGGGGGATGAACATTTAATGGAATATGAGGATGAATACTATCTCATTGTAACAGATAGTGACGATGTGGTTAGCGGCAGTAAAATCAATCTCAAAGAGCAGGAAGAGGAAGGCGGATTCATTTGGGATTTAATTCAGGAATTTGAAAAAAGAAAGTGACCTTCATTTTGGGTTGAAGCCCGTATAATAACCCAAGGAGAATAAACATGAGCAAGAAAACAAATAAAACTGCAAAGAAAGCCGTGAATAATGTCGTAAAAGGATATTGCCCGAAATGCGGAATCAGCTTGAATTACGATCATGGCGAAATCCAAGACGATTTTTATCGCTATGATGTCAACTGCTCAAAATGTGGTTGGTATGGCAGTGAAGATTACCGACTGGAATTTGTTGGTTTTTGGGACTTGAAAACCGATAAGGAAATGCCCAAAAATGTCTGCGACCATGCCAAAACGAATCCCCTTACTGGTAAGGGCTATTCCAAGTGTGACAAGTGTGGTGCGCTTATGTTTTCGGGGAAAATTCTGTAAAAGTAACCACTAAACCAAGGGAGATGTGTTATGGGTATGGGATACGGAGCCAATTTCGCGGAAGTGATTGAAGAAAAGTCTGTCGAAAAGTTCTGCAAGAAAGAACTTGCGGCTCTCAATGTGGCTCTAGACAAAGACGATCAGGACTTTGGCAGCTTTGCCCAAGCCGCGCATGCCACCGATTTTAACCACTTTAAGATTGGCAAGAAAGTTATCAAGGCATACGAAGTTTTGCAATATGCGTTCACGAAAAAGACAGGGCTTTTACTCTCTCTCGGCTATCACGATGCCGATAACGAGGGAGACAGATACGATGATGTCAATGGCGCGTTTTGGTGCGTTCATGGCATGTATCAGTTGACCAAGGCAGGAAAGAAGATGCAAAAATTTGTTGACAGGAAATTTTACGTCACTTACGGATAAAGTGACCTTCATTTGCCATTTCTCTTGTATAATAAAGTAACCATTTAGGAGGAAACAAATGTCCGAACCGAAATATCCGAATGTCAAGGTGAAGTTGGTAGGTAGGGATGGCAACGCTTTCGCAATCTTGGGCGCTGTTTCTGGCGCTATGAGAAAGGCGAAAGTCGAGAAGGTCGAAGTTGATGCGTTTATGAAAGAAGCCATGAGCGCGGATTACGACAATCTTCTTTGTGTCTGTATGAACTGGGTGGATGTTTCTTAAACATTACGGGGCTGTTGCGCAAGGGACGTTGCCGGTTCTTTAAGTTGCGCATAATGTGTAGAGTACGGCAACCTACCTACATATTCCTGGTGCAATTCCAGGCAGTCCTATCCGATACCCCGAAACCCTCATCACCTGATGGGGGTTTTTTATTGGTCATCCGGATACCCGAAGCTCCCCTGGTCGGCTCATCTCCGGATTATATTGTGTACATCTTGTACGCAATATATTTCGGATGACAGCAGGAAGACCTCGATGACATGTTCAAATACGAGGCAATTTTGTTTGCTCATATTCTGTTTTTTCCAGTATAATAAGATTTATGCAAAGTGATAAAGAGAAATTTGAGGAATTAAAAAGACATATTATTCGCCATTTGTCATCTTGTCTTAAACAAATCGAAAAGACTAAAACTAAACGTGGACTATTATTCAAAATAGATAATCTTAATTTAGAAAGTTTTGAATGGGTATTAACATTAGATCATAAACGGGCGTATGGAGGCGATGGCGAGAGTTTGTAAAACATTTTTGGAGGATGGCATGATGGCAACGCAATGCAAAAGAATATGTTGTGAAGCAAAAGGGAAAAAGCTCGACAGAAAAACCGCAGTTGCAATGGAAAGATTACAATTACTCCCTAATTTAATCAATGCAGAAAAAGACCATGTAGTGGTGGGAGATGATTCATGTGCCAAAGAAATAGAAATCAAAGGCGATGACAAATCTCTTTGTGAAGGCGAATATAAAATCACAAGTGAAAAGAATTTCAAGAAGCAATTAAAGAATTTCTATTGTAAAATTTTTGAGTCATCAAAACAAATTCTTAAATCAGAACTCAATCGCAATAAAGACAAAAAGATAATTAACAAACTAATCGCAAAGTATCAAAAGAGACATGAAAAGTTAATGGAACTATTCACGACAGAATGGGATTATAAACGCTGGGGGAATCCTAAACAGCATGAAGTCTCTTTTATTAATTCATTCAAAGGAAAGTAAATGGCAAAGAACAAGAAGGGCAGGAAAGAAAGAGCAATGGAACGTGTTACAAAACACGAAGCCAAAACTCCCGCAGACCAACTCAATGTTCTCGATCAACGCTTGGGGAAGGGGAAGGGAGCCAAGAAAGAAAGGGCTTATCTTGCGTCCCTAATTAAAGAGAATAAGACTGGGAAGAAAAGCACTAAGTCAGAGAAGTCCGAAGACTAAGTCATCGGCGTCATCATAAACATATTGTGTACAATGTAGTTAGGTTGTACGCAATATGTTCCGCCAGCTCATCTCCGCCGAACTATCTCATTTTTTCTCCAAGAATTTGACCTTCATTTTTCTATTTCTGTGTATAATAGAAAAAGGGAGGAAGCAATTATGCGTAAAGCATTCAAAGGCGGATTTGTTGCGGGAACTGACGGAAAAGAAATCGGTATTTATCTCGGCGCGGACTTCTGTGCTGAGCATGAATGGGGTATCAAGGGCATTAAGAATACCTTTGGCATTGGCGTAAACAAAGAGCCTGGACTTCCGCGACGGATGATTACGAAACTTCCTAAATCCGAAGGGGATGTTTATGACGAAGAACTACGCCTGTTCACGGTAGGCGACAATACTTATCTTGTTTTTGCCTACAAGAACACGATAGATTGGATTCAAAATCCGAAATCCCAAGAAAGGCGTTACAGCGAACTCACGATAAGGAAAGATGAACAACTCGCTACTGCATGGGACGAAAAGAATTTCGGGGTTATTGTTGACAAGACGCACAAGGCATTGCTCGAAGAAATCTACGCCGCTTTCCAGAAGAAAGACATTGCCCTTTGCGCGGGCGGCGGTGGGATATTCGATAATCATGGTATCTCAATCGTTATCGCCTCCAAGATTGATGAAGAAAGCAAGAAAATCTGGAAAGAAGGCGATGAAGATTATCAACGTCTTTTGAAAGCCGATGAAGAAACCACAATCAAAAAGTATCTGAAAGAAAAGAAGAAAGAATACTTTGCCCTTTCTCCGCGTTGGGCGAAAGACATTAAGAGTGAGACATGCAAGACGCAATACCCTGTTGTCTATTGGCTTAACCCGATGGAACAGGATAAGAACAACTGCGGATGGTACACGGTAGAGGATTTGAAACTCTGGGGCGAAGACAAGGGACCAGTCATTAAATAATAAAAGGAGAAAACAATGAAGGTCAATCTGCATAACAAAGTGTTTATTGTGAAGTGGCGGCATCCCGTTCTCGAAAGCGGTATTCGTATCACGGAATGCAGCGTCAAGGCAGAGGGATGGAGCGAAACGGTTGCTTCAACTCGTTGCTCCAAGAAAGAACAGTTTCAGAAGGACAGGGGGAGGAAGATTTCCCTTGCTCGCGTCCTCAAGGAAATGCGTCTCCCCAAGCAGGAGCGCAAATTCTTCTGGGTTGAGTATCTCTCCCTCAAGAAGTCACTGATCGAAGCGTAAGACGTTGTAGAATACTCAGTTAAATAAAGAGTCATGCCTTGCATGGCTCTTTTTTATTGGTCCAGAAGAACTCACGACAAGCTCTTCGGAACCCCTGACGGGATACTTATCTTGTGTACAACTTGTACGCAAGATAAATACGCCTGCTCGCCTGCGCCGTTGTCCGCCTTATGGCTCTGCCATAAATCGCAAAGAAAGTGACCTTCATTTCCATAAAACACTTATATAATAAAATAACTAATAGGGGGAAATAAAATGAGAACATTGGATTATTCAGTCTTCAAAGAAACGGTTATTACACCTGTCCTCACCAATCTTGTCGCAACACGCAGAACGCACAACGTCAAAGCCGTGGGACATTTCTATACGCCGCAAGAAACGGTTGAAAAGAGAAACCTGCGCCTGTTTGTGCATGGGACAGGCGATTACGCCCAGTTGTGCTATTACAGGAAGGGCGCACGGAAACGCGGATTTGAAATCAGCGATTTGCAGATGGATGGTTTGTTTAATCTCACCGTGAATTTTAATCCTAAAACCGAAATGACGGCTCTTGACCGTTATTGCGCCAATTTGTCAAAATTCAAGAAGGCGTTTTTGAAAGATTGTCACCCTAATCTTTGGAAGGACATACAAGAGGGATACGCCAAACTGGACATTGACGACTTCCGCAAGTATGTTACGGAAAACAAGCCCAAAGAAGATTCATCTTACGGCTACTATGAACTTCTCGGAAAATACTGTAAAGAAAATAACATTGGACATTTAATCATGGAGAACCATTACAAGCGTACTACTCTTGTCTCCAATAAAGAGAAATTCGACTTTGGCGGCTCAAGAATCAAAGCCATTGTAGAACGTTTGCAGAAAGCGATTGAGAAGAAAGAGGACTTTTCGGAATATTGGCATGGAAATTATGACGTTCATGTAGAGGCAAAGGGTGGCAAAGATGGGAATTACAGGGGATGGTTTTCCCTGGAGTTTAGCGGTTGTGGCAATGGACATTATTATCTGCTCTTAAATTCCAATTCTGCAATCTTTTGCGAAGATGATTAAAAGAAAGTGACCTTCAATTTCATCTTCCCATTGTATAATGGGACAAGGAGAAAACAAATGGGTTACTGTATGACAGCAAACGTTAAGATAAACATCCCGAAAAAGAATGTCGAAAAGGCATTAGCGGCTATCAATGCGCTTCATGCTTCCCAAGCCGTGATGAAAAAGAATGGCGCGGGTGGCGGAAGTAGCACTGGCGAAATTTGGTATTCATGGGTAGGAAATCCTCCCGCTGGCGGCTGGAAAGAAATTCTGGATGCGTTCAATGAATGGCGCTACAACGGCGAAGTAGATGCCGATGGGAACGTGAAACTTAATGAATTTATCGGTGAAAAACTGGGCGATGACAATATATTGCTCTCTGCGATTGCGCCTTTCGTCACCAAGGATTCATTTGTTGAATGTGATGGCGAGGATGGGGCGCGTTGGAAATGGGTTTTCGTGAAAGGGAAATTCAAGGAACTTACGGGGAAAACCATTTATTCCTGACAAAGTGACCTTCAATTTCATCTTCCCATTGTATAATGGGCAAGGAGAAAATGAAAATGAAAACTATCTATTGTATTGCCCTTGAAGGTGGTTCAGTTGGAGGCGTGGAGTGGCGCTCTAAAAAAGGCGACAGAGATGCCGTGATTGGGACTTTTGGATTTGAGCAAGAAATCCCGTTTGAGATTGAAGTCGAGGACGATGCTACACGCGAAGAAATCACCGATGCCGTTGATGAAGCGTATTGGAACAAAACCTACGAGTGTTTAATAAGCAAAGGAGGATGAAAACAAATGGGCGCTGATACATTCTTTAATCATGCAAAAGGTAAAACCGCCAATGAAGCGTTCAAGAGTATCGTAGAAGATGCCCAGTATGAACATGGGCATGGCGGCTACACAGGAACGATTGCGGAGAAAGGTTCCTTTGTGATGATTAATCTTCCCAAAGGGCAGGATGCTCGTGAGTATGCGAACAAGTTGATTGAAGACAATGATCCCCGCGTTGATGACAAGTGGGGTCCTGCTGGATGTATCAAAGTCAAGGATGGCGAGTTCTTGTTCTTTGGATGGGCTTCATCGTAAATTCAAAGAATCTGACCTTCGTTTTAATCATCCCATTGTATAATGGGATAAGGAGATAACAAATGGGACAGAGACACCAAGTTTATGTGTTCACGACTAACAAAGAAGGCAAAGAAAAAGCCTATGCCTATCATAATCAATGGTGTTATGGAACTCTTCCCTTGCGCCATTTGAACCGCGTTATCCGCTTCCAGAAGAAAGCGCAAGATTATCTCGGTATCGGAGAATCCTACCAGGATGAAACCGATAAAATCCAAGCAATCCTTTCCCTTGAAATCGAAGAAGGATATTACGGCGGCTACTTTAGCATCATTGAAGAAGTCGCAGAAGTCAACAAGACCGAAAAGAACGGATACACTTGCAAAGAAGTGAATTACAAGACAATCGATCCTAACTGTGGCGATAACAATGACGGTATCACTATCATTCATATTGATGCCAAGAGGAAAGTCTCATATTGTTTTATGGTGCTCAGTGAATGCGACGAAGAAGGATTAGAGAAAGCCAAGCCAAACATTCCTCTCTCCGCAAAAGAATATGTCTCCCTGTATTATAAGAAGGGGGGCGAGAACTGGAAAGGGCTGGACGTTGATAAGATACTCAAAGCCGTTAGCAAGACCAAGCTCTTGACTCTTGAACAATGCAAACGACTCTTGCCAAAGTTCTACGCAAAGGAACTTGTGGAAGCGTAGCACGATAATCCCTATATATGCACTGTTCTATATAGGTATGCACTGATTTAATAAAGCCCCCTAAAACCCCTGTGCCCTTGGCAGGGGTTTTTTATTTCACAAGACCAAAGATCAAAGATAGATCGGTCCGGGCAGCAGATCTTTATTTATCTTGTGTACAAAGAACAAAGGAAATTGCCTCAAGTTCCAGAATATATTAATGTCCTATTTGTCTCTGTTAGGAGTTAAGTATTTATGAAAAAAGAAGTTAAAAAATACTATCCAAATGAACAACTCCAATGTAGTTACTTCTTGAAACGAGGAAAGATAAATGATGAGTACAAAGAGTATTACGAAAATGGACAGTTGAAGATCCTCTGTTATTACCAAAATGGTAAATACAATGGTGAATTTGCCTCTTATTATGATAATGGTCAACAAAAAGAATATGCGTTTTATGTAAAAGGAAAGAGGAACGGTAATTATACCCAATATCATAAGAATGGGAATATCAAGATGTTATGCTTTTATAAGAACGATACTTTAACCGGTGAGTATAATGAGTACAATGAAAAAGGAGAAGTTATTGCTAACTTGTTGTTCTAGATAAAACTAGGCAGCGCTGAGGCCCTGAGCTTTAATTATCTTGTGTACACCTTTGAATTCTGTACACAATACGATGATGACATCCGGAGACTCCTGGGCAAAGTTTTGGACATCTCTGTACACAATATGAAAGCCGCTGGATCGCCTGCTCGCCTGCTGAATTTTTTGACCTTCAAGTTTCGATTTTTCAAGTATAATGAGAAAGGTGAAATGCTATGAAGATTAATCTTATCAAATTACTCAAACAAGCTGACGCTTTTGTATCATCGTCTGAAGGGCGGCGTTGCGTGATGATGGGTGCTGTCCGAATCAATAATGCTCCCGTCACCGAACTCGTGGATGAAATTGATGTTGAAGTCGGGGATGTAATTCAAATCGGTAGAACCAAGAAAATCACAATTACCAAAGAAATATTGGGTGGATAATGACCAAGATAGAGAAATTAAAAAAAGAACTCGCCAAAGTCAAAAGGCAATTTTCTCTTTATAAAGCAACTTCTGGCGATTTATGCCCTGTGTGTGGCTGGCGTGGTATTCGCGGCGATGGCTGTGACTTCTGCAAAGTCCCGAAGTTGGAAGACAAATTACGCAGAGCAAAAGATAGCATGATTCTCTGCGGCAGACATACTGACGCAATGAGAATTATTGAAAAGGATTAAAGAATTAAATCTTCCCCCTAAAAGCCATTCCATGAGGAGTGGCTTTTTTATTGGTCTGTCAAAATGACCTGAGTGCACTCAGCAGGCGCTTCAGGATCTTTATATTGTGTACATGCTTAAATATTTGTACACAATATAATTGGGATGTCCGGGCATGTTCGGGGCGTTGGGATTATAATTTTTTGACCTTCATTTCTCATTCCCGCCCATATAATAAACCAAAGGGGATTGAAAATGGCAAAGCAAAAGACACAAAAAGTACAGGTGGTTGTAACTGTATTTGATGGAGTAGTAGATTATGTAAATGTTTTTGCAAAAGAAGAGGCGGCAAAGAAATATATCAAAGAACAAAATATGGAAGGCGATTTTGACTCTGATGTATCGCCAAGGACATTTGAGAATGATGATGGAGACAGGATTCTTTGGTATGAAGAAGAAATCAAATAAAGGGGATTGAAAATGTCAAAAGTCGTTAAAGACTCATTGAAAAAAGACTTATTGACTGTCATTCAGAAATGGCAGAAGAAAGAGGGAACAACTTTTTATGGGGCTTTCCGTGACGCCTTGACGGATATGCTTCATATCTCCAAAGAAAAGAAGATTGCCTTTATTCATGTCTTGGAATCCGCAGAAGAAGTTTATAAACAGGAAAAAGGGGGTCGCAAGTGATCGGAACAACTCTCACAGAAGAACAAGAAAGACAAGCATTTGCTCAAAAAGCGGCTGAGGCATTCGCCAAAGATAAAAACGCCGCGACATTCGGAGACGTTGAAAACGGCAAACTTTTCGCTGTCCGTTGGGGAATGCTTGAATCATCTGTGCTGGTATTTAGAATTGATAATGATTATCCCGTTATCAATTATCAAGATTTAATTCCGAAACCAAAAAGGTGAGCCATGGAAATCTCTGTGAGAAAAACTTTCCAAGGGGCTTACGCCCTATCCTGTTTGGTAAATGGATACCTTGTCGAACATCAATACATGGGATATACTTTGCGCGATGCAAAGAAACGCTTTCGTCAATTTATCAAAGAAAACAAGGAGTAAAAACATGGGCGTTGACTGCTACATTCATCTGCCGCTTGATGTTGACGTTGATGACATTGCGCATGTCATGTCAATTCTGGTAGGCAATAAGCCGATTCTCGAACCTATCGGCAATGGTCGTGATGGAGATGATGCTCTCGCCTGTCATGTCAAGGGATTCCGGATTGAACATACCCATACCCCACACATGACCATGATCAATCTTGAATTGGTTGGGGATGCCGTCAATACGCATACTGGCGGATTGATGGTGGACGGGGCAGAACACCACTACTGCCATTTCTTCTGGTGTCACCGTGATGAACAAACAGGCGAAATTACCAACTGTCTTTATCCTCGCTCTAATCCTTTTTGGTGCGCTCTCGGAAAACGTCTTGTCCAATTTTTTGGCGGCAAAGTACATTTCAGCGATTGCGAAGAAGCCAAGGGCAAAAATGTTTATCGCTCCAAGCGTCATTGCCCTACTGACAGGCGCGGCTTGACTCCCCATGATGGCAAGAAGTGGAATGAATATCAGAAAGCCATGTCCGAACTCAAACCACTTACCAAGGAGGATTTAGATGAAGTAAGTAAATTAACGGGCTATCCAGAAGTATAAACAATCTCTTAAATAAAAAGTCCCTCATTGTCTCACGGCAGACAATGGGGGATTTTTTATTGGTCCATAGTTACGAAGGATGCCTCGGGAATTCCCCGGATGTCGTTCTCATCTTGTGTACAATCTATCTCATTGTACACAATATCCTTGCGAGCTGGATCATCAGGGAGTTCAGTTCTCCAAATTTTATGACCTTCATTCCAAGGATTTACCAATATAATAAATCAAGGGGGATAACATGACCAAGTTTCTTAAAGCATTAAAACACGTCCGCCGTGAGTGGTCAAGAAGCCCTCATCTCCGTATCAAGGGGAGCAAAAAGGTTTATGACCGCAAACGTAACAAAAATCTGACCTTCATTTTCTAATTTCATCACTATAATAAATAAAGGGGGAAATAAAATGATTACTCTCAAAAGCATGACCGCAACCTATTGCGTCCTTCTGGAAAACAATATCGTTACCGATAGCGATATTCCGTCCCTCGTCGGTAAGACGATGGAGGACGTGAAGAACTTTGCCCTCGTCAAGGGCTGGCAAGTTATCTCGGAATAAATCATGTCACAATTCATCGTTGTCTTATCTCTGGACTCCAAAGAAAAGAAAGACTCTTTCGTAGAGAAACATTTGCGGGTAGAAAAACAAACCGAACAAGAAGCAAGACAATGGGGATACGAAGAGGCAAAGAAAAATAACATGAAACTTCAACGGGTGGTGAAAAGATGAAAGCATATAGATTTAATCTTTTCGGAACATTCCTCATCATTACAGGTGTCATCTATGACTGTCTACAAAGCGCATGTTACGGCAATAGTGGCGTTCCTCATTCAACCCCAGAAGCCATTTGTGACCTCATCGCTGTTTTGATTATCCTTGTTGGCTATGTCTTATGTACGCTTGGCAGCGTTTTTCAAAAGGAAGATAAAGAATGAAAACTTATCCTCTTTGCAGTATCCTTTCTTTCTCTGAACGAAAACACTTTGGCGTTCCCGAAACCCTGTTTCGTCCTTCAACTGTCAAAGGGATACGAACTGGCGAATATAGAAACCCAAAGGCAGGAGAATGGTTCTTGTCGGGAGCAATCCCCGAAGCATACCATACGCTTTGTGACCTCAATACAAAATATCATATCCTGAAACTAGTCAAGGTTGAACAAGTCGTTACCGAAAAGATTGTAATGGTTTAATCAGGTGCGGTGGGTGGGCAACGCCTAACCCTTCACCTAACCCGATAGTAGGAATCGAAAAGCCCGTCCCGAAAGGATGGGCTTTTTTATTTCCCCATACCGCACCAACTTCAGCCCGCCCTGAGGCCCTTGGCTCCTCTATCTTGTGTACAACCTATCTGCTTGTACGCAATATGTTTCGGATCGAGATCACTGACGACAGTGGTGTTTGGACATCATGTGCGGTGCATCCACGATTCTCCCTATATAAGCACTGTTCCACTCCTATATGCACTGAATCATTTTCCAGAATATGACCTTCATTTTCACAATTCCACCATATAATAGAATATCAGCCAACCATTTCGGGGGAAATAAAATGAAGACAAAGAAACTGGAAATCAGAGATTTGACGAAGACGCAGATTCTCGACGCTGTGAATGTTATTCATGGCGACGGGCATACTCTCTTTGATCCCAACGCCTTCGTCACCAAAGCCATGTGGCCGCAAGAGCTGGTAGATCAATTCACCGAAGTCCATGAGTCCAATCCAAAAGACTTCAAGGAAACAATCTTCCTGCCCAACGGCAAGATTGCAAATCAAATGAAAGCCGTCTATGGGCTACGGCTCCTGCGGCGAATCTCCGAAGCCATCGGCTCGCCACTCTCTGACGCAAGAGGAAGAGGCTGGGAAGCAAGGGAACTCACCGAGAACATTATCAAGCATTACGAATAAGACCCATCCCCAATCGCATCTAAACCCTTACCTAAACGCCTCTGCTAACGCGGGGGCGTTTTCGTTTCCAGCGATACTTCCTGGTCACGACTGGAATCACCCTGGTCCGTCAGGACATCACCCTGGTCCGGAGACCCGATCTATCTTGTGTACAAACGAATTACTGTACACAAGATAAAAGGCTCGATGGCAGCGGCAGCGCTGCGCCTGCTACGCCTGGATTGTACACAATACAAGTAGGGCGGACGAGCAGGACGGCTCGATTCCAATTTTTTGACCTTAGTTTCGCCGTTTCGCCCATATAATATTGCAAGGGGATTTTCCATGAAAAAACAAGTAGCTGAAATTAAAGAACTTGACGCGAAAATCAAAAACATCCGTCAAGACATCAAACAACTAATTCTCGACTTGCCTGATAATCCTTGCCTCAAGCGCATCTCCAAAAATTGCTTCACCATCTCCAGTAAAGACTTAAACGATAATTTTTCGGCTTTCTTTCACGACTTCAAGAAGCAATACGAAAAGATTGCCGAAATCATTGATAAAAGCGAACTTGAAAACATCCTGCCACATCTTAATTTTATCATTGAAAACGGACGCACACAAAAGGATTACACGCATTTTCATCCAGACGTAAGAGCAAATCTGAAAAAACTTCTAGAAAACTGACCTTCATTTCATCATCCCGACCATATAATCAAATAACAAACCATTTTTCGGGGGCAAAAAATGTATACAGTACGGAACTTCAAGAGCAAGAAGGAACTGAAAGAAGCAATCGCCAAGGGTGACAGGATCGACATCTATCAGCCTGGACCTTTCGGCGGCAACGAACCCAAAGAAGGAACCGTTTGCCTCGAAGGTCCGCATTATCCAGAACCGCATCGCTGGTACGCTGAAGCCACTCTCAAGGAAGGTTTCGTCGTCAAGGTGAAGTAAATTTCCTCAACTTTTTGACCTTCATTTCAAACTTTTTCTCATATAATCAATCATGCTCTTCTACTACTTCTTCAACTTCGACTTCATCTTCCGCCTGACCTCACCAATGGCACTCCTCACAGGAGTGGTTTCTAACCGCCGCGATAACATTTATATAACCGCGCTTTGTGCGCGTCCTTGGAAGAGTGAATGGGGTTAGTAAACCTAAATATCTCGCCCATTGGTGAGGATTAATGGTTGTAAAAGGGGAGGCTAAACGTGAGCCTCC
>Ga0315293_10004806_pt1 | contig 12762 bp, 11 predicted proteins | sample YL17G13_20_MG_FD_203071 | JGI IMG/M metagenome (GOLD analysis project Ga0315293, IMG submission 203071) | Sediment microbial communities from Yellowstone Lake, YNP, Wyoming, USA - YL17G13_20 | ecosystem: Environmental > Aquatic > Freshwater > Lake > Sediment | place: USA: Wyoming | collected... | reverse complement strand
GCCTCGGCAAGAAAGTTTACGTCGGCGGCAACATCGGCTCCCCACTCATCGAGCAGGTCGAGCAAATAAAAAAGGACGACCTCGTCGTCCTGGAACTGAGCAGTTTCCAACTCGAAGACCTGCGCGACGTCGGCCGCAGCCCGCACATCTCCATCGTGACGAACATCGCGCCCAACCACCTCGATCGGCACAAGACGATGGAAAACTACATCGCCGCAAAAAAAACCATCATCGACTACCAGAGCGGCGAGGACTACTGCGTGCTGAACGCGCTCGACAACACGCTCAACGCGTGGACCGCCTCCGCGCGTTCCACCGTGCTGAAATTTTCATCGCGCGGCGAAGTCGAGCGCGGGGCATGGCTCGATGGCGACACGCTCCGCTACCGCATCCACGGGAAGGAAGGCGAAATCTGCAAACGCTCCGACATCCTCCTGCCGGGCATCTTCAACGTGGAGAATTACCTCGCGGCGTCCGCCGCGGCAATCCTGCTGGGAGTCAAGCCAGATGCCATCAGGCAGGTCGCGCGCACGTTTCGCGGCGTCCCGCACCGCCTCGAAATGTTCCTCGAAAAAGACGGTGTCCGCTACTACAACGACTCCATCGCCACCACGCCGGAATCCGTCATCGCCGCGCTGGACGCGCTGGAAGGACCGATTGTCCTGATTGCGGGCGGCTACGACAAGAAAGTCTCGCTCGTGGAAGTCTCGCGCAAAATAGCGCAGCACTGCGCCGCCGTCGTCCTAATCGGCGTCATCGCGCCGCAGATAAAAACGGAGTTGATGAAGCCGGAGAACAAGAGCGCACTGAAGATTTATGAGGAAGGGATGAATTTCGAAGCGGCGGTCAGGCGCGCGGTTGCTCTGGCGGAGCCGGGTGGCTGCGTTTTGCTTAGTCCGACGACCTCCTCCTACGACATGTTCACCAACTTCGAGGAACGCGGCGACACCTTCAAGCGCCTCGTCAAGCAACTCGCCTGAATTTGAAAACACCAAAACAAAGGGGTCTGACCCCTTTGTTTTGGTGTTTTGGGCTAATAAACCTCGGGGAGGATTTTGCGGGTTTTTTCGATGAGGTAGTCGATGGCCTCTTCCGAGGTCTGGAACTTGAGCGCGCGCCGCGCTATCTGCTTCGCTTCCTTGGCGCTGATGGAGCGGATTATCTGCTTGATTTCCGGGATGACGGACGGCGCGGTGCTCAGGTCCTGCAGGCCCAGCCCCACAAGGAGTATCGTAAACATCACGTCGCCGCTCATCTCGCCGCACATGGCGACCTTGATGCCCGCGTTCTTGCCCGCCTTGATCACGGTGTTGATGAGGCGCAGGACCGCCGGGTGCGCTGGCTTGTAGAGCGTCGCGACGCGCTCGTTGCCGCGGTCCACCGCCAGCGCGTATTGGATAAGGTCGTTCGTGCCGATTGAAAAGAAGTCCACCTCCGGCGCCATGAAATCGGAGATGAGGGCGGCGGAGGGAATTTCTATCATCACGCCCACTTCAAGGTTCTTGTTGTACGCCACGCCGCGCTTGTCCAACTCCTCCCGCGTGTCGGCGATGACGAGTTTCGCCTGCCGCAGTTCCTCCAGCGAAGAGACCATCGGGAGCATCAGTTTCAGATTGTGGCCCAGCGCGCTCGCGCGCAGGATCGCCCGCAGTTGCACCTTGAAAAAGTCCGGGTTCTCAAGGCACAGCCGTATCGACCGGCAGCCCAGGAACGGGTTCTTCTCAACCGCGCGGTTGTCACGGTCCATCGGGGCAAACTTGTCCGCGCCCAAATCCAGCGACCGTATCACCAGTTCGTGCCCGTCCACCTCCTCCATCGCCTTCTTGTACGTCTCGTAATGTTCGTCCTCGGAAACTTCCTTCGCCGCCTCCGCGTACAAGAACTCCGTGCGGTACAGCCCGATCCCGCTCGCCCCGTTCTCTATCGCCCCCTTTATCTCCCACGGAAACTCGATGTTCGCCAGCAGATTTATCCGCACGCCGTCGGTCGTCTTCGCCGGCAGGTGCCGGTACTTCAGCAGGCTCAGGCTGAAATCGTGATACTTGCTTTCCGCGTCCTGGTACCTCTGAAGCGTCGTCGCGTCCGGCTCGATAATCACCACGCCACGGTTGCCGTCTATCACTATCGTCTGCCCGCCGGAGACGTCCGAGGTGATTGTCTCAAGCCCCACGACCGCCGGGATGCCGAGCGCGCGCGTCATGATGGATGTGTGCGAAGTCCTTCCGCCCACGTCGAGCGCGATTCCGAGCACCTTCGTCCGGTCAAGGAGCGCGGTCTGCGACGGCGTCAACTCGTGCGCCACAAGCACCACTTCCTCGCTCAGGTGGCTCAAATCCTCCCTCTGCGCGCCCAAAAGCGTCCGCTGAAGCCGCTTCTGAATGTCGAACAGGTCCACCACCCGCTCCGCGAAATACGGGTCCCTGATGGCCTTCATCGTCTTGCCGTATTGGAGGAATACCCGTGAGACGGCGTACTCGGCGGTGAAGCCGCTTGCCCGTATCTGCTTCACCACGTCGTCGTGCATCTGCGGGTCCAGCAGCATTCGAAGGTGTGCCTCGAAGATGGGCGCCACTTCAGTGGCCGTGCGGACGAGGTCTTCTCGGATGTTCGTTATCTCCCGCTCCGCTGACTTGACCGCGTCCTTGAACCTCTCAACCTCCCCTTCTATCTTTTTGTCCGCCGCGAACCGGCGCGGAATCCGGAAGTCCTCGCTGTCAAGCACGAACGCCTGCCTGATTACGATGCCCGGACTGACCGGTATGCCTCGCCTGATTTCCATGTTCGTCTCAAAATGGTTCCTTCACCACCAAGACACAAAGGCACAAAGAAATCATATTATGGCAAACAATTTGTCATCTTAGTGTCTTGGCGCCTTTGTGGTGAGCGGATGCGCAAGCGCCGCTACTCTTCGTCGAATTTGGCGGCGATGAGCGCCTCGATGGCGACTATCGCATCCCGCGCGTCATCCCCCTTCGCCACGAAATGCAGCACCGTCCCCATCGCCGCCCCAAGCGTCAGCACGCTCATCATGCTCTTCGCGTTCACCTCCCGCCCGTCCGTCTTTATGATAATATCGCTCTTGAACCGGTTGGCGGTGTCAACCAGTTTCACCGCGGGCCGCGCGTGAAGCCCTTCCTTGTTTATCAGTGTCAGAGGTTTGGCGATTTCCATGGTGCTCGATCACTAATCTTCCGGGAAAATGTACCAGGTACATTTTCCCCCTATCGCCCGCGACGCCGCTATCTCCCGCACCATCCCCTCGTTCAGCATCGGCGGCAGAATGCTCGTGAACAGGCTCCCCGGCCCGAACACCAGCGCCTCCGCGCCCCTCACCGCATCCAAAGCCTCGCCCGTCGCCACACCCGGAGAAGGCCGCAGGTTCAGCCGCCGAATCCTTTTGCCGCTCTTCGATATGTTCACTTCGCCGGTGGTCTTCGTGCCGCCGTCGTGGACCGCCTCCAGCGATACCTTGTCCAGCGTGCTCGGCAAAACGCGACCCCGCGCCGACAGTATCTTGTTCGCCAACTGGATCGCCTTGCCGAAATCCCCCGTTATCTTCGCGAGCGCCGTGATGAAGATGTTGCCGAAAGAATGCCCGTTGAGGTCCGAGTTCTCGAACCGGTAGCGGAAGAGTTCCGCCAGCAGCGATTCCTCGTCCGCCAGCGCCACAAGGCAGTTGCGGATGTCCCCCGGCGGCAGCATGTCGAATTCCTTCCTCAGCCTCCCCGACGAACCCCCGTCGTCCGACACCGCCACTATCGCCGTGATGTTGTCCGTGAACGCCTTCACGCCCTTGAGAAGCGAGTACAAGCCCGTGCCGCGCCGTCCGACGCTGTCGCGCGCCCCCGCTCCCTCTCATCAGGCTCCATTATCGTATTCGCTCACGATGTCGTTTATCTCTTTGGCCGTCTTCGCCGCGCGCAAAAACTTCAGCCAGTTCGTCGTCCTGCATAACTGCAAAACCTTCCCCAGCACCGCGCGCCGCGCCTGGTCCTGCTCCGGCGGATACAGCACCAGCACGAACACCTGCACCTTCTCCCCGGTGACGCAGTTGAAATCTATCCCGTCCTCACTGCGCCCTATCATCAGCACCAGCCCGTCCAGCCCCTCGATGGCGCAGTGCGGGATTCCGCAGCCGCCTATCCCGGTGCTCCCCTGCTTCTCCCTCGCCAGCAGCGCCTTCACTATCGCCTTCACCCCGCCTTCCTCAACCTTCCCCGCCTTCACCAGCGCCGCCACCATCTCCTCCAGCGCCTCCTTCCCCTCAGTCCCCTCCAGCCCCGCTATCGTGGCCTTCTTCACCAGAAAATCCGACAAAACTACTGCCTGCTGCTTCTCTTCCACGGATGGTCCTCCGGTAATCCAACGGTGCCGCATCTGCCGCCGGGAAGTCTATCCTGCAAAACCGGCTTGCTTACTCCGCTTCCTCGTCAAGTTCGTAGGACTCCTCGTCCCCGATTCCGATTTCCTCTCCGCTCGCGCCCGCTGCGCCTTTCGCGCCTTTCTTCCGGTGCTCCTTCACTATCTCCTTCTTCTTCCGCATCTGGTGGTCCATCTTCTCTATCACCGCGTCTATCGCCGCATGCATGTCCGGCGCCCTGCCCGCCGCTATCATCTTCTTGCCGCGCTTCTGGTGCGCTATCAACTCCGCGCTGAACCCGCCGTCCGCCGCGTCCAGCACTATCTCTATCTTCGTCACCCCGTGAAACAGCCGGTCAAGGTTCTCCACCTTCCGGCTGGCATAATCCTTCGCCCCACCCGTTATCCCCGAATGCCGCGCCGTTACAAATACTTGCAATATCGCCTCCCGCCAATTGGCCCTTAGTGTACTGAAAAAAACAAATCCCGGCTCTTCACCGTCCTGCTTCTTCAACAAAGCGCCGGGCAACCTCGTTCGCAAACCCCAATCATATCAGAACCCGCCCCCACGGTCAATTTTTTTCACCGTCGCAAAGGGGGTCAGACGCCAAGGAGAAGTTCCGCTTCGGAACTTCGGGAGGGGTCTGACGCCCGCGTGTTCAAGCCTCTTACCCCCGCGCCCCGTCCCAATATTTCCTCGCCGCCGCGTCCACCATCCCGCGGCACCGCCCAACCTCCTCCTTCCGCTTGCCCAGGTTCTTCTCCACCACACCCTGCAAATCATCTATATCATACAGGTGCACGCCCCCGATTTTCTTCACTTCGGGGTCAATATTCCGCGGCACCGCAATATCAATGAAAAACAGCGGCCGCCCCCCGCGCCCCTCCATTATCGGCCCAAGATTGTCCGCGAACACCAGATAATGCGGCGCCCCCGACGACGCCACCACGATGTCCGCGCTCCGCAAACTCTCGTCCAGCGCCGTGAACGCCACCGCCCGCCCCTTGAATTTCTCCGCCAACTCCGCCGCCGCAGCGTGTGTGCGGTTCGCCACCACTATCGACCCCGCTCCCGCCGCCGCCAAATGCCGTAGCGTCAACTCCCCCATCTTCCCCGCGCCCAAAACCAGCACATCCTTCCCCGCCAGCCCGCCCAATACCTTCTCCGCCAACTCCACCGCCACTGACCCCACCGAAACCTTCCGCCTTCCAACCTCCGTCTTCGTATGAATCCGCTTCGCCTCACGGAACGCCGCCTGAAACAACGGATTCAAAAACCCGCCCGTCATCCCCGCCTCCGACGCCCGCATATACGCATCCTTCACCTGCGCCAGAATCTGCGTCTCACCAGGCACCATCGAATCCAGCCCCGCCGCAACCTCAAACAAATGCTGCACCGCCTCGCGGTCCCGGAACTCGTACAGCGCATCCTTCAAATCCTTCTCCGCCAGCCCGCCCATCAGCGCGAAAAACCGCCGCACCGCATCAACCGCGATTGCCTCGCCGTCCTTGCGCGCATAAATCTCCACACGATTGCACGTCGACACCACCACCGCCTCATCCGCAAAACCGCGTACCGCCTCCAGCGCCCGCGACAACGCCGTCGGCGCCACCGAAAGTTTCTCCCGCACCTCCACCGGCGCGGTCCTATGATTCAATCCCACCACAATCAATTTCATAAAACTCTCTCGATCCAGAACAAAAGGGGTCAGACCCCTTTTGTTCTGCCTAACAGCCTGCTTTGACCCGTGACCTTTCGCCTATTTTAGCATTTTCATCACCACGCGCCTCGCCGCCCCCACCCCCATCTTCGCCAGCGCCTCCCACGCGCGCCCCGTCACTATCTCCCGCAAAATCTCCCGCCGCTTCCCCGCCGGAAACTTTTCCTTCACCCTCCGCCTCACCTCGCCCAGAAACCGCGCATACGCCTCGTACCGCGCAGGATAACGCTTCTCAATCTCCTCCCGAATCTTCTTCGCCAGCGCGGGACTCGCCCCGCCAGTCGAAACGCTTATCGTCATCTCCCCCCGCCGCACCGTCGCCGGCACAATAAAATCGCACAACTCCGGCACGTCCACCACGTTCACCAAAACCCTCTCCCGCCGCGCATCGTCGCAAACGCGCCCGTTCACCTCCCCGCTGTCCGTCGCCGCAATCACGAGCGCGCAGTCCTTCAAGTCCGACGCGTCATACTTCTTCCGCGCAAGTTCAATCCCGTGCGCCCCCGCGAACCCGCCCACAAACCGCAGCGCAACCGCCCGCACCTCCGCACCCGCCTCAAGCAGGTCCAGCGCCTTCCTCAGCGCCACCTTCCCGCCCCCCACCACCAAGCACCGCTTCCCCGACACATCAAGACACACAGGATAATATCTTGGCAAAGTCCTCTCCTCACAAAACATTCTTTCCAGCCCCGCCATTATATTGCCCGCCCCTCACCCGCGCAAGCCCCCGCCCGTTTGTCCGACCCGTCTGACCTGTCCGATCCGCGCGCGCAGGGCTGCGCCGCATTTTCTCTTGCCCTCCGCCGAGCGCTTCGTTAGAATACCGCCCCTCTAGCGGCTTGGTCTCCCCGTGTGTAGGGATACGGCCGCAAAATCTGTTCACTCTTTTTCGGGATGTGAATGTCATGAAAATGAACATCGTCCAGAAAATCCTCTACAGCCATCTCGTCTCCGGAGAAATGAAACCCGGCGCCGAAATCGGCATCCGCATCGACCAGACCCTCACGCAGGACGCCACAGGAACCATGGCCTACCTGCAATTCGAGGCGATGGGCCTCAAGAGAGTCAAGACGAAGTTGTCGGTCTCCTATGTGGACCACAACACGCTCCAGACGGGTTTTGAAAACCCCGACGACCATCTCTATCTCCAGAGCGTCGCCGCGAAATACGGCATCCTCTTCTCGCGTCCCGGCAACGGCATCTGCCACCAGGTGCATCTCGAACGCTTCACGCGCCCCGGCCAGACGCTGCTTGGCTCCGACAGCCACACGCCCACCGCGGGCGGCGCCGGCATGATAGCCATCGGCGCGGGCGGCCTTGACGTCGCCGTCGCAATGGGCGGCGGGCCGTTCTACCTCAATATGCCAAAGGTCGTGAAAGTGAACCTCACCGGAAAACTTTCTCCCTGGGTCTCCGCGAAGGACGTGATTCTTGAACTGCTCCGCAAACTGACTGTTAAGGGTGGAGTCGGCAAGGCATTCGAATACGCCGGTCCCGGCCTCAAAACTCTCACCGTCCCGGAACGCGCCACGATTACCAACATGGGCGCGGAACTCGGCGCGACCACCAGCGTCTTCCCAAGCGACGAAATCACGAAGGCCTTCTTCACCGCGCAGAACCGCGCAAAGGACTGGAAGAAACTCGTTGCGGATGATGGCGCGCAGTACGACGAAGTAATCGAACTCGACCTCTCCAAAATCGAGCCCCTCGTCGCCTGCCCCCACAGCCCCGACAACGTGAAGACCGTCAAGGAACTCGAAGGCCAGAAGGTTGACCAGGTCGCTATCGGCTCCTGCACCAACTCTTCTTACCGTGACCTCATGACCGTCGCCAAGATTCTCAAGGGCAAGCACATCAGTCCCAACGTGAGCCTCGGCATTTCGCCCGGCTCGCGCCAGGTGATGGAGATGATTGCGAGGAACGGCGCGCTTGCGGACCTTGTCGAGGCCGGGGCGAGAATGCTGGAGAACACATGCGGCCCGTGCATTGGCATGGGATTCGCCCCGCCAAGCAACGCCGCCGCCGTGCGCACGTTCAACCGCAATTTTGAAGCCCGCTCTGGAACGAAGACCGCCGGCATTTATCTCACCAGTGTCGAGACCGCCGCGGCCACGGCCATCAAGGGCGCATTCGCCGACCCGCGTAAACTCGGCAAGACCGCCCCCAAAATCGCCACGCCAAAGCGGTTCCTCGTCGACGATACGATGATACTGAAACCCGCGAAGAACCCCGACAAGGTCGAAATCGTCCGCGGCCCCAACATCGCGCCGCTCCCGCTCGCGCCGGAGATGCCGGAAGTCCTTGAAGGATCCGTCCTCATAAAGGTCCAGGATAATATCACGACCGACCACATCATGCCGGCGGGCGCGAAAATCCTGCCGCTGCGCTCCAACGTCCCGAAGATATCCGAGTTCGTCTTCGAGTCCGTTGACAAGGAATTCCCGAAACGCGCCAAGCAGATGGGCGGCGGCTTCATCGTCGGCGGAGCGAACTACGGACAAGGCTCCTCAAGAGAGCACGCCGCGCTTGCCCCGATGTATCTCGGCGTCAAGGCCGTCATCGTGAAGTCGTTCGCGCGCATCCACCTCGCCAACCTCATCAACTTCGGCATCCTGCCGCTGACGTTTGCCAACGAGTCGGATTACGACGCCGTGAATTTCGGCGACAAACTCCGCATCGAAGGCGTGCGCGACGGCTTGCGAAAGGGCGACACTCTCAAGGCCGTCAACGCCACGAACGGCAAAGAGATTTCACTCAAGCACCCGCTGACCGACCGGCAAATCGACATCATGCTGGCCGGCGGCCTGCTCAACTTCACAAAAAAGACCGCGAAATAAGTCCCTGAACTTACAGCAATTACAAGAAAAAGGCCCTCCCGCACGGGAGAGCCTTTTTCTTCGCACATGCCGTGCCCCTATGTGAAGCGCTAAAACACATTTTAACCCCTATATATAGCGTCGGTTTAGCCATTTGGAAAAATCTTACAATTCACAGAAAAAAAGCGAGACTTTCTTCGCCTATGCTGTGTCTAGATTATTGTTGACAGGAAATAAAGGGCATGAATTCGAAACTGAGTAAATTCAAAACCCTCTTACCATATTATATGGAGAAGTGTCATGAAGAAATTTGCCGTCTTAGCAGTACTCGCCGTTCTGTTCACTTCCGCCGTTCCGGCGCTGGCGTTGAGTTCGTTCCAGACCTTGCCTTTCTCGTTTGATGTCCCCGGCAATCAAACGCTGTCCTTCAACCAGTTTGATTCGTCCCTGGGCACGTTGACAAAGGTGACGCTTGATATCATCGCCTACGAAAGCGTGAACATGACCGCCGAGAACGACAGTGCGGTCGCGGGCAACATCTCAATCACTCTTTCGGGCAATGTGACCGGCAGCGGCGGCGGGCTTTCGGTCCTCGCGCTCATCTCCAATACCGAAGGGCCGGTAGCAGTTGGCGCGACTGACAGTGTTCCGCAATCAGGCCCGGATTTCTACGATTTCGGAACCGTCCAGGGCTCCGACACCGACAGCGATTTCATTCCGCCGGGCAGCCTGGTCCCCTTCATCGGCCTCGGCACTATAAATATCGACGTTGCCGGAACGGCGGCATGGTCCTTCTCCGGCGTTACCGCCGCCACGCTGAGGGTCAGCGACCAGCAGGCATGGGGCGATGCCACGATCACCTATGAGTACACCAACGTCCCGGAACCCGGCACCATCGCCATGATGGTCATGGGCGGGTTTAGCGCCGCCGGCGCGGGCGTCATCCGCAAACTCCGCAAATAAGAACGCGTCAGCATCTGCAATTCAAGACGGGCGGGCCATACCGGTTCGCCCGTCTCTCATGCAATAACGAAGGCGGCAAAAAAGCCCGCCTTCTTTTTTTCCCCCGTCCGTTTGTTATAATGCCGATGTAAAACCTGTTGCTGTTTACCTTGAACCTTGAACTTTGAGCCTTGAACCCCTTGATCGTCTCTGTAATCATCGCCAACTGGAACGGCAGGCAACTCCTGCCGGAATGTCTCGACGCGCTCAAGCGCCAGACGTACCGCGACTTCGAGGTCATCGTCGTTGACAACGGCTCAACCGACGGCTCCGTCGATTTCCTCCGCGAAAATTACTCCGGCTTCGCCACCGTCCTCCCGCAGGAAAAGAACCTTGGCTTCGGTCTTGCGAACAATGTCGGCATCAAGCAGGCAAAGGGCAAGTACATCGCCCTCCTCAATAACGACGCGGTGGCCGACGAACACTGGCTTGAGGAACTCGTGAAAGCCGCCGACGCCGTCGATGCGCGCACCGTCGGCATGTTCGCCTCCAAGATTCTCAACTACACTAATCGCGATGTCATCGACAACATCGGCCACCTGTTTTACCCCGACGGCCTCAACCGCGGCCACGCCCGCCTCGAAAAAAATGACGGCCGCTACGATGCTCCCGCCGAAGCCCTCTTCTCAAGCGGCTGCGCGGCGCTATATCGGAAGGAGATGTTCGACGCCGTCGGCCTGTTCGACGAGGATTTCTTCGCCTACGGCGACGACACCGACATCGGGCTGCGCGCCCGCATCGCCGGTTGGGGCTGCCGCTACGTCCCGACCGCTGTCGCGTATCATAAATATTCCGTGACCGCAGGCGAGTACTCGCCGCTGAAGGCGTTTCTCGTCGAGCGGAACCGCGTCTTCGTAGCCCTCAAGTGTCTGCCGCTCGGCATGTTGCTCCTAAGCCCGTGGTATACCTTCAAACGCCTCGCGTTGCAGGCCTACGGCGCGCTCACGGGCAAAGGCGCCGCGGGCGAATTCACGAAAAGCAGCGGCGCATTCGCCCTCATCTGGATTCTTATCAAGGCGTACCTCTCGGCATTGAAGCGCCTGCCGAGAATGCTGAAACGCCGCCGCGCAATCTTGAAGAACGCGAAACTATCGCGGCGCGAATTCCGACAATTGCTCCGGCGCTTCGCAATATCCGCCCGCGAACTGGCATTGAAGAAATGACCGCAAGGGGGTCAGACGCCAAAGAGGAGTCCCGATGAAATCGGGACGACGGGAAGGGGTCTGACCCCCTGCGTGGGAACAAAGGCATAAGTGAAGATACTTCTCGTACAACCTCCGCCCCGCGTCATCGAGCGCGAGACGATAGTCGTCCCGCCGCTCGGGCTGGCGTATCTAGCGGCGGTCTTGCGCAAGGACGGCCACGACGTGAGCATCCTCGACGCCTTCGCCCTGCAACTCGACTGGGCGGAATTCGAGAGGCGCGTCGCGGAAGCAAAGGCGGAACTCATCGGCGTAACGGGCATGACACCCGTCGTGGACAATTCGCTGCGCGCACTCAAAATCGCCCGCCCGCATTGCAAGCACCTCGTCTTCGGCGGCGCGCACGTTTCGGCGTTCAAGCAGAAGGTCTTCGAGCAGGCGCCGGAGATTGACTTCGCGATGTACGGCGAGTGCGAAAACGCTTTCGTAGACCTCGTCAAAACCCTTGAGCAGGGCGGCGACCCGTCCGGCCTGCCCGGCGTCATTACGAAGGGCAAGGTTAACGAGCCGCCGCGATTCATCGACGACCTCGACACGCTGCCTTTCCCCGCGCGCGACCTCCTGCCCAACGAGCGTTATCGATACGCGCTGGGCAAGGGAGGTCGGGTGACGACGATGTTCACGTCGCGCGGGTGTCCTTATGGCTGCGTGTTCTGCGACAAGTCGACCTTCACCTCCAAGTGGCGCGCCCGCTCCGCCGAAAGCATCCTCGCCGAAGTCGAGGAAATCGTCGCCAAATACCGCGTCCGCTCCATCATCATCTACGACGACCTCTTCACCGTTGACAAAAAGCGCGTCAAGGAATTCTGCGAGGGAATCATCAGGCGCGGGCTGAAAATCGACTGGAAATGCGAGGGCCGCGTGAATATCGTTGACGAGGAAATGCTCGCGCTGATGAAACGCGCTGGATGCTCCATGATTGCTTATGGCGTGGAAAGCGCCAACCAGCATGGGCTTGATTATCTGAACAAGGGCACGACGCCCGACATGGCGCGCGCCGCCTTCGCCGCCACGCGCAGGGCCGGAATCCGTACGATGGGATATTTCATCCTCGGCATCCCGGTGGAGACATACGAAGACGCGCGGGGCACGATCGATTTCGCGATTGAGATAAAGGCCGACTACGCGCAGTTCAGCGTTCTCTCCCCGTTCCCGAATACGAAGATGTACGACGACGCGGTCGCGAAGGGATGGTATCACGAAGTGGACACGCAGAACCCGATGGACAAGGACCTCAAGCGTCCAGCGATAATCAGCGAGAACTGGGACGAGCAGCGCCTCCGCGACATCCTCCGCGAAGCCCACCGCCGCTTTTACCTCCGCCCCTCCCGCCTCCTCAAAGAGGTCTTCTCCATCCGCAACATCGGTCAGTTGAAATCCAAACTCTCCGCCGGCCTCCGTCTCCTCCGCTGGTCCCGCAAATAGTCTTAACCACCAAGTTCGCCAAGCCCGCCGAGATATTCTCTGCCGCTGATGATCACAGATGGCCGCAGATTACTGCATCTAAGGCCTGGGATGCCAGGGTTACTTGTCCGCCTGCAAGAATGCTTGTCTCCGTCTCCCCATCGGTCACGCGAAAGGGCGCTCATTCAGTTTCACAATTTCCTCTTTAGTGAAACCTATCTCAGTTAACAGACATGCCTCAAGAAGAATCTTCAGGTT
>Ga0315293_10004802_pt1 | contig 12765 bp, 8 predicted proteins | sample YL17G13_20_MG_FD_203071 | JGI IMG/M metagenome (GOLD analysis project Ga0315293, IMG submission 203071) | Sediment microbial communities from Yellowstone Lake, YNP, Wyoming, USA - YL17G13_20 | ecosystem: Environmental > Aquatic > Freshwater > Lake > Sediment | place: USA: Wyoming | collected... | reverse complement strand
CCCCCGGGAACGCGTCATGTTCGGCCTCGATCTGCCGATCGCGCAGGAGAAGGGCAAGCTGATCTCGGTGAACGGGCAGCGCCACTTCTTCACCAAGCGCCCACACCGCTGGTCGGTTCACGCCGAGCCGGGCGCGTACGAGGTGCGCTGCACCCTCTTTGCCTACGAGATCATGCGCGCGCTGATCCGCGGCGCGGACGCCGCCGGGCTCACGCAGACCGAGCTGAACGCGATCTTCTGGGACAACGCACAGCGCCTGGTCGCTGCGGTGAAGGAAGGGGTGAAGTGATGACAACGCGAGAGAGACCGCGGGTCGCGATACTCCCGGTCTACCTGGAGCTCTATGACCGCAGCGTGCCTGACCTGCTGCCGCGTCAGATGGGATTCCTCTCGTGCGCGCAGGCTGCGCTTGGGTCTGTCGGCGTGGAGGCGGTCACGCTGCCGGTCTGCCGCACGCTCGCGCAGACCACACACGCGGTGGCCGAGGCCGAGAAGCAGGGCGCACACGGGATCGTGTGCCTGCATCTCGCCTACGCGCCATCGCTGGAAATCGCGCCGGCACTGGTTGACTCGCGGCTCCCCCTGCTGCTCTGGGACACCACGCCCCGGCCGAGCTTCGGCCCCGGGGCAGCGGTCAACGACGTGCTCGAGAATCACGGGATACACGGCGTGCAGGACCTGGCGAGCGTCTTGCTGAGAGAGCAGCGAACGTTCGACGTGATTGCGGGGCCGCTGGGCGATGAGGAGGCGTCGGCGCGGATCGCGCTCTGGGCTCGGGCGGCCCAGGCGCGGCATCTGCTTCACCATCTGCAGGTGGCGCGGATCGGGGACGCCTTCGCCGGCATGGGTGACTTCTCGGTCGAGGACGAGGTGCTGCGGAAGGTGGTAGGCCCGACCGTGATGGTGCTCGACATCCCGCGCATCGCCGACCGCACAGCCAAGGTCACCGATGCAGATATCGCCGCGGAGCGCGAGGCCGATCGCGCGGCATTCGACTGCTTCCCGTGCCCTGAGGTCTGCTGGGATCGGTCCAACCGCGTCGGACTCGGCCTGCGCCGCGCGCTGGCCGAGATAGGGGCCGAGGCGTTCTCCTTCAACTTCGCCTCCTTCGACCGCAGCCTGGGCACGCCAGCGGTCCCGTTCCTCGAGGCAAGCAAGGCGATGGCGCGAGGTCTGGGCTACGCGGGCGAGGGCGATGTCCTCACGGCATCCCTGGTCGCGGCGCTGGACCGCTGCTACGGGCCGACGACGTTCACCGAAATGTTCTGCCCGGACTGGCAGGGTGGGCGCGTCTTCATGAGCCACATGGGTGAATGCAATCCCGCGCTCGCTCAGGGCCGGCCGCAGCTCGTCGAGAAGGATTACGCCTACGGCCCGGCAGACAACCCCGCGGTGCTGGTCTTCCCGCTGAAGCCGGGACCCGCCGCGCTGGTGAACCTCGCGCCGGGGCCTCACGAGAGCATGACGCTGATCGCGGCGGACGTTGAGATTGACGCGACGGGACTGGAGCCGGGACTGCCGGCGATGCCGCACTTCTGGATCATCCCGCCCAGCCGCGACCTGCCGCGATTCCTCGAGCGCTACAGCGAGGCCGGCGGCACCCATCATCTCGCCCTGACGCCGGGAATCAGGGCGGCCGACCTCGCGCCGCTCGCGCACGTGAACGGGTGGAGGTTCGCGGCGCTGGCGCAGCAGAGATGAGACTCACCGGGTCGGTCCCGGCAGTCAGCAAGAGCCGATCAGTCTCAGCATTCGCCTCAGGCACTTGACCCAGTAGTACTGCCGCATCCTGAGAATCCATGCGAGGTACGAATTCCGTGGGAATGGACCGCGCGGCAGTTTCTCCAGGTACGACCTCATCCATTCCGCATCGGTTACCGCGTACTGCACGACGCTCCAGGCGTGGACGAGACGAGAGAGCGCCTCCAGGTCCGCCGCGGTCCCGTAGTCCTGCCACTCCTCGAAGTAGGCACTGAGCAGTCTCTTGTGAGCGGATGGCAGCGCACTCGGCAATCGTTCCGGCGGGACGAATATGCTCAGCGACAGGAACGGATGCGTGACAGAGCTCCACGCCCAGTCAAGATACACGGGAGTGCCGTCGGCTATTCTCACGTTACCGGGATGGAGGTCCTGGTGTTCCAGCGCAGCCGGGACCCCCGAACCGGCCACCCGCAGGCACATGTCCCTGAACTGCGGCGCGCCGCGGCGGAGGACATCGGCCTCGCTCTCCGAGAGCGGATCATCATAGCCGGCCTGGAGCCACTCCAGCTCTGCCATGAACCTGTCGATGCCGGCCGGCAGGGCCTCGGGCCGCCAGTCGAAGAGCGACTTCCACGATCCGCTTGCGATCGGCGGGATGGAAGCTTTCTGGAGTCCGGCGTACACACGCACCGCCTTCTCCCACACGTCGAGATCGGCCACCTCTGCGAGCGTTGGCCCCTGGACTTCAGTGGTCAGCATCCACCCGCGGCCGGGATCGGCCGCGAGCGGCGCCGGGATGTACCGCGGTTGCCACGCGGAAAGCTCGAGGGTGATCGCCACCTCACGGCACCACACGTGCGAGATCGCCTTGAAGTACACGCGCCCGATACTCGTCTCCATCTGCAGCGTCCGGCCGACGAACCGGCTCGTCACCGGCTCCGGCCGCGATCTGAGGGCGACCCCACGCGCATCCAGTTGATCCCGAATCCACGTCTCCGCCTCGGGCAGCCAGCCGGTTCGGAGCCAGGGCACGATGCCGCTGCCAACGCAGACCTTCTGGCTGGCAAGGTGACCATCCACCAGCGAGAGCTCGAATGCGTCCGCGAGATGCGAGCCAACCGCGTGGGGGCTGACCCACTGCCACCCGGTCCCCGGCTGGGTCTCGTCGCCACTGAGCCCGAACGCGGCCAGCAGCGCGGGCTCGTCCGAAGCGGTCACCTCCATTGCATAGATGGGATGCGCGTCCACACCAAGGTTTTCCGTCACGATCGCGCGAATGGCGTTCGTATCCCAGGTATCGGCAGAGCCAGGTTCGCGGACGGTGCAGCGCGGAAGCTCCCAGCCGCCCTCACGAGAGCGCAGCAATATCCTCCCGTTACGCGGCTCAACCAGGATGCAGTAGAGTTGCGCCACCTTGGGGCTCCCCTCGAAGAGCAGATGATAGCACACCGGGGCGATTGGCGATAGGGCGTCTCTGGCGAGGGTGTGACCGTGAAACGTTGGCCCGTAGGAGCGACATTCTTGTCGCGACCGCCAGCTTCAGGCCAATCAGCACAAGAATGTGCCTCCTACGGTTTGGGCGGGTCAAGCGGAGCCAACAGCAAACGGTCACACCCTCTGGCGATGGAGCGTCACTAGGGAACGCAGGAGCACCGGTTCAAGAGCGCGAGCCGGCCCGGTTGTCTCTCCGAGGGAGGCGCCCTTTTGGAGCGCCGACCCTCGTGCTACGTAGCGAAGCTACTTCGCAGAGTAGCAGTGGGGAGCTCAGGCGTGATGAATCACGCCCTTACGTCAGCTCGATCGCCGCCTCTTCTCCCGCCGCAATCCCCACCTCTTCATCCGTGAGGTAGCAGGCCGGGTCCTCCCGCCAGGTGTCCCCGAACCGCACTTCCGCCCTGATGCGACAGCCGCCGCAGTAGGCCTTGTAGTGGCAGACCGAGCAGCGGCCGGTGAGGTGGGACTGGTTCTCCTTCAGCTTGGCTAGAAGCGGATTGCTCACGTCCCGCCAGATCTCAGAGAACGGTCTCTCCCTGACGTTGCCGAGCGAGACGTGGCCCCAGAACTGGCAGGCGTGGACGTCGCCGCGGGCATCGACGTTCGCGAACTTCCGCCCGGCCGAACAGCCGCCGTGCATCGCCAGCAGCTCCAGCACCTCTTCCGCTCGCGCTGGATCGCGCTCGCGGATGCGGTGGTAGAGGTAGATGCCGTCGGCGTGGTTGTCGGTGGTGAGTATCTCGATCTCGCGGCCTTCGGCGTGCAGCTGCTCGGTTCGCTCGGCCAGCCACTCGATCATCTGCCGCCGCTCCGCGTTCGAGAGGTCGCGGTTCGCGAGCTGGGCGCCGCGGCCGGCGTAGACGAGGTGGTAGAGGCAGAAGCGGTTGACCCGTTCCTCGACCACCGTGTCGAGCACGCCGGGGAGGTTATCCAGATTTTCCTTGGACACGGTGAACCGAACGCCGGTGCGAAGGCCCCGCTCGCGCGCAGTCCGCAGTCCCGCCCACGCGTCCTGGTACGCGCCCCGCCGACACCGCAGGCGGTCGTGCGTGGACTCGAGGCCATCTATGGAGATGCCGACGTACTGGAACTGCGAGTCGGCCAGCTTGTTCGCGATCTCGGGTGCGATGAGCGTCCCGTTGGTCGAGAGCACCGGCCGCAGGCCGCGCGAGGCCGCATATGAGCCAAGATGGTAGATGTCCTCTCTCAGCAGCGGCTCCCCGCCGGAGAACAGCAGCACCGGCACCGACATCTGAGCCAGGTCGTCAATGAACCGCTCCGCCTGCTCCGTCGTCAGCTCCGACTTGGCGTCGCCCACGCCGGATTCGTTATAGCAGTGCACGCACCGAAGGTTGCAGCGCAGTGACATGTTCCAGACGACGAGCGGGCGGTCGGCCGTCGTGAACTGCAGCATGCTCGCCTCGCGCTTTTCCTCGCCATGCGACTGGCGCAGCGCCTGCGAGACGGTGGCTCGCCCGCATAACAGCTTGGTAAACCCGATCAACTTCGACTTCCCTTCGCCGCGGCGCGGTTGACGAACATGCACCACGGATCCTCAGCGAGGTAGTTGCCTCCGCTCGCCCAGTAGGCCCTCGCGCGGCAGCCGAAACACCGCTGGCTCCATCGGCAGCGCCCACAGCGCCCCTCCAGCGGCTTCTCCCTGAACGACCTGAAGACCTCGGAGTTCCGCCAGATCGAGACGAAGGACTCGGTGTGCACGTTGCCCGCGGCGATCGGCAGGTAGGGGCAGGGCTGAGTTTCGCCGGTCGGGGTGACCACGCAGTAGGTCCGCGCCGCGAGGCAACCCATGGTGAAACGGGTCTCCAGCCCGACCCGCTCCGCGATCCGCACGAACTGCGGCGCGCAGGTGGGCTTGATCTCGATGCTGATCTCCTTCTGCTTCACCAATAGCGCCTCCAGCAGCTTCTCGTACAGGGCGGCCTGCACCATGTCGCCCGCGATGTCCTTGCCGCGCCCCGTCGGGACGAGGAAGAACACGTGATGCCCGGCGGCGCCGAGTTCGATCGCTGCGTCCGTGATCGCCAGCATTTGGCCCTGGTTCTGGCGGGTCACAGTGGTGTTGATCTGGAACGGCAGCCCGGCCGCGCGGCACGCCTTCATGCCGGCGACCGCGTCTTGCCACGCGGTTGGCGAGCCGCGCAGGGCGTTGTGGTACTCGGTGTCGGCGCTGTCCAGCGAGATCCCCGCGCGCGCCAGCCCGGCATCCCGCAACCTCACGGCCGCGGCCTCGGTGATCAGCGTCCCGTTCGATCCCAGCACAGGGCGCAGACCGCGCTCCCTGGCGGCCGAGATGAGTTCGTGGAGATCCGCGCGCATGAGCGGTTCGCCGCCCGAGAGGATGAGGACGCGGAAGCCGGCCTCCGCGATCTCCTCGATGAGCTTGATCCCCTCGGCAGTCGTCAGTTCCTGCGGATCTGGGAGCTCGCGCGCGTCCCGGTAACAGTGCGCACATGTCAGGTTGCACTGCCGCGTGATGTTCCACGATACCAGAGACGGGCGGAGTTCGCCGGGCTGGCTAACCTCGGAGACCGGGTGTTCAGCGCGGCGGTGGGCCCCGAAGGTTGCCGGCATATCGGCGCTCATTTTCTACTCGGTTCCTCTCAACATGATCGCAACCCCCTAGCTGTCCGTGCCCGCCGCTGTCGGGGGCGTGTCGCCGTGGCACTGTGAGCAGTACTTCCTGTAATCGTGACACCGGTAGCATGGGGACCCGTTCGCGAAGCTCGCCTTGTCCTTGTGTGAGATGATCCAATCCTTGGCGTGCGGCATTGCCACCCCGCCGTGGCAGCCCAGACAGAACCGCCCCGTGTGACAGGTCTGGCACTGCGTGGTGTTCGTCTTCGCGACCTGCCCGTGACGCGAGACCCATGTCGCATCGTGAGACTTCGGCTTCGCCCCATGATGGCAGTCGCTGCAGAAGCTCTCGCTGTGGCACACGACGCACTCGGTTGAGGGTGCGCTTTGGTGTAAGTGTACCCAGTCCTTGCTGGCGTGGCTGCGCGGTCTGGCCCCCTCGTGGCAGGTGACGCAGAAGCCGGCCGTATGGCAGACGTTGCAGTCCTTGGCCGTCTTGTCGTGGTGGTGGAGCCAGTCAGTCTCTTTGTGAGTGACCGGGGTCGCGCCGCCGTGGCAGGTGGTGCAGTAGTCCTCTCTGTGGCACTGGAGGCAGGCGCTGCGGTCCGCCGTTGCCAGCGAGGCGTGGCGATGGATCCAGTCGCTGCCGTGCTGCAGTCGGCTGTGGCAGGTGTTGCAGAAGCCCTGATCGTGGCAGACCAGGCAGTACTCGGGCCTGTCGCGGGAGGCGCCGGCATGCGCCTTGAGCCACCCGTTCAGGTGGGAGTCCGGCAGCCGGCTGCGGTGGCAGCTCTGGCAGAAGGTCGGTTTGTGGCACTGTCCGCAGATGGTCGGGTCCTTGCGCACCTCGTACTTGTGATTGGCGAACCAGTTGCCCTCGTAGTGCGAGGCGGGCTTATTGGGCGCCACCGCTGTCACTTCGCTCGGCATGCGGAACCGGTTGTCTATCGCCGACACGAAGGCGACGAGATTGGAGAAGTCCGACTGGCTTAGGATAGAGGGGACCGGCGGCATGACCGACCGTGCGTTGTTGTAGGTCGGGGTGCGCAACTTCTTGGTCACCAGATCGGGATCGCGCGGCACGCCCTGCGCCAGGTCCACCCCTTCCATGCCGCCGCCGCCATTGATGCCGTGGCATGACTGACAGCGAAGATCGAGGAAGACCTTTTCGCCCCGCTGTTCCTTCAGCGACAGCGTGACCGGTCTCGGGCCGCTCCTGGCGCCCGCCGCCCCGAGGTAGGCCAGGCCCACGAGGCCCGCGATGGCGGCGGTCGTCACGAACGGCCGGCGGCGGGGCCGCCGCTCGGGGTTCGAGTCGAGGTATGGCAGGAGAAGCATGGTGAGCACGACCACCGCCGGGACCACGATGGCGCCGGTGAACTCGCCCCACTGGCCCCAGGACGCCGGGAAGTACCTGAGCAGCTGGAAGTTCGGGAGGAAGTACCATTCCGGTCGGGGAGTATATCCGGTGCTGGCGGGATTGGCCATCGTTTCCAGCGGCGCCGGGCGCCAGAGGGCGATGCCGAAGAGTGCGCCCAGCACCACCAGGGAGATGACGGCGTCCCTGAACACCTGGTCGGGGTAGAAGATCCCCGTCTTCGGGACCGCGTCTTCCTCCCCGACTCTCCGCCAGGGCGCGGTGATGCCCTTTCTGCGCACCTGCGAGATGTGGAACAGGATGAGACCGGCCAGCATCCCGGGGAAGATGAGGATGTGGAGCCCGAAGAACCGGGTGAGGGTCAGCGCCCCCACGTTCTGCTCGCCGCGCACCAGTGTAGTGATGTCGTGCCCCAGCACGGGCAGGGAGCCGGCGATGCGCGTGCCGACCACTGTCGCCCAGTAGGCCTTCTGGTCCCACGGCAGGAGATAGCCGGTGAAGCTCAACCCGAGCGTGACCAGCAGCAGGAGCACGCCGATGACCCAGATGATCTGTCGAGGCCTCTTATAGGCCCCCCAGAAGAACACCTGGAGCATATGGATGACAATGACAACCAGCATGGCGCTCGCCCCCCAGTGATGGAGGGACCGAATGAGGCCGCCAACAGGCACATGCGAGTTGATGTAGCTGACCGACTGGTACGCTCCATCGGGTGAGGGCACGTAGTAGACCGCGAGCAGGATTCCGGTGCACGCCTGGCTGATGAAGAGGAACAGCGCGGCGCTGCCGAAGACATGAGGCCAGCCGACCCCCTTGAAGAGCGGCTCCTCCATGAACTCCCGGAAAAACGTGACGAGTTCGGTCTGCTCGTCAATCCAGCCCAGAGCTCGGCGGAAAACGTCCGGCGCGGACCCAGTCCGCGCCTGCTGAGGGCCGCCGTCCTGCGACCGGAGGCTTGGATCTCGACTCATCAGCTCCCCCCGGCCTGGACGTAGAGCGTGTTGCCCTCAACCTTGTGTGTCAGCCGGGTCAGCGGCTTTGGGGGAGGGCCCTTGAGAACCTTGCCGTCAACCGCGAACACGCCCCCGTGGCAGGGACAGATGAACCGCCGCGCTGAGTCGTCCCAGTGGACGGGGCAACCGAGATGGGTGCAGACGTTTGACAGGACGAGGAAGTCGCTTCCGTCCACGGTGACTGCGTAGACATCCTGCCGGGCGATGGTCTCGCGCCAGCCATCCTGGTCGGCGAAGCTGATGCGGAACAACTTCGGGACTCCAGGCTTCACCCCGTCCACCGGCCCCAGCTTCAGCCAGCGCGCGGGCTTGAGCTGGAACGCATTGCCGACGTAGAACCGAGCGAGCGGCACGGCGAGCGCGGCCGCGATGATCGCGCTCAGCAGCCCGCTCAGGTAGCTCAGGAGGCGGCGCCGGGTGATGAGCGCCCCCACTTCCTCGGGCTCACCGGTGGGCATGCCCGCCGCTCCCCCATCCATCCCAGGAACGCCAATCCCCATAGAGACGACCCCTTCCTCGCCGGGTCAGTTGCGCACGCGCCTGACGATCCCTTGCTCCGAGGGCGGACATGATGCCCGAGAGCGGAGTGTCAGCAGGCCGACTCCGCCGCGAGAGCGCCGCGAACGGCCCGCGTCGACCTCAGGATGGCTTCACTCCCCTCACACCTCGCTTGGCATGGCAGTCCAGGCACGCGCTCTTACCGTGGCAGAGCCTGCACAGGTCCTCATTGCTGACGCCGGTCTGGGCGTGCTGCTTGAGCCATCCCTCGGCCTGGTGGCTCGAGGGAGCGAGAGCCGCGTGGCAGGTGGTGCACTCATGCTTCGCCTCGCCGTGGCAGCGCACGCAGGTGGCCGCGGAACTCAACGCCTTCTTCCCATGCTCGGTCACCCAGGCGCTCGGGTGAGGCATGGCGAGGCCGTGGCACTTGTTGCAGTAGTCCTCGCGGTGACAGCGGGCGCAGGCGGCCCGATCCTTGGATGCCGCAGCCGAGTGCGCCGACCCCGCCCATCCCTTCGGGTGCGGCATCTCTATGCCATGGCAGGAGAAGCAGAAGTTGGCGCGGTGACACAGTGAGCAGTTGGCGCCGGCCTTCTTCGCCTGCGTCCCATGGACGCCCAGCCAGTCGGCGGGGGCGTGGGAGGATGGGAAGGCTCCCTTATGGCAGCTGTTGCAGCTCTGCTTGGTGTGGCAGCGTTCGCACAGCGACCGGTCCTTCCCCGCCGCCTTCTGGTGCGTGGCCAGCCACAGCTTGGGGTGCGGCATCTGCATGCCGTGGCAGGAGTTGCAGTCCTTCTCCGTGTGACAGAGCAGGCAGGCCGCCGGCTGGGCCTTGCTCGCGGGACCATGCTGCGTCAGCCACTCGCGGCCATGGCTCACCGGCTCCTTCTTCGCATGGCAGCTCTGGCAGAACCCGGTCCTGTGGCAGACATTACAGGTCTCGGTGCTCTCCCGCGCGGTGAACTGGTGGCGGTTGAGCCACTCCTTGGCATGGGATGCGGGGACGCCCTTCTTGCCCTCGTGGCACGAGGCGCAGAACTGGTCGGTGTGGCAGGTTCGGCAGTTCTGGGGGTCCCGGTTCGCCTCCGCCGGGTGGCGCGCCAGCCACTCTTGCGGATGGGGCCGGCTGATCGCGTGGCAGTCGGAGCACCAGCTCTGGGTGTGACAGCGCTGGCAGGCCGCCGGGTCGGCGAGCGACTCGCGCCCGTGGATCTGCTGCCAGTTCAGCTGCTCATGTTCCTGGCGAAGCCCGTGGCAGGCGCGGCAGAACGCCATGTTCTTGACGTCAGGCGGCTTCTCCTCGGCCGGCGCCAGGTGGCAGGAATAGCAGCCCTTCGCATCCTTGCGCGCCTGCTCGGGGTGGTGCTGGACCCAGTCGCCCGGGTGCGGATTTGCAGCCCTATGACAGGCCTGGCAGAAGGTGTTGACGTGGCAGCGCTGGCAATCCTCCTCCCCGTGACGGCTGACCTCGTTGCGGTGGGCCTCCACCCAGGCGGGGTTGAAGGCGGAGGGCTTTCGCTCGCCCAGGGTGACGTGGCAGGTCGAGCAGGTGTTGGGCGCTTTCTTTCCATCGTGGCACCGGTAGCAGCCCTCCATCGTCGGGGTGAACTTGTAGGCAGTGACATCGGTGTTCACCCGCTCCGACTTGCCGACCCCGGTGTACAGCCACTTGGGCCCATGGACCACGCGATCGTGGCAGTAGGTGCAAGACACGCCCATCTCCCAGTGGGCCTTGTGGGTGATCTTCAGGTCGTGGTAGGTGATGAGATCGTGGGTTTGCGGATGGCAGCGCTTGCAGTTCGCATCCCGAACGTGCCCCTGGATGGCGGTCGCTCGCACGTCGCCCGCGGCGTGCTCTTTCACCAGGCGGAGGGCGTTGATCTTGCTCTTGAACATGTTGAGCATGCCCGGCACCACGTGGCAGTCCTCGCAGCCGACGTCCCTGTGAGCGGACTGCCGCCAGGTCGCGTAGTGCAGGCTCATCTCGTGGCAGGAAGTGCAGAAGATGGGCTGGTTGGTGTAGACGATCGCGGCCCCGGTGCCGGGCAGGATCACCACAAGGCCGGCGGCCAGGAGCACCCAGAGCGGCAGGCTTCGCTTGGTGAACGGCAGCCTGATCCGTCGGAAGAGCGGGGTGATGGGGAGGCAGACATAGCGGGCGACGCTCTTCATGTCCGCTCTCCCTCGGCGGCCGCCTGCTCACGCAGATACTGCTCGTACTCGTACGGATGGTTCTCTTGGAGCTCGCGCAGGCCGATCTTGCCGGTCAGCCACACCCGGCTCATGGGGAAGATAGACGGGTTCCAGTGCACGTTGTACATATGCCAGATGATGATGGCGAGGAACGCCAGAATGGCCTCCCAGCTGTGGATGATGAATGCGACGTCCATCACCCATTTGGGGAAGAAGGCGAGACTGATGCGGGGCGCCCAGAGGAGCGCGCCGGTGCCGATCATCACCACCGATCCCCACCCCACTGCCAGGTACTCGGACTTCTCGATGAAGTTGTACCGGCCGAACCTGGCGCGCACCGGGGTGAGGCCGAGGTAGAAGCCCAGCATGATGACGATGTCTCTCGCGTCCAGCAGCCCCGGGAGAAGCTGCAGGAACTCCCAGTGGCCCTTGCGCGAGAGCAGCACGTACAGCAGGTGGTAGATCACGAGCAGGATGAGCGCGATGGCCGCGGCGCGATGGATGACCGCGCGCGCCCCCATGCCTCCCAGGAAGGAGATCACGCTCCGTGAAACGGGCGAACTTGGCGAGGCCAGGGGCAGACCCGTCACCATCAGCGTGCTGAAGCTGGTGATGAGGCACCAGTGCTGGATCCGCTGGTTGAGGCTGAGGCGCTCGAACTGCGGTTCGCCCTCCTGGTGATGCTGGCGGGTGTCGCGGCCGAACTTGCCGCGCGCCCTGGCGATCAGGTCGAGCCCGATGTAGCCGACGAAGCTCGACATGAGCCCGATGATGAAGATGATGTAGGCGGTCCTCACGAAGAAGACGATCCGGTCCTGTGTCGGCGACGGCTGGAGGTGGATCTTGCCCCGCGCGAAGTTGATCCCCGCGCCGGGATGGCAGTGCCCGCAGGTCGTCGGCAGATTCGCCGGATTCACACTCGAGCGGGGATCGCTCGATGGCAGAATCAGGTGTCTGCCGTGGCAGCTCGCGCAGTTCGCGGTGCGGCTGTCCCCCAGCTCTGTGGCCGCCCCGTGGTAGCTGCCCATGTAGCTCGCCAGCCTGTTGGCCGGGATTGCGTACCGCTGCTGCAGCCCCGGGTCATCGTGGCAGGAGACGCAGGTTGTCACCACTCCCCTCTGCACGATCCCCTGCCGCGACGCTCTGGGGTGCTCGGGGTGGCAGGTGTCGCACGCCGGGGCATCGGGGTTGCCCTTCTGGATCGCCGCCCCGTGGACGCTCTCGAGGTACTCCGACGCGATCTTCGGGTGGCAGGCCGCGCACGTCTTCGCGATCTGCCCGCGGTTCAGCCGCGACCTCGGCTCCTGGGGAGGGAAGACGTCGTGCGCGCTGTGGCACTGGACGCAGGTCGGGATCCCGGCCACTTTCCGCTGTCGCAGCGACCCATGCGCGCCCGGGATGGGCGGGGTCGCTCCCGCCTTGACCACCAGCTCGGTGCGCGCTTCCTCGCTGTGGCAGCGGCCGCAGTCAACCGCCTTCGCCGGCGTGCGGTGGGGCACGGTGTTGATGTCGCCGTGGCACTCCACACAGGTGACCGTGCCGTGACCCGACAGGTGGATGCGCTCCAGGTCCACCAGCGGCGCGTTCCCGGGCTGCGTGCCCGCGGCGTGACATCCCATGCAGAAGCTCTCATCCCTCAGCACCGCGGGCGAGACGACCTGGGCGGCGACCGCAGCCCGCGCCGGCCCCAGGGCGGCGACCACCAGCACCGCCACCGCGAGCATCGCGCGGCGAAGCCTGATGCTCAACACCGCGCCTCGCCGAACGTGGTCGCGCGGCGAAGCGCAGGGACATGAGAACACGGCCAGGGGAACCCGTTCGCTGCTGCTGTGAGCGAAGACCGGTGATGTGCGAAGAGCCGAAGGCAGCGTGTCCCGAACGCTAACTCCCGGA
>Ga0315293_10004801_pt1 | contig 12767 bp, 3 predicted proteins | sample YL17G13_20_MG_FD_203071 | JGI IMG/M metagenome (GOLD analysis project Ga0315293, IMG submission 203071) | Sediment microbial communities from Yellowstone Lake, YNP, Wyoming, USA - YL17G13_20 | ecosystem: Environmental > Aquatic > Freshwater > Lake > Sediment | place: USA: Wyoming | collected... | reverse complement strand
ACCGAAATATTGACAATAAGTATTATGACTTACAAATAAAGATTTTAAAGCACTGTCGCTAATGACTCCGTCAAAATCCACTGCTAATATTTTCATTTTCAATTCTTCCTATCCCTTGAATTAATTTGTGTAGTGCTGTTAAATAAATTATTAAAATTATACTATTTCTTTACTAGGTTATGCAATTTAAATTGTAGGTTTGGTGGGACATAGGACATAATTTTAAAATTATGCAGAATAAACGGGAGGGCAGATCTTTGCATTTAGCATACTCTATTCTTGAAATATTATAAAACCTTAAAAAATTCTATCTCCTGCCATATTTTAATCATTTAGAAGGCATCGGGAACTTGGATTTATCAACCCCCTTACAAAAAGTTAGAAAAAGCTACCGAATTATTGAGTATTAATAACTCCCCTGTCACAGTTGTGTGACAGGGAACTATTTCAGTGACAATTATTATATTGTCAAAAGAAACTTCCTCTAAGACTGTTATACAAAATATTTCTTAAGCAATATAGGGTAGACTACATTAGACGAGTTTCGCAACCTTTATATGTTTGATAATATCTAACTCTATTAATATGTAATTTTAGCTCAAATATAATAAAGCCAATTAAGGCATAGTTAAATCAATTTTATAATTAAATATTTTAATCTCATTTTGCGATTCTTCTGTAAAGCAATTACAATCACTTAAAATTTCTTTAATATTTCTAATTTGGTCTTCATTTTCAAAAATAATTTTAAAAGAATTATCAATGAATTTTATTTTTATTATTTTAGGGTAATTTGTCACTTTATAATTTCTGTATTCCCATTGATCAGTAATATTAATGTTTATTTTGTTTATATTACTATTATCATGTTTATATTCAATAAGAGGTCTACCCCACATGGATAATTCATCAGCTAATATCAGCAGAACGGCCATTGGAATTTCATTGCAACAATTACAATCAAGAAAATGTTTATGGTTTATCGATGAGTTTTTAAGGTGGAGAAAATTCTTTGGATTGGTTAAATCATGAATTAAACAAGTCTCCGCAGCTAACTGAAATGCAATATACAATGACGGCAAGATAATTTGTCTTTGGTAAAGATCTTCCGCAATATCTAAAATAATCAATGACGAAGCAACGGAATGATTTAATGGTAAACAATCACGTATAAAACCAAAAAGTAGATTATCTTTCTGTTCGTTGGATAAATTATCAATCGACCGGTTTTCGCACTCTGTATGACGATTAAGAATGAATTCTCCTAACAGACTTTGTTTTATTATTTCGGAACGTGCCTTAGTAATACCTATAGAATCGCTACCTAAAATATTTAATTTAAAAAGTCTTTCTTCGTAATTTCGTAAAAATTTATAGCCATACCCAAAATCATGAAAGATAGATGCTAAAAAGCATGCAGTAGTAATAATGCTTTTTTTTTGTGATTCATCAAAGTCTAATTTCCTTTGTGTAACCCATCTACTAAAGTGATTAGATTTATTAAATTGCAATTTTATTAATTTACTTTTTATTTTGTTATTTTTAGAAATTATTTCATCACATACAAAAGCTACTTTAAGCATGTGAACAAAATGATCTCTATAGTTTGGATTCTCTGGCTCAACATAACATAACCATTCTATGTAGGCAAGTTGCTCAATATTTTTAGCTAAATTAGGCAATAATTTCCCAAATATTGTTGAATATGCAAGGGCACAATATTCCATTTCACGAAAATAGCTCTGTGGCATTACTTTTTTAAGATAGAAAAAAATTGAAAATTTATCAGGATATTTTTCCCTTTTTACTTTACTTGTCATGCAATTTTTAATACCTATCATTTTAGATATAATATCTAGCTTACTTCCCCCATTTTTTTCTATAATATATTGTACCCAATCCCAGTAGGTTTCATTAGAGAGTACGATTTCTTTTTTCATATTTTTATAAATCCAACAATTCTTTTATTCCATTACACCATTTTTTCATAGAACCAGAAGAAGTTTCTCCTTTATTTTTTTCTAAAGCTTGAATGGAAGAAATGATATCAAACATATCAAATCCCTCGATGAAAGGAAGAACATTTGGACCATGCTTCTCTAAAGATTCTTCAATTTCATTAAGCACTTCAATTTTTATAGTCCGGCCATCATTTAGAAAAGTTCCTTTACGCTTTAAATTTTCAAATATTTTTTGCAACAAAAACACAGGATCTCGATGTTTTCCGATTACACATTTATTAAAAATAAATTTAGGATTATTAATTTGTCTATTATGTCTATTTATTGAACAATACTCAGAATATGATGGTATTAATGCCCTATAATCCGTAGGATCTGAACTAGTAATAAATAAGCTACTTTTATCATATTTGTCTTGATCTGATATCTTTATCATTGCACTTGAAATTCCAAAAAGTCCTGGAGGGCAATCTATAATTATTGTTTTGATGCCTCTATTTATAAATAATTTCAAACTATCTTCCATTCTGCTTCGAAAAAAATGCAATTTATCTTCTTGTGAAATTAATCCAGCTATTTCCTGAATATCTTCAAAAACAGGACTAGACGGAATATAATATAAATCATCGTAATCACCAATCTTACAAAAATATTCTTTTTCAATATCATTCTTGTTATTATTTTCATATTCATTAAAAACTAAGGGCGTAGCCAAGAGAAGGCTGTTTAAATACTTGACCCTTTTTTTTACTTTATTATTTTTATCAACACCACAAAATAAGTCAATGATACTCGTTCCAGTTAAATCGCAATCAACAATCAACGTTTTTTGCTTATGCAAAATATAAGACAATCCAGCTATAGCTATTGCAATGGAAGTCTTTCCTACTCCACCTTTTTGGGAATGAATTGTATAAATTTTTACTTTTTGGTTAATCATGTTATCTCCTTTATTGCTATACATTATAAAGCTCGTTCAATAATGTGCGTAAATTATCTCTACTGCCTAATGGTACAAAAGAGAAAATATATTCCAAAACTTGCTTCTTTTTGCGCAATAAATCTCTTATCTTTTTATCTTTATGTTTCAAGCTTAATAAAGGATCTAAGATATTACGATCCCCACCAATCAGGACAGTGATTATTAAATATTCTACCATCAGGTTAATTACCTCTATATCACAAGACTGATATTTTATTTTTTTAAATTGTTCAGAAAAAAATATAAGCCATGGCTTGCATCTTCTTGATTGAAGACTTAATAAAATTTGCGAAAATGCCAAACACGAATAATGTGCCCAGGGATTCTCAAATTGACTTAGTTTTTCTAAAATCAAACTATCTTTTTTAAATATTTTTAATTCATCTGGAAATTCACTTTCTTCGTGGGATAGTATAAACACTTTTAGGGAATTAATAACTAGCAGGCAACTAGACTGGTTATTATCATTAATATACTTAGGAAGATTGGGTAATTCTTTATTTAAATATTTTTTTGCTGAAACAGCATGGGCAAGTGAATTAATTTCTTTTGCTTTTGCAATCTTATCGTTAATCTTTTGTCCCAAGTAGGAGAGAGCGTCACCATAATACTTTTCCAGTAAAATTGGAATCGTATTGCACAAAGAATTATTCCATAGGAACTGTAAGGTTTCTGAATTAATTGAAAGTTGACCGTTACCTGATAATATGTCATTAATTAGCTTCTTAATTATCATATCTCTGATTTCTTCAGACAAAGCTTTAGCGGGATGCATAAGACCTTTTAGTATATTATTTTTGTTTCTTTTTCTAATAGAAAATAATGCGGTAGTGGCGTAACTTAATAAATCTTTCGCATTAAACACAAGATATCGTGAGGAAGAAAAAGGCTTATTGATATCAAAAAAATAATGCCTAAGCCGTGTAATTTCAAATTTTTCTTCTAAAGAATCTAAAATTCTTTTTAAATAATCAGATTTTTCTTCTGTTGTAAAATTCTCTTTCTTTACAATTTCGAGAATGCTATAAGTAGTTTTTTTTGCCATCCACCATGCAATTCCAATATTTCGTTCAGTATCAAAATCTCTTTGTGAATTGATTCCTTGTGAATCAATATCGATATATCTAAGGTAATAGCGGGCAAGTTCTACCCTTAGTTGCCATATTAATCTCATAAATACGATTTCCGAATTACCTGACTGGTCTTGTGTTTCAGATGACGATAATAATATTTTAAAATTACTGTCAAGAAAATCATAGAAATCAGCATCGGAAAAATTTTTCTCGACAACTTTTATTTCTGATCTCATACAAAGTATAAATTCCAATGTAAGGAGCCGTGCAAAATGATCTTCCTTTACTTTGTTTAACCATTTTTTAATAATTTCTAAATTGTAAACCTCGGCATTTTCTTTAATTAATTTATTTGATGTTTTTCTTTTTATATCTTTAAACATGCTATAGACTTCATTGTCTGCAACATAAGGGATAAAATAAACATTTTCTAAATACCAATCAAGAAACTCGTCTAGGTTATTTAATTTTTCTAATTGCTTTTTAATTCTCGCTTCAATATCTTCCATGGTAAAAGGGTCTTCTAACAATAAAGGTAAATTACTGTAAATAGTTTTTAAATTTGGCTCAAGTGCCCTATTAATTGCAATATTTAAAAATTCTTGTTTATTTTTTTCAGAAATAGGTGCTTTAACTAATTGTCGAAACCAATATTGAATATATAAAAAATCTTCAAGCAAAGTATTATGGAGTTCTTTAGTAGGGGTTTGCCAAATAAAATGTTTATCGGAAAGTACCTCATTCAATCTGGTTCGGATAAAGACTTTAGTATATTCAGACACATAATCTGCTTGTAACAATTGATTTACAAATCCTTTACGTATTTCTAAAGAATCTGACATAATTGCATCATGACAAAGTATAAATTTTCCCCCTTTTTGTTCGGATGATGGAATAAAAGTAATAGGACCAGGACTATATTCTGTTATATTTTGTCTTTCGGTATCGGATTTTTCTAAAAATAAATCTAGTATTTTTTGTTCTTCATCTTTGGACATAGTAGTAGTGTCTTGCAATCTCTTTTTTTCTATCTTTACTCCTATTTCAACTAAGATAGGAATTAATTCCTCAACAATTTTTCCTTCGTTTTCAAGAAAACTTTCCCCATAAAAAGCTCTTAGTGCTCTTATTGCGATTAAACTTCCTACTTTATTATTTTTGTCTTTTTCCCTTAATTTCTTTGTATTTTTATTTACACTTTTAAGGTAAAAAATTAATTCATCAATCCTTTTCTCAGAAGAGAATCCTAAATTATCAAAAATAATTTTAAACAGTTTTTGAAATATTTCTGGTTTAGCATAATTAATCGTTCCTAAAAACAATTTGTTTACAATAAAGCGTTCATTCATAGCGGTTACATTTTTTCTAATATCTGGATTTAATCCTGCAGGACACTTGGGAAATGCTCGTAAAATTATTTGTTGTGTAATTTCTTCTTTATTAATAAATCCCGAGTTTGTCCATATCTGTATTAATGCTTCAATCCATACATCTATCCATTTCATATAATATTTTACGCCACAAATCGTCGGGGGTTCTGTAGCTTCTAACCCTAATAGAAGTCCCTTATCTTCCATGCATTCGTTGCAATATTTAATGAGAGTTTCAATAGGCTTGCCTAAAGGATTATTTTTATATTGTTCTAAATAATAAGTTATCACTTCTGCTTTTGGGACTAAAAAACGATAACGCCATTCACACATTTTTAAGAAAGAATCTGCATATTCTTTAAGAGAAATAATTTTTCTATTATATAAATCTCTAATCAATAAATCTGAACTAAACTGTTTATCTGCAAAATTACTGGTCTTTATCGTTTGGATAAAACGGTCATCAGTCAAAATGGGTAATTTTTTATTTTCCGCATTTTGAAGGGTCTCAATAAGAAGTTCATTATAATAATGGAAGTTTCTATTTTTAAATAAAATAACAGGTAAAGCTTTAAAAAGTTTTTCTTTGTTTGATAATTCAACATTTTTAACCTGATACTCCAAATCTTTCTGCCATTCTCCTACTTCCTTTGAAAACTCAATTGAACGAACTGCATATCGAATATTTTGATAAATATCCTTTTCCACAACAATTTGAAACCCGGAATTATTAATATCATCTATTAATTCATTCTGTTCAGCCAATTCTAATGTAATTTCATCAAAAAGCAAGCGTGATGCATTATCCAGTATTTTACTTACTCCTTTTTTAATAATGTCACCTTTGTCTTTCATCAATTGTTTTAATTCTATATACCGCTTTTCACTTATTCTTCCTTTCCTGTATAGGTGTGTTAATACCTGACTAAACCTTAATACAATAAGAGATGAATTTTTAGGAATTTCTTTTTTTTCAAGATAAGCAGAAACCATGGGGATATTTTCAGTTTGTGCTAAGCTAATACATCTCTCTGTTAAATTACTATGTTTTCTTTCATGTGATAAAAGAGATTCTATTACCTTTATTGATGAATTTAAATCAAATCTTTTACTTAAGCTTCGATACACCTTTTCCTGTGAGGCTTGATGGTGTTTGTATTTTCCTCTATCAAGAAGCCAAATAGTTTCTAAGGTTTTTGGATAATAAATAGTTTTAAACCTTAGAGCTAATTTATCTAAAAGCCCAAGTCTATGTAATGTTATTAAAGCAGTATAATCAATAATGATTTCTTCTACATCTTCCGGAAACGTTATAAAAATTAATTGATTTTTTTTTACAAATTTTATCTTAAAACCATTTGTAACATATGTCGTAAACTCAATCTTTGCTTGCCAAGTTGGTAATAATTCTAATTCTAAAGGTTGAGTTCTATAAGCCCAGTCAATATATAAGGGAAGGTTGTAATAGCTGCATAAAAAATGCCGCGGTATTTGTCCTGATTGATATTTCTCAAGCAATTCTTCTATCGTTTCCTTGCGTTTTTTAATAAACTCCTTAATTTCATCAAATTTCTTTATATCAAATATCTGTCCAGGAACTTTACCTTCTTGTCGAAGCTGCTTCAACTGCATAAGTGATCGGTTGGCTTTTTCTTCTTCTCCAATACGGAAACCCAAATCAATATGTCTTGTTAACAACTCTGGTATATCTTTAAAATGATTCCAGCATTTTTCTAATATATCAAAGGCACGCATTTCTTCTTCTAAAATACAGTAAATATCGGCAGCTAACATCAGACATTTTGGATTCATATCTTGATCGCAATTTATAAATGGTACTAATTTTTCCAATGCCTCAGGATATTTGTCTTGTAATACTAGTATTTGAGCGTATTCACAAGTTAATTCTGAATTATCAGGATGTTTATCTATCAAAGATTTGAAGGCTTGCTCAGACATCTTGAAATATCCAATATTTCTTGCCGCTTGTGCTTTTATATGTATTACTTCTTCATTATTCGAATCAAATCTTTCAAACTTTTCCACTGTTTTAATTACACCGGTATCGTCTTGTAATTTTACCTGAACTTCTAAAAGTTTTTGTAAAACAGGATAACCAAAAAATATTTTATTGCTTTCTTCAAGAAGTAGCTGTGCTTTTTGATAATTGTCCTGTTCTATTTCTATGAGTGCTCTCATGTATAAACAGAGAGCTTTTATCTGAGAAGGAGGATTCTCGTTTTCAATATCGATAAACATCTTAGACGCTTCAATTGTATTAGCAATAGAGTATTGATAAACCGCCTCCAAGTATTTTTTCCATAAACTATCAGAAGGAAGATATTCATTGATTATTTTTCTAGATTCTGCTATTTTTTTTATTTTGAATCCAATGTCAAAAATATTTCCCGCTGCATTTTCTTTCTCTTCTTTTTGCGAACTATATTTTAAGACCTTTAATGCATATTCCCAAGCACTATTATAATCCTTAAGTCCATTTATTTTTAGAGTAGAGATTATTAACAATGCCCACGATTGTTCAGAATAATCTCTTAAAAGCGCTTTTATTATTTTAATAACAATATTTTTTTGGACAAAGCTAACACGATTTCTCACATATTCAGCAATTTCTGGGGCTAAAGGGATCACCGAAATAAGATTTTCTACTATTTTATCAGCATCTCTAAATTCTTCTAAAAAATACAAAGCTTGCATTTTGACAATCAGTGCACGGTAAGCAAAGTAATATCTTTCTAAATTATTTAAAATTTTATTACCGTCTGGCTCATTAAAAATTTTATCTACATACTTCACTGCTTTTTCACATAGATTTTTTCCTTCAATCTTTAATTCTGGCACATAAGTGTCATTTTTAGTTTTGACTGCGCCTTTAATTGCTCTACGAAAAAAGGCATCTGCAATTAGTGTACAGACTTTATCATGATAAGACTTTTTTTTATAATGAGAATCATCTATAGTGCCGCTTTGAATTTTTCCTTGAAAATCTATTGTAAACTCTTGATATTTTTCTTCTGCTTCGTTAATGTGACCTTTAACAATTAAAATATATAATGCTTCTGCTAACCAAGTTACTTTAATCTCATTCAAAGAAATAAAACGATATGCTTCATCAAACTTTTTAGAAGCTATTAACAGGGTGAGCCAAAAAGAAATTGTCTTTTCATCTTTCGAGTTTGAAACAATTTCTATTGCTTCATTCACTTTTCCTTGAAAAAAATAAAGTTTTGCTGTTATTCTAGACATACGTTCTTTCAACTTTGATTTTTGCTTCATTTTCTGATAAATCATATTCGTTTTATCAAAATATTTTTGTGCTTCATTAATATATTTTTTCTCGCCTAAATTTAAAAATGCATCAATAAGTGTAAGAAATCCCTCTAATTTAGATTCATCATTTAGGATGTCCTGTTTTTCATTTAAGTAGTTTACTAATTCTTCGACATTCTTTTTTATAATTTCTTTTGTGGGCAACTGACCATTTCCCCAGATTTTATTGCATAAAGTTTTTATTTTTTGATCACACTCTTCATAAAGCTCTTTTTGTAAATGTTCTGCATGCATAGACTTTAATTTAAATTGAGTTAATATATCTTCAGGGTTTTCCTGAAGCTGTTTTTTAAGAACTAAATCATTTATTTTCTCTAAAATTTCACAAACTTCCTCATAATTTTCGACAACAATAATATAAAATCCTTTACTTTTAAATTCCTCATATAGTATTTCAAAATCTTCAAACTCAACTTTATAATTCTCATAATCTTCTTCAGAAATACCTTCTTTGTAGGTAGGCATCTTTAAAACTATACAAGGAGGCCTTCGGAATTCCCCAAATCTTTTTAGAACATAATTATCAGCATCTTTTAAACGTTGATCAGTAAAACTTGTTCCAATAAAAAAGATTGTATTTTGTACAACTTTTGAATTTAACCAATCAATAAATGAAGAATGCTGTAAGGCATATTTATTGTAATCTATTGAAGAAATTATAATTGAAGTAGCAGAATCAATATCTCCATGTAACTTTACAACAGTTTTTACCGTAGGATTGATAGTAGGTATATCTTTGTCGTGAATAATGACTCCTGGGATAATTCCTTCGTCGCGAAAAGCATCTTCAAGCAAATGATCATAATTTGTGGTTATAAATAAATTAACATCAAATTTTACTAATGATTTATGAAGAGTTGTAGAAGAAGGAAGTTTTTTTAATCTCGATATAATTTTTTCCCGAAATGGTAAATATCCCATCTTCTTTTCAAGAAGAGTTGCAATTATCAGCAAATCTTTTTCGAAAGTCTTTATTTTAGATTCTTTCCTAATCTCATCAATTAAGTCACCCCAAGAAGGTAACCCTGCAGAAATAGAACATCCTGCGCCAACAAAAATTGTAAAACGTTTATTTATAACTTCATCTGCTATAAAAGAAATAGATATTTCTTTTTCTTCTTTAGTTTTTCTTATAAAATTTTCTTTCTTCTCGCTGTTATTTTTATTCATATATATGTATACCTAATATTTTTAAATTTATATTCTTAACGTATATTAAAAAATAAATAGGTTATATTCCAATAAACGATATATCTACTTATATAAATTTAATTATTCTTAATTCTAAGGTATTTCAAAATTCTTTTATATAAATATTACGACAAAAGTATTTATAAATCCTTCTTTTTTTTAAAACAATAAGGGTTCGAAAAAAAAGACATGGGGTCTTTATTATTGACAGTTAATTAAATTATATATCAAGAATAAAGACCTCTTTTCTTTCCCTTTCTCGAAATATGATAAAAATACATTGAAAAAGCTATTACTCTTTCAATAATGTAAAACTTTTATTCTATAAAATATATTTTAAAAAATAACAAGATTTTTTTCTATTTCGGGGTAAATTTTATCGATTTGCTTTTGAATTTCAATAGTTTTATACAATGCTGTAACAATGCGGCAATATCGAGGTGCATCGTCCATCATTCTGTCTTTTCTGTCTTTCAGGTATTTGTGTAAAACTTGATAACCGCCAATATAATAATTCCAAACCTTTGGTGCAATACCTTCAAAGTATTTTTCCTTATTGATATAAATAGACTGCTCATCTTCTTGGTAGGTTATTTTTTCAATACGGTCGTTATCTCCGGAACCTTGATATTTGGCAATAGGCGAATCAAGCTCCGAGCTTTTGAGTAAATGTAGAGCAGTTAATTCTTTTCCAAATTTTCCCATTTTTATGAACAGGTCATAATCCGAAGTGAACGGCACACAAGGGAAGTCAATTTTTAAAAACTCAGCATAGGTCTTACGGTAGATATTACTGTAAAAAATACCATAGATATAATAGAGGATTTCTTCGGGAGTGGGCTTTTTATTATAACATTCGCTTAGTTTTTCAAAAATAAGTGGCGAAATATTTGGTTCCTTTTCAGTTTGAATATGATTAAATAGATCTTTGTTTTTTTTATCTGGATATAAATATAAAGGATAAACATATGCTCTTTCTTTAGTTTTATTTGAAATCAAAGAATCGTCTACAAGGTTTTCGGAAATTAAAGCATGACTCCAATTATTTGAAGAGATCTGCCTACATGTCAATATCCCAATATTTTCTTCCAGCATGTGACGCATATATTTTGGTCTTCCCCAATCAACCATAATTTTAGTATAATAGATATATCTTATATCGAAGGGGCGGTAAAGTATTTTTTGATAATATGTATCCCAATTTTTGTCTTCAGATAATTTATTTCGGGCAATTGATAATTTCCACCCCCTTGTATCCCTAAGTTTATATGTATCTTTGACAATTTCATCTGGCAAAGCAAGATTTTTAAATTGTAGCATTCTATTCTTTATTTCAAATTTATCAAAACCAATTACAAAATTATCTCGTGCAGTTACAATTCCGGTTACATTTATCGGAAATATTTCATTAATTTTTTTCCACTTTAAATATCTTTGTATATGCGAAGTATTTCTGGGAACAAAAAAATACCAAGGCGATAGTGGTTTTATTTTTTTATAATTTTCTATATTAAATACGTTTTGATCCAGCCAATTATATTTTTCCTGTCGCAGACCATATAAATCAGCTTGATAGATTAATGATTCTTTTTTCTCTTTATTTTTAACAAATAAAGCAATGGCAACACCCTGTCTAATATCAAAGACATTTTCGTCTTTACCTCCCTCAGGTGTGGTTTCTCTTTTTAAACTATTGCCGTGTAAATCAAGAATGTAAATCTCATCAAAAGTTTTCATTAAGCTCTGACGCATCCCGCGAAAGGTGGGATTATCCAGATAGCCATGATTGGTGATCATACCCACAATACCGAAACCGGACTTCTGAATTTTCCATTGGGCGAAGCGTAGAAATTTAACATAATCATCCTGGAGCCAGAGCTTTTTTTCACCCAGTGGCTCGCCGTCTACTTTGTAATAACTCTGGCAACCATCGATATCTTCCTTTAATAACTTTTCCGTCCAGTCGTTCACATTGGAAGAAATACCGCTGTAGGGTGGATTACCAAGAATCACCAGGATTGGCTGTTCTTTTTTCACTTTGCCCGCCAGGTGACTTTCTTCGCTTAATGAACTCACTCCGGGAATAGAAATTTGTTTAATCTCTTCCATTTCCAGTGTATTAGTCAAATAGAGTTTAAAGCGTTCATCATCTGCAAGATTATAACTAAGTTCATCAAGAACAAATCCTATCTTTAAATGACCAATTGCATAAGGAGCCATCATCAGTTCAAAGGCATAAAAGTCTTGCAGAATGTGGTTTTTAATCCAGTAGTGCAAACCACCTTCACCGTATTTTGTGATAAATTCTTTTGCTGCCAGGTGAATCGCTGCTGCAGGAAAAGTGAGCGTCCCACCTGCCGGATCAAGTAGTTTAACTTCTTGACTGGCCAGGCCATCGGATAAGCCGAAATGGGTTTTTAAAATAGAATGAATAGAACGGACGATATAGCCAACCACCGATTCCGGTGTGTAGTAGACACCACGCCGTTCTCTGATTTCGGGATCGTAGGTAGATAAAAATGTTTCGTAAAAGTGGATAATCGGATCTTTACCTTTGCCGGTACTGTAATATTCATGCAGTATCTTTTTAACATCGGTGACGTGCAATAGTTCGGCAATATCTTCGACAATAATTTGCAGGGACTTGGGCGGCTCTTCCAGAGAAATAAACCGGAAGACATCGCGCAAAATACCGATAGTATTCGGAATATAATCAAAAGCCAGTCGGCGATTAAATTCACCGTTTGCTCTAGTACGAGCAGCAAAAAGACCGTAGGTAATCGTCTGGGCGTAAAGATCGGCAAATTGTCTTTCGGTTAATGTTCCAATCAGATATTTTTTA
>Ga0315293_10004800_pt1 | contig 12768 bp, 10 predicted proteins | sample YL17G13_20_MG_FD_203071 | JGI IMG/M metagenome (GOLD analysis project Ga0315293, IMG submission 203071) | Sediment microbial communities from Yellowstone Lake, YNP, Wyoming, USA - YL17G13_20 | ecosystem: Environmental > Aquatic > Freshwater > Lake > Sediment | place: USA: Wyoming | collected... | reverse complement strand
CGAAACCGATCGGGATCTGTCCTTTCAGGGAGTCCTCAACCCCGATGACAGCGCATTCGGCGACGTCCGGGTGTTTGGCGACCACTTCTTCCATGCCGCCGGTGGAAAGCCTGTGCCCGGCGACATTGATCACGTCGTCTACCCTGCCCATGATGAAGAGGTAACCGTCTTGATCCTTGAACCCGCCGTCGCCGGTGGCGTAGTAACCCGGGTAATCCTTGAGATAGGATGATACAAAGGCCTCGTCCTTCTGCCAGAGTGTGGGGAGACAGCCAGGCGGGAGTGGCAGCTTGATGCCTATCACACCCTCCTTCCCGGCGGGGACTTCCTGTGCGTTTTCGTCGAGGGAGCGCACATCATACCCGGGGGCGGCCTTGGTCGGCGATCCTGGTTTGACCGGTAAGGCCTCGATCCCCATGCAGTTGGCGGCGATCGCCCAGCCGGTCTCGGTCTGCCACCAATGGTCGATGACCGGGATATTGAGGAGTTTGCTCGCCCAGTGATATGTATCGGGGTCGAGCCGCTCACCAGCGAGGAAGAGGTATTTCAGGCAGGAGATATCATAGCGCTTGAAGTGTGCCCCCTGCGGATCCTCCTTCTTGATGGCGCGGAATGCTGTCGGCGCCGTAAAGAGCACCTTCACCTTGTGCTGGGAGATGACCCTCCAGAATGAACCGGGGTCAGGGGTGCCGACCGGCTTGCCTTCATACATAACCGTGGTGGCACCGATGAGGAGCGGGGCATAGACGATGTAGGAGTGGCCGACGACCCAGCCCACGTCAGAGGCCGCCCAGTACACATCTCCCGGTTCAATGCCGTAGATGGAGCGCATGGTCCATTTGAGGGCGACGGCATGCCCGCCATTGTCCCTGACCACCCCCTTCGGAATCCCGGTGGTCCCCGATGTATAAAGAATATAGAGGGGATCAGTCGCGTAAACGTTGACGCATCCAACTGGTTGAACGCCCTGCAGGGCATCATGCCAGTCCATGTCTCTGCTTGGATCAAGCTCCGCCTTGACCTGTGGTCTCGAAAAGATCACGCACCGCTGGGGCTTGTGGCTCGAGAGCTCAATGGCCTTGTCGAGCAGCGGCTTATAGGCAATGGGTCCTTTGGGTTCTATGCCGCAGGAGGCCGAGAGGATAAGCTTCGGGCAGGCATCCTCAATCCTGACGGCGAGTTCATGGGGGGCAAACCCGCCGAAGACCACGGAATGGATGGCGCCGATGCGGGCACAGGCGAGCATTGCGACAACCGTTTCAGGGATCATGGGCATGTAGATGATTACCCGATCACCCTTCTCAACGCCGAGCGATCTGAGTACTCCGGCAAATATGGAAACATCCGTGAGGAGGTCCTGATAGGTGATCTTCCGGATCGTGTTCGTCACCGGGCTGTCATAAATTATCGCCACCTGCTCCCCCCTGCCCTGCGCCACATGATAATCCAGGGCATTATAGCAGGTATTCAATATCCCTCCTGTAAACCATCGGTAGAAGGGGGCATTCGTTGCATCCAGGACCTTATTCCAGCGTCTTTCCCAGATGATGTCCTCTGCAATCTCCCCCCAGAAGCCGTCTGGATCGGTCAAGGAACGCCGGTAAGCCTCATCATACGATTTGTATTTCATACAACCTCCTCATAGTATGCTTGTATGTTTATATGATATACCACTCAAAGCTTTTCAAGTTAAAATTCATTTCCTGTCTTCAATCCTGTCTTCAAAGAAATTCAAGCTGGTTAGGGAGCGCACCGAAAATGATTTATAGTGGGCTGACATAGGATTAAGAAATGGACGTCTATACAGCGCGGCAACCGATCTTCGACAGGAAGAAGGAAATCTTTGCATATGAGCTCCTCTTCCGGGGCGGCACCCCCAATTTCTTTCCCAATATCGACGGCGATTGCGCAACCTCGCGGGTTCTCTCAAGCACCTTCTTCACCACCGGCATCGAAAAGATCACGGGCGGGAAAAAGGCATTCGTCAATTTCACCCGGGACCTTCTGCTGAACGACATCCCACTCATGTTCCCCCCGGAAAAGACCATCATCGAGATCCTCGAGGATGTGGAACCCGAAGAGGATGTCCTCGAAATCTGCAGAAATCTTTCACGACAGGGATACTCGCTGGCCTTGGATGATTTCGTCTATCACCCCAAGCTCGATCCCCTCATCGAACTTGTGGATATTATCAAGGTGGATTTCAGGCTCAGCGGAAACAAGGATGTCAGGGAATATGTCAAGCTCTTTGTCCCGTGTGGCAAGAAGCTCCTGGCCGAGAAGGTGGAGACTTATGATGAGTTTCAGATGGCATGTGACATGGGATTCACCTACTTCCAGGGGTACTTCTTCAGCAAACCCCAAGTGCTCGTCGAAAAGGACATTCCCAGCCTGAAAATGAATCTTCTCCAGATCATGACCGAATCGAACAAAGACGAGTTCTCCATCCAAGAGATCAAGAAGCTCATCACGCGTGACGTGGGCATCTCATTCAAACTCCTGCGATACATGAATTCTCCGTACTTCAGGAGACTGTGTGAGATATCATCCATCCAACATGCCATCGTTCTGTTGGGAGAGCTAGGGGTGAGGAGGTTCCTCTCCGTGATCATGATGTCCGAACTGATCCAAGACAAACCGGACGAGCTCCTCAAGAGTTCGATCATCAGGGCCCGGATGTGTGAACAGCTTGGCCTCCTGAACAAGCGGATACGGCCGAATCCGGCGATGCTCTTTACCCTCGGTCTCTTCTCCCTTATCGATGCCATCCTCGACGATTCCATGGAGAATATACTCGGGAAACTCCCCCTTTCCCGTACAATCAAATCCGCCCTCCTCGGGAAAACAAGCGATTTGAGCGAATACCTCCTCCTCACCGAGAGCTACGAGATGGGTCAATGGGATGCTGCGCTCCACAGAGCATCTGTGCTCGGCATAGACTCCCAGAATCTCCCCGCCATTTACCAGGATGCCATAGCTTGGGCGGATGCCCTTTATAGTATGGCTTAGTGGCACTGCACCGTCCATGCTGCGGGAGACCACCCTTGGTATGGCACGTTAAAGAAAAACAGATCCTTCACCGATCAGCTTATTTGTATGGATGTGTATCTCGCCAGGCAGCCGATATTTACCAAAAACGTAAAGATCTACGCCTATGAGCTCCTGTTCAGGGGGAGTATGTCCAACCTCTTCCCCGATATCGATGGCGACCATGCAACCTCCCGGCTGCTCTCGAGCACCTTCTTCACCACGGGCCTGGAAAAGGTCACGGGCGGCAAGCGGGCCTTCATCAACTTCACGCGTGAGCTCCTCCTGCGCAGGATCCCCCTCATCTTTCCCAGCAAAGTGACTACTGTGGAGATCCTAGAAACTATTGAACCGGATGAAGGGGCCATCGAGTGTATCAAGGAACTTACGGTTAATGGCTATTCCATTGCCCTGGATGATTTTGTGTATCACCCCAGGTTTGATCCTTTCATCCATCTAGCCGATATCATCAAAGTGGATTTCAGACTCAGCAGCAGAGAGGAGATCGAGGGCTATGCCCGCAGGTTCGAACCACTGGGGATCAAGCTCCTGGCTGAAAAGGTGGAGACCATCGACGAATTCCATGAGGCCATCGCCATGGGGTTCACCTATTTTCAGGGATACTTCTTCAGCAAACCCCAGGTCATGAGCGATAAGGACATCCCCAGCCTGAAGATGAACCTCATCCAGATTATGGTGGAGTCGAGCAGCGACGAGTTCAGGGTCCAGGAGATGAAGAAACTCATCGAACGCGATGTGGGTATTTCCTACAAGCTGCTCCGGTACATGAATTCCCCCTACTTCAGGCGTATGAACGAGATCTCTTCCATCAAGCAGGCCATCGTCATGCTGGGGGAGAAAGGGATCCGGCAGTTCCTTTCCGTGATCATCCTCGCCGAGCTGAGCTCGGATAAGCCGGATGAACTCATCAAGAACTCCATCGTCAGGGCGAAGGTTTGCGAAGGCCTCGGGCGCTTGGGAACAAGCAAGACCGATCCTTCCGTACTCTTTACCCTTGGTCTCTTCTCCCTCATCGACGCCATCTTAGATTCCAGTATGGAGAACGTCTTGAAGAAACTGCCTCTCGCGGAGAAAATCAAGGCCGCCTTGCTGAAAAGAGAGGGCGAATTCGCCGATTACCTCAGGCTGGCCGTATGCTATGAAATGGGGGAATGGGACATGGCCTCGAAAATCGCCTCATCGCTCGGGATCATGGAAGAAAAACTGCCCGCATGCTATCTCGACGCCGTCGGTTGGGCGGACGCCTTCTCCACCAGCTAGATCAAACCCTCACTGTAAGGAATCCGCGCAGGATGTCTTTTCAAAAAAGGAATGCAATGTTCGCGGGAGGTCATGGTAATCGACTGCGCTCGCCTGATCCTTGAGATCCACAGAATTGTAGGTGTGCCAGTACAGGATGGTGCTCGCGCTGTTCTCTTCCTTGTGGGCAAAGTCCATCACCGCGGCGAAGGTCTTTCCCGTATAAGTCGGTTCGAGTTTTATTCCTGTGCGTTCGTGCATGATTTTGATCGCCTGCAAACCTCCCGGTGTAGGGTGGCCGTATCCGTCGCCGAAGTAATCGTCGATGATCCGCTGGGTGCCGATCACGTGATTTGGGATCCGATCCGAACCCTTTTTAAGCACGGCAAGGGTTTGCTTCATGAGCGTTCTGACCGTACCAGGGGTGCAGGCTTCAAAGGGCCCCAAGTGGGATGCGGCGACCCTGATACCGATCACCTGCGTCGGGAGCCCTGCCAGGAGCATACCGAGGGAAAGTCCAGCCATAGTCCCATTCGATCCGACTGGACAGATGATGTAATCAGGGGTGGGCATCTGTCCTTGTCGGATCTGTTCCCGCAGTTCGAACGCCGCGTTCACAAAGCCCAGGGTCCCGACCGGGGAAGAACCTCCGGCGAAAAGGAAATAAGCACCCGGATGTATGAGCCGCTGGAGTATGTAAAAGTGGACCACAGTCCAGGGCAGAGTTCTGGTATGGATCATGGTGCTGCCATACTGGCGAAAGAGGAGCATATTCTGTTGCACAAAGGCGGTGACCGGCTGGTAAAAAAGGAGCAGGGTGCAGGCGATACCGAGTTGCCTGCAGAAAATGGCTGTGGCAAGGCCATGATTCGTCCCGATACCGCCGAAGGTTATGACATGCCTCTTCTTCTTCCGCACCACATCGCCCAGTACGAACTCCAGCTTGCGCACTTTGTTGCCGCCGTATATATTCGAGCTCTTATCGTCGCGCTTTATCCAGAGATTGTCCAGGCCGATATGTTCGAGCCTTTCCACCGGGGTGGGAAAGCTACCCAGGGGAATCCAGGCAATCTTGCCCTTGAGATCCGGGAATGCCTCAAAGAGAACCGGGTTACTCATACCAGTCGCTCCTCCCCCGAATAGAATTCAGATCGATGCCTCGCTTCTGTAAATAACCCCTCCTCACCTCATAGTAAGCTATGCCCGACACAAGAAAGAGGATGAAGAGGAATGTCTTAACAGGGCTTTTCAGGTCGATGAGGATGATGAGGCTGAAGAACGCCACCATGAGGAATCCGACCGCCGGGCAGAACCAGAGCCAGAAACCCTTAAGCTTGAACAGTGAGCGGGCATACTCCTCCGGGTAGAGTGCCGGCAATTTTATCGAAGCCAAGAGTACGGGAACGAAAATGATCATTCCTCCCAGTGCCGCATAGGAAGCGAGGGTTTGGAGTTCGAACCCTATGAGGACTCCCAAGAGGGAGAAAAGCCAGATAAGGGTCAAGAGTATGTGGGCGGTGCCAAACCTGGTATTGATCCTTCCCATCCACTGCGGGAGAATCCCATCGGCAATGATGATGAGGAGCGACTTCGTGCCGACGATGAATAGGGCGTTCAAGGTGGTCAGGATTGCCAGGATAGCGCCGCAACCAATGAAAAAGAAGAAACCTACCCGTCCGCAGGTTTCCCTGGCCACTGTGGCCAGGGGGTCGTTCATACGAACCACATCCGCCAGAGGGAAACAGCCACTGGTCGCAACCGCCGCCAAGAGATAGAGGATGGTGATGATGGGGAAGGCGATGAACAGGGCCCGCGGGATAACCCAGCCGGGGTTCTTGATCTCTCCGCCCAGCTCGATGATGCCGTTCGATCCGAAATAGGTAAAGGTAAGCAGGGCTGTTCCGAGCAGGAGATTCCCGACCCCTTTCTGGAAGGGCGCCGTGAAATTCTCCGGATGGAAATGTCCAAGACCGCGTATCCCATAAAAGAAAAGTGCGCCGATGAGGAGGATGACCATGATGCCCTGAATCAATGAGGCGATCCTGACCCCGAATAGGTTGACAAGATAGAACACCGTGAGAATGAGGAGGGCGGAAGTCACAACCGGCAGACCGGGGAACAATACAGAGGCGTATTTGGCGCAGCTGATCGCGTAGAGCGGGATTTGGCCGACGAAGGACGCGAGGACGTATACCCAAATGCCGACAAAGGCAAGGCGTGGGGAGACCATTCGGCTTGGGTACTTGTAGTTCGCGCCCGTGCAGGGAATCGCCGAGCCGAGCATGGCGATGGGCAGCATGCTTATGAACACGGGAATCACGGCCAGGGCATAGGCGAGAGGGAGGGCCGGCCCGGCGATCTTCAACACGATCTCGGTGAACACGAAGACCCCGCCGCCGATGGTGAACCCGATGGCGATAAAGGCGACGGCAGGCAGCCCTAAAACACGTTTCAATCCTTCCATATTCTACCCCCCCCCTTTCCCGACTTTCTCGACCAGATGCCCAACCAATACCAAGGTGAAATCAAAACCGCATACCCCCCATCCTTGTTGAATCTTCAGGGGGGTAAAGTTTTTATAGAATTTAGCCGCTCCTGAAGAAATGAAGAGGAGCGATTAAATCCAGCAGCTGCAAGCCACTATCATCCCACAATCGATAGACTTAAGCTCATATTTCCACCCATGCTATTTTTCATGATAGGCGTCAAGTCCATCCATTGTATACCGTTTCCTGGAGACCAGCTTGGGAAACTGGTTTCTTACCACCCCGCTCGCCAGGAGCATCGCTCTGTTTGTTAACCGCCGTTTGGGCGTCTCACCGATGGCGATCTGCACGAGCTCGAGGATGTGGTAGATCTCCATCCACAGGAACGGAAGCATGAGCCTGCCCACGGCAAGCTGCTGCATACATCCAGAGCAGTAGGTCACCACGGCTTGCGCGCCTGTAGCACGCGCAGTGTTCAGCACCCTGCTCGTCGTTGCCAAAATGGAAAAAGGATGATACCCGGAGGCATGGCTGAATCCCCCGCCGATGCCGCAGCACTGCACCCTGTTCCCGCACTGCTCTTGCTCGACAACCTTCGCCCCCAGCATGTGCAGGAGGCGACGTGGGAGATTGATGTACGCGTCGCCGAACGCCTTGGCATGACAAGAGTCCTGGATGGTGACTGTCAGATCAATCTTTTTGCGGATCTCGAGCTCACCGGACTCCAATCTGCGGAGAATCCAGGGAAGGACATGCTCGATCTCGAATGTAAACCGTGCGCCGAACCGCGGGAGGATATTCGTGAACAGGTTTCTGCCGGCGGTGCAGGGGATGAGCATCCTCTTGACCCCCATTTTCTCGAAATGCTCCGTGAGTCTGGCAGCCACTTGTGCAACTTGCTCGAACTGCCCGGTACGGTAGTACATTTCGCCGCAGCAGAGATCGAGCGAGCCCCGGATGGGAATGCCGCCAAAGAGGCTCGTCATCATGAGATATGGGGTGGTGATGATGTTGCAGCCGGGGTAGAGGATTTCCTCGCACGGGCTCGTATCGTCCCATTGCCGCACCAGGACCTTCTCGTCTTCGGGAAGCCTTTCCTGCACATAGGTCCTGAAATTCGGACGGTGGTGGGGGATGAAATAACCTGCCCTGGCCGGCAAACCCTCCTCCCGGTACAAGGCATGCCAGTGTTCAAGGATGAGCTGGGCGGGATTGCAGGCTTGCGGACAGACGAGGTTGCATGACAGGCAGCTCGTGCACTTCTTCAACACCACCCCTGTCCGCTTTCCCTCGATCAGACCCACAATCTCCCGCTTTGCATCTTCCAAGGGCAGATGCAACACTGGGCATTGATGGAAACACTCGCCGCACAGAGTGCAGGCATTTTGATCAAACGCATCATACAGTCCCATAAGAGTTGCTCTCCTCCTTATTCTTCATCACCTCCCCATCCAATGGCCCCTGATGTTTTCAGGATGGGGGGGGGTGCTCTTTTCAAAAGGGTGCTCGCAGTACCCTTTTCGATAGCTATTCCTCGCGATATGGCTTGTGCTGGTGATAGAACCCCGGGTGGTAGTGGGTCGGCGGGTTTCCGTCCCGATCGCGTGGAGGAAGGGGCTCGCGCAGTCTGGTCATAGTTATCGCCTGTTCCGGGCAGGCATATCGGCATAGGCCACATCCAAAGCAATTGTACGCCGTCTTGCTCTTGCCGTCAATGAACGTGCGGGCGCTGAAGGGGCATACCTCAATGCATTTCGCACAGCCCTTACACTTCTGCCTGTCTGTGATGGCCATGTAGTATCCGTCGATAAGTGGGTAGTTCAGCTGGGTGAGTTCGCGGTTGATGATGTAGGGGACGCAACCGCACGTGCAGCAGTTGCAGATCACGTATTCGTTGTAAAGGTTCACCGGGCAATGGATGAAAACCATGTGGAACATCCCGAGATCGTGTGTGCTCCTTACGATTGTCTTCGCCTCTTGCTTCGAGATCTCCCGGTACTCCTTCGGGAAGGCCTTCATCCAGGCAAAAAATCCCGTGCGGAAAACGATGTCCGTCTCCAGGGGGTGTGGACACGCCTTGTGACCTTTCCTGCATCGGCAGGGACCAACCGCGAGTGGCCCATCGAGGGCATCGATCAGGGAGAGCACCTCATCATAGGGCATAGGTTTGGCTGTATCCCCGAGGTACCCAAATGGCCGTGCGAGCAAGATAGCTGCCGGGAGGCGGACCCATTTCTGTTTTCCGATCCAGCTCCATCTTCCCCGTAGGAGGTGAAAGCAGGTTCTCAGGAGCGGGACTTCTATGTAACGGGCAAAGACATAGAGCAGGAATCTCCTGAAATGGCTCTGTTCCCCCACAACGCCATGGATGAGCATGCAAGTTCTCCTTTCATCTCCCGTCGGTCGGTTTCAATGTGCATCCCCTCTTGTCAGCCGTCGCAAGGAGCCTTTCCTTGATTTTCTCAAGATCCTTGAGCCTCGGATCGTGCTCTAACTTTCCGGGATAATCCAGGTAAGGCTCGATCTTCTTGAAGATGCCCGCGGGGAAACCGGATGTCATGTTCTCCGGGTTGTTCTTCCCCCAGGCGATCCCTCCCGTGCAAAAGTAGCTGATGTTCGCCCTTCCCGTCTGTAAAGGGATGACTGTGCTGTTGCGGCACATGGACATGTTGGCCATGTAGCGGGAGATGAACCAATCGAATACCTTAGTCACCCAGGTGCTCCTGAAGAGAAAAGCGGTGAAGCGGTGCCATAGGGTGAACCTGTTCAGGGCTGCTAGCCAGGCATTGATATTCCGTATCGCCCAAGCCGAAAATCCCCTGGGCGGGTTCATCCGGAAGGTATGCAGGCCGGTTACATCCTGTTGGTAGGGAGAAGGATCGATGAAGCTCTCCCATCCGAGGCATGCGATGATCGCCCTATAGTTTTCAGGATCCGTCCGGATGATCACCACATCGGGTTCAATATTTTTCTGGAAGAGGTGGAGTGGAGCGATATAGATGCCCGTGGTTTGCGTGCTGAGATGCTCCTTGATGGAGCGTTCGAAATCATTCTCCGGTTCCTTGAAGCCCAGCACGATGGGGACCCACTGGCACACCCTGATGGAATCCGGTTTGACGAGGAGTTCCATGCCGAAGGTCGCGCCGAAAATCGCCTGGCAGTATGAGACGCCCTGAAACAGAGCGATGTCCTCGAGCCCTGGAAAACTGCCATGCAAAAGCTTGATCCCGACCGGGGGGAGATCCAACTGGATCGTGGCATAAGGATGCATAGTTTCCTCTTATTTCATACCCTGAGTTCTAACCGCCTGGAGCTCAGGAACTGCGGGAGGGCATGGATGCTGTTCCTCCCAACATCTGGATGGTTCGCTTCGTGTTTTTCCATTCCATCACTTCGTCGAGATCCTCCCGTACGAATTCGAGAATCATAAGCCGACATTGGATGAGACATTTCCCGTATGCTATGCAGTTCACCCTGTACCCCTTCTCTCGCAAAACTTCTCCGATCATACCATAACCATAACACAGCACCATGCGCGTTGGCATATCCTAGAGGTGAAGATCTTCGCAAAGTATATCATCGGAAGAAAAGGTATGCAAGGAGTTCACGGCCTCCTCATAGGAGTACGTCCATAAGAAAAAGCTGCTGCGAGATCGTTTCACATGCATGCTGCTGATTTTCCAATTCTGACTGACACCCCTTAAAATCTTCAGGTGGGGGGGGGCTGAACATCCGTCTGGTCTGCCGCCATGAGGAAAAGAGGCTTGACAGCGGACCCGGTGGATTCTTGGTTTTGTCGAAATCATAGAAAGTATACGGATTAACCGTACATTTTCACAAGGAGATTAAGGCATATAGCATAAATATTTTTTAAGCGAATGCGGTTTCATGCCGAATATTTTATTATGAAACCTGGTGATCAAGAATTGGAGGCCCAGTTTCACCGTGCGATATTGAACATGTATGAAAGGGCATGCAGAGAATACAAATTAAACGCAACGAGGTTTCTGTTGCTGATCGGTAAACTGGGGGGGTTGACGGTGGCCAAGCGCCTCATCAACACTCCCGTGTTCTTGGATAGTCTGATGGAACTGAGGAAGCGCGGCAGGTTGGACATTTCCATGGAAGCCATGATCCTAAAGGACAGGTGGAAGGATTTGTTCACGGAAGAGGAGCGGGATATCGCGCGCAAAAGACTGAGAGAACTCGGCTATAGGGCCTAAGATCTTAACCGCTGCCTCCCGAGATAAGGGGGGCATCATTTCCTGGGAATTCTGGCTGCCTAAATGTATAGGTATGAAAGTATCGGCGTACCAGAAGCATGCCTGTCGGCATCAGTACCCTCGTCCACAAGCGAGCGGCTTATGGAGGAGGGTGAATATGTTAAATTATCCAGGGATCGGTGTGGCCGGGGCATTGCCGCTGGCATAGGCTTGAACATGGTCGAAAGGGCGCGCGCCTGCTCGTCTACCAGCTTGAAATGGGTATTCTTGATGAGGTCGGACTCGATGAGTCCAGGACAGACGGTGGTTACCCCGACACGATACCTGTGCATCTCGGACCGCAAACATGCACCAAGCCCAATCAGGGCGGATTTGGAGGCGGAATAGAGGGTCCCGCTTGTCTGCCCTTGGCCCTGATCATCTCGGCCACCCGCTCGAGCTCGTCTTTACGTCTGGTGGGGAGCACAACATCGCAGCCTTCATCCGCAAAGGCAAGCACGCAGGCCCTCCCCAAGTCCTCCGCTCGCACCGGTGACGAGCACAACGCTGCCACGCAGGTCTTGCATTGGCTGCATCCTCCTTTCCCGTCAAGATAAATACAAGAATCTTCGATCAGCGCACGCTTGCACTGGAAGACTCAAAATCGATCCTTCGCCGTATCCTGCCGATGATCTCCTCAACGGCCTCATCCAGATTTTCGACCTCCACCGCAACGGCCTTGGTGGGGCAAACGACAGCGCACCTGCCGCAACCCTTGCACAGGGCATCGTCGTGTACGATGCCGTGCGGCGTTAGGGAAATGGCCCGGAAAAAGCAGGCTTCGACGCATATCCCACATCGCTGGCATGCGTTCGGATCAACCGTGACCGAAAGCCCCTTGACCCGGACGAAGGAGTCCTTCACCTCTGCTGGGAAGAACCTAACTGAGTTGAAGATCGTACAACAGCACGGGCAACAGAAACAGATGGTGAGGAGCTTGCCTCTGTTGGGAACACCCCAGAAGTAATTATCCATCAGGACTCTGCCCATCATGGGGATGAGTCCTAGATCAAGCATATGGCGGAGGTGCTCGAGAGCTTCATCAACAGAGACGTGCCGTGCGATACGCGCATCGATAGATTTAGTGCCCTCCCCTAAAAGCAGGCATGCCTCTTCCACGGGGTAGGTGCTGCAGCTTTCGGAGTCGCGGCAGGTGCAGCGCTTGATGATCACCCTGTGGGCGGATCTCCGGGTGATCTCCTCGATGAGCCGGGTCGGCAGGACCATGCTTTGTGCACCAGAAATCGTTGCGTTTACCGGGAGATAAGAGATGTGGAAATTCTTGCCGGTGAAGAAGGGGATTACGGCGGGCGATAAAAGCTTGCCGACCACGGGCCATTGTGTAGCGCGTGCACTGAGCTTGGTGATGGGCCAGATGATCTTGAGAAAATCCAGCCACCATGCGGGCCGTCTTGACATGTGCCCTCCTTGTACTTTGTATCCTAGCAGTCCATCCTCCGAGGGGATGAATGCGACCGGACAATATACCCTAATTCCATCAAGATGCACCACATGCTATTAACATACTTGGGCTTGTAAATATTAAACAATCCCATGCAAGCGCATAATTTACCATAGGAAAAATGAATTGATATGTCAATCAAATATAAGCACTCATGTCGCGACTCTTTGATAATGTCCCCTACCAGACTCAATAGAAATGTCCCCTATGCGAGAATTTGATAAGGGAGGCCTCATGAGGAGGTCTTGAGAATGGAGGACATACGCATGCG
>Ga0315293_10004798_pt1 | contig 12770 bp, 17 predicted proteins | sample YL17G13_20_MG_FD_203071 | JGI IMG/M metagenome (GOLD analysis project Ga0315293, IMG submission 203071) | Sediment microbial communities from Yellowstone Lake, YNP, Wyoming, USA - YL17G13_20 | ecosystem: Environmental > Aquatic > Freshwater > Lake > Sediment | place: USA: Wyoming | collected... | reverse complement strand
GGCGTCCGTGGCCGCTCCGACGCCGAAGAGACGGGCGAAGACGGACTCGCGGACGAGCCCCAGGACCCGGCTCACCGCCGTGCCGGCGGTGAAGGATCGGACGCCCCTGGCGATGTCTTCCACGTTCGGACTCTGCGCCGGCCTATCTTATCGCTTTTCCGGAGGTGTTCTCAATCGTCACTTGGAAAATTCGGCTGCTAGGATCCAATAGGGGTCGACCTTGGGGTATTCGAGGACCCGCTCGCCCGCCCGGCCGATGATCTTCATGCCTTCCTCGGCGGCCACGACCTCACCGACGACCGCTCCGGGGATCCCCTGGTCCTTCAAGGCCCCGACCAGAGCGTCCGTGTCCTTCCGGTCCACCATGGCGATGAGCGTGCCCTCGCTGATGGCCGAAAAGGGGTCGAAGCGGAAGAGGTCGGCCGTCTTCCGGATGACCGGCTGAACGGGGATAGCCTCTTCCTCGATCCGCAGGCCGTAGCCGCCCGCACGAGCCATCTCGTAAAGCCCGCCCCAGACACCGCATTCCGTGGCGTCGTGCATGACGTGAACACCGCGAAATTTCCGGGCGACGGCACAATCCTCCATGACCGTCATCTGGGAGAAGACGGCGGCTGCCTCTTTCTGGAAGGACGCCCCTCCCGCGGCGATGAACTTCTCCGGGAAAAGGACGGCCAGGAGCCCTGTCGTCTCAATGGCCGGACCCTTGGTGATGACGATGCGGTCCCCCTTTTTGACCCGGTCCGGGCTGCGGAGATCGCGCTTGCCCCCGACGGCTATCGCCGTCGCCCCGCCGACCATGGGATAGCTGCAGCCCGTATAGCGCGCCGTGTGTCCGGTGACGACGCTGATCCCGTACTTTTTGGCCTCGGCGTGGACTGAATCCCACAGTTCCTCGAGTTCGGCCTCGGAGATCTCGGGCGGAAGGTTGAGGTCGATCGCGAGGTAGCGGGGCTCGAGCCCGGAGACGGCGACGTCGCAGAAGACGATGTGGAAGCCGAACCAGGCGGCCTTGGAAAAGCCGAACGACGGGACGATGAAAAAGGGATCGGTCGACAAGGCCATGTACCGCCCGCCCACGCGGATGACGCCGTAGTCGACGCCGTGGCGCGGTCCGATGACGACGTCGCCGCTCGGGGCGCCGAGCCTCGGATAGATGACCCGGTCGAAAAAGGCGGGGTGGATCTTGCCGAGATCGGGGAGTTTATCTTCGCTCATGAGTTCTTTGCCCGCGGGTCCGAATCCATTATTCACAATCGGGCCGGGAAATCAAACGGGCGGCGAGAAATACGTGCGCCTGAAGTACAGCGCCACGTTGACGAGAGCGATCATGACCGGGACCTCGACGAGCGGGCCGATGACCGCCGCGAAAGCCTCCCCGGAGTTGATGCCGAAGACGGCCACGGCCACGGCGATGGCCAGCTCGAAATTGTTGCTGGCCGCGGTGAACGAAAGCGTGGTCGCCTTGGGGTAGTCCGCGCCGGCCTTGCGGCTCAAGAAGAACGAAACGAGGAACATGACCACGAAATAGATGAGGAGCGGCACGGCGATGCGCAGGACGTCGAGCGGGATCTTGACGATGAACTCGCCCTTGAGCGAGAACATGACGACGATGGTGAAGAGCAGGGCGATGAGGGTGATGGGGCTGATGCGCGGGATGAACTTCGTCTCGTACCACGTCCGGCCCTTGAGCCTAAGCAAGCTGAAGCGCGTGATGAGCCCGGCCAGGAACGGGATGCCGAGATAGATGAAGACGCTCTCGGCGATCTGGCGCATGGTGATATTGACCGCCGTCCCCTTGAGGCCGAGCCAGGTCGGGAAGACCGTGATGAAGACATAGGCATAAACGGAGAAAAACAGGACCTGGAAGATCGAGTTGAAGGCGACGAGTCCGGCCGCGTATTCCCTGTCCCCTTGGGCCAGATCGTTCCAGACGATGACCATGGCGATACAGCGGGCCAGGCCGATCAAGATCAGGCCGTACATGTATTCGGGCTTGTCGCGGAGGAAAATGACGGCTAGGCCGAACATCAAGAGCGGCCCGATGACCCAGTTCTGGACGAGTGACAGCGTCAGGACCTTGACGTTCTTGAAGACGTCCCCGAGCTCCTCGTATTTGACCTTGGCCAGGGGCGGATACATCATCAAGATAAGCCCGATGGCGATGGGGATGTTGGTCGTGCCCGATTGGAACTTGTTGATGAAACCGACGACGGCCGGGACGAAGTAGCCCAGCCCGACACCGACGGCCATGGCCAGGAATATCCACAGGGTCAGATATCTGTCGAAGAACTTGAGTCTTGGGTTTCCGGGTGTCATTAAGCTGCTCCTTTCTTGGTGTTCTTAAACCATGCTTCTTTTTTTCCGACGTCATTGAAATAATTCTTTTTCGATATCACCCAATTTTGACAGTCCGATGATCTCCTCATCGAACATCTTGATCTTGAAAACCGGGAGCCTAAACTGCTCCTGCGCGACCTTCAGGTAATGCTGTTGCATATTGTACCGGCCCGTAAAGAACTCCGATTCGGGGTAGGGTTCCAGAAGGTTGTTGGCGATGACGGCTTGGACTTCGATACCGGTAAGCTTCAGATCATCAAGGGACCGTTTGGCCTCGAAGATGGGCGTGTACTCCGGATAAAAGACAAGGAAAAACGAACAGAAATCCTTGTTTTTCAGCCTGCCGACGAGCTCCTCCAGCTCTTTTTTCGCTTCGCTCGCGAATTTCGTGTCCCCCTTCATGCTCACCATCATCTCGACCTGCTTGGCATAATCATAAGGGAGCTCCAGAAGACGCAGGGTGTGCCCGGTGGGCGCGGTGTCGAACACGATGTGGTCGAAATCGCGGCTTCCGACAAGACGGGAAAACTGCTCGAACACCGCCATCTCCTCGGTGCATGGCGATTCGAGCTCCTCCTTCAAGGCCAGGAGCATGTCTCCATAATAGCCGGAGTTCTCGGCGTCGGAGAGAATTCTCTTCTTGTAGGTTTCCACGGATTTCTTCTGGTCGATGCGTGCGGCGTAAAGGCCCGGAACGCTTGTCAGGGGAGCGACCGTATCGCCGATTTTTTCGTCGAGAACATATCCGATATGCGCGGCCGGATCCGTCGTGACCAGCAGCGTTTTCGAACCTTCCTTCGCCAGATGGGAGGCGAAGGCGCAGGCGACGACGGTCTTGCCCACACCGCCCTTGCCCGTGACGATCACGATCCGATGATCGAGTTTTCGTTCGATGATATCGCGGAGGGCCTCGCCGTTCGAAAAGCTGGTAAACGGGCTCTCCGAAGGGAGCCCGGCGGCCATGCGTCCGCCGCCGTCGTAAACGATTTTAGAAAAAGCCCGGATGCTTTCAAGCCCCTTGACTTCACCGCCCTGCAGAGAGACATGCCTCGACGGATACGGCAAAGACTCGGCGATGGATTTCATGTAGCGCTCTTGAGACTCGAGGATCTTGCCGTGCTTGCCGCTTAGGGCGTCCTCAGGGATGATTCCGTTGACGATGATTTCGTAGTTCATGATGGCCAGGTTTCTCAGCTCATCATGCGCTCTCACGGCTTCCGCCAGCGACGTTTTTTCTGGTTTCATCACCAGATAAAACTTGGTTTTTGCAGGGTCACGCATGGCCCGGATGGCGTTGTCGTATTTTTCCTTCGATCCCTGTATCGACGAAACAGGCCCGAGACAGGTCTGACCGGCGCCTTTCGCGCTCTCTTCTATATGCTTCGACCAATCGACCGGCAGCTCGAGCAGTCTGATGGTGTGGCCGGTGGGGGCGGTATCGAAGATGATCACGTCGAACTCGTCGTTCGTCAGAAAATCGGTGAACCGATCGAAGGCCGCGATCTCGACGGTGCAGGCGCTCCGGAATTGCTCCTCCATGACCCGCATGATGTCCTCGGGAAAAATGCCGCGCATCGGACCGATGACCTTCTCCCGGTAATCCTCGGTCGCTACGTCGGGGTCGATTTCCATAGCGTACAGCTTCGGCACGATCTCCACAATACGATGGCCGATAGGCCTTTCAAATATGTCGGCCAGGTTGCTCGCGGGGTCCGTGGAAATGATTAGTGTTTTTCTGCCCGCCCCGGCGTTCCGTACGGCAGTGGCCGCAGCCATGGTGGTTTTGCCCACGCCGCCCTTGCCGGAAAAGAACAGGTACTGGCTCATTTTGAAGTCTTCCCCTTGATAAAGCACCAGGCTAACAACAACTCGACTTCGGCAGGCCCTGGATCACGAATCCTTTGTGAGGGCCGTTCTCGATATAATCTATGGTGGCGGCATCGAGGCCGTCCGACGCGGCTGGATCAATGTAAATATCCAGGCCGTCTTTGTTCAACAGCTTATCTCCGGTTTCGCCTTTCTCGGAGACGTCCAGGCCGTAGGAGGGGCCGCAGCATCCTCCCCCGGACGCGAAGATGCGTATTCTTGAGCCGTCGGCATGGGAATCCGCAATGAGTTTTTTAAATTCTTTTAAGGCTGATTCCGTCACGTCCAACATGTCATCCTCCGTGTTTACCCGACTTGCAACGTCCTGGGTTTATGGGATTTTAGAGGCTCGATATCGATCTCCTTGCAGAGTTCTTCATAAGCAGGATATTCGCCTGTTTTGAATACTTTTCCTTCGATGACCGTGATCGGCAGTATTTTGGATCCGGTTTTTTGTATCAGCGACATGACAAGCGTATTGTTCTTAAAGATTTTGTACTCGCTCCTGAGGTCGTGGCGTTCTACCGTAACACCTTGCTTTCTTAAGGCGAGGATGGCGTCGGCCATTTTCATCAGAGCGGGATCGATCGCGGGGCCACAGAGGCCCGAAGTGCAACACATGGGCGGATCGAAAATCTCAATTTTCATGTCGATCTCCTCCAATTATTTTGTATGAAATCGGGGCAGACTCGATCAAACCTGCCGGCATTGCTCTATTCTTCCGGCCACCAGCGCTTTTTTATTTTTCTTCAGCTTCACTGAATCCCGCCGGCAGGCCCTGTCCGCTCCAAACGATGCTTCAAGGTATTTGGCAAGCGAAACATGCTCCCTGCCGAAATCGTCGTTGATACGGTAAAACACCCACTGGGCATTTTTACGCGAATCGATGATGCCGGCTGCGCTCAATCGGCCAAGGTGACGCGATACGTTTGTCTGCGACAACCCGAGAATTCCCTCGATCTCACAGACGCAGAGCTCGCCCCGCATGAGCAGGTTCAATATTCTCAGCCTGTTGCCGTCTCCCAGCACCTTGAATATTTTTTCCAGGTTCATAGCTTGCCGTCTCCTCCTGCCGTCATCTTCCTCTTGCCTGTCTCTGGATTCCACGGTTTTTATTAACCTCGCCGATTATATGATTATATTCAAATATAATCATATAGTAACAGGGCGCGAGGGCCTTGTCAACAGTCTCCCAGAACTTCAACCGGCCGCCTCATCCCCAGCAGGAGGGCCTGGGCTGTTAATCGCGAGCCCTGGGCCTTTTCGAACTTTTTGTCTATCAGGGAAGGTAATAACCTCAGCCAAAGCCTTTGATCTTTCGTTTGATTCATTGCCAGAACAAAAAGTACAAGCCGATGCCGATGATCAGAACTCCGGCGACCTTCTGGACGACGCCATGGGCTTTGCGCAGGCCTTCCGATTCGAGGAGCCCTTTGGCCGCGCCGACGGATGTCCCGGCGACGAGGACGAGGACCGAATGGCCCAACGCATAAACGAAGAGAAGGAAACCGCCGTAAAGGACGTTTCCCTTCTCCGCCACGAAAGCCAGGAGCACGGCCAGGATGGGAACGGCACACGGCGTCGAGACGACGCCGAAGAGAAGGCCCAACAGGAACGCTCCGAGGTAGCCTTGTTTTTTCACCCGGATCCCGGATGGGACGGGCAGGTTCCACTTGATGACGCCGAGCAGGTGGAGCCCCATCAGCAGGCAGACGCCCGCCACGACGTATTTCCAAAAGGCGCCCACGTCCCCGAACATCCGGCCCATCAGTCCGGAAACGAGGCCCAGGGCCGTGAACGTCACGGCCAGGCCGAGGACGAAGAAGAGTGAAAAGACGAGCGAACGCTTGAGGGTCGTCGTCTCTCTATTCCCCGCAACGACGCTCATCAGGAGCGGGATCATGGCCAGGACGCAGGGGTTCAGGGCCGTGGTCACGCCGCCCAGGAAGACGGCGACGACCGCCAGCCACGGGCTGTGCTGGAGGAGGGCGGAAATGTTGCCGAAAAGGCTCTCCATGTCTCCTCCGCTCAGTGGACGCCGTGTTTCTTGAGGAGCTCGAGGATCTCTTCCTTGGGAAAGAGGCCGACATGGCGGAATATCTCTTTCCCTTTTTGGTCCACAAAGACCTGGGTCGGGATGAGCTGGACGCCGTATTTCCGGCCCGGCTCGGGGTCCTTCCAAACGTCGTAGAAGACGACCTGGACCCGGTCGGCGTAGGTCTCGGCGATCTCTTTCATGATGGGCTGCATGGCCTTGCAGGGGATGCAGCGGTCGGCCCCGAGCTCGATGAACGTGACGAGGTGCTTGGAAAAATCGATATCGAGGCGGTTTGTGACCAGCACCTTGCCGTAATCGGGGGCGCTCGCCGCCTGCTTCACGTGCGCCGTCTGGTCAACGGCCGCCGGGGGCGGAGCGGAAGGACTGCGGTCCGCGCGGGACTCATTCCCGCAGCCGACCATCAAAATCAAGGCCAGAGGTAACAATGCGAGGGTTATGTTACTTCGCTTCATGGAAAACGCTCCTTGCTTCGACGAGTTTCATCAGCCCGCTGATGATCAGGATGGAAGGAATCGTCAGGGCCAGGCGCAGGAGGGCAAACTGCGCGCCAAGGAATTTCATTTCGAACAGGATCATGGGGATCTTGATCGAGGCCCAGACGCAGAGGAAAACGGCGACATTGTATAGGCTCGCGCCTTTTTCCAGGAGAGATTTGCCGATGGGGAAGGCCGCGTACAAGGGGCCCATGGCCACCGTGCCCAGCAGAAGGGCGATGGACGCTCCTCTGGCCCCCGAGGCCTCACCCATGAGCCGTTCGATGGTTTGTTTCGGCACCCAGGCGTCGAACAGCCCGCACAAAACAAGGATCGGGGGGAGAATGGAGACCATCTCCACCAGGTAATCCTTGGAGACGAACAGGACGGAAAGCGCCTTTTCGGGACGGCTCGCGTAGACCAGCGCGGTGGCCACCGCCAGGATCGCCAATATCACCGGCCCGGGCTTGATCTTCATCGCAGGAAAACTCCCATGACAAAGGCGATGGCCAGGGCGATAACAAAGCTGAGGGAATTCCTCCAGAGAGCGAACTTCTTGCCGAAATATTTCATTTCGAGGGGAGCCGTGATCACACCGACCATGACCAGGGTCGTGACGAACGCGGCGATCGCCCCGACATCCGCCCCTTGCCTGAGAAAGGACGCGGCCAGGGGGAAGGCGATGAAGGCGGGAATGAGGACGACAGAACCGAAGGCGGCCGCCATGATAACCCCTTGAAATCCGGCATCCCTGCCGATGGTTTTTAAGATCAACCCCGGGGGAAGGAAGGTCAGGATGAAGCCGATCGTCCAGATGATAGCGACGATGGACGGGGCCAGGGACAGGAACGACCGACGGAAAAAGCGGAGGGCCGCCCGCGTCTTCTCCCGGCTCTTGGCCCAGGATAGGAGAAGCCCCGCTCCCGCGATACCCCAGATCACCGCAATAAACATCCCGACTTACCTCACCTATAAGCTATGGCCGCCGAGGCGGGTTCCTATAATGATGTCAGGTTCGACGATGACCTGGCTCTTGATAGAGTTGGCGACGAGGCTATATTTTTGCGCCGACACGAGCGCGCGGTGGACCCGTTTTTCGACGGCTTCCCCGGGTTCGTTGCCTGCGCGAACGGTGATCCGGGGCCGTAAAACGACTGTCGTGAAGATCTCCGTCCGGTCGAGCTCGATGAGCTTCGTCCCCTCGGCCCGGCATTCGTAGGACGCGAGGTCCAACCGGAAGCGTTCGGCCGCCCAGATGAACATCAGCATGACGCACGTGTTGACCGCGCCGACGAAGGCGTCCTCCGGCGTTAGGACCCCGGCTTCGCCATGCGATGCCGGGGGCGCGGAAAAGTCCATCTCGGGCCCGTTGCCAAGCTTCAGATGGCCTCGATGCCCGCCCGTCCAACTCACGGAGGTTTCGTAGAGTTCGGTTTTGGCCATCAGCGTTTCTCCCGGCCCGGGCCGCCAGCCATGCCCTTGGGTTTCCTCTTCAAAAGCCGGTCCGTTTCCTTGACGATCTTCTCGGCGACCGCATCGGCCAGCCGCATCCCGGACGCGTCAAGGCGCCTGGCCGTGCCGATCGTCGCGCACCCGCTTTCCTTCGCGACCTCCGTCGCAACGATAGACGCCGCGGGCCTGGCGCTGTATTTTTCCGTAGCCAGGGCAGCGCACCGTTTATCGCATCCGTCGACGGCGATGGTCGAATAATAACGGGCGAAGGCCCGTTCCCCCTCGCCTCCCGCAAGGAACAGCGGCAGACAGAGTGTCACGGTGTCGTCAGGGCGGAGTGTCTCGAGCACTTTCCGGACAGCCCTGCGGGTCACCGTGCCCTCAGGCAGCTCTTCGCCCGAGCAGGAGATCAACCCCACTTTTTTTCTAGGCAGGTTAGGCATGGCCGCCCTCCGTGTCGACTTCATCGACGATCTTAGCGGCCTCATCGGCCGTCGCCCTGGCCAGCCGCAGGCCGTCCTCGTTGAGGTCGCAGACGCCTTCGGGCTTGAGGCCGCGATGGCGCCGGACGACATCGAAGACCGCGATCTTGTGCACTTTGGCGGCGCCGGAGCAGGCCAGACCCTTGGCCGCACACTCGAGCTTGCAGCCGTCGATAGCGATCGCATCCTCGCCGGCGACTTCGCGCCGCGCGTCTTCGTCCCCCATGACGAGGAGAGCAAGGGCGACGATCTTCGTTTTGTCGGGGCGGAGGTCCTCGGCGAGGACAAAAGCCGCCTCGCGGGCTGCCGCACCAAGGCTTTTTCCGATCCCGCTGCAGGGGACGACGGGGATCTGGCGCCGCTTTACGCTCATCGCAGGACCTCCGCCTCCGCCTGCACTTTGGCCAGAGCAAGATAGTCGGCCGCCGTCTTCAAGGCTCCGCGTGCCGCTTCGCCGTCCTCGACTTCGAGGACGGCCAGCCAGCCCTTCCCGTAGGGGTCCTGGTTGACGAGCTCGGGAGCGGTCAAGAGGTCGCCGTTGACTTCGGCGACCTTGCCTTCAACGGGCGACGGGATGCTCAGGTTGACCTTGATCGTCTCGACGACGGCCACCTCGTCCCCCAACCGGACCGAAGTCCCCTCCTCCTTCGGTTCGGCGAAGGCGACGTCCCCGTTCCTCTGCTGGGTGAAATCGGAAAGCCCGATGCGCGCCCGCAACCCCTCGAACCTGACCCAGACCCCGGCTTCGCTGTAATAGAGGTCCGCGGGAAATCGGAACAGGAATTTATCGACCGCCAGCTCCAGGACCTTCTGGACGAGCGTTTCCTCGATCCAAGCGCGGACCTCGTCGCGACAGCGGCGGAAACAGGCCAGGACCTCCTCGTCCGTTCCCGTGCAGGCCGCCGGGTCGTCGAACGCGTGGTGGATGTAGTCCTTGCCGCCGGGGAAGAACGGGCAATCCGACTGCTTATCGTCGCAGACCATCACGACATGATCGAAGCGCTGGCCTTCGAACACGTCGATGCTCTTCGAATGATGACCGCTGATATCGATCCCGATCTCGGCCATGGCCTGGATCGCCCCGGGATGGACCCTCGTGGCCACCGTCCCGCCGCTCGAGGCCAGGAACCTGTCTCCATAAAGGGCGTTGACCAGGCCCTCGGCGATCTGGGACCGGGCGGAATTATGGACGCAGATAAAGAGGATCGTTTTCCTTTCCACTGTTTCCCTCCTGTTGACGATAAGCGGGCTCACGGACATTGGATGACCCCCTGGGCCCAGAGGCAGCCCCCACATGCCGGGAAAGTGTTCCCGTAACAATCTTCCTCGTTCGACTCCAGCATGGAGCAGCCGCCGCAGACGTGGCAGGGCGAATAATCGAAGGCTTTGACCTTCTCCCGGAAGTCCGCGTAGGCCTTCGAATTCCATATCTCGAAGAGGCCGCCCTCGCGCACGTCGCCGAAAGAGCGGGACCGGACCCGGCGCTCGAGCCCGTAGAGGTAGGTCCGGTGGGAGTGGAGCAAGCCCATGCAGGGGCTGACCTTCCCGTCCCAGCGGACGAAGGACGCGCGCTCGTGGACGAAGCGGCAGCGGCGCGAATCGACGGCGATCCTGTTGCCCATGAAGGTCAGGTTCTCGAACCCCTGGAGCAGGCTGAAGAGCGTCTCCTTGGTCGTGTTGTTGACGTCGATCCGGGGCAGGCTGAGCTCGGTCTTGCCGGGAGCGAAGGTGAACGTTTCGAGGGTCAACGTCTGGAGGCAGAGCATTTCTTTTTCCATCGCCTCGCTGTACGGGAGGACGTGGCTGACTAGGATGCGCCGGGCCCCGACGGACCGGGCCAGGCGGTCGAGGTGCTTGACGTCGCCGAGGTTCGTCTTCATGACGACGAAAGCGATGCCGATTTCGATCCGATGTCCGTCCCGGCCGTTTCGCCGGCCGAGCCGTTCGACGTTCTCGAGGACGAGGGGGAAGCTCGCGCCCTCGCGGATCGTTTCGAAGCTCTCTTCGGTCGTCCCGTCGAGGGATATCCAGAGAGTGTCGAGACGCTCCCGGAGCAGGCCGTCGATCAGCGTATCGTCGAGGAGCGTCGCGTTGGTCGTCATCTCGGCGCGGAGGCCCAGGGCTTTGACGGCGCGGATCATGTCGAGGATACGGGGATGGGCGGTCGGCTCGCCGAAGCCGCCGAACATGACCGTTTCGAGGTGGGGGAAACGGGCGATCTGGCTGACGAGGCGGTCGAAGATCGTCTCGTCCATATCGCCCATGGGTTCCTCCCAGGTGTTGCGGATGCAGGTCCGGCAAGACAGATTGCAGCGCGAGGTGGGCTCGATATAAAGACGCTTCAGGCTGTGGATGTTGGGCAGGATCTCGACACGGCCGTGGTCGCGGACGACATCGAGCTGGACATCGGGAGCGAGGCCGAGTTCTTTGGCCAGCTCGGGAGGGATCGACAGGCTGCCGTCTTTACCGACGTTAACCCCATACGTTTTCGTTCGAGATCCGACGGGATCCTTATGGCGGAGAAGCGCGTCTATCTCGCCCTTTTCGCTATAGATCCGGCCGCCTTCGCCCATCAGTCGCTCGCTTTCCTCCACGCACGTATTCTCACGCTTTCGCCTCCAAGATCCAGCCCTTGATCTCCTCGGGCCGGGGGATGCGGCCGACGCATCTGACTTTGCCGTTGATGACCAGGGCGGGCGTCGATAGGATCCCGAAAGTCATCATTTGCTTGATGTCGGTTACTTTTTCGACATTCGCGGCAATATCCAGCTCGGCCAGGACGTTGATCGTCCGTTTCATAAGGTCTTCGCAGCGCGGGCAGCCCGGGCCTAGTATTTTGATATCCATTGATGTCTCCTTTTTCAATCCCGGAACTTCAGACCGAGGATTGATGCGTCTCCGCATTGTGACGCTTCCGAACGTTCTCCCTGACGCACACAGCGAGACGCTCGATGTCCCTAAGAACGAATTCCGATTCGGCCAGATCGGAACCGGCGAACTGTCGAACGAACGGCGCTAGGTTGTCCTTGACGCTCTGGGGAATGCTGTAGATGATCCACCGTCCTTCCCGCTTATCCTCGACCAGGTCCGCGTCCCTGAGAAGCCTGAGCTGGTGGGAAATGCGGGACTGCGACATGTTAAGGACGAACGTCAGCTCGCAGACGCAGAGATCACGCTCCATGAGGAGAAGGAAGATCCTTAGGCGGGTGGGCTCGGAAAGGGCCTTGAAAGCCTTTATGATTTCTTTCATTTTATTCCCTCACATGAATATATTTTCATATATACCATATTTTGTCAATTGTTAGCCGGGTTTAGTGCTAATTCCAGGGGAGATCAGAACAAAATAACTTGATTATTATTATAACATATGATAATATCTTCATGTATTCTTAGATGACGGAAGTAATCATGGAAAACTGCTCCATTCCCGAAAAAAAGAAAAGCCCGATGGGCAGGAAATGGTGGATATTATTATCGCTCCCCGCCTGGATCGTCTTGTATCTGTACCTGAAGAAATTCGCAGACCTCGTTGTTTTCGGGTTATTGAGAATATCAGCCGGGTCGCGCCTTGCCGAAACGCTGCGCTTCTTTCTCTACGAAGTTCCCAAAGTCCTCATGCTCCTTGTTCTGATCGTTTTCGCGGTCGGCATCATCCGGACCTATTTCTCACCCGAGAGGACGCGGCGGCTCCTCCAAGGCAAGTCCCTCTTCGTCGGCAACGTTATGGCGGGCGCCCTGGGCATCGTAACGCCGTTCTGTTCGTGCTCGGCCGTTCCCCTCTTCTTGGGCTTCGTCGAAGCCGGCATTCCCCTCGGCGTAACATTCTCGTTCCTGATCGCCGCGCCGATGATCAACGAGGTCGCGGTGGTCCTGCTCTTCGGCCTGTTCGGTTGGAAAACCGCTCTCCTCTATGTTTCCACCGGACTGATCATCGCCATAACCGCGGGCTGGACTATCGGCCGATTGAAACTCGAACGATATGTCGAACCCTGGGTCTACGAGATCAAGGCCCAGAACGCGGCCACCGAGAACGGCCTGTCGCCGTTCCAGGAACGAGTCGCGGCCGGGCTCGCCGCCGTCAAGGACGTCGTCGGCCGC